>Ga0101941_1001008_pt1 | contig 27093 bp, 20 predicted proteins | sample DewCreD2012metaG_3_FD_75242 | JGI IMG/M metagenome (GOLD analysis project Ga0101941, IMG submission 75242) | Hot spring sediment bacterial and archeal communities from British Columbia, Canada, to study Microbial Dark Matter (Phase II) - Dewar... ...
ACAAAACTTGCGTCACTGGTCCGCGCAGTTGAAGGCACTGGTGGATCATGCGAGTGTGCGTGTGTTGTTGACGGGCAGCTCCGCCTTGCGCATCGAGCATGGGCGGGAAAGCCTTGCAGGACGCGTCACCACATTGGAGATGGGCACCTTGCTCCTGCGCGAGGTCGCTGCTATGCACGGGCTGGACGAATTACCAGGACTGCTTCCTGCCAACGGCATCGGGGAACTGAAACGGCGGGAGTTCTGGACAGAGTTGCGAGAGTTTGCCGAACAACACGCCGTGGTGCGCGACGCAGCGTTTCATCTCTTTGCACAACGGGGAGGCTACCCTGTAGCGCATCGAGAAGCAGAAATGGAGTGGTCGGAGATCGCAGCGTACCTCAATGAGACCATTGTGCGCCGTGTCATCGTGCATGACCTGCGTGTGGGCGAGCGGGGGCGCAAACGTGATCAGAACCTGCTGGAAACGCTGTTCACTCTGGTCTGTCGCAATGCATGGCAATCGCCTTCGCATGCAGTGTATGCCCAGGAATTGCGAGCGGCGCTGGGCGCAAATGTCGGTTCCCAGCGTATTCTTGCGTACCTGCGATTTCTCCACGACTCGTTGCTAATCCGGCTGATTGCACCGCTGGAGATACGGCTCAAACGGCGCAAGGGCAATTCCAAACTCTGCCTGTGCGACCACAGCCTCCGCGCCAGCTGGCTGCAGGAGGTTGTGCCACTCACGCCAGAGGAGTTGCACAAAGCCCCGGAGCAAAGCGGGTTGGCAGGGCACATCGCTGAGAGCATCGTAGGCTACTTTCTCGCCAGCATGCCGGAGGCGAGCCTTGCCTGGTTTCCTGAACGTGGCGTGGAACCAGAGGTCGATTTCGTGTTGACCATTGGGGATACGCGCATTCCCATCGAGGTCAAGTATCGTCAGCGAATTGATCCCCACCGGGACACGCTGGGGCTAAGAGCGTTTGTTGAGAAAGCCATCAACAATGCGCCATTCGGTATCTTGGTGACGCTGACATCCGCTGAGGTTCCCGATCCGCGTATCGTAGCGCTACCGCTCTGCAGCCTGCTGTTGATGCGTTGAATAGGACAAGCACCCTCTCACCCGTGCTCACTCCCCAAAAGGGGAGAGGGCTGGGGCTTCTCCCAATGGGGGAGAGAGTTGTGGTGGTTACTCCGCCAGACGCCGATAAGCTTCGCGATACTTCTCGGCAGTCTTTTGCACCACCTCCGGCGGCAGTGGGGGGGCAGGGGGCTGCTTGTTCCAGCCTATCGATTCGAGGTAGTCGCGTACGAACTGCTTGTCATAACTCGGCTGGGAGCGACCGGGCTGATAGAGGGCGGCGTCCCAGAAGCGCGAGGAGTCGGGTGTCAGCACCTCATCGATGAGCATGATATGCCCCTCGCTGTCCCGTCCGAACTCGAACTTGGTGTCGGCAATAATGATGCCACGGGGCAGCGCGTGCTCCACTGCCTCCAGATAGAGGCGCAGGCTCAACTCACGCAGGCGACGCGCGTTGTCCTCACCGATAATCGCGACCATCTGCTCAAAAGAGATGTTCTCGTCGTGCCCTACCTGCGCTTTAGTTGCGGGGGTGAAAATCGGCTGCGGCAGGCGGTCCGACTCGCGCAGCCCGCCTGGCAAGCGGATCCCATGCAGTTCAACGGGCGCGTCACCAGTGGCTCCACCCGCCTCTACATACTCCTTCCAGAGCGAGCCTGCTAAATAGCCACGCACCACGCACTCCACTGGGAACGGCTGTGCCCGTTTGACCAGCATCGTGCGTCCTTCAAGCAATGGGCGATACGCCTCCGGCTCTGCGATGCCCGCTTGCTGCAACGCTTCCGCAATAGCATTCCACGCAGTGCTGATCAGGTGACGAGGCATCCACGATTCGAAGTGACGGAACCAGAACGCACTTAAACCCGTTAACACGCGCCCCTTGTCGGGAATGGGGGTCGGCAACACCACATCGAACGCCGAGATGCGGTCAGTGGTGATCATCAGCAACCTGTCGTCCAGCTGATAGGTATCCCGCACCTTGCCACGGGCATGCAGGGGCAGTGGGAGTTGTGTCTCCATTATCGCTTGCCTCCCCTCCATCGCTTTTGACCTCCGTGTTTTTGTTGAGCGTCCGCTCAATCCTGCACTTTGAAACTTTCTTCAAAGGGGAGCGAATTCCTACGCTTGGTGGAGCGGAGCATAACAGACCCAGACGGGGCAGGGCGCATGGCGCAGCACATAGGCGACCGTGCCATAGCCCAGCGGGTTCTCCAACGGCAGCGTGTGACGACGGTCGGTCATCACCAGGACGCTCGCATCCAGCTCCTCCGCTTCACTCACCAGCCCGCTACCCGCGTCGCGCGCCTGCACGATGTCCGCAGACACGATCACGCCCTCGCGCTCGGCAATGCGCTCGCCCTCCAGCAGCATTTGCTCTGCCTGTTGCAAGCCTGCTGGCTCCGGCGTATCCACCTGCTCGGTGAAGGGGATGGTCAGCACATAGACCAGGCGCAGCTGGGCGCGCGTCTGCTTCGCGACGCGACAGAGCCAGCGCAGCACATGCTTGTCCTCTTCGGTGCCCCGGTATGCCATCAAGATCGTGCGTAGCATGAGCATGCTCCTCACCAAAGACATTGCCGCACCTAAAATCTCTCTCCCCCTCGTATGCGGGGGAGAGGGCAATTGTACTATCGCTCCAAAAAGTAGCGCACGGTCGTGACGACCACCTTTGGCTTGCGCATCAGCGCCAGACGTAGCATCCATGCCGACTGATTATGCAGTAGGTGATGCCACCACCGCTTCGGATAGAACTCGGGAATCACCACCGTAAGCTGATCCAGTTGCTCGCGTTCGATCAGTTCGTCGATATAATCTTCGATCGGTTCAATCAGCGAACGATGTTCCGAATCGATAATGCGCAGTGGGATGTCGGGCACATATTGCTGCCACTCGCGCTGCAGCTTTTCCGCCTTGGGGGTGACCAGTTGCAGGGTAGCTTCCTCGGTTTTGGCACGTTTCAGCACGCGCCGATAGATGGCGGGCGGACGCGGGTCCACATTAATATGCAGCGCTTCGATCTGGTCGGGTGGGGCAATCTGGCGGGCGTAGTCCAACGCTTGCAGCACGCCCCGATGCACGCCTGGTACTAGCACAAGTACCCGATGACGGCGCGTCCCACGCGACGGCGCTAGATCGTCCGGACGCAGCTGAACCCGCAGCTCCATATAGTGTTGATGCACCTTGTACATAAGATAAATCAGTCCACCAATCGCCACGAAGCTCATCCACGCGCCATGGCGGAAGTTGATCGTTAGCAAAACAAGCGAGACCAGCCCCGTTACGGTTGCCCCAAACGCATTAATCAGCATTCGAACTTGCCAGCCGGGCGGGCGTGTGCGCACAAAGCGCCGTGCCATGCCCGCTTGTGAGAGCGTAAACGCTAAGAACACACCCACCGCATAGAGCGGAATCAGCGAGTGGGTATCGCCACGAAAATGGATAATCAGCAGCGCTGAGAGCAATCCCAGTAAGAGGATGCCATTATTGAACACGAGACGGTCCCCCAAGTTAGCTAACTGCCGCGGGGCATAGCCCGCGTTCGCCAGAATCGAACTGAGGCGCGGGAAGTCAGCATACGCCGTGTTAGCTGCCAGTACCAAGATGGTAGTGGTAGCGACCTGCACCATATAATAAAACCATTCAAAGGGCGTGCCCTCCAGCACGGCGCGTGCCAACCGCGAGGTGAGAGTCTCCACAATCTCGCCATGCTCCACGCGCGGTGTGATGTGAAAGTGGGTCGCTGTATAAGTAATGCCCAGTACCAGCCCCGACAGGATGAACGCCATCAGCATGAGAGTGTTCGACGCGTTGCGCGATTCGGGCGCCTTGAAGGCAGGCACCCCATTGGAAATCGCCTCCACCCCCGTCAACGTGGAGCCGCCACGTGCGAATGCCAGCGCAATCAACATAAAGTTGAGAGCGACCGGTTGCCCAAAATAGGGAGGATAGGGGACAGGTTCTATATCGCCTGTGAGAATCCGCCATAAGCCGATGAGAAACAGGGTCGCGAAAGTCAACACGAAGCCGTAAACCGGCAGGGCAGCTACGAAGCCCGACTCACGTATCCCGCGCAGGTTCACCAGCGTCATGAGGGCAATCAACAGGATACCTAACAGCACACGATAGGGCAGTAGAGCAGGCATGGCGGACACGATGGCATTCACACCAGCAGCAATACTCACTGCGACAGTCAGCACATAGTCGACCAGCAGGGCTGCTGCTGCCATCAATCCCCAGAACTCACCCAAGTTCTCCTGAGCCACCGTGAAGGCGCCCCCACCCTGCGGATAGGCATAGATCGTCTGGCGATAGGAAATCGCTACAATAAATAGGAGGATCACGACGGCAATGGCGATGGGGAACACCAGCAATAAGCCCGCTTCGCCCGCTGCCCACAACACCATCACCATCTCTTCAGGACCGTAAGCGGCGGAAGAAATGGCATCAGCGGCAAACACGGGCAGCGCCAACAAAATAGGTAGCCGCTCGCGACGCGCGCGTCGCGTCGGTAACGATTCACCCACCAACCACCGCCAGACTCGACCCAGCATCTATCTGAGCAAAAAGTATACCCGTTGTGGAGGCAGCACCACGGTTCAAGAGATGATTTATAGAGGGGCACCTTCAGCTGCCTGCTTGATGGCTTGTTGCAGGCGCTGCTTCACCTCCTTCGCAATCGGCTCCAGCGACGGATTACCCACGATACGCACCAGCAACTCAGGATCCATCGCCTCGATGACGCTACCTCCTTCCTCGGCATAGACTACCACATTACAGGGCAGTAGCAGCCCCAGATCTAGCTCCGCTTCCAGTGCCTGATGGGCAAACTGGGGATTGCACGCACCCAGAATCACATAGGGTCGGAACTCCACCACGCGCTTTTCGCGCATTACTTGGCGCACATCGATCTCGGTCAGCACTCCGAAGCCCTGCTGTTGCAACGCCTGTCGGATGCGTTCCACCGCCTGCTCATACCCCAGCGCGACCCGCATGCTAAACCCATAGCGCATCTGTTCCATCCTCCACCTCCGCCCTTATTATGGCATGTGCGGAATGGGGCTGGTGGGGGGCGTTCTGGACAGGTATACTGATGTCGGATTGGTGAACTACAGAGATAACGCATGCTGTTAGAGCGTGTGCTTTTGATTGTGCTGGATGGGTGCGGAGTGGGCGCAGCGCCGGATGCGTCCGAGTATGGCGACACGGGCGAGAACGCGCCCAACACTCTGGGACACCTGGCGGAAGCGGTGGGCGGATTGAACCTACCCACGCTCCAGTCGCTGGGGCTGGGCAATATTCTCCCGCTGCGCGGGGTGCCACCCGCGACCCAGCCGAAGGCACACTACGGCAAAGTACAACCCTACTCCAAAGGCAAAGATTCCGTCACGGGACACTGGGAGATGATGGGCATCCTCACCGAGCAGCCGTTTCCCACCTACCCGAACGGTTTCCCGCCCGAAATAATTATGGAGTTTGAGCGGCGCATCGGACGCAAGATACTGGGCAACTATCCCGCCTCCGGCACCGAGATTATCAAGCAGCTGGGCGAGGAACACCTACGCACTGGCTTTCCGATTGTCTATACCAGCGCCGACAGCGTATTTCAGATTGCCGCGCACGAGGCGGTCATTCCGGTGGAGGAGCTGTATCGCATGTGCGAGATCGCGCGTGAAATCTTGCAACCACCGCATCATGTGCAGCGGGTGATTGCTCGTCCGTTTGAAGGCACGGATGCAAGCAGCTTCCGTCGCACCGAGCGGCGACGCGACTTCCCGCTGCCCCCACCCCCGAACCTGATTGACCAGCTGGCAGCATGGGGGATAGGGGTCTATGGGATTGGCGTGGTGCCCGAAATCTTCACCTATCGCGGCTTCCGATATGCCGAACGCACCCAAAGCAACTCGGAGCATTTTCAGGCGGTGCTGCGCGGCTTGCAAAGCGATTGCTCCTTCATTTTCGCAAACTTTGAGGATTTCGATATGCTTTATGGTCATCGCAACGACCCGGCGGGCTTTGCGCAGGCACTCGCCGAGTTCGACACGATGCTTTCCACGATTCTGGAACAGCTGAACTCCACGGACATGCTCATTCTGACCGCGGACCATGGCAATGACCCAACCACGCCCAGCACCGACCATTCGCGCGAGTATTTACCGCTGCTGATTTACATGCCGGCGCGGGGCAGGGGGCAGGCGCTGGGCATCCGACGCTCACTGGCGGATATCGGCGCGACGATTGGAGCACTCTGGCATGTGCCGCTTCAGACAGGGGAACCTATCTGGGCGACAGCTCCGTGATAATCCGCTTATGGGATGCTGTTGGCTCTCTTGCGAGGCGCCTTTCCGTGGCTGGTGCCGCCAGAAGGGAGGTTTGGCATGGGGGTGAGCAGTGGGCAGAGGCTCGCTTTCGTTCTTATCCTTGCTGCTATTGGGCTGTTCGCGCTACTGAAGCCGGTGCATATCGACGATACGGTCGTGCTGCATGTGGCGCGGAACATTTTGAAGGACCCGTTGCGTCCGTTCGCAGGCGAGTTTTTCTGGCTGGAGGCGCCGCAACCGCTGGCGCGGGTGACCACGAATCCGCCCCTGGTGAGCTACTGGCTTGCGCCGTTCTTGGCGATGGGCGGCACGCGGGAGTGGTTGCTCCATCTGGCGCTGGCGCCATTTGTAGCGCTGCTGGTGTGGGGAGTGTATCGCCTCACGGTGCGCTGGCTGGGTACAGAGTGGGCGTGGTGGGGCGTGGGATGGCTCACGCTCTCGCCTGCCGTGCTACCCGGGATGAACCTGATGCGCGATGTGCCTGCGCTGGCGCTGTTGGTCGGGGGGATGGCATGCTGGGTAGAAGGTGTCACGTACGGCGACCGTCGCTGGCTGATAACAGGCGCGCTGTTGGGCGGCTTGAGCGGACTGGCGAAATACACCGCGCTGTTGTGGATACCGCTTGCGCTGCTGTACACTCTGTTGGAGCGCAAAGCACGCGCCGCAGGCTGGCTTCTGCTTGCGCTGATGCCAATCACGCTCTGGTCGGCGATGAACCTGTGGGTAGATGGTGAGATCCATCTACTTTACCTGTGGCAGGAGCGTCGGGGCAGCGCGCCGTGGGAAACGAAACTGCTGCCTGGGATCGCAGGACTGGGCGCCAGTTTGCTGCTGGCATGGGGGTTGCTGCCGCACTGGCGCGACGCGCTGGGCAACGGTTGGCACTGGAAAAGCGCGTTGATCGCGCTGGGCTGCACGGGGCTGGTTCTCTGGCATAGAACGCTTTTTGAGGGGCGCCCTGTCTCTATGCAAACCTTGTTCTGGCTGGTGAATGGAGGCTTGTTGTTGGGGATGGCAGTGCTGGCGAGCCTGCCTACACCTTCCTTGGCCACAGAAAGAGCGGATGAGCAGGCGACGCTCCCTTCTAAATTCCCCGAGCCATGTATACGAGGCGAAGTGCGGATGTTTCTGCTTTTGTGGCTGGGGCTTGCCCTCGCGGGAGCCGTATGGGGCGTGCCGTTTCAGGCAATGCGCCATTTGCTCTATGCACTGCCGCCGTTAGTGTGGCTGCTATTGCCTGTCGTGGGCAGGGCGCCGACGCTGTTGCTATTGCAGGGCTTGCTGTGCTTGCTGGTCATCGCCGCGGATTATGATTACGCCGCTTGCTACCGGCGGATGGCGGACGGCTTCGCGCAGCGGTTCCCAACCGAGCGGGTCTGGTACGCAGGTTCATGGGGCTGGATGTTTTACGCCGAGCAGCGAGGGTTTCGCAAGCTCCAGCCCGACGGCGCAGGCTTACAACCGGGCGACATTATCCTTGTGCCCCAGCGAGTCTACAAGGGTAAAATGCCTTCCGACTTTGAGCAGCACGCTCTACTCGCCGATGAGTGCGTGTGCAACCCCCTCCTGCCCGTGCGGACGATGGATTTTGAGGGCGCAGCGTACTACGCGCTAATCCGCACCAATGCGCCGTTCCGATTCACGCTGGACTATAACCAGCCACTGGAGATCACGCGAGCCTACCGATGGAGCCCACAACGCTGAGCCTGATCGTACCCCTGTATAATGAGCGGTGGAACCTGCCCGAGCTGATTCGACAATGCGCCCATGCGCTCAACGCTACGGGTGAGGCGTGGGAAATGATTCTGGTCGATGACGGCAGCAACGACGGGAGTTTCGAGTACCTGCAAGAGGTGCAACGACAGATGCCCCGTCTGACGGTGTTGCGTCATCCGACCCGGCGGGGCAAAACGGCGGGATACGCAACGGGCTTCGCAGCGGCGCGCGGGGTGTATCTTTTCACGATCGACGCAGACCTGCAGGAGAACCCCGAGGGGCTGGGGTCGATGCTGGCGCTGCTGCGTTCGGGCACGGCGGATATGGTGGTGGGCTGGCGCAGGCGACGGCGCGACCCATTCCTGAAGATTTGGGCATCGCGTCTGTTCAACACGGGGCTACGCATCCTCTTTGGCTTATCTTTGCATGACGCAAACTGCGGCTTTCGAGGGATGCGGTGCGAGGTTGCCCGCATTCTGTTGCCGTGGCTGGAACGCGATTTCCACCGCTACCTGCCGTTGATCGCCCATCGGCTGGGCTACCGTGTCTCGGAAGTCGAAGTAGAGCATCGTCCGCGTGCCCACGGCCGATCGCGCTACGGGCTGGAGCGATATGTGCATGCAATAGCCGATCTGTGGGTGCTATGGCGACGATTGGGCTAAAAGGCGGCACGGCTAAAAGCCTCCGAGAATGTGTGGGCATTGGTTGGGTGAGGAGATCAACTCCCTCTCGCCGCTGGGGAGAAGGGGCGTCCATTAGTTGGAATGACCTACCACATAAACACCCTGTAGAGGCAAACCCACCCGTCTACCCTGTAAAGGAGGAATTTTTTCTCGAACACCCTCAGGGGGACTTGACAAAGACGCATTCGATGGGGTATAATAAGAACACCATAGTAAAACGGCTGAAGAGACGGAGACGGAGGTATGCGATGGCAGGGCAGCTAAGAAGGGATCAAATCGGGAGAACCCTTACAACCCACTCTAATTCAGCGGGGGGGGGGGGCGAGGAGCGGTTTTCGTCTTTATGCTTCTGCTTCCCGTGATCCTTTACTCTCAGTCTCCTGAGCCTTCCGATAACCCGAATCAAACCAATTCCAACTCTATTTCTGGCATCTCTACCCAACAAGATTACGGGCGTATTGTGAGCGGTGTTCCGAAAGCGAGCCTTACTGTTTGTGCACCCGCGGGTTCACGCTTTGCGACACTTTTCACCAACAAGTGGGGTGGTTTGGGAGAGACCTATCCTATCAATCCGGGACAGAGGTTGACCCTCCCTGCAATCGAGCGTTCCTACTGGATTATTGAGGGAACACCTTACACCACCGATCCTGTTCGCTTCAACTTGGTCGAGCAAATGCGCTTTGAGCTGCAGTATCGCAATACCTTGCCCACCGCGTTGCAACCGATTTACTATCCCAATCAGCCTAATGTGCAGCTTCAGCTTCCATATTTAGCCTTTATTCAACACTCCTCTATTGGGCTGTTAAGATTAACAGGAGCTCCGAATAACTGGACAGTCAACATCGATGTGCGCACGCGGCTGTGCCACAGCGCGACGGAGGCAACCATTAACGCCGATTGTACAGGGATTACGGGGCAGGAAGGGTGTGCCAATATTGTGGGGCGATTGCAAGTCGCGCGCAGCTCCAGTAATCCGGGCACCAACTGTTCCGATGTGTGCCGGTGGTTTGATCCACCAAGCACATATTATGGTCAGAACTACTATCGGTCGTGGCAAGGGGGCACGCTTCAGCTAACCTTCAACTGGAGCGGCGATAATGAAGGAACCAGCACTGTACAAACACCAATTAGTAGTGGCGCGGTCGAAGGCGTTCAGGTAAGCCTTTCTCCTGCCCCCTATGGCTTTTTCGGGCTTTCAGCCGCCAGTGAAGCCTTCAAGGGGCTGATCATGATGCGCAAGCGTGCATTTCTGGACGGGAGCAAGAGCTTAGACCCGTTAGGTTTTCCTGAGCTGGGGGAGAACGAGCTGGTGTTTGTGGAGACCCCTACGGGGGTAACGCTGCAAACCGCGGTGAGCGCGTGGGTTCTATGCTCACCACCTGAATCGTTCCTGCTGCGCATACCGAACCCTGACGGTAGCGAAACAGTGTTTATCGATGTGGTGGAATGGTATGCAGAGCGGCTTTTCTGGCGCAGTCGTATCCCGTTTAGTTTCTTCAACAGGGGTTATGGCTATGACCATTTAGGTGGTCGATCAGGTAATATCCCTATCTGGGAGCGTGCGCGCTACTCCGCGTTCCTTCTTCCTGACTACAATCCGAACTTGTCCACGAATTTGCTGGGTTCTCAGGTGATGGAGATGGTGTTCCGGGAGCGTTCAGGCTCGCCTGGAGTGGTGGTCGGGCGGGCACGATATGAGGTCTTTTTCCCCGCAACAGGGTCTCGTCATCCATCGGGTGCTGTTAGCGAGCCTGCTGGGTTGACCATTCCCAACTGGTTCTATTACTACTGGCGTGCGATGGGGAGCCCTGCCGTGGTGTACACGACACAAGATCCAGACGGAACTGACCCCGGCGGCTTCTATATACACGGTCGCCAATGGGTGTATTTACGCAACAAGACGATGAACTATGTTTCCACGACCCTTCCCTTGTTCGCCATTCGTCAAGGGCAATGCCCGCAGGGGACGCCGAGCCAGGTAGTTACACACGTCGATGATCTGGACATTTATGGTATCCACTGCTTTGCTCGGACAGTCTATCACGAGTTTGGGCATAAATGGAGCTATGAAACGAACTGGCAGATAGCACCTGGAGTCTGGATGCCGATCGCAGGACCCGCTGGAAGAAGCGGGGATGGAGATGAGGGTAGGGGTGATAAGCTTTTAGATGCTTGGGAGCAAGCACACGGTCTTTGCCCATACAGACGGCATACAACCGATGCTTACCCACAATATCAGAGAAGAGATCTGCCCTCCGACCCCGAGATTGTAGCGGATGTAATTGCCTATGGAGCGTTACTAAACGTCGAAAACACCCCAAACGCCAGTCTTTGGCGCCGTGACTGGTCGGACAAGGGATTGCAGTTTGGCAATCCTTTGGAACGCTTCCCGGCATTTCCTTGGCGATATAGCAGCACAAACAGGAACTTTTCCTCCCACCATGACCTACTAATTGGGTGGAGTCCATAACAGGGAGGCTAAGAGGATGCGAACAATTGTTATCTGGCTTGTCGCAACCGTTGCGAGTGTAAATCTGCTCTGGACGCAGCAGGAAACGCCGCTGCCTAAAAGCGGTTTCTCTCCTGAAACTTCTTGGATAAGAAACCTCGACATCGATAAACTCGACCCAGCCAACATTGACGATTACTCTAAAATCCTGCTTTTGCTACGCTGTGAGGACATTCCCCAAGCGAAGCGTATTCAGTACGCGTATCGCTACATTCGTGGGGAGTATGCCTTTGCAAAGGAAGGAGCCTTGTCGCACAAAGAAGAGATGCATGGGCTGGTCATTACAGATGCGGTCCAGACCTTAGCTCATTCGAATCATGTGGAGTCTATCTCGTTGCTGGAGGAGAAACTTCAACAGTGGGAGTCGATGCGTCAGCGCCCTCCGGAGCAGCGGACGTCTCCTGTACCTTGGCTCAACTATGTGCGTGCAGCGTTGGCTCGGCTGAAAGCAGTGCGTGATATTCCCGAAATCAAGACAGCCAGTGATTTGCGTCGTCGTTTGGAACGGATGCTCCAGTATATCAATTTCAACGGCTCCATTGCTCAGTGGTTGGAGGCGCTTACACGGGAAATCGAGGCGCGGCAATCTATTGATCACGGAGGACCAGGGCTGTACGAGCTGCTCCTTTGGGAGTACGGGCACCAACTGATGCAGTCAGGCTGGCGAGGTGTGGACATAGAAGCCGCGGCGAAAGAGATACGGGATTACTTGAAGCGTTCGGGTTGTCAGGTGCCCTTATTTGAGGTATACTTAGAGTTAGGTAAGATACCACGTGAGAAATTGGCTCAATGGATTGTGGATGACGCTATGAACTGGCAAGGAATAGGCACATTTGCGGAGAGTAAGAGCCAGATGTTGGTGGACTTAGGTGTCTCAGTGGTGCCGCTCGTGTGGGAGAAGCTAGTATGGGCAGCGCGTCATCGGGATCAGATCAAGGGTACAGGGATGGGATTAGTCGCGCTGCTGGAGGTGCTGGTGACGCTTGGGGGAGAGCAAGCACTGCCTTTGATTGAGCCGTTCACCCGCGATGAGAACGAATGGGTGCGGTATTATGCCTGTCGGGCGAAAGAGTACATCCAGCAGGGAAAGGTGTTTCGATTCGCGCCCTATTTCTAAAGGGGTCTGGGTATACGCAAGGTGCGCCTCAGGTGGAAACCCAGCGGAACGACTGGTCGGACAAGGGATTGCAGTTTGGTAATCCTTTGGAACGCTTCCCGTCGTTCCCTTGGACCTACACCAGCACAAATGGGAACACACCCGCACACTCCGACCTACTCATCGATCTACCACGACCCTACGGGTGCCAGTAGGCATCAATAAGAGATAGGAGGCGAATGCAGATGCGACACACACAGCGAATGAACCGAATCCTGAGCAGCTTGGTGCTGCTTTGCGGCTGGTTATTAGCCGATGCCCAAACCGAGGCGCAGAGAACCCAACCGAACACACAATCTGTTGCGTATACTTCTCAAGCCCTTCTGTTGGCTAAACAGGTGGACGAGTTGGATCCCAACGATGTGCACGACCTGTATAAAGTTTTTGTGGTATTGCGTTGTCGGGATGTGCCGTTGGAGCAGCGGAAGGCGTTGGCGATGCGTATTCTCACAGGAGATTATCCCAGTAAACCCGACTTTCGGTGGATAGCGAGTGACCAGCAGTATGGGTTGTTTGTTGCGGCGTTAGTAGCCTTATCGCACTCCATGCATATGGAGTTGTTGTCGTTTTTGGAAGAGTATCTGCCGAAGTGGGAGCGGATAAGGCAAGCGGGTTCTGAGGAGGCGCTGCCGGCGGATTTGCGTCGGTTGCGGGAGCGTGTTTCGCCTGATGTGGCGTTGGCGCGGACGGTGATGGTTCGTTTGAAAGCGGTTCAGGCGGTGCCTGAGGTCAAGTCGGCGGCTGACTTAGCGCGGCGGCTTGAGGGGATGCTGAAAGAGGTGGGGCTGAGCCGCGCCGAGTTGGTGAAGCCGTATGAAGAGTTTCTTGAGGCGGAGCGTCAAGCGGGCATTGCGGCTTGGGCGACGAAGTCGGCTTATCCTCTGTATTTGGTAGAGGAGTACGGTCGGATGTTGTTTCACTATGCCAAGCGCGGAATGGATGTGCGTGCGGCTGTGACGGGCGATGACGCGGTTGCCAAAGCGTGGCGTTCTTTTATCCGATTAGGTGAGACGGCACGTGACCCTGCTCTTCTTGTTGAACAGCTACTGTCAGCTAAAGGTAAAGACACGATTCGTGCCCAGCTACTGGTCGATGAGGGGGTTCGCGTGGTGCCTCTAATCGTTCAGCGATTAGAAGTTGCGAAGAAAGACCCCACCAAGCTTTCTGAAACGGGTATGGGGGTTTCGACCCTCTTAGAGGTGTTAGTGTCGCTGCTTGGCAAGGAGGCGCTTGACCTTATTGAGGCGTGGGAAGAGAGTGACAAGGAGTGGCTTTGTCGTTATGCGCACCGAGCGAAAGAATGGGGGCAGCAAGGATATGTGTTTGCCTTTTATCCGTCGCTTTAGACCATTTTTCTTTACAGGCAGTAAACATCTGGCTGCATGACTGGTCGGATAAGGGATTGCGGTTTGGCAATCTCGCTTGGGGGTGTACGAATTTCAGAGGGCAGACACCCCAGGGGCAGACCCGTGTGTCTGCCCCTACCTGCCAGGATTTCCCGAACAGCTGCGTTCCGTTTTCCCGCATTTGCCTGGTGCGGTCGCTGCAGGAAGTATCCCTCGCCGTTTAGATCACGAGCGCTTCCGTGTAGACGCCGTACACCTCCTTCAGTGCATTCACGATTTCGCCCAGTGTGGCGTAGGCTTTCACCGCGGTCAGGATGGGCGGCATCAGGTTCTCCTCGCGTCGCGCTGCGACCTGCAGGTCGCGCAGAGCCTGTGTCACGGCTCGATTATCCCGCTCGCGTCGCAGTGCTTGCATGCGCTGCACCTGCTTCTCGCGCGTTTCCTCGGGAATCTTGAGGATGCGGAACGGGATTGGCTCCTGTTCCATTACATACTCGTTCACGCCGACCCAGATAAAATCACGCTCCTCCACGCGACGCTGGAAGTGATAGGCGGCATCGGCGATCTCTTGCTGGAAGAAGCCGCTCTTGATAGCAGGGATGACGCCGCCTTGCTGCTCGATACGGCGGAAGTATTCGCGAGCGCCCTCCTCCATCTTGTTAGTCATCCACTCCACGAAGTACGCGCCACCCAACGGGTCGACGGTGTTGGCAACGCCCGTCTCTTCGGCGATGACCTGCTGGGTGCGTAGCGAGAGCAGGGCAGCTTCCTCGGTGGGCAGTGCCCATGCCTCATCAAACGAGTTCACATGCAGCGATTGCGTGCCGCCCAGCACGGCTGCCAGCGCCTCGATGGTGGAGCGAATGATATTCACATAGGGCTGTTGCATCGTGAGGGAGCACCCGGCGGTTTGCGTGTGGAATCGCAGCCACCATGAGCGGGGATTCTTCGCGCCGAAGGTCTCGCGCATCTCCTGTGCCCAGATTCGACGCGCCGCACGGAACTTGCCTATCTCCTCAAAGAAGTCGATATGGGCATTGAAGAAGAAGGAGAGCTTCGGCGCAAATTCGTCGATGTCCAGCCCGCGCTCCAGGCACCAGCGCACATACTCGAAGCCGTTTGCCAGGGTGAACGCCAGCTCTTGAACGGCGGTGGAACCTGCCTCGCGAATGTGATAGCCGCTGATACTGATGGGGTGCCATTTCGGTACATACTGGCAACCGAACTCCACCGTGTCCACGATAAGCTTCATGTGGGGTTCTGGTGGGAAAATCCACTCCTTCTGCGCGATGAACTCTTTGAGAATATCGTTCTGGATTGTGCCGGAGAGCTTCTCCAGTGGCACGCCCTGCTTTTCGGCGACCGCGAGATACATCGCCCAGATGATAATCGCGGGCGCGTTGATGGTCATGGAGGTGGTGATGCTGCCCAGATCGATGCCATCGAACAGGATTTCCATATCTTTGAGCGAGGCGACGCTGACTCCGCACTTGCCGACCTCGCCTTCCGCTTCGGGGTCATCTGGGTCGACGCCCATCAGCGTTGGCAGGTCAAACGCCACCGAGAGCCCCGTCTGCCCTTGCGAGATCAGGTACTTGTACCGTTGATTGGTCTCTTCGGGGGTAGCAAAGCCCGAAAATTGACGAATGGTCCAGAGTTTGGTGCGATACCCCGTCTCATACAGCCCGCGCGTAAACGGGTATTCGCCGGGGTTGCCCAGGTCGCGTTGATAGTCCAGCGTCGCGATATCGTCGGGCGTGTAATAGCGTTTGATTTCGATGCCCGACAGCGTTTCGAACCGTGCTTTGCGTTCCGTAACGAGTTGTTGACTCATCGTTGTTCCCTCCTGGCCTCATCGCCAGGAGATATTATACGCGATTCGGGCGTGTGCGGTGGTGTCCCGTAGCAATAGAGGATGAGCCGTGCGCGTCGATTGCGCGTGAAATAGTTCCATGCCCACTGAATCATCACGAGCAGTTTGTTCTCGAATCCCACCAGATAGAGCAGGTGGATAAAGAGCCAGCCGAGCCATGCGAGGAAGCCTGTCAAATGGAGCTTGCCGATTTTGATGACGGCGGCTTTGCGTCCGATGACGGCGGCGTCCCCTTTATCTTTATAGCGGAAAGGGGGCGGTTGGCGTCCGTGCAATCGCTCCCGGATGACCCGTGCCACATAGCTTCCTTGCTGCATGGCAACAGGTGCCACGGCGGGCAGCGGTGTGCCTGTCTGGTGAGCATAGTGGGCGAGGTCACCGATCACAAAGAGGTTCGGGTAGCTGGGCAGTGAAAGGTCTGGCTCCACCATCAATCGTCCGCCTTTATCTGTAGGCGCATGGGTGCGCTGGGCAAGCCGTTCCGCGAGTGGCACGGTGCGTATGCCCGCCGCCCACAACACGGTGCGCGTTTGCACCCGAACCTGATTGCCCTTATGGGTGTATTGAACGCCCTGCTCATCCACCTGGTTTACCAGTGCGTTTGTCACGACCTCGACACCAAGTCGCTGAAGCGACTGACGGGCGTTCTCACTCAGGTTTGGAGGATAGGTTGGCAGCAGTCGTGGTCCACCCTCCAGCAGCAGTAGGCGTGCATTGGCAGGATCAAATCGGCGGAATTCACCACGCACCGTCACATGCACCAGTTCTGCCAGCGCACCCGCCAGTTCCACCCCTGTGGGGCCACCCCCGACAATCACGAAAGTGAGCCACGCTTGCTGGCGTTGCGGGTCGCTTTCGCGCTCGGCATGCTCCAGCGCGAGCAGTACACGCCGCCGGATCTCTTGGGCGTCCTCAATTGTTTTCAGTCCGGGCGCGTACTTTGCCCATTCATCGTGTCCGAAGTGGTGGTAGCTTGCTCCTGCTGCGACGATCAGATAGTCATAGGTGATTGGCTCGCCATCGTGCAGGTATACCGTCTGCTGTTGTGGGTCGATGTCCACCACTTCTGCGTTCAGCACACGAATATGGGGCTGATGTTTGAACAAGGCGCGCAGTGGCACCGCAATCTCAGCGGGTCCCAAGCCGCCCGTTGCAACCTGATAGAGCAGGGGCTGGAACAGATGGAAGTTGCGCCGGTCGATAAGGGTAATCTCGACTGGCGCGTGGCGCAGCCCTCTGGCCGCTTGCAATCCGCCGAAGCCGCCTCCGATAATCACCACATGCGGGCGCACCGCGTTATCTGGAGGATTGGGCATTTCCCTTCCCCTCCGGCTTTGCTGGGACGATGACCTTCAGCTCCTGTTCGGCGCTTTTTCCCGCTGCGTTGAAGGCTTTGATGGTGAGGGTATGCTCACCTGGTTCCAGTGGCTCCGTTTTCAGGCGAAACATCTCAAAAGCCGAGTCGAACAACCCGTTCAGCGGTTCCGCGCTGAGCCATTCGTTTTTGTCGATGCGGTACTGCACACCGACGATAGGCACGCTGTTGCGCGGGATGCGTTTGCTGGCATGGTGAGGCTTCGCCTTCGTATTGTCGGAGGGGGCGGGCTGGTTCGCTGCGGCGTTGAACACCTGCAGGGCGTAGCCGCTCAGCTCTACCGTGCGGTCATCATTTACCTTTAGGCGTTCCTGACGCACAGACAGGACTGGCGGTGTGTTGCAGATCACGACGGGCACGGGCGGTGTGTAGACTTCGGCGTAGTCGGTAGGGGAGGCGGGCTGGTCACTTGCCTTCAGGCGCAGCAGGTAGACGCCGTCCGGCGTTTTGGTGGTGTCCCATTCCATCTGGCGCGGAGCGACTGGTGGCGTCGGCTCTGTCGGCGTTGGCGGCGTGGTGGGTAAAGTAGCGGGCAGCTGCTTCATCGCAGTCTGCATTTGCTGAACCAGTTCCGGCGCCTGCTGCTCGATCTGGGCGCGTACCTCCGCCGGGATGTCGGGTGAGTTTTCCAGTGCCTGCTTCAGCTCCTGCAACATTTTTGCGGGGTCGGGCATGTCCAGTTCGCCTGATTCGCTATGCATGTCTGTGCTGCCCTGGTCTTTGAGTTTTTGCCAGCTTTTGCCGCCGTCGCTGGAGATTTCCACAGTGAAGCGCAGCGTGTCGCCGTCTGGGTCGCGCGCTGACCAGCGAATCGTCTGCTTTTCGCTCCAGACGGTATAGGGTTTGGGTGTGATAAGTTGCACTTCTGGCGGGCGGTTGGCAGGGATATAGGTCAGCGTGAGTGCGCGCACCTGCGGGGCAGGGTTGCCCGACAGACGCACGCGCACCTGCAAGAATCGGGCTGGTGGGCTGAGAATGGGGCTGCCTTCAGGGTTCGTGGCGGGGGCAGACCAAGTGCTCCAGCTCGCGTCGGGTTCGCGTGTGTTGCCCGAGCGGGTCTGAATCTCCACCAGCGCTCCCTCGGGGACAAGGGCGTTCCAGCGCATCACGCCCCAGCGCGCCTGTTGACCCGCGTCCAGCACAGGGGAGAGGTAGATGCCTCCTTGCGACCCGGTTTCCGGCTCGTTTGGTTGTAGGCTCCAGAGCTGTGCTTCGTGGGCGGAGGCAAGTGTAAGCGGCATGCTTCCGACTGCGCACACCAGTTCCAGCGACTGGCGCAGCAGCAGAGTAAGTGGCGCGTCGGAGCCGGTACAGCGGGTGCGGTAGAGGCTATCGGCACTGAGCGCGTAAAGGTTGTCTTTGTCCACCAGAAGTGCCCGGATGCTGAGTCTGCCCTGCGGATGGAGCGGTTTCAGGGTGCCTTCAGGCGACAGGCGATAGAGATTGCCAGCGGGCATCGTGCCGATGTAAAGATTGCCGTGCTCATCGCAGGCAAGCGCACTGACGGTTGGCTCACGCAAATCGGCAATCACACGGGAGAAGCCGTCGGGCGTCAGCTGATAGACAAGCCCCCGTTCCGAGCTGCCCACATAGAGATTGCCCGCCGAATCCCATGCCAGCGCAGTAAAATGTGTCTCGTCCGAGCGCAGAAGCTCATTCAAGGAGTTTCCATCCCACATTAGCAGGCGTGCAGGCACACCCGTTGCGATGTAGAGCCGTTGCCCGGCTGTTAGCAGGGCATTAATGTAGCGTGCTCCTGTGCGGGCGATCAGTTCCAGATGCCCGTTTTTGAGGCGATGGATTGTGCCTTCGGGCGAAACGCCTATATAGAGCGTGTTGTCGGGGGCAACCGTGGCTGCGGTTGCCATCAGCCCGGGCAGGTTTAGCGTGCGCTGAACCGTGCCGTCAGGATTGACCGCCATAAGGCGTGCCGGCATACCGCCACCTGCATAGAGCGTGCCTTGGGAATCGCGGGCGAGACACCCGATGTAGTCCAGCTCGAGGCGGGTGAGAGGTCGTGGGTGTGGTGCGGGATGCAAAGTGCCTTCTGTATCTACGGCAACTCCCTCCATTTTGCCGCGGCTGAGCATACGGAAATCGGTCAGTTCCCAGCGTTTTAGCGCACGGCTAACGGGTGTTTCACGCTTGCGCTGGGTCTCGGTAGTGGGCTGTTCCGATAAGGCGGGCGTTTCCGTCGTGGTGCGCTCTGCCTGCACCTCCATCTCGGACAGGTCCGGGACGTCTGACTCAAAAGCACTCTCCCCACTGAATCCCTCCATCGTCCCGGGCGATAGGGACGGCGTGGGTGGTGAAATAATTGCGCCAGGCGGCAAGCCGGGCATTCCTGGCAGAACCCCTTCACCTTCCTCTGGCGGCAGTACGGTCAAAAAGAGCATTTGCGAACCCTGTAGCACCCATTCGGTGGAAAGCACCTGTTTCATCTGATCCGGTTCGGGCTGAATACCTGAGGCGCGTGGGCTGGTTAAAATCTCACGCATCAGCGGGGGCATCTGATAGAGCGGTTCACCTTGCACTGTTGCGCCCATCATGGGCAGGGTGAGTGTGGCGACCAGCTGATAGTTGCGCTCGCGTCGCTGGAACTCGCGAAGCAGTTGCTCTGTGGAGGGCGTGCCACCTCCACCACCCCCTATCAGGACGCGCACCAGCCCCATTGGTAGACCGGTCGGTACGCCAGCGCCTTCACCTTCAGCGGCTATTTGCAAGGTGTAGCGTCCTGGCGTGGCGTCATAGGGAATGTGAAAAGTGAAGGCGTAAGGTGTCGGTGCCGAGGGTGCATGCGCGGGACGCACCCATGCCGTTGCTTTCACCTGTTCGCCTGGTCGATACGCGCCTTTATCGGTCGTGATGCGCTCGATAAACGCGGTCTGGCGACCGGGCTGGATAATTAGTTCCATCTCCAGCCCCTCCAGCTCCACCTTGCGATCGGGGGTGCTCTGTAGCAAGCCCGGCAGATAGCTCAGGTCCTGTAGAGCAACATTCTCCACAAAGGTCTCGCTAAACAGGCGGTTTTCGTAGCGAATCTCGCCATAAGGTTGTGTTTTGAGTGTCCAGCGCACTGTTACTGTTGCGTCACCCAGTGCGAAATAGACCCGCCCGATAAACTCGGACGCGGCAATCTCGATCAGGAATGGGGTCAGAAGCTTATGACGGAACAGTTCGCAGCGGAAGGTGCGTGCCACCCCCGTCTGGGCATTGGTGATGCGCATTTGTACGGGCATCATCTGGGCGTTGCGCCTCAGCCGTCCGGCGACGGCGAAAGCACCATCGTGATAGACGGTGCCCAGCGTTTGTGCCCGATTGCCCAGTTTGAATGAGGCGTAATAAGAGGGGAACACATCCACAATTTCTGCGACGGTCATAGGCATCTCCACTTCGCCTGTGCCAAAGAAGGGATGCCCAAACGCCAGCACATAATCGCCCTTGCGATAGGTCAAGGTGCCGATCGCCGTGAAATCGAGATCGCCTGTGGCGAGCGCCACGCCGAACGCCGCGCCCGGCTCAAACTGCACTTTAATCGGTTTGCCTGCCCCGCAGGGTGCCATCACCGGCATCAACCCGTAAGGCTCCAGTTTCTTACGCAACCGTTCCAGTCCACGCGCTGAGACACCGCTGACCATCACGGGCGTCATGAGGGGGCGCGCCCAAGCCAGATTAGGGGCAGAAGGCGGATTCGGTCCGATATGCACGCCCGCATAAAGCCGCTCCCCCAGCCGAATCGGGCGACGCACCACTCGCGGCGTGGTCAGGCTCGCCGCGCGTCGATCGAGGCGTGGGTCAAAAGTGGTTAGCATATCTTCCAGAGGGGTTACCAATCCATGCGGCTCGCGTGGGAAAGCAAATCCGTAAGCGACTGCCCCCAGAATCTTGCCGTTGATAAAAATGGGACTGCCGCTCATGCCGGCAATAATATTTGCTTGACGCCCTGTGATGGGGCCACCCTTCATTTTAATCAGCACGAGTGGTCGTCCCAAGTTCGCATTTTCCAGCACCCCGACCACTTCCACCTCGAATCGTTCGATCTGGGTGCCTTTGAACACGGTCAGACCATAGCCTTTCATGCCGGGCTTTAGCTGCGACACGGGGAATGCATCGCGCAGCATCGAGGCGATATCAGGGGACTGTGCCTTCAAAGTGGTGCACAACAGTACCAGCCCAAGCCAGCTCATCAATCTTCGCATCGTCGCATCGAACCTCCCTCGTGACAAAGAGTTCGCTCGCGGAGTCTCTATTCCTGCAGCCGTTCTTTTCGCTATAGCGCAATCACAGGGTTGGAGCCACACTGGCAGAACCTGAGTCGGTACAGCTCAATCAAAGGGCAGTCTCTGTTCGATCCAGCTTAGGGCGGCGACGGGTTTATAAACGCCCGCGTACCAGTGGCAAACACGAATCTGAGGCGACCGCGAGAACGCCATGCCCAGCGCCATCGCGACGGAATTGGGCACTGAGAGGCACATATCAACCTGCTGATACCGTTCCACCCACGGCTTGGCGCGTTGCACAAACGCCTGCACATAAGGTAGCCAGTCGGCGCCCATGGGCAGCGCTTTGGGATAAAAGAGCGCGACCGAGTCTGCGCTAACATGCTCGGGGTGCGCTTCCAGTTGCGGCTCATGCCTATCAGAGATGATAAGATGTAAGATTAGTTGCCCCCTGCGGGTTCCGGGCGGCGTCGCGCCTTCTGGAACGGTGCGAATCTGCGAGATGTCTTGTGCAGGTGGTTCCAGCAGGATACGCGGGTTTTCTGAAAGGTCAATCGCGAGGTGATAGTCGCCGGGGTTGTTCCGCTGATAGATTTTCAGGCGGCGTCGCAGCCCTACTGCTGCGCCCAAGTAAAACGCCGCTGGCAGCACGACATTCGGGCTGACCAGATAGATCACCCCTTTATACTGACCCACCACCCAGCGTTGCAGGCGATCATCCACCTCCTTGTCCCACTCATGCACCATCTGTTGCAGGGCTTCTTGCCAGGGGTTGGTCTCGTCCGTTTGGCGCAGCGTTTCGGCTTTGCTCAATTGGATGTATAACTCCTCCTCGCGCACGGGCGAGCTCGAATCCAGAATTTTCACGAGGCGGTCGGTGCGTGTGGAGTCTTCAAACTGCTTCAGTTCGGCACGGGCATCCTCGCGGCTGGCAGATTCTGTGAATACGACGGGCACTGTTAGCATATTCTTCTGTCGTGATATACTCCAGAAGAGAATGACTATAAAGAGCGCAAGAGCGCAAGCCCCAGCCCGCGCAGGATCGCTGCTATCCAGCTACATCCCAGATCCGCCAGCATGTCTGCGCTCATCTGCGCTAATCCGAACACCCCGATGGAGAAAATGAGTTCGTGGTGTTGCATGAAGTGAAGGATTCTATTCATCTACGCGCACCTCAGGAATGTATTCTTCAGCTTCTCTCACAACATAAGTTATTGTAATTTTTAGTTGTTCATCTCTTGCCGAATGTATTTTTTCTACATACTCTCTTTTCCTAAGCAAGATTACAGGTGTAATAGTATTGATTTTGTATTGCCCTTTCTCGATACGGGTGGGGAACACAATGACCTCTTTACCATTCAAGTCAGAAACAGGCTCTGCACCAATGTTAAGTATTCTTTCATATGGCAAGTACACTGGCCCTTTTTTCCGCTGATCAACTTCTGTATAAATACCAATCTCATTCGAACCATTCACATTTATTTGTACGCTTACTATACGAGCAACAAGAGGGCATGCATTCTCCAGTTTTTGAAGCACATAATCCGAGTATTCTACGAGTCGTTCTATATCTTCAATTTTGAGATCGTTGGGATGAGCTACTTTGTTACGTATATCTCTAATCGCATCGAGAATATCAGTTAATCTATGGTTAATAGTAAGTGTTTCATTATCGGTTCGCCCGCCCAAAGAACCATCTCCACCTAAGAGCGGGTCTAAACAATCTAAACGGTGATCCACAATGGCTCTTTTCAAATCACTTAATTTTTTATGCCACTTTTCTATTTTGCTATCAGGAATATCAGAATTGAGAAGGTAAAGAGCCATTTCGTAGAGCAGATTCGTCAGATTTTCCCACTCGCGACATAGCAGGCACGAAGCGCGAATCACCTGTTCAGGAATATTTCGAACGATGGAAGATGTTTTTCTATATCGATTTAAGTATTTTTCCAAGAATTCCTTAGCTCTCTTTGTGTGTGTGATAATCGCACTAACAAATCGGCGTGGTGTCATACCACTAACACCAAACTCAGCTTCAAAGAGTTTGATTAAAATGTTGTAAAGGTTCGTTACCCAATCAGCATTAATATCAATTCTTCTATTCCACAAAGATATGTTAATTATTTCAAAATCCTCAAAAGCAGTTTTACGGCAGACCACATCATGTAGGTAACGGCGATACTCATGTTCAAATTTCTGAACCGCCTGAATGAAAGGCATCCTGCCTGCCTCAACAACAGTATGTTGAGCGAGCGTTTCGCCTTGCCCTCTGAGCCACTCAAGAAAAGGCTTGGGCCCAAGTTCGTCAAAACTGATTTCCTCTGTCCTCTCGAGTGAGTCTTTCATGCTCTCACACCCTTTGTCATCTTAATCCCCCAGCCCCAGGCTCGTGCTTTATTCAAGCCTGAAAGCGAGCAATTCGCGCTCCACTGTTTCCAAATGCGGTGGAGTTCTCTATAGTAGTTTTGTGTGCGGCGGCTGCGAGGTGGGGGATTCGTTCCCATCTCGTGCAGGTAGCGTTCCATTGCTTGGTCGTTGCAGTCTTTGAACAGGTAGTAGCCCAGCGCTTTTTCCGCCTCGTTGAGATCGATTTCGGCGCGTTGTAGCAGGTTTGCCAACCGCCTCGCCTCCTTCATGATCGCGTCCCAGTTTGTCATGCTGACCTCCGTTTAGTAAGCGTCTGCAGGTGCAGTGTCGTTAAGACCCTCTTCAGCGAATATCTTGGCGAGCTCCTTAAGAGATTCCTGCTCCAGTAGGCTTTGTGCTTGCGTGATATAGTCCCGTACCTTCTGTTGAAGTTCATCGCCTTGCAATAGCGTCTGGGTTTGTCCCAGTCGCCCTGACTGGCGGACGGCATTCGCTCCCTGAATCAGCGTCAGGCTCACGGGTTTGATTCGAACTGTGCCCAGCCCCACGGGTTTGCCGCCGCCCAGCTTGATGGGGAATGGATATTCGTGGTGCAGACCAAGCGCAGTAAGCAGCACGCCCAGCTCGGCCGAGGCAAGATTGGCAAAATGGATGCGCAACGGCAGTTCTGTGCCTGTTTTGATACAAGTGCGTGAGTCAGCCCCTGAGGCATTTTTGGCATTCGATAGAACTTGCGCCCTTTCGCCTGACCCTCCTCAAGATAGCGCGGGGGCAAACCTCTTCCGCCTCGTGCAGGAGTCCAGAGCAGGGGTGTTCCGATTAGTACAAGCGAGCCTTTAGGTGCAATCGCATCTTCGAAGCTCAGGTGCCCTTGATAGTCCTGTGCCCCAAACAGCCGGCACGCGGGGCACAGCTCATCGGGTTGGATACATCCGCCGTAGCCCTGTGGCAAAAAGGAACGATTCCTCCCTTGCGTGACTCGCACGCAGGAGTAGGTAATCGCCTCCACGATGCTGCGCACCGCGCCTTTGATGCTCGAACCGGGGATGAGATACCTACGCCGGATGGCATCTGGCTCGCACACTTTTTTAGACGCCTGCAGCGCCGCCAGATACTCCTGGTTGCCTGCCTTCACGAAATCCGAGTAGCCCGATCCGACATGCACAGGCGTCATGGTCTGCATCGTCAGCGTGAGTGTGCCCGTAAGCAGGTTGGAGCGAATCCTGTCTTGCCCCACGCCTTCCTCGCGCTGGGGTGGCTTTGCTGGAAAACCGACGAAATCATAAGGTTTCTCTTCGTACATAGGACTCACCTCACCAAGTGTGTTGATCCAAGCCTGCGTAGCGTATGTAGCGCAGGCGATGCGCCGAATCGTAATAGTAGTACACCTTTAGAATCACTTTGTGGCGACGCCCCTTGCTGGGCATTAGCGCAATTCCGTAGTCGAACATTCTGGGAAACGCCACATCCGCCAGCTGGGTGGTTGCTCCTCCTGCGCTTTCGGGCGGGTCGCCCAGCAGGATATGACAGGCTGATTCCGTCTCATACGAATCCCCACACTGGCTCCATTCCGACCCTTGCGGTGGCAGTTCCTGTTCGGTCAGGAGCAAGATGACCGTCTCGTCGCCCGTGTGTAGAAGCCTCAGTTCAGCGTGTTCGTTGAAGATAGTGAGCCGTTCCCACGGCTCTTGTGGCAGGGCAGTGGGCAGGTCATAAGGCAGGTACATTTGCGTTTCACTCCAGCCGAACCATTTTGCGCTTCCTTGCAGGTTCAGCGACTGCCAGAGGGCGAGCGGGTCGGTCGCGGCACCGTGATAGCGATAGACCTTACCCTGCATTGGGCACCTCCTGCACCCAGCGTGGCGCGGCGGCTTCGAGCCAGCGACGAATCTGCTGGTCGTCGTTGCTTACCGCTTGATAGTAGAGGGCGTCGCGTTGTACGGCGTTTAGTCCATTGATGGGCAGGGTGTCGTTATCGGGGAGTTGATAGGCTTCGCGCACTTTGCCCTCTGCAAGTGCGCCCACGCCCAGAAATTCACCTTCCGCTTTCTTGGCGAATCGGAATTGCGCTCGTGTGAACTCGATAGACACGCGTCCCAGCCCGCGCGATTTGGCGTGTCCCAGGGCGACCAGCCCGTCGGCAATATCCAGCAGCGATGCACCGAGCAGCCCCAGCGGTCCTATCGTGAAGTTGCGCAGGATAATGCGCCCCTCAAACCGCGCGTCGGTCACTACTTCCAAGTCGAAGGGGCCCACCGCCACTGCGCCTGTGATGCGGTCGATGGCAACGCCGAACCGTGTCTCGCTCAGCGTCTTGGTAGCTGGATAGAGATCGCTCATCTGCACGCGGGAGGCGATGCCTGTGTTGCCGAACAGTTTACAAGCATAGCACGATTCGCGGTATAGGCGGTCGGCAGGTTCCTTATCCTCCTTTAGGTTTTTCTGGCGCAGGCAGAACCGTTTCGCCTCGACCGAGCAAGCTTGGTTCTCATTCACTGTGCGCACCAGCCGTTCGGCGTGTGCGCGGACTACGCCCCGCAGGCTGGAACCTGGGATATAAACCACCTCATCTACATCGCCGTTGGGCAGTCTGCACCGCGTGCGCACAAACTGCATGTCGGGCAACGCAGGGTCGATACTCGCCTTCTGTCCCGATTTGATGAGTAGCGGCGTTTGCGGAATAATCGCAATCTCCAGATCCAGCTGGTTATAGAGTCGTCCGTGCATGGTTAGCCTCCTCCCGTCATCGATTGGAAAAGTTTCTGAAGGCATTCGTTCCGTCGCTCCTCGCTCAGCGTGCCCCATTCGCCTTTAATCAGATAATCCGCGAGGTTCGCTCGCTCGACCCACTGGTACTGGGCGTTTTCCAGTTTCACATGCCCCAGTCCGCGCCCTTTGAAGCCGCCGACAAGGATGTCTCCGTTTTCGAGGGCGCGGATACCCAGCAGCACCAGCCCCAGCTCCTCATCGTTCAGGTTCTCGGCGATGAGCTCGAACTGGAATCGGACGCCAGCGGGCAGCGCCTCGAAGTCGTACTTGTTTGCAACGCTCTCTTTCTCACGGTCGATGGCGACCGAGTCGCGCAGCTCAGGTTCCACTTGGGCGTGGGTCTCCATCAGTGGCAGGTCGGAGAAGCGCACGCGCGAGGCGAGCCATGCCGAGCCGAACACGCGCTCCACACGGCAGGATAGCTGATAGATTTGTTCTTCATAGTCCTCTCTGCCTGACAGCTCTAGCTTCTTTTCCGGTGGAATTGCCCACTCTGTGGGGTTTGTGGGGTTCGATGCGCCTTTGCCGTTGCCTACGTGGGGTTCGAAGGCACGCACGATTCGTTCCACATAGGCACGCACGGCGCCGCGCAGGCTGGAGCCGGGGATGAAGGGGCGTCCGTAGGCGTCTTTGATGACAGGAAGGTCGGTGGCTGTGGGCATGGCGGTCTCCGCGCTCATGCCGACTCGCACACCCGTTCG
>Ga0101941_1001011_pt1 | contig 27046 bp, 27 predicted proteins | sample DewCreD2012metaG_3_FD_75242 | JGI IMG/M metagenome (GOLD analysis project Ga0101941, IMG submission 75242) | Hot spring sediment bacterial and archeal communities from British Columbia, Canada, to study Microbial Dark Matter (Phase II) - Dewar... ...
GCCTCCATTAAAACCCCCATAAAATAAATAATTTCAAGATAATTTTTACAAATTATTGACTATCAATAACTTAACACTATTTATTGGACAAAGCAATAAAGCAATAACTTTTATTCGGAATAATTTTTAAATTCATTCATTAGCTTCTCTTTTAATAATTTAATTTCTTTTCTAATTCTTAGATCTTCTTCTCTATCAAAAAATTTCCTCCCTTCTATCCAAGTTTCAAGAACAATACTATATGGAGATAATGGATTGCCATTCCAGATTACAAAATCCGCATCTTTACCCTTTTCAAGAGAACCAACAAACTTATCTAATGAAAATTGTTTAGCTGGATTTATCGTTATAAGTTTTAAAACATCGGTTTCTTTTGTGAATCCATATTTTAACATTTTTCCTGCTTCACTATTTAATCTTCTTGCAAGCTCAGGAGAATCTGAATTTAATGAAGTTAAAACATTATTTTTGGTAGTTATAAAAGCATTATAAGGAATGGCATCATAAGCTTCAAATTTATAAGACCACCAATCAGAAAATGTAGAAACATAAACATTTTCCCTTTTTAATTCTTTTGATATTTTATAAGCTTCAAGTGCATGATGAAACATTCTAACTTGAATACCAAATTTTTTTAGACTTTCCATTAAAGCTAACATTTCATCTTGTCTATATGCATGGCAGTGAATTTGAATTTTACCATTTAAAATTTCTTTTAAAGCTTCCATTCTCAAATTCTTTTTTCCCTTATAATTTTTTGCTCTTAGAAGAGCATCTTCAATAATCGAAATAACCCCAAGCCTGCTTCTTGGATATCTATCTGAATTCTCTAACCAATTACTTCTTTTTGGATTCTCACCAAGAGCAAATTTTATAGTCCTTGGACTATCTTTATATACTAAGCTATCTGCTGGGAATCCCCATTTAAGTTTAATTATAACATTTTGACCACCTATAGCATTAGCTGAACCATGCATAATATGAGCAGTCGTAACACCACCTGCTAGTTCTCTATAAATGTTTATATCAAAAGGATTTATAACATCAATCACTCTAACCTCTGGCGTTATTGACTCTGACCATTCATTAACATCTCCGTCTATCGCTATGTGCGAATGAGCATCAAATATACCTGGTGTTATATGCTTATTAGTTGCATCAATCACATATTCCGCATTAAAATTCAAATTTTTTCCTATTTCTACAATTTTTCCATTTTTTATAAAAATATCAGCATTTTCTAAAATTGTATCTGGTAACCAAATTATTCCATTTTTAATTAAAATTGTTTTGAAAGTTGGAAATAATTTATAAATTTTTGGTGGATTTTCTTTCTCCATAATTTTTTTAACTTCCTCTTCTTCTAATTCTGAAATATATTTACAATTTAAGCAACCATCATCAGAAAAATAAAATTTATAATTATCAACTTCCAAGACATTATTTTCAAAATGAACATTAGAATAAACCTTGTCATTTACTTTAACTCTTAAACTTTTACCTTCTTTATAAATTTTAAGCCTCAAAGTACTATCATTCATTCTTACTTCCCAATCTCCAAAGAACTTTCTTGGATATTTACTAATTCTATAAATAAATCCATTTATCCAAACTTCAAATATCGAGCTATTTTTACTAAATATATTACCGTCAGCTATTGTAAAATTAGCTATTTTACCCTTTTCAATCGATCCATAATTATTATCAATTCCTAACATTTTAGCAGGAATTAATGTTAATGATAAAATAATTTTGTTTTCATCCATCCTTTTAGCTAATATCCTTAAACTTTTTAAAAATTCATTTTGTTCTTTTATTCCATTTGAACTTAGAGCAAAGAAATAGCCATTTTCAATTAGAATTCTAGCATTCTCTTTTGAAAATTTCCAATCTATAAGTTCATTTAAATTATCACTTACACTGTCTATAAATTTCAAAGGCAAAACTAAGTTTTGATTCTTTTTCAGGCTTTCAATAACCCTAAATTCTTTATTTGTTCCAAAAATTAATGAATTTAGTTTAAATTCATCAGCAATTTTTTGTGCTCTTAAAACATTAAGTTCATTTTTATTTGTAAGAAATAAAACATTCTTTAAATTTTCATCATAAAGAAACTGCCTTATTTTAGCAATTGTTCCCATTAGAGAAACAGGATATTTTTCTTTATTAGTTTGAAATGAAATAACAAAATATGAGTTTTCTGAAACTTTTTTTATGCTATCTTCTGTAAAAATAATTTTTGTAAATCCTCTTAATATACTATCCTTTCCAATAATTTGAACAATTGTAAATCCAAAATTTCTTAATTTTTTAATTTCCTTTAATGTATCACTTGATATTTCTGAAATTATCTCAATAAATCCAGGATATATATACTTTCCCGAATAATCTAAAACTAAAACATCCTTAGGAATTTTTATGTTCTTACCAACTTCATAAATTTTTCCATTTTTCACAATAATTGTTCCATTTCTGATAATACTATCTTTTAGAAAAATATTAGCATTTACAATAGCATAATTTGAAATTTTGGGAAATTCAAACTGAAAAAATAAAAGAATTATCATCTAAGCCCCAAAAGGGGGGCTATTTCTTACTTTGTTTCTGTTTTCTTTTCGTGTTTTACAAAACCGTACTTATTGACAATTTTCACGACTTCATCTTCTTTATCAACTTTTACTGTCCAAGTCCTAGTTTTCTCATCAAATTGAACTTCCTTCACACCCTTTACAGAAGAGATTTCCTTTTTGAAAGCTTCCTTATCAATTGTCTTATCCTTTGGTAATTCAAAAGACCATTTCTCATTACCCTTGACTATGAATAAGTAATAACCACCAACATATTTTTCAGTCTTAGCAGGAGTTTGAGTAGCAGTCTTGGTTTCAGTTTGAGTTTGTGTCTGAGTCTGAGTTTGCGTATAGGCTTGCTGAGTTGATTGACCACCACTTTGTAATGTTAAGCTCAAAAGTGTCAGAAACATAGCCTTAAAATTTTAAATCATAAAAAATTTGCCTTGTCCAATAATTCTAAAATTACGATTATTTCTTATTTTTCCCACCCACCCTATATTTAAGCCTTCGGCTTATAAATACCCATTTTTCGGCATGGGGGGCAAAACCCCCCTTAAATTCCCCCAAATAAATAATTTTAAAACACTTTTTGTAAATTATTGATTATCAATAACTTAACACTATTTATTGGACAAAGTATTACTTATTAAAAATTCCTTTACTAATATGCTCACTTAATAATTTCTCAAATTCATTTTTAAGTTCTAATATAAACTTTACAAGTATAAATTTTTGCTTATGAAGGGGCAAAAGCCCCTTACTTAACAACAATTTTTAAACTCTTGTCTTTAAGTCTTAATATATAAACACCACTACTTGGCACTTTAAATGAAATTTCATTATTATTTATCTTCCCTCTTATAATCTCCCTTCCAAGAATTGTTAAAACTTTATAATCACCATTTATATTGTCATTTAATTTAACAATAACTTGATTGCTTTTAATTTTTATAAATGATATGAAAGATTCGGAAGTTGAGGTTAAGGAACCAGAAAATTTTAAGATAAAAGCATCAGAATAACCAGCATTAGTTCCCTGATAATAAGCACCTCCTCCTGGATTAAGAGTTGGAAAGTCAGGTGAAAGTGTCCCTCCAACTACAAAAACATTTCCATTAGCATCTGTTGAAATTGAATTGGGTTCATCATTACTAATTCCTCCATAATAAGTTGCCCATAATTTAACTCCACTATTAGTGAATTTTAAGATAAAAGCATCATTACCACCAGCATTAGTTCCCTGATAATAAGCACCTCCTCCTGGATTAAGAGTTGGAAAGTCAGTTGACATTGTCCATCCAACTACAAAAACATTTCCATTAGCATCCGTTGAAATTGAATAGGCATAATCATAACTACTTCCTCCATAATAAGTAGCCCATAATCTAACTCCACTATTAGTGAATTTTAAGATAAAAGCATCATAATAAGTAGGGCAACCTCCACAAGTTCCCTGATAATAAGCACCTCCCCCTGGATCAAGAGTTGGAAAGTCAGTTGACCTTGTCCATCCAACTACAAAAACATTTCCATTAGCATCTGTTGAAATTGAAGTGGCATAATCACTATCACTTCCTCCATAATAAGTTGCCCATAATCTAACTCCACTATTAGTGAATTTTAAGATAAAAGCATCAGAATAAGAATAATTAGAGCAACCTCCACAAGTTCCCTGATAATAAGCACCTCCCCCTGGATCAAGAGTTGGAAAGTCAGTTGAACCTGTCTCTCCAACTACAAAAACATTTCCATTAGCATCTGTTGAAATTGAAGTGCCAAACAACTCATAATTACTTCCTCCATAATAGGTTGCCCATAATCTAACTCCACTATTAGTGAATTTTAAGATAAAAGCATCATAAGAACCAGCATTAGTTCCCTGATAATAAGCACCTCCCCCTGGATTATGAGTTGGAAAGTTAGTTGAAGATGTACTTCCAACTACAAAAACATTTCCATTAGCATCTGTTGAAATTGAATAGGCTACATCAAAAAGACTTCCTCCATAATAAGTTGCCCATAATCTAACTCCACTATTATTGAATTTTAAGATAAAAGCATCAGGATAATAACTAGAGCAATCTCCACAAGTTCCCTGATAATAAGCACCTCCCCCTGGATTAAGAGTTGGAAAGTCAGCTGACCTTGTCCCTCCAACTACAAAAACATTTCCATTAGCATCTGTTGAAATTGAAAAGGCTGAATCACCATGACTTCCTCCATAATAAGTTGCCCATAATCTAACTCCACTATTAGTGAATTTTAAGATAAAAGCATCAGAAAAAATAAAAGCATCAGGATCATTAGAGCAACCTCCACAAGTTCCCTGATAATAAGCACCTCCCCCTGGATTATGAGTTGGAAAGTCAGTTGACCTTGTCCATCCAACTACAAAAACATTTCCATTAGCATCTGTTGAAATTGAATAGGCTTAATCACTACTATTTCCTCCATAATAAGTTGCCCAAACAAGAGCATGAGGGTCAATTAAAATTTTATCTTTATTTTCATAATTCTTAATATCAAAACTCAATAGGTCATCTTTTATAACATATTTAATATCTATTTCCTTCTTCCCTTCATATGCTATTAAATTGCCATCTTTTATTATCCCAATTGGTGTCTTTAATAATACACTCCTTCCTTCATCTGTTATTTCCATATTAGCATTTCTTACTTTGATTTTTATTTGGGCTATGTTTGAGTTTGGACTAACTTCAAATTCATGATGAAAGTTCCCATTCTCGTCATATCTTAATATCCAATTAATGCCAGGATATACATCTTTTATTATGACTTTTCTATATAGCTTTACAAATAAAATTCCATTAGGTGCATAAGACAGATAGAAATTTTCATAGTAGTTTTCTATTTCATCCTCAAAGATGATGTTTTCTTTCTTGATATTTCCTCCTATTAGTTCATAGTCTATTCTTGAATATAGAATTTTAGGTTCTTTTTCATTCTTTTCATTAGCGAATATCACAAATGATAAGCCTTTTTCTGTTAGATATATGTTGAAATTTGAATTTTTGGAGTATAATAAAGCTTCTTTGTTTATTTGACCCACATTTAATGAAAATCCTAAATAGAGTTTTTCAGTAGCTGTTATCCATTCTTTTATGATTTGAAAATCATAGTTTGAGCTTTTAGTAAAAGTTTGTCCTATAAATAATAAGGTCATCATAATTCATCGCTTCCTTTGTGAAATTTTAAAGCATAAAAAATTTTTTGTCAAGGAGACAATCAAACATTTAAAATTATTTTCAATTTTTTTATTCTATTTTCAAGATTTTAGCCGCATAAAAACCCTTAATAATTCAATAGTTCCCATAAATTTTTCATAAGTTATTGATTAAAACAAACAATTTATAACTTATCCTTTAAAATTTCAAACTTAATTTTGGGCGGTTAGCTCAGAGGAAGAGCGCTCGGCTGATAACCGAGAGGTCGGAGGTTCGAACCCTCCACCGCCCATTGCCACAGAGTTGTGGCAAATATTAGAACAAAGCTGTTTGATTGGAAAATTTTTCTTCAAAATTTCAAAATAAAAAGGAGGTTTAAAAATGTCTGTTAAGGAGATTTTAGATTTTATAAAAAAAGAAAATATATGTGTTGTTGATTTAAGATTCGTTGATATTTTAGGTACTTGGCACCATGTTTCGATTCCTGCTAATGCTCTTGATGAAGCTTCATTTTATGAAGGTGTTGGCTTTGATGGTTCCTCAATAAAAATGTGGCAAGAAATATATGAATCTGATATGCTTTTAATTCCTGATCCATCAACAGCAAAAATTGATCCTTTTATGGAACCTAAAACACTTGTTCTTCTTTGTGATGTTTATGATCCTATAAAAAGGGAACCTTACGAATTAGACCCTAGATGCACAGCAAAAAAAGCATTAGATTATCTTAAAAGTACGAAAATAGCAGATAATGTTTATATTGGACCTGAGATTGAATTTTTTATATTTGATAAAGTTGCTTTTGATGTAAATACTAATAAGAGCTTTTATGAAATTGATTCTATTGAAGCGAGATGGAATACGAAAAGCTACGAAAGTTTGGGTTATACCATAAGACATAAAGAAGGATATTTACCTGTTCCTCCTTCTGATAATCTTCACAAGATCAGAGCGGAAGCGAGTTTAATTTTACAAAATCTTGGAATTGAAGTAGAAGCATTTCACCATGAAGTGGCAACTGGTGGTCAAGGAGAAATTGATATAAAGTACGATAATTTATTAAATATGTCTGATAAAGTTATGTGGTATAAATATGTTTTAAGGAATGTTGCAAAAAAATATAATAAAAGTGTTACATTTATGCCAAAACCAATTTATGGAGATAATGGTTCAGGAATGCATGTTCATATTTCTTTATGGAAAGAAAACGAAAATTTGTTTTATGGAAGTGAATACGGGGGACTTTCAAAATTAGCTTTGAGTTTTATATCAGGCATCTTAAGAAATGCGAATATAATTTTACCATTTACAAATCCGACAATGAATTCATTTAAGAGATTGGTTCCAGGATATGAAGCACCAATTTATTTAGCTTATTCCCAAAGAAATAGAAGTGCAGCAATAAGAGTCCCTCTCTATTCTAATAATCCAAAATCCAAGAGAATAGAAGTAAGATTTCCAGACCCTTCATCTAACCCTTATTTGGCATTTTCTTCAATTTTAATAGCAGGTTTAGACGGAGTAATAAACAATTTAGAACCTCCTAAGCCCCTTGATAAAGATATATATAAATTATCAGATGAAGAAAAGGCTAATATACCTCAACTTTCAAGAAGTTTAGAGGAAGCAATTGAAAATCTTATAAGAAATAAGCATTTACTTATAAAAACAGGTGTTTTTTCTGAAAAACTTATTGAAAAATTTGTAAATTATAAATATGAAAATGAAATTTTAGAATATCGTTTAAGAATTACACCACTTGATTTTTATCTTTATTATGATGTTTAATAACAGGGGGCTTGTCCCCCCTCAATTTTAATATGAAAATATCCCGTGTTAATTATAATCAAAAGACTAAATTTGTTAGACTTGATGGAAGGTATTTAAGAGTTTTAAGTGGTTCTAACTTAGAAGATTTAAAAGATAGTGAATTTTTACTTTTATACTCTTTTGAGAAAATACTTGCTCCTATTAAACCATCTAAAATTATTACAATTGATAGTAAATTTAAGTTCAAATTTTTAAGAGCTAATAATTGTGTAGTAAGTCCATCTTCTGATGTTTTAACAATAAAAGAAGAGTTATATCTAACACCTCAAATTGGTCTTGTTATTGGAAAAAATAGAATTTTTGGCTTTTTAATGGTTTTGAGTTTTTTTACAGATTGTTTTGGTGATGTAAGAGATTATGGATTAGATACTTATAGTCCATTTAGTGAATTTATTTCTAATGAAATTGAAGATAAATTTAAACTCCAAATAAACGAAAAAATTTATGAAATTAAAATAAAAAATCTTGAAAAAGATAAAATTTTTTTTGAAGTTAAAAAGTTCTTTCATAAACTTTTTATTTCTGATGTAATTGCTTATGAATTTGAAGATATTGTTTTTAAAGTTAAAGTTAATGATTTTATAAAGCTTGAAAGTTCGTGTGGCAAAATAGAAACTTCAATAAAGCTTTTTAATTTCAACACCACTTAAATAAGCATCTATTATTTGATAATAGGTTTGTCCTTTTAATGCTCTCTCACCTGCACCGTATTGACATAAGCCAATTCCATGACCAAATCCTCCTCCAATAATTATTAAACTATCATTCTTTTTTTGAAGATAAAATAATGAACTTTTTAAATATCCATCCTTATAAAAAAATTTTCTTATGTTTAATTCCCCTTCAATTATCGTATCTGAATTTTCAAATTTAATTTTAAGTTTCTTAACCCTTCCTCCTTTGCTTCTCTCTAAAATTTCAAAATCTACTATTTTTTTGTTTAATTTTTTTTCAATTTCTGATATTCTAAAAATTTCTTTCCATCTAAAAGAATTCTTTGCTCCATAAAAATCATTATTATTACAATAAACATTGACATTTAAGTTATCTATGAATTTCTTTAATAAAATTGTATCACTTAAATCTATAATTGAACCTTTTTCATCATCTAATTTTGTTGAATAATAATTTAATTGATAATTCCATAAGTTTGCATCATCTAAAATCCCTCCACAACTTGAATGAAAAAGTGCATAAACGATATTATTATTAAATGTTAAAAATAAACCTTTTGTTAGATTAACTGCTAATTGAATATTATCATTTATGTTATCAATTCCTCCATAAACTTGTGTCCAAACATCACTTGTCAAGTCATAGGGTTGATATAATAACATCAATTTCTTTTTATAAACTGATAAAGCGTGGCTTCTTGCTAAAATTGCTTGTGCTCTTAATGCTTCAATAGGGAAGTTATTTGCCATTTCATATGGTAAAATTCCCATTATATAATTTTCAAAATTTATTATATTAACAATCAGGATATTTTTAGCATTTATATCTGTCCAAACTTCAAAATAACCTTTGTAGCTTCTTGTCTTAATACTTGGTGGGTTTAATCCATCATCAATTAAGAAATTTTTTATTGTCATATAATTTTTAGGATGAATTTCAAATGGTATTTCTAAAATTTTTTCAAAATTGTTGTATTTTAAAATAACTTTTCCTTCTTGAATTTTATTTAATAAAGCAATTTTTTTATCCTCTTTTATGCTATCAAGTTTATCATAAGGACCTTCTAATAAAAGAAATTCTCTTGTATCAACATTATTTAATTTAATTCCAATTGTCTTGAATTGAAAGTTTTTGTTTATTTTTGAAAATGTTATAATATCTAATATAGCATCTTCAACATTACTATATCTTGAAATAACTTTATAATAGTTTAATTTGGCAGGTTTTCCTTCTTTGAATTTTAAAAATAATTTCCCCTTAAATCCTTTTAGAATTGTATCTTTTTTAATTATATAAAAACTATCAGGAAATTCTATGTTAAAGCTATCTGAATTTGCTATTAGAACTTTTACAATTGGCTCACTTTCTAAAACATTACTTAATGTATCAATTTGAATTATTTTCCCTCTTTGAATAAATGGTCTTTGACAAGCAAAGAAAAGAAAAAGAAAAACAATTATTTTTTTCATTTCAATGTGATATTATTAACAATTTTTTTTCCAATTATTGTATTTATTATTTTCATAATATCTAGTTTTTTGTAGTGAAACTCCATAATTTTTCTTTTATCATTTATCTTTAAAATTAAATTTCCATCCCTAAAATCATAAAATTCGACAAAATCATAACATTTTAACACCTTTTCTGAAACTTCCTTTACTTTCATATAATCAATTATCCAATCAAGACCTGCTAATTTCAAATAATTTTCAATTGCCTTATTTAATTCCTTCATTTATATAATCCCTTGAATATTTAAAATATCTTTGTGGTATATCTTCAATTAGTTTTATTTCTTCATCTGTTAATTTCCTTTTTATAACTGCTGGAACACCTGCTATTAAAACACCTTTTTCACCCCTGAAATCTTCTCTAACAACAGAACCAGCTGCCACAATTGTCCAACTATCAATAAATGCATTATTGAGAATAATTGCTCCCATTCCAATTAAAACATAATCATTTATTGTGCAACCATGAATTATTGCTCTATGTCCAATTGATACATAATTTCCAATAACTGTTGGGTATTTTTCTTTTTCTGCATGAATCATAGTTAGATCTTGAATATTTGTCCAATTTCCAATTTTTATATAATGAACATCACCTCTTATCACACAAGAAAACCATACTGATGAATGATCCCCTATTTCCACATCTCCAATTATAACTGCATTTGGAGCTATAAATGCACTATCACTTATTTTAGGGTGTTTTCCTTTGTAAGGAAAAATGTTCATAGTAAAATTTTAAAGTTATTATCTATTTTCTTCCAATTCGATATCAGGAAGGTATTGACCAAAACCTTGGACATTTGAAAATAAAAGTTTATAATCTCCTGTTCCAAGTTGATCATAAAATTTAAATTTTTTATTTCCATCATAATAAATCCATATTACATAAGATTTTGTTCCAAGAGCAACTTCCTGTCTTCTTATGTCATCTGGTTGTCCAAACAATATGTAAATTTTACCCATATCTGTATATCTTCCCTTTTTAAATGGTGTTGAAAATTTTAAGTCCGCTTCAATAACTCTTTGTTTAAATATAGGATAGAATGAGCCATCAGGATCTTTAATTTTCCAAAACTTCTCAATCCATAAATTTTTACTTTTTATATCTTTTATGTTTTTAAATTCATTTAATTCGCTCGGTGAAGCTATATAATCAATAAAATATCTAATCTCGTCATTAAGAATCATTCCTTCTCTTTGAATAATAAAGTAATGTTTTAAAATTTTTTTTATATTTAAACCCAAATCAACAATTTCAAATTTTAAATTGTACTCTCCATCAGGTATATTATTTAGTGGAATTTTTCCACTAATTACAAGTTGCTCTTTATCCTTAACGATTAATTGAGGACTTGATATTAAAATTGCACTATCATTCTTATCTTCAATAATATATCTTAAAAAAAGTTTTTGACTATCTTTTTTAATATTGTAAATTTCAAAAAAGTAGAAAATTGTATCTTTGAAAATATTTGAAGGATTTGGTAAAAATCCAATTCCATTTCTATAAAACGGACTATTTAAACTATCTTCATAAAATGAGCTTGATAAAACAAGAGAAGAAAAATTCAAATTGCTATCTTCTTCAATAATTAAAGGAAATTCAATTTTTGAAGACTTACTTTTTGTTTTTACTTCAAATTTTATTATATATCTGCCAGGTTTAGATAAAATTTCATAACTATCTACCATATAAATGGCATTTTTTGAGATTTTTTTGTCCTTCTTTTCTTCCATAAGTTTTTGTCTATCCAAGAAAACTCTCAAATATATTTGATAATTTTCAGAAATATCACTTGGGTTTATTGAATAGACAAAATTTACAATATAAATATCACCTGACAATTTAAAGTATATAGGTTCAACATAGCCCCTAATAGTTCCATCTAAAACATAACTTTTATTATCTAATGTAGTCAGCCCAGCTAGAAGGAGCAAGTTCATAATCACCTGTCCCATACTTATCTATAAAAATAAACCTAAGATTTAAGCTTTCATAGTACCATATTTGATATGGCCTGTCATAGAGATTTAATTCGCTTTTTTCTATATAGTCAGGAGGTCCGTACCTTAAATAAATTAATCCCATTGCATTTATTTTGTTATTTTTAGTATAATTTTTTATAACATAATGATACCTCTGTAAAAATAGTTCTTTCTCTTCATTTAAATTTGTATTTGGTGTGGGATCTTTGTCTTTCCAAAAACTTTCCCATGCTTTTTTCAAATCATTATTGTTCTTTTTAAGGTATTTACTAAACTCACCTGAGTACAAGTAGTTCAAAGCAAAAATAAGGTTTTTTAATTCGTCCGAAGTTAAATTAAACAGTCCAAGTTTTTGAAAATCAAATGTTTTTGAAGTCTTAAATTTTTTATATTTAAGTAATAACTTACCTTCGTATCTATCAAGTTTCAAATTTTTAATTTCAATAGGAATTTCTAGATCATTTTTACCATTTCTTAAATAAAATTTATAATTTTTCTTTATTTTACTTTTTAAACTTTCAAATTTTATTTCAACATCTATTGTGTCATCAATTTTTGAGTAAATAGGAATTTTCAATATTAGAAAGCTATCATTTTCTTCGTATTTATTTTTATTAGTTATGGGTTTTCCAACAATAAAGTAATCATTACTTTCAGGTTTAAGTGTAAATGAAGTATCATTGATAATGGCGTCTGTCTTAGTGTTTTTGATCAAAAAGCTAACTTTATAGTTTTCGTTATATTTTAGATTAATTTTTAAATTAATTGAACTATCAAAATCAATAATTTCAGATTTGAAAATTTTTTTATTTTCAAAAACATCATAAAGAACTCTATAATTTCCTTTTTCATTAAAAGAAAAATTAATAACTAATAGGTAATTTTCTTTTTGAGGAATTTCTGCAATTTGAATGAAATTAATAAGCCACACCTATTTTCCTCGCAAGTTCTTTTAATTTTCTTATCCTTTCGCTTGTTGGTGGGTGAGTTGAAAATAATTTTTGTAGTCCTTCTAAGACAGGAGGTATTATAAACATATGGCTTGTAGCTGGGTTGGTTTGAAATTGGTAATAATAAACCCCTTTTTCAATTTTTTCAAGTGCATTTGCCAGTGCAATTGGATCTCTTATAAACCTTGCACCTGTTTCATCAGCTAAGAATTCCCTTGAACGAGATATAGCCATTTGTATTATCATAGCTGAGATAGGAGCAAGAAGAATTATTAGGATATCAAAAATTGGATTATGATTTTGCCTTTCTTCTGAGCTCCTAAAAATGAACATCCATCTTCCTATTTCAATTAAATATACAATGGCACTAGCTAAAACAGCTGAAATTGTAGATATTAAAATATCTCTATTTTTAATATGAGCTAACTCGTGAGCTATAACACCTTTTAATTCTCTTTCATCAAGTATTCTTAAAATGCCTGTTGTAAATACAACAGCGGAATGATTAGGATCTCTGCCTGTAGCAAAGGCATTTGGAGCTTCTTCTTCAATTATATAAACTTTTGGAATAGGAAGATTTGCTCTTATTGCTACTTCTTTCACAAGTTCATATAATTTTGAATTTTTATCAACTTCTTTTGCTCCATACATTTTAAGTACAATTTTATCAGAAAACCAGTAGGAGAAGAAGTTAAATATAATAGCAAGGATAAGAGCAATGGTGAGTCCCGTTTTTCCTCCAAAATATCCACCAATTACGATTAAAAGCGCAGAAAGTAAAGTTAATAATGTAAGTGTTTTTATTTGATTAGTCATATTGAAATTTTAAAGGATAAAAAATTTGTCTTTCTACTTTGTCCAATAAATAGTATTAAGTTGTTGATATTCAATAAGTTATAGAAATTTTTTAAACTTATTAGTTTTATGGGGGGTTTTAATGGGGGGCTTTGCCCCCCTGATGCCGAAAAATGGGTATTTATAAGCCGAAGGCTTAATTTCAGGGTGGGTGGGGAAAACATAAGTAAAATAAATAATTTTAGAATTATTGGACAAGGCATTGTCTTTCTGCCTTAAAGTCCTTCATTTTAGCTTTAAAATTTTCGGAGTTTTTATGCTTGATTTGAATTATCTAAAAGGAGGAAAACTTGAAAAATTAAAGAGTAGTTTAGTAAATAGAGGATATAGTTTAGATATTCTTGAAAAGGTTTTGGAAGTTGATGAAAGGAGAAGAAAATTAATTAAGGAGGTTGATGATTTAAGAGCAAGGAAAAACGAAAAATCAAAAATCATTTCTCAGATGAGAATAAAAGGAGAAAGTGTAGATGAATTATTAAAGGAAGCAAAAGAAATTGATAATGTACTTGAAAAATTAGAGCAGGAAAGAAAAAAAATTGAAAATGAATTTAATTATTATTGGAGTTTAATCCCAAATATTCCTCACGAAAGTGTTCCCATTGGTAAGGATAGTTCTGATAATTTGGTAGTTAGAGAGTGGGGTAGAATTCCAGAATTTGACTTTGAGCCGAAACCACACTGGGAAATATGTGAAAAACTTGATATTATAGATTTTAATATGGGGGGTGAATTAGCAGGTTCAAGATTCGTTGTTTATAAAGGACTTGGAGCTGAGCTTGAATGGGCTTTAATAAACTATTTTAGAGAATTTGCTAAAAAACATGGTTATAAGGAGATTATTCCACCATTTTTGGTAAATGAAAGAGTTATGTTCAATAGCGGTCAATTACCAAAATTTAAAGATGAAATGTACTATATTGAAAAAGATGAATTATATCTTGTTCCCACAGCAGAAGTTCCACTAACGAGTTTATTTATGGATAGAACATTAGATGAAGAAGAATTACCTATATATTATTTTGCTTATACGCCTTGTTTTAGAAGGGAAGCGGGAGCTTATGGTAAGGATGTTAGAGGAATTAAAAGAATGCATCAGTTTAATAAAGTTGAATTATATAAATTTACACTTCCTGAGAATTCATATGAGGAACATGAAAAAATGGTTAGAGATGTTGAGGAAATTTTACAAAGTTTGAACATTCCTTATAGAGTTGTTTTATTATGTACAGGTGATATGGGTTTTGCTTCAGCTAAAACTTATGATATTGAAGTATATTGTGCAGGGCAAGGTGGTTATTTGGAAGCAAGTTCAATTAGTAATGTAGAAGATTTTCAAAGTAGAAGAGCCAACATAAAAGTTAAAAGAAAAAACGGAAAAAAGGAATTTATTCATACATTAAATGGTTCAGGTCTTGCAACACCAAGAGTCTTAATAAGTATCATTGAAAATAATCAAACAAGAGAAGGTTATGTTGTTATTCCTGAACCTTTAAGAAAATACCTTGGAGTTGATATTATTAAATGAAATTTCTACAAAGTTTTCTTTCAATTTTTTCAATTGTCCTCTTTTTTTTGATGGTTTATTTTGCATTTAAGGATATTGATAAAATTAAGGAAATATTGAAGCTTTCAAATAAGTTTTATCTTCTTTTGTCAGCAATTTTTTTTTAGCATTCAATTTATTTTCAATTTATATTGTTAAGTTTATTTATCATTTTTTTTCACTTGAATTATCTTTTAAAAGAGCTTTTTATATTTCATTTATTTCGATTCTTGGAAGATATTTGCCTGGAAGGTTTTGGACATTTACACTGCTTTTAGCATTTTCAAAAACTTTAAATTTGGATTTAAAGGCAATTACAAAAGGAGCAATTTTAAATCAATTTTTCTTAATTTTTTCAGCAATTCCAGCATTATGTTTTTATTTTTTAGAAGTAAAAAATTACTTATTATTTTTTGTTTTTTCCATTTTTTTTATTATTTTTCCATTAGCCTTACATTTCTTATCTTTAAAATATCAAATAAAATTAAAATTCTTTGTTTTTTTAAAAATTTTTTTTATGTTCTTGATTCTTTGGATTTTAGTGGGACTTTCTTTATTTTTCTTTATTTTGTCATTTTCAAAATCCATAAATTTATTTTATACAGCTTTGATTTTTCCAATAGCTTATAACATAGGGATATTGTCTTTAATATCACCTGCTGGAATTGGTATAAGAGAGGGCGTTATGACATTTATGTTATTAAAATTTTTTGATTTAGAATTTTCAAATAAAATTAGTGTTCTTTTTAGAATTTTTAATTTGATTATTGAATTGTTTCTTTCACTAATAGCTTATATTTTGTATAAATTGGATAGCCATAGTAAATAAAGTTCCGCTATGAGATAAAAGTAGAATTTAACAGATTTACTAACTTTTCCTTGCTTAATGTATTCAATTCAAAATTACCAAAATTTACTATAATTTTTCTATTTTTAATTTTAATAACCATAGGAAGAGCATAATAAGGTTCAATTCTTTTTAAAAAACTATAAATTTTTCCATTAAAGTCAAGAATCCCATCGTTTTCATCGTGAAGCTTTCCTTCAGGAAAAATAAAGAAGTAAAATTTATTTGGAAATTCATTAAGAAGTCTAATTGTCTTAATAATGGAAGCAGTTCTAATATGTTTTTCTTTAAATGGTAAAGTTAGTGCAAATTTTGAAAAAAATGGATATTTATCATATTCTTCCATCCAAATAATTATTTTTCTATCTTTAAAAATTGTTTTTATTAAACGATTTAAGATATGAACATCATAAATATAAAAGTGATTGGAATAAATGATAATTTTTTTGTCTTTGTAGTTGCTAAAATTTGGAATGTTCAATAAAATTAACTTTCCAAGCATTTTCAATTGAATTTCAAGAACGAAATCAACAAGAAATTTCGGATAATATGTTTTAATGTTCATATAAATAGAAAATGTTAAAGATTAAGCAAAAGACAAGCAGTAATCAAACACTTTAAAATTTCAAGCTTTATGAAAACAATTGATTATCTTTTAACGTTTGATGGTAAAATTGTTTTAATTGTTCATAAAAATCCTGACCCTGATTGTATTGGTAGTGCCTTAGCACTTTACAAATTTTTAAAAAATTTTAAAAATGATATTAAAATTATTTCAAAAGATGAGCCGCCACAAAATTTAGATTATTTGAATGGATTTAATGAGATTATTGTTAATAATTTTCAAGACGCTGATTTATATGTCTTAATAGACACACCTAATGTAAAAAGAACGGGGTTTGATAATTTTAATAATAAAAATATATTGAAAATTGACCATCATATTTCAGATGATAGATATAGTGAATTTGATTATGTTAAAATTGATGCTCCTTCAACAACATATCTTATTTTGGAACTTATAAGAAGTTATAATGAAAATTATTTAGATGAGGATATCGCTGAGTGTATTTTCATAGGGCTTGTAGGTGATACAGGTAGTTTTTCATATTCAAACTTGAAGTTAGCATTTGAAGCGGCTTTATATTTAGCAAATAAAGGTTATGATTTGTCTAAATTCTCAGAGAAATATTCAAGAAATAATTCAATAAGTAGATTTTGCTTAATTAAAAAAGCTCTTGAAACATTAAAACAAGAGGGAGAAATTGCTTATGTTGTAATAAGAAAACACTTTTATGATGAATGTGGTGCTAAAAAATACGAAAATTTTGGTATTGTTGATTATCCACTTTCCATAAAAGGTGTAAAAGTTGCTTTAAAATTTGAAGAGGTGGAGAATAATAAATGGAAAATAAATATAAGGAGTAAAAAAGGTATAAATGTTCAAAAATTTGCTTTACATCATGGTGGTGGAGGTCATGAAAACGCTTCCGCATTTGAAAAATTTGGAACAGAAAAGCAGGTTATAGAAGAAGTTATTTCTGATTTGAAAGAATACCTAAAAAACTTTTGATTTCATTAATATCAGATTTTTTATTTACTTTTAAAATTTCTAAAAGTTGATCAAGATCTTTATTTGCTAAATCATATAAAAATTGGATAATAGAAGCGAAACCACTTCCAATTAAAAATTTTAATTGATCGTAATCTACATTTTTAAAATTAAGAACCATAAGTTTCAAATAGTAGTCAGCAATTTTCAAATTGTAATTTTCATCAAATTGTTCAGTTATATGTTTTGGTAAATTTTCAAATTTTAGAATTTTATTATCCAATGATAAGGCATATTTTATTGCATTTTCAATTTCACTAAAATTCCCAAACCAGGGATAAGTTAAGAATGCTTTATAAAAGTTGTCTTCAATTTCAATAAAACTATCTGAAATTTTTCTTAAAAAATGTTCTAAAATTAGTAATTTTTCCTTATTGTTTCTTTCACTTATTGAAGGAATGTAAATTGAGGGAATTGTTAATAAATTTTGAGGTGGAGATATCTTGTCAGTGATAAAAATGATTCTTTGACCACGTTTATAAATTTCATTTATAGCAAAATTCAAATCGTATTCATTTTCAAATAAATCTATATTTAGTATAATAATTGACTTTTCATTTTTTCTTGAATCAGTTTTAAATCCTGCTTGCTTTTCCTCAATTTCAAAATAATCAATAGCATTTTCAAGAATTGATTTAATAACTGTTAATTTACCGACACCCCTTTGACCATATATTAATATCCAAGGATTATAAGGACTTTTTAATAAAGTCTCAAGTTGTTTATAAATCTCCATAGTTTGACCATAATAGCAAACAAATTTAACATTTGCAGGTTTTAAATTGTCTAAGTTGTAAAATTTATTGTAAAAATCAGAAATTCTTTGTCTTATTGTTTTCTTTGAATAGTCATTTAAGAAATTTTGAATTTCATTTTTATTTTCAAATGACCAATCTACTGATTTAAAATTTGTTTTACCAATTGTAATAGTTAGGTAATTTAAGGATAATTCGTATAGTTTTTTATGATCATTAGGAACTATTACAATATCGGGAATATCAGTTATAGATTTTGCTAAATCAAATTGCTCAATTTTTAAATTTTTTATTAAATTAAGAATTTTCAATAATAAGAGCGAGCGACGGGACTCGAACCCGCAACCCCCAGCTTGGAAGGCTGGCGCTCTACCAATTGAGCTACGCTCGCAAGGTTTAAAATTTTAAAGCATAAGGTTATGGACGGTTTTATCCTCATAAACAAACCAAAAAATTGGACATCTTATGATATTATAAGAGTTTTAAAAAATTTATTTAATGTTAAGAAAATAGGACATTCTGGAACATTAGACCCATTTGCAGAAGGACTACTAATTGTTGGAATAAATAAAGCAACAAAATTTATTGAATTTTTAATGAATTTACCAAAGGAGTACATTGCTAAGGTTAAGTTCGGTTCTGAAACAGATACACTTGATATAGATGGTGAAATTATAAACTGTGATAATAATTTTAAATTGAATGGAAAAATTCTTGAAATAGCTATTAATGATTTTCCAAAAAATTATGAACAAATTCCACCAAAATTCTCTGCTAAGAAATTTGATGGAAAAAGGGCTTATGAATTAGCAAGAGAAGGCAGAAATTTTGAATTAAAACCAAAACTTGTAAGTATATATGATTTGAGAATTGAAAGTATTGATGAAGTTAATAATGAAGCTATTTTTTATCTTAAAGTTAGCTCTGGATTTTATGTTAGGAGTTTTGCAAGAGATTTAGCTAATAAAATGGGAACATTTGGATATTTATTAGAGTTAAAGAGGATAGCAATTGGTAATTTTAAATTAGAAGATGCACATAGTATAAATGATAAAGAATTTAAGCTTATTTCAATTGATACTGCTCTTGATTTTATAGAAAAGATTGAAATTCTTGATTGTAGAAAATTCAAGAACGGTCAAATTACAACTTATAAATATAAAGACGGGATTTATAGAGTTTATTGTGATAGTAATTTTTTGGGAATTGGAAAAGTTGAAAATAATTTATTAAAACCATTGAAAGTTCTAACTTAAATTCTATACTTTAAACTTTTCATCATAATGGAAAAATTATCTATTGAAATTTCTAATGGTGGTATAGGTTTTTCACTTCCTGAATTAGATGTCCCTGAGTTTAGAATTGAAGAAAAAATTCCAAGTCATTTATTAAGAAAATCAGAATTAAATTTACCTCAAATTTCCGAAAATGAAACATTTAGACATTTTTTAAGATTATCCCAGCTAAATTATAATATAGATAAGGGAATTTATCCACTTGGTTCTTGTACTATGAAATATAATCCTAAAATAAATGAAGAATTGGCAAGAAATTATAGATTTGTAAATATACATCCCCATACACCAAGCGAATTTTCACAAGGTTGTTTAGCAATAATATATGAATTATCTGAATTATTAAAGGAAATATCGGGAATGGATGCTGTTAGTTTGCAAGCGGTAGCAGGAGCACAGGGTGAATTGGCGGGTGTTTTAATTATTTCAAAGTATCATAAATCAAAAAAAGAAAAAAGGGATATTATATTAGTTCCTGATTCGGCTCATGGAACTAATCCAGCAACTGCCACATTAGCAGGCTTAAATGCTGTTGAAATTAAAACTGTTGAAACAAATGGAATTTTAAGAACAAAATTAGTTAAGAAAGAAATTGAAAAATATGGAGAAAGAATAGCAGGTTTAATGATTACAAATCCAAATACGCTTGGTATATTTGAAGAAGAGATATATGAAATTTCACAAGTACTTCATCAGATAGATGCTCAAATATATATGGATGGAGCAAATATGAATGCGTTAGTAGGCAATATAAAACCATCAAAGTTTGGTATTGATGTAATGCACTTTAATTTACATAAAACATTTTCAACACCTCATGGAGGTGGTGGTCCTGGGAGTGGAGCAATCGCTGTTAAAAAACATCTTGAAAAATTCTTACCAAATCCAAGAATTAAGAAAATTGGTGAAAAATATGAATTAGTTTATGAAGATGAGGAATATAGTATTGGAAGATTGCATAGCTTTTATGGAAATTTTGGAATGTTTATTAGGGCATTGATATATATAAGAATGTTTTCAAGTGAAGGATTAAAAATGATTTCTTATTTAGCGGTTTTAAATGCTAATTATTTAAGGAAGAAACTTGAAGAAATTGGATATAAAATATCTTTTGAAATGCCAACAATGCATGAATTCGTTTTAACATTAAAAGATATAAAAGAAAAATATAATATAAGGGCGCTAGATATTGCTAAAAGAATTTTGGATTATGGTTATCATGCACCTACAATTTATTTTCCATTAATTGTTGAAGAGGCATTCATGATAGAACCAACTGAAAGTGAAAGTAAAATTTCACTTGATAATTACATTGAAGTTTATAGGAAAATTTTAAATGAGATAAAAGAAAATCCTGAAATTGTTCTTTCTGCTCCTACAAATACCCCTGTTTCAAGACTTGATGAAGTTAAAGCGGCAAAAGAGTTAATTGTAAAATGGCAAGATATTTAATGTTAGTTTTTCTTTTTGGGTGTTTAGATGCACAAACTTCTTCAAAATTAAATGAAGAGAAATTAAATGAATTTATTAAAAAAAATTTGAAGAATTATCAGCTTTTCCAAAAGCCTATTATAAGAAAACAATATAAAAATTTTGTTCTTGTTGATTTCGCTTATGCTGGTGCTACTGGTAATTACTCAGTTTTAGTTATAAATAAAAACAATAATTTTCAAATTGCAAAGCTCAAAAATAAAGAAATTAAAAATGCTATATTTCTAATTGCATCAGGTGGGGCTGGAAGATATAGTTCTTATGTAGAGCTTAATGATAAATTGAAGATTTTTGAATACTCAATTTATGGTAATAATGATGATTATTGTAAAGTTGAAGTTTATAATTTTAAAAAAAGTTATTTTATTTATGATGAAATTTCAAGTGATTTAGAGAGAAAAAATTATTGTAAAAAAATTTGTGATATGCTTTCCATTGAAAGTAAAGCTTGTTCAAATTTTAAATCTAGAAAATAGGATTTTTTTATTATCAACGATTTCAATTTTTTTATTAAATGGATATTCGTTTTTATTTCCTTCGTTGTCAATTACTATTACTTTCTTTTCTTCTGGATATATCCAAAATTGCTTTAACACTCCTATTTCTTTATATGCTTTCATCTTATAATCTATATTAGGTTCGTAACTTACAACAACTTCAAAAATTAAATCAGGCGGAATCTCTAATATGTTCTTAGTGAGTTTTGGTAGTTTAACTTTGTTAATTAAGATAATATCAGCATTTAAATATGTAAGCGGATTTTTAGTAATTAAAATAGAAGTTTCATTAGTTAAAACTATATAGTTTTTTCCATATACTCTTCTTAAATAATAAAATAGCCCGGAAACCCATGCATTATGATATAAGCTCCAAGCCATATTTTTTATTCCAACACCTTCAATAACTTCAAAAACATCTTCTGGTATTTTATTTTCAAGTAAATCCTCATAAGTATAAACTTTTTTTATAGCTTGCTTCATTTTAAAATTTTAAAGCTTATTTATTATTGAATAAAATTCTTTACTACTTCCTCATCATCAAAGTGATATTTAATACCTTTGATTTCTTGATATGTTTCATGACCTTTGCCTGCAATTAAAACAACATCATCTTCATTTGAGATGGAAATTGCAAGTTCTATTGCTTTTTTTCTATCTATTTCAATAATGTGAGTTTTATTAATACCTCTTTCTATATCTTTAATAATATCAATAGGTTCCTCATCTCTTGGATTATCACTTGTTAAAATTATAATATCAGCTATTTCTGAAACTTTGCCCATAATTGGTCTTTTTGAATGGTCCCTATTTCCACCTGCTCCAAAAACCAAAATGATTTTTTTATTATAAACACTTTTTAGTGTTTTTAGAACTCTTTCAAGGGCATCAGGTGTGTGAGCATAATCAATAAATACATTTTTTATTTTTTGTAATCTTCCTTTTGGCGGTTTAACCTGACTTAAAACATCAATAATTTTATTAATATCAAATCCAATTGCGTTCAATATAGAGAATGAACAAAGTAAATTATAAGCATTAAATTCACCTATAAAATTCTCATTTTCAATAATTTTATCAAAAACTTTAATTTTTAAACCATTTTTTGAATTTTCAATTATTTCTCCTCTCATATTAGCATTTTTATAAAATCCATATGTTATAACTTTGCCTTTACAGGCATTTATAAAATAAGAGCTATTCTCATCATCTAAATTTATAATACCAATAGCATTTTCATTTAGCATTCTAAATAATTTGAGTTTTGCTTCTCTATAATTCTCAAATGTTTTATGAAAGTCAAGATGATCTATTGTCAAGTTTGTGAAAACCGCTATCTTAAAATCAACATCATCAACTCTATTAAGTGCTAATGAATGACTTGAAACTTCCATTACAAGAAATTCCCCTTCATTTTTTAGAATTTCAAACATATATTTTTGTAAGTCCAAAGATTCTGGTGTAGTTAATTTTGGCACTTCTTTCCTTGAAATTAAATCATTTATTATTGTTCCAAGAAGAGCAGTCTTGTGTCCTAATAAATTCAAGGCTTGATAGGTTATATAAGCTGTTGTGGTTTTTCCGTTTGTTCCTGTAATTCCAATTGCAAATAAATTTTTTGAAGGATAATTATAAAATTTTGCTGAAATTTTTGAAAGCTCAACTCTTGAATTTTCAACAATCACTTGACTAATTTTTACATCTAATTTTCTTTCAACAACAATAGCTTTTGCTCCACTATTAATTGCTTCATAAACGAAATTATGACCGTCAAATTTTTCTCCTTTTATTGCAACAAAAACATAATTTTCTTTTACTTCTTTACTATTATAAGCAATTCCTTCAACTATAAAATCTTCAAAATTCTCAATTTTATAACCTTCAAATAATTCTGAGAATTTCAAAGCTGTTTATATAGAATTACAAAGATAAGTCCAAAAATTATCATTATTAGAGAAAATGAAAACATTAAAGAGAATGAGAAATTTAAAGCAACTAACTCGACTTTTAAGTTTTCTATGCCGAACTTAATTTTGTGAGTTAAAAATTCACTCGCCGGATGAGGAGGAAAATATCTATTTATTGACCAATCTAAAATAGCTCCTATAATAATACCTATTATAAATACAACGAAGTAAGATTTTATTGATTTCAAATGTGCCCGGGGAGGGACTCGAACCCTCACGCCCCTTTCGGGGCCCAGGATTTTAAGTCCTGTGCGTCTTCCGATTCCGCCACCCGGGCAGGTGTTAAAATTTTAAAGGACAAATTACTAGTAAATCTTGCTTTAAAATTTTAATATGTCTAAGGTTTCGAGAGATGAAATAATTGAAGTTCTTAAAACTGTTTATGACCCTGAAATTCCTGTTAATATCGTTGATTTAGGACTTATATATGGAATTGAAATAGATGATAAGGGAAAGGTTTATATTTTGATGACTTTAACTGCTCCTGGTTGCCCAATTGGTGATACTATTGCTTTTGAAATTAAAGATAAACTTTTACAAATTGAAGGAGTAAGTGATGTTGAGGTTGAAATTACATTTGATCCACCTTGGACACTTGATAGAATAACGGAAGAGGGTAGGGAAGTTTTAAGAACATTCGGTTTTAATATATGATAAAAGCAGGAATTGTTGTTTTTCCTGGTTCAAATTGTGATAGAGATGTATTTCATGTCTTGAAAATTTTAGGATTTGAACCTTACTATCATTTCCATAAAGATAAAGATGTATTCAAATATAAATTAATTGTTCTTCCTGGTGGATTTTCTTATGGTGATTATTTGAGAGCTGGTGCAATTGCAAAATTTTCCCCTGTTATGGAAAGCATATATAAATTTATAGAAAATGAAATGGGTTTAGTTATTGGTATATGTAATGGTTTTCAAATTTTAACAGAAGCGCAAATTCTTGAAGGAGCACTAACAAAAAATTTAAATAATAAATTTATATGTAAAATAGTTGAGCTTAAAGTTATAAATAATGATACACCTTTTACAAAATTTTTTGAAAAAGGACAAATTATTAGAATTCCAATAGCACATTCAGAGGGTAGATTTTTTCATAATAAGCCGGATTCATTATATCAGAGGAAATTGGTTGCTTTTGAATATATTGATAATCCTAATGGTTCAGTAATGAACATTGCAGGGATTTTTAATTCTAAATTTAATGTTCTTGGACTTATGCCTCATCCTGAGAGGAGAAGTGAAGGTATTCTTGGAGAAGGTTCAAAAGATGGGTATTATATTTTCAAGGGTATATTTGAATTTTTGAAATGATAAATTTAAAAGAAATAATAAATGAAATTCCTCAAAAACCTGGTGTTTATTTATTCAAAAAAGATGATAATGTTCTTTATGTTGGTAAGGCTTATAATTTAAAAAATCGTTTAAGCTCTTATTTAAATGAGAAAAATAATCCAAAAGTTTTAGAGATGCTTCAAAAAGCAAATAATTTAGATTATATTGTTACAGATAATGAAAAATCTGCCTTGCTTTTAGAATTATCACTAATTAAGAAGTACGACCCACCTTATAACATTAGATTAAAAGGACAACCATATCCATATATTGCTATTACAAAAGAACAAGTTCCAAGAATTGAAATAACAAGAAATAATAGTGACCAAAATAAAATTTACTTTGGTCCATTTTTAAATCCAAGTTTTGTTAGAAATTTACTTTCAATAACAAGGGAAATTTTTAAGATAAGGAATTGTCATTTAAAATTACCTTCAAATAAAATCCATAAGGTTTGTATAGAATATCATATTGGAAGGTGTTTGGGTCCTTGTGCTAAGTTAGTTAGTTTGGATAATTATCAAAAAAGTGTTAATATGGCAATAGAATTATTAAAAGGTAATACTTATAGTGTTGAAAAGTATTTAAGAGAGGAAATTGATAAAGCGGTTAGTGAGCTTAAATTTGAAAAAGCAATTAAATTGAGAGATGCTTTAAGAAGTGTATTGGAAATTGGTAGTTCAAGTGGTGTTTGGATTGATGGTTCAGAAGATAGAGACTTTATTGGTTATTCAAAAGCTAATGATTATTATAGCATTTCTAAAATTATTTGGAGAAATGGGAGAATTGTAGGTAAAGAAGATTATATAATAACGGATTCTATTAATGAGCCAATTGAGGAATTTTTATTAAGACATTATGAAAGTGCATTTTTGAATATAAGAGCTATTGTAATTGACTGGGACTTTTCAGAAGATTTTATTAATGATTTTAAAAATCTTATAAAATTTAGGATAGATAAGGAAATTGAAATAAGAAAACCAAAAATTGATGAAATGAAAATATACAAAATAGCAATAGAAAATGCAGAAGAAAATTTAAAGAAATTTATAAATGATATTTCTAAAAAGGGGGAACATCCTGGCATTGAAGAACTGAAAAAAATTTTAAGATTAGAAAAACTTGAGAGAATTGAAGCAATTGATATATCTCACTATTATGGAGAGGGAAAGGTTGGTTCAGTTGTTGTATTTATAAATGGTAAGCCAAATAAGAAAGAATATAGAAGATATAAAATTAAAACAATTGAAGATAGTAAAATAGATGATTATAAGGCTATTGAAGAAGTTTTAAGAAGAAGAATAAGAAGATTGATAGATGAAAATAAAGAACTTCCTGATTTAATTTTAATTGATGGGGGTATTGGTCAGCTTAAAAGAGCTATTAAAGTAATAAGAGAATTTAAATTAAATATAAAGGCGATAGGTCTTGCAAAAAGAAACGAAGAAATCATCTTAGATAATGGTAAAATTTTAAGTCTTCCAATTTACTCATTTTCATTAAGATTACTTCAATATATTAGAAATGAGGCTCACAGATTTGCTTTAATTTATCAAAGAACATTAAGAGAACCAAAAATAAAATCATCAATTCTTGATACAATTCCTGGACTCTCAAATAAGAAGAAGTTAGAGCTTTTAAGATACTTTGGAAGTATTGAAAAAATTAGAAAAGCGGACATTGAGGAATTAAAAAAGGTGCCTGGTATTGGCGAAAAGTTAGCTAGAAGGATTTATTTGCATTTTAGAAGTTAAAAGATTATAATTAAATGTTGGTAGTTCAAGTGGTTATTCAAATTACCTTATGCTTTGTCCAATAAATAGTTTTAAGTTTTTGATAGTCAATAAGTTATAAAAAATTTTTTAAATTTATTAGTTTTATGGGGGGTTTTAATGGGGGGCTTTGCCCCCCATGCCGAAAAATGGGCATTTATAAGCCGAAGGCTTAAATATAGGGTGGGTGGGGAAAACATAAGTAAAATAAATAATTTTAGAATTATTGGACAAGGCAAAATTTTTACTAAAACTAACTTTAAAATTTCAAAAAAGTGAAAAAACTTTAAGACATTATTAGTCAAAAATTTAACATTTCAAGAAACGTCATTTATAAAATAAAAAAAGAAGGCTTTTTAAGAATT
>Ga0101941_1001013_pt1 | contig 26995 bp, 26 predicted proteins | sample DewCreD2012metaG_3_FD_75242 | JGI IMG/M metagenome (GOLD analysis project Ga0101941, IMG submission 75242) | Hot spring sediment bacterial and archeal communities from British Columbia, Canada, to study Microbial Dark Matter (Phase II) - Dewar... ...
TGGGCTTCATCGTCCCCACCGACACCCCAGGCTTCCAGGCCCGGGAGGTGAAGCACAAGATGAGCCTGAGGGCCTCGGTGACCAGCGAGCTGGTGCTGGAGGAGGTGAGGGTGCCCGAGGCCCTGCGCCTGCCCAAGGCCGAGGGCCTCAAGGCCCCCCTTTCCTGCCTCACCCAGGCCCGCTTCGGCATCGCCTGGGGGGTTCTGGGGGCCTTGGAGGCGGTGTACACCGAGGCGGTGGAGTTTGCCAAAAGCCGGAGCACCTTCGGCGAGCCCATCGCCAAAAAGCAGCTGGTGCAGGCCAAGCTGGCGGAGATGCTGGCCAATCACACGGAGGGGCTGCTTCTCGCCTGGCGCCTGGCCCGGCTAAAGGACGAGGGGAAGCTCAAGCCGGCCCAGGTTTCCCTGGCCAAGCGGCAGAACGTGTGGAAGGCTCTGAAGGCCGCCCGCCTAGCCCGGGACATCCTGGGGGGAAGCGGCATCACCCTGGAGTACCACGCCATCCGCCACATGCTTAACCTGGAAACCGTCTACACCTACGAGGGCACCCACGACATCCACACCCTGGTCCTGGGGCGGGAGGCCACGGGGCTGAACGCCTTCTAAAGCATGGTCATCGCCTTCACAGGGGATCCCTTTCTGGCCAAGGAGGCCCTCCTCCAGGAGGCCTCCCTTCGGGGCCTCACCCGCTTCACCGAGCCTACGCCCGAGGCCCTGGCCGAGGCCCTAAGCCCCGGGCTTTTCGGGCAAGCCGGGGCCATGCTGGACCTGAGGGAGGTGAGCGACGGGGAGTGGAAGGCGTTAAAGCCCCTTCTGGAAAACGTCCCCGAGGAGGTGGCCGTGCTCCTCCTTGACCCCAAGCCCACCACCGCCCGGGCCGCCTTCTACCGCACCCGGGAGCGGCGGGACTTCCCCACTCCGAAGGGCAAGGACCTCGTTCGGCACCTGGAAAACCGGGCCAAGCGGCTGGGGTTCAGGCTACCCGCCGGCATCGCCCACTACCTGGCCTCCCTGGAAGGGGACCTCGAGGCCCTGGAACGGGAGCTGGAGAAGCTCGCCCTTCTCCCACCTCCCCTCACCCTGGAGAAGGTGGAACGGGTGGTGGCCCTAAAGCCCCCCGTAAGCGGGTTTGACCTGGTGCGGGCGGTTTTGGAAGGGGATGCCAAGGCCGCCTTCCGCCACCTAAGGCGCCTAAGGGAGGAGGGGGAGGAGCCCCTAAGGCTCCTTGGGGCCTTCGCCTGGCAGTTTTCCCTTCTGGCCAGGGCCTGGATGCTCCTTGAGGAAAACCCCAGGCCCACGGAAGACGACCTCGCCCGCCTCGAGGCCCATCCCTACGCGGCCAAAAGGGCACTCGAGCTGGCTCGAGGCCTCCCCAAGGAAGCCCTCGAGGCCAGCCTGGACGTCTTGATCCAGGCGGAGCGCCGGGCCAAGGAGGGCAAGGATCCCTGGCTGGCCCTGGAAAGGGTGGTCTACACCCTCCTCCGCCTCACCCCGGCAGAACCTGCGTGACACCCCCCAAAGGAGTCCTCCAGGGAATTCTTCCCTAAGGAGTTGACCCGTGGGTCAGCCCTGGGTTAGCCTCCTTCCATGCTAAGCCCAGATCTGGTGGAAACCCTCCTGCGGCAAGCCCTAAAGGGCGGGGCCGACTTCGCCGAGATCTACGCGGAGCGCTCCCGGAGGCGGCGCATGATCGTGCGTTCGGGCCGCCTGGAGGAGGCCATCTCCGGCCTGGACTACGGAGCAGGCCTCCGCCTTTTCTTCGGCACCGAGGTGGTCTACGCCTACACCAACCAGCTCACCCGCGAAGGCCTCCAGGAGGCCCTGGAAACCCTTCTCCGGGCCAAGGGAGCCCTGGGCCAGGTGGACGAACGGGGTGCCGGGGGCCTGGACTTCCGCAAGGCTCTCCCCAAGGGCCTTCACACCCCCAGGACGCCCTACGGGGAAAAGGACAAGCGCTACCGTCTGGAAAGGCTTCTGGAGGCCGAGGCCGGCGCCAGGATCGCCCCGGAGATCAGGCAGGTGGAGGCCAGCCTCCAGGAATGGGAGCAGGAGGTCCTGATCGCCAACACGGAGGGCACGTGGGCCGAGGAAAAGAGGGTCCGCACCCGGCTTTTCGTGCTGGCGGTGGCCCAAGATGGCACGGAGGTGCAAACGGGGTACGCGGCCCCCGGCAAGAGCGTGGGGCTGGAACTCTTCGACCTCTTCCCCCCCAAGGAGGTGGGGGCCAAGGCCGCCCGCCAAGCCCTTACCAACCTGCGGGCCAAGCCCGCCCCCGCCGGGACCATGCCCGTGGTGGTGGGAAACGCCTTCGGCGGGGTTATCTTCCACGAGGCCCTGGGACATCTCTTGGAAACCACCAGTGTGGCCAAAAAGGCCAGTGTCCTGGCCGATAGGCTTGGGGAGGAGGTGGCAAGCCCTGCGGTCACCTACATCGACGACGGCACCCTCCCCCACGCCTGGGGTTCCACGGAGGTGGACGACGAGGGCCACCCCACGGAGCGCACGGTGCTCATCGAAAGGGGCATCCTCAAAAGCTACATGGTGGACCGCCTGGGCCACCTTCTCACCGGCTACCCCATGACCGGCTCGGGCCGTAGGCAGGACTACACCCTCGCCCCCACCTCGAGGATGCGCAACACCTTCATCGCCCCGGGGGACAAGGAGGTGGAAGACCTCATCGCCAGCGTGGAGTTCGGCCTCTACGCCAAGGAGTTGGGAGGCGGACAGGTGAAGCCGGGCTCCGGGGAGTACAACTTCGCCGTGCAGGAGGGGTACATCATCCGCCACGGGCGCCTGGAAGAACCCGTGCGCGGGGCCATGCTGGTGGGCAAGGGGCCGGAGACCATCAGGAAGGTGGTGGCCGTGGCCAAGGACTGGGAAAACGCCCCCGGGATGTGCGGGAGCCTCTCGGGAATGGTGCCCGTGGAAGTGGGCCAGCCCCATGTGCTGGTTTCGGAGATCGTGGTGGGAGGTAGGGCATGACGCTGGAGGAAGCCAAGCGGTACCTCCTGAGGCGGGCCCGGGAACTGGGCCTTCAGGCGGAAGTCCTCTTCCAGGAGGAGCGGGAGCTTTCCTTAAGGGCCCGGCAAGGTACTCTGGAGGAGATCAAGGAGGCCCGCCAGGGGGGGATCGGCCTCAGGGTGGTGGTCCAAGGCCACGTGGGCTACGCCTACACGGAAGAGCTTTCCCCGGAGGCCTTAGAGTGGGCCCTATCGGAGGCCAGGGATAACGCCCTTCTTGCGGGAAAGGAGGGCTTCATCCCCCCGGGCCAGGCTTTAGGAAGCCACGATCTTCTGGGGGAGGGCCTTTCCGCCCCCCTGGAAACCAAGAAGCAAAGCGCCCTGGAGCTGGAGAGGACCTTCTGGGAAGACCCCCGCACCCGAAGCGTCCTCATGGGGGGCTACATGGAAAAGGAGGTCCAGGTAGCCCTAGCCAGTACCTTAGGGGCCGAGGGTGCCTTCCGCACTGGGCTTGCTGGGATGGGGGGTAGCCTGGTGATGGGGGATGGCCCAAGCCTCAAGCAAGGCTGGGACTTCAAGCTGGCCAAGGAGTTTCACCTCCTGGACCCCGGCCGCACCGCCTTGGAGATCCGGGAGAAAACCGCCAGGCACTTAAACGCCAGGCCCCTCCCCACCGGCCGTTACCGGGCCTACCTGGAGCCCAAGGCCATGGCAGGGCTTCTCCTGGTGCTTTCCCGCTCCCTTTCCGCCAAAAGCGCCCTCGAGGGCAAAAGCCGCCTCTTAAACCGGCTTGGGGAGCGAATCGCCTCGGAATGGGTCACCCTGGTGGACGACCCCACCCTGGAAAAGGGCCTCCTTTCCCGCCCCTTTGACGCCGAAGGTACCCCGGCCCGGCGCACGGTGATGGTGGAGAAGGGAATCTTCAAAACCTTCCTGCACAACGCGGAAACCGCCAGGGCCCTGGGCCAGGAGAACACCGGCCACGCCTTCCGCACCTACCGCGGAATCCTGGACGTGGCTCCCACCAACCTCTACCTGGAGCCCGTGGGCAACCTGCGCCTGGAAAAGGGTGTCCTGGTGACCGAGTTCATGGGCCTCCACGCCGGGGCCAACCCCGTGAGCCTGGATTTCTCCCTGCAGGCCCTGGGGCTTTGGGTGGAAGAGGGAGAGGTGCGCTATGCGGTGGAAAACTTTGCGGTGGCCGGGAACCTTTTGGAGCTTCTCCAAGCCATTGAGGCCGTGGGGGATGAGCTGGACTGGGAGGTGATTGGGTCCGCCTTCGGAAGCCCCTTGGTGGCGGTGGCGGAGCTTTCCTTTGCGGGAGCTTAGGGTAAAGCAAAATGCGCTTGGTGCTTAGTGCTAAGCTAAAGGCATGGCTACGGTCACCGCCAGTCCCAAATACAACCAGGTAACCCTGGTCCGAGAACCGCAAGAATATCGAATAACTGTGCCCGCAGAAGTCAAACAAGCGCTAGGACTTTGGCCTAAGGAAAAACTTCTACTAGAAGAGACGGTGGAAGAGATGATCCACCTCCTAGTGGAGGTGGTGGAAGGGATACCCCACGTCCGCCCTTACCGTCCTCCTGTACGTGAACTCTTGCAGAAACTTTTCAAGGCGTATCCTCTCGAGGTTCACGCCCTGGGGGAAGCCACAGACCATGATGCCGTGCGTTACGTTCGTAAACTGCGCAAGGCATGATCAGCCTGGACACCAACATCATCCTCTCTGCCCTGAACCCCAAGGATGCCCAGCATGAGAATGCCGTCTCCTTGCTGGAGGAGCTATCTGGGAAAGCCCTGTTTATCAGCCCTCCAGTCTACGCTGAACTGCGGGCCGGACCCGGTTGGTCCTTAGTAGAGGCTTTCCTTGACCAGTTCAGTATCCGCCTGCAAGATGGGATGCCCCTTCCGGTATGGAAACTAGCCGGCGAACGCTTTGGCCTCTACGCCCATAAAAGGCGCGAAGTCAAAAAGAAGCGAAAAACCCCCTTGCCCCGCCGCATCCTAGCCGACTTCCTTATCGGTTCCCATGCCCTCTTCCACGGCCTACACCTGGCCACCTTTGACCCCAGGCATTACCGGCTTGCCTTCCCTGAGCTCGAGGTGGTGCCCTGATGCCCAAGGGAAAAATCTTTGTAACCCGTAGCCTTCCGGGAAAGGCCTTGGACCGTTTACGGGAAGCAGGTTACCAGGTGGAGGTCCACGAAGGGCTTTTTCTTCCTCGGGAAGACCTCCTCAAGAGGGTGGAGGGAGCCATAGGCCTCATCCCCACCGTGGAGGACCGCATTGACGCCGAGGTGATGGACCGGGCCCCGGAACTAAAGGTCATCGCCTGCTACAGCGTGGGGGTGGATCACGTGGACCTCGAGGCGGCCAAAGCCCGGGGCATCCGCGTGACCCACACCCCCGGGGTGCTCACTGAGACTACCGCTGACCTCACCTTGGCCCTTCTCCTGGCGGTGGCCAGGCGGGTGGTGGAGGGAGTGGACTACGCCCGAAGGGGCCTTTGGCGGGCCTGGCATCCGGAACTCCTTCTGGGAATGGACCTCCAGGGCGCCACCCTGGGCATCGTGGGCATGGGCCGCATCGGCCAGGCGGTGGCCAAAAGGGCCGAGGCCTTCGGGATGAAGGTGGTCTATACGAGCCGTGCTCCAAAGCCCCTTCCCTACCCCCACCTTTCCCTGGAGGAACTCCTGGCCACATCCGACATCGTGAGCCTTCACACCCCCTTGACCCCCGAAACCCACCGCCTCATGAACCGGGAAAGGCTTTTCGCCATGAGGCCGGGAAGCATCCTGATCAACACCGCCCGGGGAGGCCTCGTGGACACGGAGGCCCTGGTGGAGGCCCTAAGGGGGCATCTTTTCGGAGCTGGCCTGGACGTCACCGATCCCGAGCCCTTGCCCCCAGGGCATCCCCTTTACACCCTACCCAACGCCGTCATCACCCCCCACATCGGCTCGGCAGGAAGGCGAACCCGGGAACGCATGGCGGAGATGGCGGTGGAGAACCTCCTCTTTGCCCTGGAGGGCAGGGAGCCACCAAACCCGGTAGTATGAGCCCCATGAGCTTCGTCATCGGCCTTCTCGGTGGGGGCTTTGGGGGGCTCGTGGGGCTTGGGGGAGGCACGGTGATGATTCCCCTGATGGTGGGGATTCTCAGGCTTTCCCAGCACAAGGCCCACGGGACCAGCCTGGTGGCGGTCTTCTTCACCGGGCTCATGGGAGCCCTCACCTACGGGCTCCAGGGGTCCTTGAGCCTCAAGGCCGCCTTGTTTTTGGCGGCTACCGCCATCCTCACCGCCCGCCTAGGGGCCCGCTACGCCCACAGCCTAGCGGAAAAGGACCTCAAGCGGGCCTTTGGGTTTTTCCTCCTATTTGTTTCCCTTCTGCTCCTCCTGAAACCCTACCTGGCCCCCGTGGGCCTGGTGCGGGGCGAGGTTTGGGAGGATCTCACCCTTCTCCTGGCGGGAGGCCTCACCGGCTTCCTCTCGGGCATGATGGGGGTGGGGGGAGGGACCATCATGGTTCCGGCCATGGTCCTGGTCTTGGGCATGGACCAGCACACCGCCCAGGGCACGAGCCTCCTCGCCATGGTACCCGCCAGCCTGGTGGGAGCCTATACCCACCACCGCCTGGGCAACGTGGATACCCTCCTGGCTCCTGGCCTGGTACCTGGGGTACTCTTGGGCACCTTTTTGGGAGGCGAGGCCGCCCACTTTCTACCCGAGGCCACCTTACGCCTGGTCTTCGCCATGGTGCTCTTATGGACTTCCTGGAGGTACCTCCGTCCCTCCGGAAGGAAACGGTGACCTTTTGCACTATTCCTTGAGGACAAGGTGGACTACCGTAAAGGGGAAAGGAGGTGGGCAAATGCAACGCTGGCAGGATTGGGCCAATCTTGTCCTTGGCGTTTGGCTCATCCTTTCCCCGTGGCTTTTGGGCTTTAGCGGCACCCCCGCCGCCATGTGGAACGCGGTTATCGTGGGGGTAGTGGTGGGGCTCATGGCCCTCATGCACCTCCGGGGTGGCCCCATGTGGGAGGAGTGGGTGAACGTGGTCTTGGGCATCTGGCTCATCCTCTCCCCTTGGATCCTGGGGTTTAGCGGCATGGGAAACGCCATGTGGAACGCCCTTATCGTGGGCGTTCTGGTGGGTGTCCTGGCCCTAAGCGTCACGCGGGAAAAGCCCCGAGCGGCCTAAGCTTGTACCGCGGTACCTCAAGCCTTCCGCCTAGGGTCAACCCTAGGCGGATTGGCCTCTTGCACCTTCTGGAAACAGGAGGTAAGGTAAGGTCGGCCTTTAAACCGGTCCCGTGAGGCCGGAAAGGAGGAGGGATGAAACGATATACGAAGAGCCATAGGGAAAAGCCAAGCGGGGGCTTCGGCCTCCGCTTCTTTTTGGAGGTGCTTTGTGCGCTTTAAGGCGGAACTCCTTAACGCCGAGGAGATGCGGCGGGCTCTACACCGCATCGCCCACGAGATCGTGGAGGCCAACAAGGGCGTGGAGGGCTTGGCCCTTGTGGGCATCCACACCCGGGGCATCCCCTTAGCCGAACGCATCGCCCACTACATCCGGGAGTTTGAGGGGGAGGAGGTACCGGTGGGAATGCTGGACATCACCCTCTACCGGGATGACCTCTCTGAGATCGGGATCCGGCCTCAGGTGCGTCAGACCCGGATCCCCTTTGACATCACGGGCAAGGCCCTGGTCCTGGTAGACGATGTGCTCTACACAGGCCGCACCGCCAGGGCAGCCTTGGATGCCCTCATGGACCTAGGCCGTCCCAGGCGCATCTACCTGGCAGTCCTCGTGGACCGGGGGCACAGGGAGCTCCCCATCCGGGCCGACTTCGTGGGCAAGAACGTCCCCACGGCCAAAAACGAGGTGGTGAAGGTGAAGGTGAAGGAAGTGGACGGGGAGGACCGAGTGGAGCTTTGGGAAAGGGAGGAAGCATGAGGCACCTCCTGGATTTCCAAGGCTGGACTCGAGGCCAGGTGGAAAACATCCTGGACACCGCCAGGGTGATGGCCGAGGTGCTGGAAAGGCCGGTGAAGAAGGTGCCGGCCCTCCAGGGCTTCACCGTGGCCACGGTGTTCTTTGAGCCCTCTACCCGCACCCGCATCTCCTTTGAGCTGGCAGCCAGGCGCATGTCCGCGGATGTGGTGTCCTTCGCCGCACAAACCAGCAGCCTGCAAAAAGGGGAAAGCTACAAGGACACCCTGCTTACCCTCGAGGCCATGGGCATAGACGCCTATATCATCCGCGCCGACAGCGCCGGGGTCCCCCACCAGGCCGCCCGGTGGGTGAAGGGGGTGGTGGTGAACGGGGGGGATGGCCGCCGGGCCCACCCCACCCAGGCTCTTCTGGATGCCTACACCCTCCTGGAGGCCCTGGGAACCCTGGAGGGCAGGAAGATCGCCATCGTGGGGGATATCCTTCACTCCCGGGTAGCCCGCTCCAACGTGGAGCTTCTCCCTCTTCTCGGGGCTGAGGTGTGGGTGGCAGGCCCCCCCACCCTTCTCCCCCAAAGCCTTCCCGGAGCCAGGCTCACCCCCCACCTGGACGAAGCTTTGGCGGAAGCGGATGCGGTCATGGTGCTGAGGCTCCAGAAGGAGCGTATGGAAGCCGGCCTCATCCACCTCCAGGACTACATTGCCCACTACCAGGTGACGGAAAAGCGCCTAAGAAAGGCCAAACCCCACGCCCTCCTCCTTCACCCCGGCCCCATGAACCGGGACATCGAGCTGGAAGGTACCCTGGCGGACTCGGAAAGAAGCCTGGTGAACCGCCAGGTGCGGAACGGGGTGGCGGTGCGCATGGCGGTGCTTTACCACCTCCTGGTGGGGAAGGAAGGGTAAAACACCCCTTTGAAGGGAGAGGAAAGCATGCTGCTCATCAAGAATGTCACGCTGGTGGACGCCTTAGGGGAACGGGGTCCTGCGGATGTGCTCATCGGGGAAGGCAGGATCCTTAGCCTAAGCGGCGGGGAAGCGGAAAAGATCCTGGACGGGAAGGGCCTCCTCTTGGCCCCCGGCTTCCTGGACCTTCACGCCCACCTCAGGGAACCTGGCCAGGAGGTGAAAGAGGATCTGGCCAGTGGGCTTTTGGCCGCCGTGCGGGGAGGGTACACGGATGTGGTTTCCATGCCCAACACCACACCTCCCGTGGACACCCCGGAGGCCGTGCGGGCCCTGAGGAAGAAGGCCCAGGCCCTGGGGCTTGCCCGGCTCCACCCCGCCGCCGCCCTGACCCAGGGCCAGGAGGGAAAGGCCCTCACGGAAGCCGGGCTCCTTAAGGAGGCCGGTGCCTCCCTGCTCACCGACGACGGCCGCACCAATGAGGATGCCGGGATCTTGGCGGCAGGGCTTCTGCAGGCTTCCGCCTTCGGCCTCCCCGTGGCGGTGCACGCCGAGGATGCCTCCTTGCGCCGGGGTGGAGTCATGAACGATGGCCCCCTGGCCGACTTTTTGGGCCTCCCGGGAAACCCGAAAGAGGCGGAAGCCGCCCGGATCGCCCGGGACCTCGAGGTCCTGCGCTACGCCGTACGCCGGAGCCAAAAGAAACCCCACCTCCACATCCAGCACCTCTCCACCAAACGGGGCCTGGAGCTGGTGCGGGAGGCCAAGAGGGCCGGCCTTCCCGTCACCGCCGAGGCCACCCCCCACCACCTCACCCTTACCGAGGAGGCCCTACGCTCCTTTGACCCCCTCTTCAAGGTGGCCCCACCCCTCCGCACCCAAGAGGATCTGGAAGCCCTCATAGAAGGCCTTCTGGAAGGCACCCTGGACGCCATCGCCACCGACCATGCCCCCCACACCCAGGCGGAGAAGGAGATGGACCTCTTGCGGGCACCTTTTGGGATACCCAGCCTCGAGGTGGCCTTTCCCCTCCTATACACCGAGCTTCACCTGAAGCGGGGCTTCCCCCTAAAGCGCCTGGTGGAACTCTTCACCGACGGCCCCCGCACCATCCTGGGCCTGAAGCCCATCCACCTGGAGGAAGGAGCCGAGGCCAGCCTCGTCCTCCTGGACCCCAAAGAGCGCCCCGTGGAGCCCAGGAACTTCGCCTCCAAGGCCCGGTTTTCCCCCTGGGCAGGGTGGGTCTTAGGGGGGTGGCCGGTTCTCACCCTGGTGGAAGGGCGGGTGGTGTACCAAGCGTTAGAATAAGAGCGTGCTGAAAAAGCTCCTGGAAGCCGATCAACTGGGCCTGCGTCTGGAATGGGTGGGCGGGGCTTCCCCTTTGGGAAGCCCAGCCCACCTACCGGCACCAGAAGGCTGTGGACCGCATTCGCCAAAGCATCCGCCCCAAGGAGGGCTCCTCGTGCCCTGGCATCCACTTTGCGGTTGCGCCCTCACCGTCTAGGGACCCAAAGCTCCTTCAGGCTTCTCACCCCCTCCGCCTCCATAAGCTTCAGAAAGCCCTTCAACACCCGGCGGGGGAAAAGGGGGCCCCCGTAGACGAAGCCCGTGTAGACCTGGACCAACCTGGCTCCTAGCTTCAGGCGCTCCCAGACATCCTCAGGACCCTCCACCCCTCCCACGCTCACCAGGGTCAGGCCCTCCACCCCCGAAAGATGCCGCAGCACCTCTAGGGCCCGTTTCTTCAAGGGCCTCCCCGAAAGCCCCCCAGCTTCCCTGGCCAGGGGGCTTTTGAGGTTCGGGCGCTCCAGCGTGGTGTTTACCGCCACTAGGCCCTCGAGGCCATGCTTCAAGCAAAGCTCCACCGCTTCGTCGAGGGCTTCAAAGGTGAGGTCCGGGGCCACCTTGAGGAGAAGGGGCTTTCGGGTGGCGGGGCGGAGCCGGGAAAGAAGCTCATCCAAAAAGGGACCTTCCTGAAGGGTGCGTAGCCCCGGGGTGTTGGGGGAACTCACGTTGAGGACGAAATAGTCCCCATAAGGCTCCAGGACCTGCAGGGCCCTTAGGTAATCCTCCGCCGCCCCTTCCAAGGGGGTGTCCCGATTCTTGCCCAGGTTCACCCCCACGGGGAAGCGAAGCCCCCTTTCCCAAAAGCGCTTAAGCCTCCTGGCCGCCTCCTCCGCCCCTTGGTTGTTGAAACCCATGCGGTTGATAAGGGCATGGTCCTCCACCAGCCGAAAAAGCCGGGGTCTGGGGTTCCCTTCCTGGGGCCTGGGGGTAAGGGTACCCACCTCGGCGAAACCGAAGCCCAAAGCCCACCAGGCCCCCAAAGCCCGGGCATCCTTATCCATCCCCGCCGCCAGGCCCAAGGGATTCGGAAAGCGAAGGCCAAAGGCCTCCACCTCGAGCCTCGAGTCCTCCACCCTAAGAAGCTTCGCAGGAACCTCCAGCAGGGGCCCTCGTTCCGACCAGAAGGAAAGAAGCCTTAAGGTGAGCTCGTGGGCCTCCTCCGGGTCCAGGGCGAAGAGCAGGCGGTGCATACGGGCCCATGGTACCTTGACATAGCCGTCCTTTCCAAGGTATACCTAGCCCATGCGTGAGGGCTTCCGTATCGGCTTGAAGAGCCTTGTCCTAAGCCTCGGCTTTCTGCTTGCCGCCTGCTCCTTTACCGTTACCGTGACTCTCCCCGACCAAACCTTCCGTGCCCAGGCCCTGCCCAATACCCAGGACAAAATCCTTTACCCAAAAAATCCAGCCACCTTTGACCCACCTCCTGTTTCCCCCAAGAGCGTGGTCATCCAAGGCACCCTCGAGGCGGACCAGCCCTTAAACACCACCCTAACCTTCTACGTGCGTCTTAAGGATCCCAAAACCGACCCCGGTTGCATGGACCTCAGTATCTACAACATTCCCGCCTACGCTTGTAGCATCGGCCCCGACGACGAAAAATCGGGAGAAGCTTTTTTTAACAACTCTTTCTTTGCACCCTTAACCCTAACGGGCAGGAACCTCACCCAGGGCATCGCCCAGGGCCAGTTCTGGCTGGGCCTCGAGGCGCAGGGCCTACCCCAGGGCCTGGTGAACTTTGCCCTCAAAAACCTCAAGGCCACGGTGACGGTGGGCTTTTGAACAACCAAACCCACCCCCGGGGGCCTTTGTGCCTCCGGGTTTTTTCTTTGCCCCTGCCGGCGCTATGATAGGGACTAGATGAAGGACGTCTTGCGCCTGGAACTTCCCGTACTTCCCCTGAGGAACACCGTGATCCTCCCCCACACCACCACCGGGGTGGACGTGGGCCGCCCCAAGAGCAAAAGGGCGGTGGAGGAGGCCCTTAACGCCGATCGTTACATCTTCCTGGTCACCCAGAAGGACCCCGAGGTGGACGACCCCACCCCTGAGGACCTCTTCGCGGTGGGCACCCTGGCGGTGGTCAAGCAGGCCATGCGCCTCCCCGACGGCACCCTGCAGGTGATGGTGGAGGCCAGGAACCGGGCCCGCCTGGTTTCCTACGTGGCCGCCCCCTACCTAAGGGCCGTGGGAGAAGTATTGTCCGAGCCTCCCCTGCAGGACCCAAGCCTCGCCCGGGTCCTGGTGAACGAGGTGCAGGAGGCCTTTGAACGCTACCTGCAAAACCACAAAACCCTGCGCCTGGACCGCTACCAGCAAGAAGCCGTCAAGAGCACCCTGGACCCCGCCATCCTGGCGGACCTGGTAACCCACCACGCCACCTGGAGCCTCGAGGAAAAGCAGGAAATCCTGGAAACCCCGGAGGTCGAGGAAAGGCTTAAAAAGGTCCTGGCCCTGCTTCTTCGCGATCTGGAGCGCTTTGAGCTGGACAAGAAGATCGCCGCCCGGGTCAAGGAGCAGATGGACCAGAATCAACGGGAGTACTACCTCCGGGAGCAGATGAAGGCCATCCAGAAGGAGCTCGGGGGTGGGGAGGACTTCCTCTCCGAGATCGAGGAGCTCCGGGAGCGGATTGAGAAAAAGGGCATGCCCGAGGGGGTTAAGGAAAAGGCCCTCAAGGAGCTTAAGCGCCTGGAGCGCATGCAGCCCGGCTCCCCCGAGGCCACGGTGAGCCGGACCTATCTGGACTGGCTTTTGGATGTTCCCTGGACTGAGGCTGACCCGGAGGTCCTGGACATCTCCGTCACCAAGCGGGTCCTGGATGAGGACCACTATGGCCTCAAGGATGTAAAGGAGCGCATCCTGGAATATCTTGCGGTGCGCCAGCTTACCAAGGAGAAGGAGGTCAGGGGCCACGCTCCCATCCTTTGCTTCGTGGGACCTCCCGGGGTAGGCAAGACCTCCTTGGGCAAGAGCATCGCCCGAAGCATGAACCGCAAGTTCCACCGCATCTCTTTAGGTGGCGTGCGGGATGAGGCGGAGATCCGGGGCCACCGGCGCACCTATATCGGAGCACTTCCCGGGAAGATCATCCAGGGGATGAAGCAGGTGGGGGTGGTAAACCCCGTCTTCCTGCTGGACGAGATCGACAAGCTCTCCTCCGACTGGCGGGGGGACCCAGCCTCCGCTCTTCTGGAGGTCCTGGACCCCGAGCAGAACCACACCTTTACCGACCATTACCTGGATGTTCCCTACGACCTCTCCAAGGTCTTCTTCATCACCACCGCCAACACCCTAAGCACCATTCCCAAGCCCCTTCTGGACCGGATGGAGGTCATTGAAATCCCGGGCTACACCCTCCCGGAGAAGCGGGCCATCGCCCGCCACTTCCGCTGGCCCTTCCAGGTGAAGGAAGCGGGCCTCGAGGGCAAACTGGAGATCACCGACCGGGCCATAGAGCGCATCGTGCAGGAGTACACCCGGGAGGCAGGGGTGAGGAACCTGGACCGGGAGCTTTCCAAGGTGGCCCGCAAGGCAGCCAAGGACTACCTGGAAAGCCCCTGGGAGGGCGTGCGGGTGGTGGACGCCCAGGACCTCGAGGCCTACCTGGGCGTGCCCAAGTACCGTCCGGACCGGGCGGAGAAGGCCCCCCAGGTGGGGGTGGCCCAGGGCCTGGCCTGGACGCCCTATGGCGGTGCCCTTCTCACCATTGAGGCCGTGGCCGTACCCGGCACAGGCAAGGTAAACCTCACCGGCAACCTGGGGGAGGTGATGAAGGAGTCAGCCCACGCCGCCCTCACCTATCTTCGGGCCCACCGGGAGGAGTGGGGCCTGCCTGAGGGTTTCCACAAGGAATACGACCTTCACGTCCACGTTCCCGAAGGAGCCACTCCCAAGGATGGCCCCTCTGCCGGCATCACCATGGCCACCGCCCTGGCCAGTGCCCTCACGGGGCGTCCCGTGCGCATGGACATCGCCATGACCGGGGAGATCACCCTCAGGGGCAAGGTCCTAGCCATCGGCGGGGTGAAGGAAAAACTCCTGGCCGCCCACCAAGCGGGCATCTTCCGGGTGGTCCTGCCCAAGGAGAATGAACCCGAACTTAAGGAGGTCCCCGAGGAGATCCTCAAGGACCTGGAGATCACCTTCGTGGAGGAGGTGGGAGAGGTGCTCAGGCTCCTCCTCCTGCCTCCTAGCCCACCCCCCGTGGCCCCCACCGACCGGCCGCAACCGGGTGCCGGGGCCTAAGCCTCCACCACCTGGCCCAAGGGAGCCAGTACCCGCAGGGTTCCGGGTGCAGGCTGGTAGGCCCTGAGCCTGAACTCCGCCAGCCCCCGCATCCCAAGCCCCAACCGGTACACCCCTGGGGGCAGAAGAAGGAGGTACTCCAAGGGGTTTTCCGGGAGGACCGTCCCCCAAAAAAGGCTGCTTCCCGAAGGAGTGGGCAGAAAATAGAGACTCCGCTCCTCCCCCAGAAGACGCAGGGGAAAGGAGGCAGAATCGGGACCCAGGCCCAGAGGTAGCTCCTGGTAAACCCGTCCCTCCAGCTTGACCACCGCGGGTTCGGAAAGCACCAAGGGCACCTCCACAGGCTCCCCGCCCAGGGAAACCAAGGAGAATACCTCCGGAGCCTCCAAAGGCAGTGCAGGTCCGAGGCCCAGCAAAACATTAGGCGGGGGGAAATCTGACCACGGGAACTGCGGATCCGCGCTTACCCGTCGCCACTCCTTAAGGCCCCGCATCAAGGCCTTCGGCTCCAAGGGCTCCCCGGCCCGGCTGAGATGAAAGGCCTCGGCCACCGGGTCCCCTAGCTGACGAAAGGCTTCGGCCAGCTGGAGATGAAAACGAACCCTCTCCCCCTGGGGAATGGCTGAGCAGAGATAGCGGCGGAACTGGGGTTCGGTAAGCCAGTAGCGCCCTTCAAAAAAGCTGAGCCAGCCCTTATGCTCCAGTTCCCCCAGCTGTGCCCCAAACCCCAAAGCCTCGGCCAAGGGAGCGGGGAAAGCCCCGGGGTGAAGGGCCAGCATCTCCAGGGCTTTCCTGGCGGACTGGGAAAGGTGGCGCGCCTCGAGGGCCACCATGGCCCGCACCCGCTGGGGCAGGGCCTGCGGATCCCCCATGGCCAGAAGCTCCCGCAACACCCCGGGCCGCCCTCCACTTTCCAGGTAAAAGCGGGCCGCCTCCTCAAAGGATAGATGGCGGAGAAACCGCTGGCGGGCCTCCGAAAACTCCAGGCGAGGCACCTGGAAAACCCGGGTGATCTCGGCGGGAAAGCGGGCCCTTAGGGCCAAAAGGAAGGCTGGATCTTCCCCGAAAAGGCTTCTGGCCACCACCAGCACCTGCCCTGGGTTAAGGCGGAGTTTCAAGGCTTCTTCCTTGGCAGGCAAGGGGTCCGAAAGGTAGAAAACGCCAGGTCCCTGGCCAAGCCCTTCCCGGAGGGGTAAGCCCAACCTGCCCGCCAGCAAGCGGGCCAGCTCCTCCTGCCCAGAACCCGGCGGACCGATCAGCACCACCAAAGCGGGAGGGCGCACCTCCTTTAGCCCCTCGAGGAGAGGTAGGGCCTCCTTAGGAACCTCCCGGCGAGCCCTCTGGACATGCACCCAATCGGTAAACGCTGGGGAGAGGTCCTCGAGGCCCTCCAGCACCTCCTCGCCCCCCGGAGTGGGATCCAGCTCCACGCCAGGGGGCAGTTCCAGGATCCTGCCCTGAAAGGTGCCCTTCCCGAAAACCCTGCGGAGGTGGGTAAGCTCCACCCGCAGGTTCTGCAGGGCGGCCCTGTGGCCCCAGAGGAGATCCGCCAGCTTTTCCCGGCGGGTGGGACCCTCGAGGGCCAGGTAATAGAGTATGCCCAAGGCCTTCCGCCGCAAGGAAAGGGGCCCCAAGGGTCCTTCCGCCCGGGCAGGGCCGTATAGGGGCAACCGAACCTTCATTCCTCTCACCCCGTTAACCCTATCGTTAAGAAACCGTTAAGAACCTCCTCACCCTCTCCTTTCAGCTTAACGCCTAAAAAACATTCCCGTGTCAGAAAAGCACATCTCCCCTTAACGCTCCCTTAACGCCCTCTTATCTAACTTCCAGGGCGAAAGGAGGTGAGACGGTGAGGCTTGGGCTTTGGACGTGGCTTCTCCTGCCCCTCATCCTGGGGGCAGCGGGGCCCCAAGCCTCCGTGCGGCTGGAAGTTAGGATTCCGGAACGCGCGGCCCTGGTGTTGGAACCCCCGGCAGTGGGGGGCAGGGTGGCAGGTCCCTTGTGGGCTGGCAAAGGAGGTGGGGGAAACCCCAGCCAGCCTCCTTACTGTCCCCGGGACCCCAGCGACCCCACCCTCTGCCTGCGGGATCCCGTGGTGGTTTTTGACCTCAGGTGCGCCACCTTAGGCCCGGTACCTCCCCATTGCGTGGGCCTTTACGGCGGGGATGGCCGTTTTCTGGACGAGGACGGGCGCCCTTACCCCCCTCTTCGCCTGGACGGGGAGGGTAGGGTGATCCCCGGCTCCAAGCGCTTTCCCCAGTACTTCACCCATCCCTCCATGCGGCTTCACGTTTTCACCCAAAGGCGGCACTGGGCTTTATCCGTGGCCTTTGAGACCGAACCCACCAGTCCGGATGGAAGGGTGTTGGACGCCAGCCACTTTGCCATGCACTCCATCCTCACGGGGCGGGGAGGCCTTCCCCCCACCCCCCACTGGAAATGCTTGGCTTACCACCCGGACTGGGACCGCCCGCCCTCCCACATCTGCCCGGCTCCCTCCGGACCCGACGGCGGGGTGCTCTTGGAGGAGGTCACCGACCATCCCGGGGGCTGGCAGTCGGTCACCTTGGGGATCAAGCTCCGTCTGGACGGTTCCGAAACACCAGGGGAGTACGAGGGTTGGCTGGTCTACACCCTGACGCTCTTGTAGGAGGTCTTTCGGCTCTAGGCCCTTGAGTTCAGCGGAAAGAAAGGAGGACACCATGAAGAAGTGGCTGATCGCGGCTTTAGCTCTGGCCCTGGCAGTAGGCTACGCCCAGGTGAACTTCCCTTCCGAAGGCGACCTGGACGGGAACGTGGAAGAACTCTGGGACGACAACCACGACCAGGCGGCGGTGAGGGAGAGGGTGAGGGTCATCATCCCGCCCCGCTACGCCCTCCACCTCACCGAGGACGAGTGGAACCTGGATCTGAACCATCCCCCAGCGGCCCCGGGTGACTGGTACCCGGATCCCGACGAACCCACCCTACCCCCAGAGGGATGCTACCTTGTGCCTAAGGCGGTGAAGACCCTTGAGGACCTCGTAACCTACCTCGAAAACGGCCATGTCCTTCGCGCGATCGGGGCTTATCCCGCCGCCAGGGATTACAACAACGATGGCAGGCTTTCCGATGACGAGAAAGGTACCCTCCTTTGCGTGAACCACAAGATCCTGCAGAAGTTCTCCAACGACCCCGACGGGTGGCGGCTCAGCGTATCCGTGACCGGGACCCCCTCCAGCGGCTTCGGCTGGTTCGTCCTGGCGGATCTCATCAACCACGCACCTAAGGGAGGGTTCGCCACCAACAGCCTGCCCTCCGGCCCCCACGTGGTGGCCGAGGACACTCACCCCACGGGCGGCTGGCTGGACGATCTGATCGTGGAGGCCTTCTGGTTTGACGGCTCCGAGCTGGACGGCACCTACACCATCGACGTGACCTTCACCCTGGCGGGTCTCTGAAGGAGGTAGGCCATGCGGAAGCTTTTCCTTCTAATGGTTAGCGGGCTCCTGGCCCTGGCCTTGGCCGCTGGCGAGGAGGCCAACGGCGGCGAGGAGTGGGACGTGGACGAGCAGCAGGCCACCGTCACCGAGCGCATTAACCTCACCATCCCTCAGCGGGTGGCCCTGCACCTCACCGAGGACGAGTGGATCGTGGACCTCAATAACCCCGCGCTCGGAGCAGACGGGGAAGGGTGCTACCTGGTGCCCAAGGGCTACCAGGGCACGCTGGAAGATGCCATCAACGACGCTTTGGCTGGCAACTTCCGACCCATCGACACCTACCCCGCCATCAAGGACCTGAACAACAACGGCAGGATTGACGAGGGCGAAAAGGGCACCCTCATCTGCCTCAATAAGAAGGTCCTGCAAAAGTTCTGCAACAACCGGGATGGGTGCGAGCTGGACCTCAAGGTGACCCGGACCCTGGGCGGGCCCAACTACGGCCTGGGCGGGGTGGTGGAAAACGCGCCTGACCTTCAGTACAGCAAGTTTGTCCAGTTCAACGGGCAAGACGACGGCGATCCCCTCGAGCTTCTGAAGGTCCTGAACGGCCGCTTCCCCGGCTGGCTGGATGACCTCATCATCGAGGCCTTCTGGTTTGACGGCTCCGAAGTAGCGGGAACCTACGAGTTCAACTTCCTCTTCCATCTCGCGGCCCTCTAACTTCCTGGGCTGCCCCCGGCCAACCCGGGGGCAGCCTTTTGCCCTAAAATTCCAGTATGAGAAAACTCCTTCCCCTGACGATCCTGATGATCCTCCTGAGCCAGACCCAGGCCCAGACCGGGGTGGGGGTAAGCCCCCCCAGGGCCCTTTACCCCGCCACCCCCGGAACCAGCCTAACGGGAGGCATCCTGGTGGACCACCCGGGCCGTAGCGGCACCCTGCAGGTGGAGGTGGTGTTGCAGGATGTGCTGCTACAGGCGGATGGCAGACCCCTCTACCTGGACCCGGGAAGCCATCCCCGCTCCCTAAGCCGCTGGCTTTCCGTAAGCCCCCTCACCTTCCTCCTTCAACCCCAGGCCACCCAGGAAGTGCGCTACACCGTGCAGGTACCGCCAAACGTCCAGCCTGGCACCTACTGGGGCATCATCTTCTTTGAATCGGCCCCTGCGGGAAGCCGGCAGGGCGGGGAAGGCTTGGGTATCCGGGTGAAGACCCGGGTGGGGCATGTGGTCTACGTGGAGGTGGGGCAGGTGAGCCGCTCGGGGCGGATCCAGGGCTTCCGCTATCAGCCGCAAAGCCGCGAGGGCCCGGCCCAGGTGCGCCTGGTCTTTCAGAACACGGGCACCGGGCTTCTTCGCCTGAAGGGTCGGGTGGAGGTGCGGGACCTTCAGGGCCGCCCCCTGGCCCAGGCAGAGGTGCCGGAAACCGCTAGCCTCCCCGGGGCCACCCACGAACTCCCAGCTCCCCTGGAGAAACCCCTTCCTCCTGGGCGCTACCTGGTGCTGGCGGTTTTGGACTTTGGAAGCCCCAGCCTGATCGCCGGGGAAGGGCGGATAGAGGTGAAATGATGCGACTTCTGGTCCTTGTTCCCTTCCTTGCGCTGGCCTTGGCCCAGGTTCCCGTTGGGGTGAACCTTCCGGAAGGTACCAGCCTTTCCCTGAGCGCGGAGGAAGTCCTCTTCGACCTCACCCAGAGCGCCTATCCCCCACCCAGTTTCCCCTACGCCTATGCCCCCACCCTTCCCCAAGGTCCCCTTACCCTGAGGCTGTTCACCAACCTCGAGGGGGGCTTTGCCGTGGAGGTGGAGGCCACGCCCCTCCTGGCGGAAGGCGGTGCGGAGATCCCTCCAGGCCAGGTGGAGTACCGCTTAAATGGAGGCCCCTGGATTCCCCTGGGCCCCAAGGTGGTCCTCCTCACGGGAAGCGGACCCACCCCGGGCTACCAGAGCTACGTGCTGGAGTTCCGGCTGGTGCTCACGGGACGGGAGGTGCCTGGCGTATACCGGGGTAGCCTCCTCTTCACCCTGAGCCGGCTTTAAGCCATGCGGGCCCTGGCCCTTCTCCTTCTTCTGGGCTTTGGGGTGGCCCTCGAGGCCCCCGAGGTCCTGGAAGCCCAGCAAGGAGGCTTCCTAAGCGTGCCCGTGCGGGGGGAAGGGGAAGTGATGGCGGTGGAAGTGCCCAAAGGACTCGTCCCCCTCTCGCAAGGGATTGTAGGGGAAGGGGTACTGAACTTCCTGGTGGGGCCGGAGGCCCTGGCGGGGGAACACCCTTTGGTGCTCAGGGATAGCCGGGAGACCCGCACGGTGCGGGTGCGCATCCTGGTACGGGCAGGAGTGGAGCTGAAAGTTCCCCCTGGCGGCGAGGGGGTGGCAGGGGAAAGCCTGAGTTACACCTTGAGCGTACGCAACACGGGCAACGCCGTGGACCGGGTGCGCCTCGAGGTGCGAAGCCTTCTTCCCTACCGGCTTTCCCAGGAGGTTCTGGAACTGGCCCCGGGGGAGGCCAAGGAGGTGAGCCTGGAGCTACGCCTCGTGGGTCGCAACCGGGACACGGCCACCATCCTCGCCTACTCCAGCCTGGACCCCAAGGTGCGGGCCTACGGGGTGATTGAAACCGTTATCCAGCCCTTCGCCGGGGCGGAAAAGCTTTCCCGACAAGCCCTCTTCTACCGGTTTGGCCTCACCGCCCGTTACAGCCAGGTAGATGCAGGCTACGCCCTTACCCTTTCCTTAGCAGGAGCGCTTTCCGACTTCGTGCGCTTAAGCTCCAGCCTGGGCCTTAAGGCCGAAGGGCTTGCAGGCGAAGCCTTCCTTTTCGGGGAAGACTTCTCCCTGGGTTTTCGCGGTTACCCCGGGGTCTACCGGCTGGAAGGGGAACTTGGGCCCTTCCAGGGCTATGCCGCCTGGGCTGGGGGCGGGCTGAGCCTGGGGGGAACCTACGAGGAGGGTCCCCTACGGCTCGCCACCCACCTGAGCACCCTGGGCCAGCGCTTCAGCGTGGGCTACGCCTTCCAGGAAGGCGGGCTCACCCTGGTGCCCTACGGGGTGGTGAGCCGCCGGGCCGACCCCGAGGCGGTGCGGGCCGGAGCTGGCCTCGAGGGCAAGCTGGAAAACCGGGAGCTAAGCCTTACGGGGAGGCTTGAGTACCTGGAAGGCCTCAGGCTCCGCCTGGGCGGAGCCAGCCGGAGCCAGGACCCCCTGGGCTTCAAGGGGGAGGTGGCCTACGAGGGAGGAACCTGGCAGGGTTCGGCCACCCTCACCGAGCGCCTGGACGAGGCCACCACCCATAGCCTCACCTTCCGCCTGGCCACCACCTATGGCCTCCTCTACACCCTGGCCTACCGCCCCTTAAGGGAGCCCTTCTCCGTAAGCGGCACAGTGGGAACCCAGGGAGGCCTGGTCCTTGGCCTGGCCGCCCGCTACCGGGAAGGAGGGCTTGAACTTGGCGGAAGCCTGGGGCGGAACCCCACGGGCCCCTACCTGGGCCTTTACGCCAGCTACCGGGAGCGGGACTATGCGTTGCAGCTTGGCTACACTGCCGCCGAAACCCGGCGCCTCCTGGCTTCCATCCAAGGTACCTTCCCTCCGTGGGAGGGAAGCCTGGGCCTGGGGTACGACGTGGAACAAAGGCGCCTGGATGGGCGTTTTGGCCTGGCCTACCGGGAAGGGATCTTGGGCCTGGGCTTGGAAGGCCGGTACGCCCAAGGAACCTTGAAACTGGCGGCCTTGGGGGCCCTGGAGGTCAAGGGCGGGTTTGATACCCCCGAGGAAGTGGTCCAGGCCTTTGGCGGCCGGGCCACGGGGTATGTGGAGGGCCTAGTCTTCCACGACCGAAACCGGGACGGGATAAAGGGTCCCGACGAACCTCCCCTGCCCGGGGCGAAGGTTCGGGTGGGGAGCCTGGAGGCGGTGGCCGACGCAGGGGGCCGCTACCGCCTGGAGCTTTACCCCGGAAGCTACCGCCTGGAGGTAGGGGGCCTCGAGGCCAGCCTGGCCCTGCGCCGCAGGGTGGAGGCCAAGGTGGAAAGAGGCCTCACCCTACCCCTGGATCTACCCGTGGAAACCGTGGTGGGCCTGATGGGCCAGGTATTTTTGGACACCAACCGGAACGGCGTCAGGGAGGAAGGCGAACCTCCCCTCCCCTACGCCCGCATCCGCCTCCAGGGTGTGGAATCCCGCACCGCCACCGCCGATGGGCGCGGGGCCTTCGTGATAGGAGGGCTTCTGCCAGGGACCTACACCCTCAGCCTGGATCCCACCAGCCTGGACAAGCTGCGGGAGCCCGGGGAACCCGTATCCCTGGCCCTGGAGCCCGGTCCCCTACCCCAGGTGCTCCTGGCCGCCAAGCCGGTGGTGCGGGAAATCGTGCACACCCTCACCGAGGAAAGCCTGGCCCTGGTCCTGGAACCCCTGCCCACAGTCCTGCCCCCAGGAGCCGAGCTTCCCCTAAGGGCCCACGTCCAGGGAAGGCCGGAAAGGGTGTGGGCGGAGTTGGCGGGGCAGACCTATCCCTTACAACCCCTGGGGGAGGGGCTTTTCGGGGCCTACCTTCCCGTGGAAGGACAGGGAAGCCTCGAGGTCAAGGTGGTGGCCGAGGGCATGGGCCAGCGCACCGAAACCTCGGCCCTCCTCACCGTGCGGCCCGGTCCCCTGGCCATTCTTCAGGCCAGCCCCGCCCTCCTGGACCCGGGGGAGGAAGTGCGCCTCGAGGCCCGCCTCCTCCGAAGGGCAAGCCGGGTGGAGGTGCGGCTAGGCCCTCTGATCGTCCCCTTGGAGAAGGTGGACGACTTCACCTACCGAGGCACCCTCCTGGCCCCTAAGACCCCGGGAGCCTACGAGCTGGAACTCTACCTGGATGGGAACCGGGTTCACACCGCCCGCATCCGGGTGCGGGACTAGGGGAGCTCCTCCTTGCGGTTGGCGTTCAGGAAGACCTGGGCGCCGAAGCGCACCACCACCTCCTCCGCTGGGATATAGGTGGCCCCCAACACCTCCATCACCCGCCTCAGGAGGAAGTCCCCTTCCCGGATCTGCCGCTCCACCTGGGGAAGGCAGTCCTGGTGGTAGAAGGCCATGAGGGGCTCGAGGTGGCCTTCCGGGTTGTAGGCCACCACCACCGGGTGAGGGGAGGCCAAGGCGTGCTCATAGAGGAAGGCCCAGTATTCCGGCCTCAGAAAGGGCAGGTCCGTGGCCGCCACCGCCACCCAGGGGTAGCGGGCGTGCAAGAGGGCGGAGTGCAGGCCGGAAAGGCTATCCGCCCCCGGAAGCAGGTCGGGATACACGGGCACGCCAAAGCCAGGATAGGGCCTGTTGGCCACGATGAACCGCTCCCCCGCCTCCTGGAGGCTATCCAAAACCCACTGGATCAGGGGCTTTCCCCGATAGGGGTAAAGGGCCTTGTCCTCTCCGAACCTGCGGGAAAGCCCCCCGGCGATCACCGCCCCCGAGTACACGCCTACCATCCTAAGGCCTCAAGAAGCCTTTCCCCCAGCCAGGGGGCGTAGAGAAAACCCGTGGAGCCAAAGCCCGTAAGGGCAAAGCCACCTTCCACGGGAAACAGGTAGGGAAGGTCCACACCCCCAGGCGGAAGAGAGTGGTCCAGCCGGAAGCGCACTCCCCGCCATGCGGAGGCCACCGAAGGGCGGTAGCCCAGAAGGTCTTCCGCGCCCCTTAGAAGCCATTCCACTTCCCCTTCCGTGGGAGGGGGAGCCTCCGGATCAGAACGATGGGGGAGGTAGCTTCCCCCTAGGGCGCTTCCTGCCAGGTAGACCCGGTAGCTGATGGCCCGGGGGAAGTAATCCAGCAGGAGGAGGACCAGCCCCGGGATGTGCCGTCCCTCCAGGCCCAAAAGATGGGCTCCCTGCCCACCCCCTGCGTAGACCAACACCTCCCCCCTTATCCGCCCTCCTCCTTCCAGGAAGAGGTAGGGAGGCTCCCAGGCCAGAACCCGGGCCCTGAGCACGCCAACCCCCTCCGAGAGCTTCTGCAAAAGGGGCCTGGGCTCCAGCCAGAAAGCTTCTTCCAGCAAGACACCCCCTTGGTCCCAGGTGTGCTTAAGCCCGCCAAGCCGAGAGTCCACCTTCTCCCTCTCCCCTTCCGGCACCGGGCGATAGACACCCAGGTGCAAGGGCACAAAGCGGCTGTAAAAGCGAAGGGCCGCCTCGAGGGCCTCCTCTCCCTTTCTCGCCAGGGTAAAGCGCTTCCCCCGCAAAGGGTTCACCAGGGCCACGGGCACCCGGCTTGCCTCCCCCAGGCCCTGGGCCACCACCCGCACCCTAAGGCCCCTTTCCTTGAGAAGCCAGGCGGCGGTAAGCCCCGCCACCCCGGCTCCCAGGACCACCGCCTCGGCTTCCTCCACCTTCCTCATCCCCTACTGGGGTCAGAAGCGAAAGCCCTCCCCCTCCCTCCGGCACAAACCCCTGGCCGCCAGGCCCTCCAGGAGGCGTTCCGCTTCGTCCTGGGGGAGGAAGGCTCCAAGGTCCTTCGGGCTCAAGAACCCCCCCTTCCGCCAGGCTTCCCTCATGGCCAGGCGCTCCAAGGCTGCCCGCGAAGGCCCCTTGGCCAAAAGCCTTCCCTGCCAGCGGAGTAGGCCCAGATACAGAAGATAGGCAAGAAAGGCTGCCAGGACAAGCCCCCAAAGGGCGAAGCGGGAGGCCGCATAAACGAGAAGGAAAAGGGCCAAGGCACCGCTAAAGGGGAGGAAGTGCTGGCGCATGCCGCCTCCTCAGGCCACGGGCAAGGGGATGGGCGCAGGCTCCCTGGCCCCCACCACCTCCCCAAAGAGCAGGTGCGGGGTGGCCTGCTTGATCTCCACCTGGTACAGCCCCGGGGTGGGAGCCTGGTGGGCGGGAACCAGCACCGGATGGTTCCCGCGGTCGTGCCCCTGCACGTACCCTTCCTCCTTGGCCACCCCCCGCACCAGAACCTCCACGGTCTTCCCCACCCACTCCAGGTTGCGGCGGTAGCTCCACTCCTTCTGCTTTTCAATGAGACGCTGGAGCCTTTCCACCTTCACCTCGCGGGGCAGGTCCTGGAAGTGCTTGTAGGCGGGGGTACCGGGCCGAGGAGAGTAGATGAACATGTAGGCCTGGTCGTAGCCCACCTCGTCGTAGAGGGAGAGGGTTTCCTGGAAGTCCTCCTCCGTCTCCCCGGGGAAGCCCACGATGATGTCCGTGGAAAGCACGGCATCCGGCAGGATCTCGCGGATCCTCCTGATCCTTTCCAGGTACTGCGCCCGCCGGTACTCCCGGGCCATGCGCCTAAGCACCCGGTCCGAGCCAGACTGCACCGGCAGGTGAATGTAACGGGTGATGGCAGGGGTTTCGGCAATGGCCTCGATGATGTCGTCGGTGAAGTTCACCGGGTGGCTGGTGAGGAAGCGCACCCTGGGAATGCCCATCTGCCCCACCATCCTCAGGAGTTCGGCGAAGGAGGGGAAGCCCGGCTGGTCCTTGCCGTAGGAGTTCACGTTCTGCCCGAGGAGGGTCACCTCCACCACCCCGGCCTTCTTCAGGGTTTCGATCTCCTTCAGGATCAGGTCCGGGTGGCGGGAAACCTCAGGGCCCCGGGTGGTGGGGACGATGCAGTAGGTGCAGTGGTGGTTGCACCCCCGGATGATGGTCACGTGGGCGGAAAGCGCTCCCCTGGGAGGCGGGGGGATGTAGTCCAAAAGATCTTCCTTGAAGGTGAGGTCCCAGAAGCGCTGGTTCCCCTTCAAGGCCTCGGGCAAGGAGGTAAGGGCTCCCGGGCCCAGGAGAACATCCACCCCAAACTTCCGGGCCATCTGCTGACCCTCGTCCAGCTGGGCCAGGCAGCCCATGAGCCCGATGAGAAGCCCTCGCCTATCCTTCTCCTTCCGAAGCTGGCCTAGAAGGGAGCGCACCTTCTCCACGGGCTTCCCGCGGACCGCACAGGTGTTCACCAGGACGAAGTCCGCCTCCTCCACCGAATCCACCAGCTCCCACCCCAGGCTCACCAGCTCGCTGGCCACCAGGTGGGAGTCGTACTCGTTCATCTGGCATCCGAAGGTAATGATGTGGGCGCGCATAAACCTCCTGGGGCGGCCGGGGGGATCCCGGGCCCCGTGGTTTCCAGTGTAGCAACCTCGAGGCCCTCAAGGCCAACCTCGGTCCCTGGATTCCTCAGCCTCGAGCCCCCCAGAAGGCCACACCCCCCGGCCACGTTACCGGGGGGTTAAGCCTCGCATCCCGATGCTGGTGGCGGCGGTGGGACTCGAACCCACGACACCACGATTATGAGTCGTGTACTCTGACCACCTGAGCTACGCCGCCACGGGCGCACCAGGCAATCCCCATCTTAGGGGAGGGCCCCCAAGCGGTCAAGGTTTAAAACCGATGTGATCCATGAAGTCGGGGAGGATTTCTTCGGCGAAAAGGTCCAAGAAGGCCCTCACCGCCCCCAGGCTCACCCCTCCCGTGAGGTCCAGGTCCGATTCCACCCACACGGTTCCCTCCTCGTCCAAAAAGGCCCGGCTAAAGCGGCGGTCCCGGTTCCAGGCGTTCACGGCCTCGAGGTCCGGCACCTCGTCCAGGGTAAATCCGGCGCTTAGGGTCAGAACCCCGCACCGCCCCTCCTGGCAGAAATCCAGGTAGAGCCAGACCTTAGTCAAGCCAGCCATCTCCAGACGGAACTCCTGGGCATCCGTCTTCTCGTAGGCAAGACCCGCCTGCTTGAGAATCCCTTCCACCTCGGCCGGGGTCAAGCCCTTGACCACGGCCTGCCCCAAGGCCAATCCCCAAAACAACAATCCCGCCAGCAATATCCTCATAAAACTCCTTTTCCGTCCCGGTGGGCCCGTAGGCGACCTTGCAGGACACCCCCAGCCTACACGATCCCCTTCTCCTTCAGGAAACGCCCTTCCCGGAAGCGATGCAAGCGGAACGGGGTTATGTCCAGGCTCCTCGCCTTCCCGTGGACCACTTCCTCCGCCATGAGCCTCCCCACCATGGCCGCCTGTTGCACCCCGTGGCCGGAAAAACCCGCCGCCACCAGAAGCCCCTCCTCCACAAACCCCAGGATGGGGTTGGCATCCGGGGTCATCTCGTAATAGCCCCACCAGCTGGCCCTTCGGTCAAGGGCAAGCCCTTCCAGGAAGGGAAAGCGGGAAAGGCCCGCTTCGAGGGTCGGCGCCAGCCATCCCC
>Ga0101941_1001018_pt1 | contig 26901 bp, 23 predicted proteins | sample DewCreD2012metaG_3_FD_75242 | JGI IMG/M metagenome (GOLD analysis project Ga0101941, IMG submission 75242) | Hot spring sediment bacterial and archeal communities from British Columbia, Canada, to study Microbial Dark Matter (Phase II) - Dewar... ...
ATACCTATTTTTCTGTCTCAGGAAATGAACAGCAATGGGCCTCTCTTTTTACTAAAAAAGAATTTAGCGTTGCTTATTTTTTTAAAGTCGATAGTTATTATACTTGGTTTAGAACAGCACCTGTAGCTTTACCAAAACATGGCTGGAGTGGGGATTTTGCTTTTAATTCACAAAATTTGCTTGTAGGATATGCAGTACAGCTTGGTGGTGGTACATGGATTATTTATTGTATCAATACAACCATAAATCTAAATCAATGGTATTTTTTTGTTTTCACCTTTTCGAAAAAAGATGCTAAATGCTATTTAAATGCAACATTATACAGTAGTCCATCTGTTTCTCAAGAAGTTAATACTGTTGTACCCTATGGTACTAATGTGAGGGTTGTATCAAATACAACTTGTTGTAGTCCCCCTCCTCCGTTTCAGTGGCGAGGTACAATCGACGAAGTCCGCATCTACAATCGTGCGTTATCTGATTCTGAAATCAAAGCTTTATATGAAGCTACTAAATAATTGAATTGAAATACAGCCCTAAATCAAACTATTTTATGTTAAAATTTTTAAATGGGGGCGTGGCGCAGCCTGGTTAGCGCGCAGCCCTGTCAAGGCTGAGGTCGCGGGTTCAAATCCCGTCGCCCCCGCAAAAATGAGTATAAAACCAAACCTTATTTTAATGATTGCTGGGGTTGTAATTTTAAGCCTTATAATAATGGGCCTTTTAATAGGTTATTTACAAAAAAGAACAAACCAATTAACTAAAGAAGAGCCGTTACAAAAAACAGAAGAAATGACTTCACAAACAGAAAAAGTTAAATTCACTACTGAAGACGGAGTAGAAATTATAGGAGATTTTTATGAAGCTCCTAATAGCAAATATGCTGGAATTTTAATTCATATGATGCCCTCAGATAGAAAAAGCCTTAGAACATTAGCGCTTAAATTAAAAGAAGTAGGTTATAGTACTTTAGCTATAGATTTAAGAGGACACGGAGAAAGCATTAATTCAACTAAGGGTTTATTAGATTATAAAAAATTTTCTGATGAAGAACATCAAGCATCAATATACGATATTAAGTCTGCAAGTAAATTTTTAGAAGCAAAAGGATTTCCTATTAGTAATCAATTTTTAATCGGTGCTAGTATAGGAGCAAATCTATCCTTACAATTTTTAAGTTCAAATACTTATGTAAAATGCGCTGTTTTGATTTCTCCTGGATTAAATTATAGAGGCATTAAATTAGAAAATTACTTGAAAAAAGAATTAGGAGAAAAATTAATGGTTGTAGTAACAAAAGAAGATATACAAAGTTATTCATCTATTGAAAAAATAAAAGAATTAGCTCCACCTTCAACTATTTTAGAATATCCAGGAAGCGCCCATGGAACTGACATTTTTGATGGATTTCCAGAATTGTATGACAAAATTATTTTTTTCCTAAAAGAGAAATTGTTGTAAAAATATCAATTATTGTGTTATAATAAAAGCTTTGGTCGTTGGATTAAAAAAAGAGATATATGCAAAAAAGAGGTGGTAGGCGGATGTATAGGCCTAAAAATGATGAAAAATGGATATGTGCAAAATGCGGAGGCGAAATCAAAGAGCTTCCATTTGTTCCTATAAAAGATGAGAATGGCAATATAAAAAAGCCTATATATCACAAAGAGTGCCTTCCTAAAAAATAAAACTTATTTAAGGTAAATTCTACCAGGAATGCGCAAATCTATTTGTGAATAATTGATATTGTGCGAATTTTTAAGAACATATTGAAGTTTTTTAATTTGGTTTTGAATATCTTTATTTGGATCTATTAAAAAAGAAAAATTTTTAGTTTCTACCTTTAAATCTTTGTTAGGCAAGATAAAAATTCTTTTAAAAGGTAAAGGAATGATATTTGAGTGCTCAAAGAGATAAGAAAGTGCCTCTGTAATTTTTGGATCCAAATAAGAATCAGGATAAACCTCTCTATAGCTTATAATTGGCAATAAATTTTTATCTTCTTTATTGTTTTTTATTTCATAAACATAAGAATGTTCTCCTAAATAAAAGCACTTAGAAGAACAAATTATTGCTACAGGTTTTTCTTTCTCAGGAATTAAAAAAATTCTTAAATTTTTGAAGTCATAAGAAAGTTTGATTTTAATAATTTCAGGATATTTATTTAAAATCTCCTTAAAAAAATTGTTCTTTAAAAATAAAACTTCAAAAATACTTAAATTTCCATATTTTTGATTCTCAAAATATAACTCAAATTTAATAAAAAATAAAGTTATTAAGAGAATTGTTAAAATAAACGCCAGTGTGATGAATTTATAATTTAAAAATAGCCGTTTTTTTCTTTTTCGCATTTTATAATTATAAAAATGATAGATTTAAAACAGTTATTAAAAAATCCAGAAATTTTTAAAAAAGCATGTGAAAAGAAAAATGTTAAGGTAGATATAGACTTATTAATAGAAAAAAAGAAACAACAAAATTTTTTCATAAAACAAAGAGATGAACTTCAACACCAATTAAATATAAAATCAAAAACAAAGCCTGATCCTAATACTATAGAAGAATTAAAAAAGATAAAAGAAGAAATAAAACAAATAAACGAAAAAATAGATATTTTAGAAAAAGAAATTTTTGAAATAGCAAGGAAAATTCCAAATCCACCTTTAGGAAATGTTCCTGTTGGTAAAGATGAAAATGATAATGTTGTTTTAAAAGAGGTAGGAGAAAAACCCAAATTTGATTTTGTATTTAGTGATTATTTAACTTTAGCTGAAGAATTAGATATTATAGATGTTAAAAGAGCAAGTAAGATTTCTGGATCAAGATTTGGATATTTAAAAGGCAAAGCAGCTATATTAGAATTTGCTTTAGTTAAATTTGTTTTTGATGAACTTACTAATTTTGAAACAATAGAAAGAATAATAAAAGAGAATAAATTAAATGTAAAAGTTAAAGAATTTATACCAATTGTCCCTCCAGTAATGATAAAGCCAGAAATAATGGGGGGGTTAGGTTATGTTGATAATGGAGATATAGAAGTTTTTAAGATTCCTGAAGATAATTTAGTTTTAGTAGGTACAGCAGAGCACTCGCTTGTTCCTTATTATAAAGATGAAGTTTTATACGAAAAAGATCTTCCTATAAGATTTTTAGGTTTTTCTTCTTGTTTTAGAAGAGAAGCAGGAAGCTATGGTAAAGATGTAAGAGGGATTTTAAGGGTTCATCAGTTTGATAAATTAGAAATGGTATCTTTTAGTTTACCAGAAAAATCAGTTGAAGAACATAGATTTTTGTTGGCAATTGAAGAATATTTAATGCAAAAACTAAAAATTCCTTATAGAATTTTACATATATGTACAGGAGATTTAGGCCATCCAGTAGCAGAAAAATTTGATATAGAAGCATGGATACCTAGTGAAAATAAATATAGAGAAACTCATTCCTGCTCAAATACTACAGATTTTCAAGCAAGAAGATTAAATATTAAATTTAAAAGAAAAAATAAACTAGAATATTTGCATATTTTAAATGGAACCGCTTTTGCTATTGGAAGAACAATAATAGCTATTATAGAAAACTATCAAACAAAAGATAAAAGAATAAAAATTCCAGAAGCATTAATAAAATATACAGGTTTTGAAATAATTTAAAAAAATTTTCATTATAACTTAATAATGTTAAAAGATTTTTTGAAATATTCATTAATAGGATTTTTAATAGGATATTTAATTTTAAGCTTTGCTATGTGGTGGAGTATGTTAATTGTAAGAGACCTTAATAATGTTCGTGAAGAAGAAGTAAAAAAGAAGGAAGACTTAAGAGCGCCTATATACCAAGCTTTAAATCCTTTTTATTATTGGGTAAATCCTGGTTGGTATATTTTTTACCTTACACCAAGCCCATGAAATATAAAAGATTTTTAATTTTAAGTTTAGCTTTTTTATGGGGTTTAATTTTTGGAGGATTTTTAAGATTTTTACTTTTTGCTAAAACACAAGTATATCTTTTCGAAAAAAATGTAATGGAAATAAACTTATCGCAAACCAAATTAGGAGGAAAAACTCCAGAAGAAACATGGAAACTATTTGTTTCTGAATTAAAAAAAGGAAATATTGATAATGCTGTCCAATTTATTATTTTAGATTATCGAAAAAATTTCAAAGATTATTTTGAACGCCTAAAAAAAGAAGGGAAATTTGAAGAATTTGTAAAAGATCTTAAAAATAGAAAAATTATGCAATTACCAGGTAGAAAATTAGGAATGAGCGAAGATGAATTACTTTATACATATTTAACAGAAAAAGAAATAAGAAAAGTAGGAGAGGAGATGGTAAAAATGCAATATTATAAAGATGCTTTAAAAATAGATAAAAAATACGGAATTCCTGAAGAAGAGACATTTAAAGAAATGCTTTTAGAAGCAATTCCAGTTATTATTTTTAAATACAATAAATACACAGGAAAATGGCTAATAAAAAGCTTGTTTTATTAATTGTTTTTATAATTTTTGGTTTTAAAATATCTTTTGCTTTTGATGCAGAAACTACTCATCCAAAATTAACTGAAGAGGCTGTTAAATTTTATAATTTTTATGCTAAAAGAAAAATTAATCCAAAAGAATTAGAATGGCTAAAAGAAGGATCAAAAAATGAAGATTTTTCTCCAAGATGGGCAAATCATTTTTATGACCCTATTCATAATATTGCTATAAATAAAAAATATTTTAAAGGCTATATTCCTAAGGCAGGATGGAATTTTATTTTTGGTTTTGTACTTCCAGCAGATCCATTAAAATCAATTGATTGGGCGTTAAATCAAGAATATCAATTTATTTACTATAAATTAAATAGAACCTTTCAAAAAGCAATTGTTAGTTATTTTAAAAATGATTATGAAACTGCCTTTAAAGCCTTAGGACATGTTCTTCATTTATTACAAGACTTAGGAGTTCCAGAACATGCAAGAGGAGACCCTCATATAGGAAGAAAAATTGATCCTCCCTCTTATTTTGAAGATTATGCAAAAAATTATTTATTTTCTATTTCTTTAAATATAGCAGAAGAATTATATAAAGAACAAATAACATATAAAAAATTCTATGATATTTATGAAATTTTTAATGAATTAGCTCAATTTACTGCAAATAATTGGTTTTCAGAAGATACTATAAATAATGATTTTCCTTTACCAAAAATAAAATATAGAGTCCACCTTCCAGGTGGCTATTTATATTATGGATACAATGATTTGCCCCTATTTTTTGAAGATCCGAGTTCTAATTTTAAAACCACTAATCACAAAATAGTAACAAAAACATACAATGAATCAATCTTATATAAAGTAGTTCCATACTCTGCCTCTCTTATAGATAAATACTTTGAAAAAATAGAAGAAATAGAAAAAAATCCTTTATTGTTATCATCTTATATTTATGAAATTGAAGATAAAAATTGGTTTGTAGGTTTATTAAATCAGCCATTAAAACTTTTATTAGTCATAAAAGGAAGAATAATAACAACCCTTTGGGGAAATGGAGAAAAATTAAGCAAAATCAATTTCCCAAGCCTTTCTACTTTAATTAATAGTCTTAAGCATCCTATAATAACACCTCCAGGTAAATATGTTTTTAATATTGCAAATATTTATAATTTAATCAATTCAAATAATAAACAAAATATTCAACAAACAAATGAGAATGCAAAGGAAACAGAAACTACATATTTTGAAGAAATAATTAGTAAATCTTATGATAATTTACAAAATAACCAACCAATTAATAATTTAAATTTATCTGAAAATATAAAAACAGAAGAAGTAGTTAATTTGAATACAGAAATTAAACCAACCAACACAACTCCTACTTTGGAAACTGAAAATAATAAAGAGAAAGAAGAAGATAATAAAGAAAAATTAGAAGAACAGAAAATTGTAAGAGGAGGTGGAGGATATAGCTACAAAGATAAATGCGATGAATATAAAAATAAAAGCTACCCTAAGCTTATAATTTCAGAAATACAAATTGAAACAAAAGAAAATAAAGATGATGAATTTATAGAAATTTATAATCCTAATAACCAAGAAGTCGATATTACCTGTTGGGAATTAGAAAAATATTCTTCTTTATCTAATCCAACTGATACTCCCTCTTCACAAATATTACTTCCTCAAACAAAATCTTCAGGCGTTATAAAACCTTATAGTTTTTATTTAATTGCAAGCAAAAATTATACTGGTACAATTACTCCGGATTATATTTATGCAGAAAGTTATTATATTTCTAAAAACAACTCATTAGTATTAAAGAAGCCCAACGGAGGAATTTCTGATATTGTTGGGTTTGGTGATAATAAAGATAAAATTTATAAATTTGAGAAAAATACATTTTTATTTGAAACTTTAGAAAACAAGTCTCTTCAAAGAATAAATTATCAAGATACAGATGATAATGCTCAAAACTTTTGGTTGCATAAGCCCAATCCTAAAAATTCTAATTTTCAAGAAAAACCAAGAGAAGATTTTATAGCTTTAGATAAAGTAGATATAAGTAATTTTAAGGTAAATGTCACTTCAACAGAAGAAAATATTTATTTAAATATAAACTTTAAAGAACCATCATCAAGTCTTTCTACGCAAAATTATTTATATGAAATGCTAATTTCAACCTCATCAGGTTTTCAAAATAATTTGGATCTTAAAGAATTTGGAATTCCAACACCTACATTAATAGCAAAATTAAATGGCGAAGATAGAAATGAGATAATAGAAATAAATAAATGCCCATTCAATGCAGAATTTTACTTTGGTTTAAGGCTGAAAGATTTATTAGATGAAGAAAATTTATCAAAAATATGGTATGCCACATTTACATTACCAACTTATTTTTGTGAAGAAGAAAACACCCAAACCAATGCTAAAATATTAATTTCTGAAATCTTTGTACGAGAAGGGACATCTTCAAATGAATATATTGAGCTTTATAATCCAAATGATTTTGAAATAAGCTTGAATAAATGGAATTTGATAAAAGTTAATAGAGAAGGCAAAGAAGAATATTTATTTTCAACCTCAACTAGAAGCAAGTATAAATTAAAAGGAAAAATAAAACCTTACGGATATTTTCTTATTGCTAATTCAAATAATAATTTAGAAAAAGAATTTAATATTTCTTCTGATGCAATCTATTCTAAAGATAAAGATTTCGCTAAAAACAATAAAATTAAACTTATAAATCCGATTAATGAAATTGTAGATATTGTTGAATGGAGAGATTTTAATGATAAACTTATCTTAATAAGAAAAGCAGGAATAGAAAGCACCAAAGAGAGCATGAAAAATGAAGAGAAAAATTTTGGAAATAGCTATGATAATGAAGAAAATCTAGAAGAATTTATAGAATTTGATGAAAACGAACCTCAAAATAGCAAATCTTTACCAGAAATACCCCCAGATTATTTAACCGCTGTTAATTTCAAAACAGATAAGCAAAATATCATCCTTGAATTTAGGTCTCCTTATAGAAAGCTAGATAATGCTTTTTATGAAATAAGAAAAGAAAACAATGAAAAGATAGAAATAAAATTGCCTGAAGTTAAAAATTTTGGCAAAAAGGAGATCATAGAATTTAATGGCTGTTATTTTGATTTAGAAAATGGCAAAAAGATAATATTCAATTTATTGGTAAATAATGAGACCAAAAATCAATATGATCTAGAAATAAAAAATCTAAACTGTGCTATTTATAATGCTGATGGCAATGAAAATATGAGCTGGGGAAGTCCTTCTCCAACTATGGTTACTAAAATAGCCCAAGAAATTAAAATAGATAAAGAAAGTTATATGAAAAGAGTAAAAATAAAATTAAGTAAAATAGAAAAAATGGAGGATGATTATGTTTGGTTAAAAATTTATTCTTCAAAAGACGGTAAACCAGAAACAGGAGATTTAATTTATTCAACTAAAATCTCAGAACAATTAATTCCTAAAAATTTTAACCCAGATTGGACAGAATTTAATTTTGATAAGAAAATTAAGCTCGATCCTGGCACCTACTTTTTCGTTTTTGAAAGAGAAAAATTAGATGAAAAAATTATTTATTTTTCTTCTAAAGCAAAATATTGGCCATCTAAAGAAAATAAACATTGGCACTTCCTTCCTATTGAAGGAGGTTGGAAATATTACATCCATCCTTTTCAAAATACTTATGAAACCCTTGCCATCATCATTGAATAAAGTTTAAAAGTAATTGTACTATTGATTAAAACTTTAAATTTTATTATAATTTTTAAATAAGTGGGCCGGTAGTTCAATGGTAGAACGCCGGTTTTGCACACCGGAGGTTGTGGGTTCGATTCCCACCCGGTCCAATTTTAATAATGCCCCGGTAGCTCAGCTGGTAGAGCAACTGCCTTTTAAGCAGGAGGTCGGGGGTTCGAATCCCTCCCGGGGCAAATGGATTTAATAAAATCTTTTGAAGAAAAATTTAAAAGAAAAGACTTGCCTGAAATTAAACCAGGTATGATTGTTAAGGTTTGGCAAATTTTTTATGATAAAAATAAAGAAATATTTTCTCCTTTTGAGGGGATTGTAATGGCAATAAAAAATAAAAATAGTTTGAATATGACATTTACAGTAAGAGGAAAAGCAGCTGGACAATATATAGAAAAAACCTATCCTTACCATTCCCCGGTAATCAAAAAAATTGAAATTTTAGGAAAATCAAAAACAAGAAGAGCAAAATTGTACTTTATTAGAAATCTCTCAGATTATGAAACCAGAAAGAAACTTAAACCAATATATAAATAAAAAAATTATTATTAATTTTTTAGGAGCATTTTTATCTCTTTACTCGTTAACAGCACAAGCCCAAATTTTAATTACTGAAATTATGTATAATCCTGAAGGTAATGATGAAGATCGTGAATGGATAGAAGCAATTAATTTAGGAGAAAGTATAAATATTAAAACAGGTAAACAGGGCTGGAGAATTTTTGATGGAAAAAATAGAATTTTGAAAGGAAATAACTTAACTTGGCATAAAGGAGAAATAATAATTTTTGTACAAAATGCAAATAAATTTTTAAGTGAATACCCTGAGGTTAAAAATAAATTAATTGAATCATCTTTTTATTTAAAGAATGATGAAGGGGTAATAAAAATTATTGAGGACAATAAAAATGTTTTAGCTGAATTTAAGTATAATTCAAATTTAGGAGGTAATGGTAATGGCTATTCTTTAATTTATGAAAATGGTCAAGTTATAGAAGGCCGAACATATAAAGGTTCACCAGGAATTTATCCAGAACCATCTCAAAGAACAGAAAAACCTAAAAATAATACTTCTACTTACCAAACTGTATCATCTTCACAACAAACTACTTTAAATACAACCTCTTCACAGCAAATTATTCAAAATGAAACTAATCAACCAACAACTTCAAAAGAGAGCTTAAAAGAAGAAAACAAAACCACTTCGACATTTTCAAATATTTCTCAAACTACACCTACTAATTCTGAAGAATATACTCTTTTAATTACAGAATTTTTACCTAACTTAAAAGGCAAAGATATGGGTGAATTTGTTGAAATTTACAATTATGGATATAAAGAAGTTGATCTTAGCAAAATTTATTTAGTAATCGGAAATAGAAAATATAAGCTTTACGGTAATATAAAACCCCAAAGCTATAAAGTTTTTTACAATACAGAACTTAATTTTAATATCAGAAATTCCGGTGATACTTTAAAATTAATGGATGGCAAAAATAATATCATTTTCTCAATTTCTTATTATGGAAAAAGCAAGGAGGATAAATCTTTTGCTAGAGATGATAGTGGAAATTGGAAGTGGACAAATCCAATGCCTGGAGAGAAAAATATTTTTCTTAAAGAAGAACCGCAGTCAAAAATAGAAAATAATAAAGATGAAACTGTAACAAAAAATTATCCTAATGACCAACAAGAAGATTTAAACTTACAAAACTTAGCAAATGTTAGTAAAAATTTATCTAGGGCAAACACTTATCAAGTTATTTTTTTAGGTCTATTTTTGGCTGTAGTTTTTTCCATAATTTTCCTTTTATTCTTTAGATAAAAGATAAAAAGAAAGGAAACTGTCTTTAGTTAAATTTTTATATCTATTCATTAGTTTTTCTATTAATTTTTCATCTATAGTTTCTAAAATATTTAAAACTAAATCCCATTTAACCCTTAGCCCCCACATTCCTATTTCGAAAACCCCCATTTCATCAAAATATTTCATAACAAGAGCTATTACCTTAAAAGAAGAAATTTTTTCTTGTAATACTAGGTAAGTTTCTAATAGGATTAATGTCTTTTTAACATTTTCTTTTATATAACCTTCTAATTCTTTTATCATTGTTAATGTCTTTAATTGAGCTTCAGCCTCGTTTTTAACGACAGACCTTGCAAGATTATAAATAGCAAGATAGATAATTAAATTTTTTTTGATAATATCTTTTTCAAGATCTATGTTTTCTATAACAGAAAAAATATAATCTAAATTTTTCAAAAAATCTAAGCACGCCATCAAATCATTTGAAGGTATATTTGCAAATTCCTTTTTTAATCTTTCTATATTTTTATCTTTTGTTAATTCTTCAGATCTTTCAATTATTTTTTGGTTCATTGTTTTAAAAACTTTAAAGGCCCCCTTTGTGGGGGCCTTTTTTAAGTTTTTTTATGTAAAAAATTAAATTTAAAGACCCCCACCTAACATTTTAGGGGCTAAAACCTTAATCAAATATTGAAAACAAAATACTGCTTCCATATTGATATCTTTATTATATCATAACAAATTTATAATTTCAAATGAGTTATCCACTATTCTTTTCAAAATAACCCCTTAAATATTGTATAATTATATACAGAAATTAAAGAGCGGAAATTAATCTTTTTAATGAGATACCTAATTACCAAAATGGTTAATTAGGTATCGCGACTTTCTAACAACAAATGCCTACATATCCTAATATGGTCGGTCAATATAATTTAGCTACGCTTTTGCAGTATTATATAATTAACTTTGTTGATAGGCTGTTTCAATTCCTTGCTGCCTTTATTGTAGCTGTAGTTTTAGTTATTTTAGGTTATCTTATTGCTAAGATATTAGAGTTTCTAGCACGATGGGGTGTTGAAAAACTAAAAATAAATGAAGTCCTCAAATCATTAGGCTTTGAAAAATGGTTAGAAAAAGCAAATGTTGAATTAAAAGCAGAGAACTTTGTAGGTAGTTTAACTTTTTATGTTGTTTGGATTTTGTTTTGGATGCCAGCCTTTGATGTTTTAGGATTAAGCAATGTTAACGATTTTATATACAGAGCAATAAATTATATACCCACAGCCTTAGTTGGTGGTTTAATTTTTGTTATAGCACTCTTTTTAGCAGAATTTCTTAAAAGATTATCATTTGTTTGGTTTAAGGGATTAGATTTAAATGGTGCTAAGTTAGCTTCTGAAGTTGTTTTTTATGCAGTTTCTGTTTTCGGTTTGGTAGCTGCTTTGAATCATTTAGGAGTTGCTAGAGATATTTTAAATATAGTAGTAGGAGGAGTAATTTTAGCCTTTGCTCTTGGTTTAGGTTTAGCTTTAGGATTAGGCGGACAAGATCTTGCTCGAGAAGCATTAGAAAAAATTAAAAACAAATTAGAATAAAACCTTGACTAATTAAAACATTGAGATTATAATTTTTATATAGCGACTAAGAAGAAATTTTAAAGTTGTATTAAATATTTATTTTGATGAATTTATATTATGTTGTTATTTATTGTTCCCTAAAAGTAAAAGAAGCAATGTAATATCTTGAAAAGTACAGTTTCCCGCGTCCTAAAACTTTAAGGGTTAGGAGTGGATGCCTTTGGCACCTGAAGGCGATGAAGGACGCGCCTAGGCTGCGATAAGCTCGGGGAAGGTGCCTAGGAACCTGTGATCCCGAGATCTCCGAATGGGGAAACCTGATCTCGGTAAACCGAGATCATCCACCAATTTTTGGTGGAGGCATACCTGGGGAAGTGAAACATCTCAGTACCCAGAGGAAAAGATACCAATTGGTATTCCCTGAGTAGCGGCGAGCGAAAAGGGAAAAAGCCCAAACCCAGAGTTAACTCTGGGGGTTAGAGGACAAGCTCGTTTGTGGTATAAAATTCTGGTGCATGGGATTTTATACCACAAGGCAGAGTCACAAAAGAGACTTTTAGCCGAAGGTCTCTGGAATGAGCCGCCATAGAGGGTGAAAGCCCCGTAGGCGAAAAAAGTCTCTCTCTGCTGAGTTTGTCCTGAGTACCCCGACGGCAGGTAGCGTTGGGGGAAGTCGGCGGAATTACCCGCCAAGGTTAAATACTTCAGGTGCCCGATAGCGCACAAGTACCGTGAGGGAACGGTGAAAAGTAGGGCGGTGAGCCCGGTGAAATAGAGCCTGAAACTCCTAACCCACAACGAGCAGAAGCTCTGGTTTTAACCAGGGTGACTGCGTGCCTATTGAAGAATGAGCTGGCGAGTTCAGGTTCTCTGCTTGGTTAAGGCCGGTCAAGGCCGAAGCCAAAGGGAAACCGAGTCGCAAAGAGGCGGTTTTCGGTAGAGAGCCTGAGACCCGAAACCGAGCGATCTTACCGTGGCCAGGGTGAATCTCGTCGAAAGACGAGAGGAGGCCCGAACCCGTCGGTCGGGCAATACCGTGGGATGAGCTGCGGTAAGCAGTGAAAAGCTAATCGCGCTCGGTAATAGCTGGTTCTCCCCGAAATAGCTTTCAGGCTAGCGGGAGGTAAGACCTTGCAGGAGGTAGAGCACTAATTGGTTGGTGAAGGGTTTACCCAGCCAGCCAGTTAACCTCCGAATGCCTGCAAGGGTTTCTCCTAGTTAGCCCATGGGGGATAAGCTCCATGGACAAGAGGGGAACAACCCAGATTACCAGCTAAGGTCCCTAAGTGCGAGCTAAGTGGAGAACGAGGTCCTTCACCTAAGACACTTAGGAGGTTGGCTTAGAAGCAGCCACCCTTTAAAGAGTGCGTAACAGCTCACTAAGTGAGGTGAAGGGCGCGGAAAATTTAAGGGGCTAAGCTCGCCGCCGAAGCTGTAATCGTATGCTTTTAAAATAAAGCATACGAAGTAGGGGAGCATCTTTTACGCGCTGAAGGAACCCCGTGAGGAGTTCTGGAGCGTAAAGGAGAGAGAATGCCAGCAGGAGTAACCGCAATCCCGATGAGAACTCGGGACGCCGTAAGCCCGAGGGTTCCTTGGCAATGGACATCAGCCAAGGGTTAGGCGGGACCTAAGGTCATGCCAATATGGCGCAGCCGATGGACAGCCGGTTAATATTCCGGCCCCACTTTTGTCTTTTGCCGATGGGGTGACGAAGGAAATAAGCTGCCGAGCCTTAATGGATTGAGGCTTTCTTTTCTCTAAGAAGTGTGACTGAGGCAAATCCAAGTCACAGGGTTAAAAGCCCAAACTTCGTGAGAGAAGAGGAGGTAAAGCTACGGCTTTATCAACGGCAGCGAAGAGCCTTCCAAGAAAAGCCTCTAAGGTTAAGACAAAAGTGCCCGTACCGGAAAACCGACACAGGTGGGCGAGGCGAGTAGCCTAAGGCGAACGAGTGAGGTCTCCCCAAGGAACTCGGCAAAACAGCGGGCGTACCTTCGGAAGATGCCCTGCCTGTCTTTTGACAGGCCGCAGTGAAAGTTTCCCTGGCGACTGTTTATCAAAAACACAGCTCCCTGCTTAACTCGAAAGAGGATGTATAGGGGGCGACGCCTGACCGATGCCGGAAGGTTAAAGAATCGGGGTACTCCTGTATTTAAAATACAGGGTTGCTCGCGGTTCTAAGCCCCGGTCAATGTCGGCCCTAACCCTGAGGGTCCAAAGGTAGCGCAATTCCTTTCCGGGTAAGTTCCGGAGCGCATGAAAGGCGTAACGACTGGGGAACTGTCTTGGGGAGATGCTCGGTGAAACTGCAATCCCCGTGAAGATGCGGGGTAGTGGCCACGGGACGGAAAGACCCCGGGAGCTTTACTGCAGTCACCTATTGTGTAATGTACTTGGGTGCACAGCGTAGCGGGAAGGCTATGAAGCCCTCTCTCCGGGGAGGGTGGAGCCGCCAATGGAACACCCGCCATTCAAGTGCATTACCCTAATGAATAGGTTAAACCTATTCAGACAGTGGGTGATGGGCAGTTTCTCTGGGGCAGAGCCCTCCGAAAGCGTATTGGAGGGGCCCAAAGGTCAGCTTGTACTGGATGGAAACCAGTATGGACGTGCAAAGGCATAAGCTGGCCTGACTGTAAGGCTGACAAGCCGATCAGAGGCGAAAGCCGGGCTTAGTGACCCGACGGCTCTTTGTAAGAAGGCCGGAGACACCGGATAAAAGTTACCCCGGGGATAACAGGCTGGTGTGGCCCGAGAGTCCACATCGACGGCCACGCTCGGCACCTCGATGTCGGCTCGCCCTAGCTCGGGGCTGAAGAAGGTCCCAAGAGTGGGGCTGTTCGCCCCTTAAAAGGGTACGTGAGCTGGGTTCAGAGCGTCGTGAGACAGCTCGGACCATATCTGTGGCCACCGATTGGAGGCTTGCGGGGAGCTGGTCCTAGTACGAGAGGACCGGACTGGGGCAGCCAATGGTCTACGGGTTGTCTTACCAAAGGCATCGCCCGATAGCTAAGCTGCCAAGGGATAAGCGCTGAAAGCATCTAAGCGCGAAGCCCACCCCTAGATAAGGCCTCTTAGCCTCCTGGAAGATCACCAGGTTGATAGGCCCCAGCTGGAAGCCGGGTAACCGGTTAAGGCAAGGGGTACTAATAGGCGGTGTTTTAGGGCGCGGGAAACTGTACTTTATATTAAATCCTTTAATTTTTTAAATGGCAGGACATTCTCATTGGGCACAAGTAAAACATAAAAAAGCATTGGTGGACAAAAGAAAAAGTCAGTTAATGAATAAATTAATAAATACAATTATAGTTTGTGCAAGAACAGATCCTAATCCAGAAACTAACCCTAAATTAAGAAGCTGTATTGAAAAAGCTAAAGAATTTGGTGTTTCTCAAGAAACTATTGAAAGAAATATTAAAAAAGCGCAAGGACGATTGGATAAATCTATTATTGAAGAAATAATCTTAGAAGCTTATGCTCCTGGTGGAATTGCGCTTTTGATTAAATGTGCAACAGATAATAAAAATAGAACAGTTGGTGAAGTCAAAAGAATTTTAAATAAATATGAAGGAAAATTAGCTGAACCAGGATCAGTAATGTGGTTATTTGAAGAAAAAGGTGTTTTAATTATAGAAAAAGAAAATTTTAAAGAAGAATTAATAGAAAAAATTTCTGATTATTTACAAGATTTTCAAATAAAAGAAGATAATGTAATTTTATATACTTCGGTTGAAAATTTGTTTAAAACTAAAGTCTTTTTAGAAAAAGAAAATATTCAGATTTTATCCACAGAAATACAATTTATCCCTAAAAATTATGTTAATATAGAAAATAAGGAGCTAGAAGATAAATTAAACAAATTAATTGATGAATTGTTAGAAAATAATGATGTTTATGAAGTTTATACAAATACTAAATAGGTCGAATTAAAAATTTAAGATTTTTAATGTTTAAGAAGTTAGTACTTTTGCAAGATGATGAGTTAGAAGAAGATACAGAAGAACTTGAAGAAGAATGGGAAGAATGGCCAGAAGAAACAGAAGAAGAAGAATTTGAAGAAGAAGAATTAGAAGGAGGAGAAGAAGTAGAGTAAAAAACAAAAATCCCGCGCCTCAAAAGGGCGCGGGATTTAATTCTGCCTTAAAATATTTTTAATGAAATTAAATAGCCTAAAAGCAACAAAAAAATTTTCAAAAGCCTTTACTAAGTTTATTAAAAATTATCTTAAAAAACACAATAAACTAATAATATTATTTACAGGACATTTAGGCTCTGGTAAAACTACAATTATTAAAGAAATAGCAAAAAATTTAAAAATTCCTTATGAAATAAAAAGCCTCACATTTATTTTGTGGCAAATATATTCTTTTGTACTGTATAAGCGAAAATATACCCTTCATCATATAGATCTTTATAGGATAAATCCCAAAGATATTTTGAAGCTCAATTTAAAAAAATATCTTCAATCTCCCTATAATTTATTTGTAATAGAATGGGGCGAAAAAATGATTAAATTTTTAAAACCGCCTTTTGTCCTAGTAGAAATTAAAAAAATTAGAAGAAATCAAAGAGAAATTAAAGTAGAACTTTATTTAAAAAATGCAAGAAAAACTCTTATTAATTGATATAAATTCTTTACTTCATCGACTGTATCATGCTATTCCTTTATTAAGATCTTCAAAAGGTTTACCAACTAATGCTTTATATGGCTTAACAAATATTCTTTTAAAAATAACTGATGAGATTGAAGCTGATTATATTGTAGCTTGTTATGATACACCTGCTTTAACAATTAGACATCAAAAATTTAAAGAATATAAAGCCCAAAGACCTAAAGTTGCTGATGATTTAAAAGTTCAAATCAGTTATTCAAAAAAAATCCTTCAAGCCTTTAATATTCAAATAGTAGAAAAAATAGGCTATGAGGCTGATGATCTAATGGGTACTTTAGCTGAAAAGAATAAAGATAAAGAAATTATTATTCTTTCAGGAGACCTAGATATCCTACAGCTTGTTGATAAGAATGTAAAAGTATTTTTTCTTAAAAAAGGTATAAAGGAAGTAGAAATTTATAATAGAAAAAAGGTATTAGAAAGATTTGGAATAGAGCCAAAGCTTTTGCCTGAGTTAAAAGCATTGATAGGAGATACATCAGATAATATTATTGGCATAAAAGGAATAGGAGAAAAAACAGCCACCAATTTGATAAAAAAATTCGGAAACATTGAAAAAATTATTGAATCAGCAGAAAAGGGATTAATAGAATATACATTAAGAAAAGTTATTTTAGAGAACAAAGATAGATTAATTTTAAATAAAGATTTAGCAACAATTATAAAAAATATAGATATTGAAATAAATTTAGTAAAATATCAAAAACCATCAAAAAAACAATTAATTTCAATCTTAGAAGAATTAGAATTTAAAAGTATTATTGCTAGATTGTTTAAAGATCAAAAAAGCAATTTATTTTTACAAAGCTCATTTCAATATAAAAACAACCTTCCTCCAAATTTTGATGAAATTTTTTTAACCTTATATCAAGATAAAATTTGTCTTTCAGCAAATGGTGAAATTTTTAAAGTTGATATTAATAAAAATAACTTATTAAAACTTATAAATGCTAATAAAATATATATTTTTGACCTTAAACAATTTTTTAAGGTATTTTACAGACTAATCCATAATGAAATTCCTCTAAATCAATTTTTTGATATAAAAATAGCCCTTTGGCTAGTTACTCCTTATAACAAAATAACTTTAGAAAAATTAGCAAATTTTTATTCTAGCAAGCCATTATTAACATTAAAAGATTGTTTAGATTTTATTTTACTTAATTACAAAACCATTGCGTATGAATTAGAGAAGAAGATTGAAGAATTTAATTTAAAAGAAATTCTAAATCTAGATCAAAAAACAAGTCAAGTATTAGGCATAATGGAGCTTAATGGCATTTTATTAGATAAAGAAAAACTAAATTCTTTTAAAGAATTTTTAACTGAAGAAATAAACAGATCAAAAAAAGAAATTTTCGAATTAGCAGGAACTCAATTTAATATTAATTCTCCAATCGAATTAAGGCATATTTTGTTTAATAAAATTAAACTTCCTACACAAGGCCTTAAAAAAACTCCTAAAGGTGCAATTTCAACTCAAGAAACTGAACTTATTAAACTAAAAGATAAACATCCTATTATAGAAAAAATTTTAGAATATAGAGAAAAGATGAAAATAATTAATACTTTTTCAAAAAACCTTTTGGAATTTGTAAGAGAAGATGGAAGAATTACTACTAATTTTGAAATAACTGGAACAGCCACAGGTAGAATTTCTTCTGAAGAGCCAAATTTACAAAATATTCCTGTAGAAGGAGAATTAGCCAAAAAATTAAGAGAATGCTTTGTTGCTTCTAAAGGATATAAATTTGTTTCTTTTGATTATTCACAAATAGAGCTTAGAGTAGCCGCAGAAATTTCTAAAGATGAAAATCTTATAAATATATTCAAACAAGATTTAGATATCCATTCTATTACTGCTAAGCTATTATTTAAAGAAGAAAACGAGAGAACAAGGAGATTGGCAAAAATAATAAATTTTGGGATTATCTATGGAATTTCACCCCAAGGATTAAAAGAAAGAACAGGATTATCTTTATCAGAGAGTAAGAAATTAATTGAATCATATTTTAAAAACTTTCCCGGCGTTCAAAAAATGATTAAAGAATTAATAGAAAAAGCAAAAACATATGGATATGCAGAAAATATTTTTGGAAGAAAAAGATTTATTCCTGAATTATTTTCCAGGGCATATAACGAAGTATTAAAAGGAGAAAGAATTGCTATTAATACCCCTATTCAAGGAACTGCTGCAGATATTACGAAAAAAGCAATGGTTAGAATTTATGAATTTATAAAAGAAAACAAATTAGAAGAGAAAGTTAAAATAATTTTACAAATTCATGATGAAATAATTTTAGAAGTTGCTGATGATATAATTAATTTAATAAAAGACGAAATTAAAAAAATAATGGAAAATATAGTTCAGCTTTCAATTCCCTTAAAGATAAAAGTAAATATCGGAGAAAATTTATCAGAAATTAAATAATGAACAAAGAAAAATTTAGTATAGTTTCTTACATAATTTTATTTTTAATTGCTATTGTTTTGCTTTTTCTTCAAGATTTTAATCAACTAAAATTAGGAATTTTATTTTTAATAGGTGTAATAATTTTTTTTAGCTTGATATGGTTATATTTATCAAAAGAGGAGTTATTTAAAAAGAAAAAATTATTTTTCGAAGAATTAGAAGATTTTTTAAATCTTGTAAGTACCCCTATATGTCTTTATGATGATAATTACAAAATAAAATTTATAAATAAAGCTTTTACAAAATTAGTAGAGCTCGATAAAGAAAACCTTTTAAATATAGAAATAGGAACTTGGATAGTAAAAACCCCTACTTATTTTAATTTAGCTTTAGTTTTTTTCCCATCTATTACTGCCTCTTCAATAGAAGTCTTAGAAACAAGTAAAGATTACGAGGTTATTAATGTAGAATGGCAAGCAAAATTTTATTGGACCATTATTACTACTAAAATAATTTTCAGGAATGAAAAATATAATTGCAAAATAATAATAGATAAAACACCTTTATTTTCTAAAGAAAAAGAAGAATTAGAATTTTTAAACCTTATAGCCCATCATTTAAGAGCTCCTTTAAATCAAATAAAATGGATTTTGGAAAGCATAGATAAAAATAAACTAGATGATCCATCTTTATTGGATAACGCTTTATTCATTATAGATAAAACTATATTTTTAACAGAATCAATTCTTATTATCAATAAAATAGAGACTAAAAAAATAGAAGTAAACGTTCAAAAAAATGATATCGAAGAATTAATTAAATCAGCTTTAGCTTTATTGACATACTCTATTAAGGAAAAAAAATTAAAAGTTCAAATAGAAATATATGAAAATGCAAAAGAATTTTATTTTGATAAAAATTTAATGTTCTTTATCCTTTTTCCTTTTTTAGAAAATGCTGTAGACTATAATAAAGAAGGAGGAGAAATTTTTGTAGAAATTAAAAAATTAGAAGAGAGACCTTATATTTTAGTAAAAATAAAAGATACAGGAATAGGAATAAGTGAAAAAGAACTTAATAAAATTTTTGCAAAATATTTTAGAAGCGAAAGAGCTAAAGAATTAAAACCTACAGGATTTGGTTTAGGAATGTATTTAGCTTATAACCTTCTTCTTTTACATAAAGGAGATATTAAAATAAAATCAAAAGAAAATGAAGGCACAGAAATAATATTAGAAATACCGGCTTACAAGGAAATATACGATTATAATTTAATTAATGGTAATAAGAGTTAGATTTGCTCCTTCACCAACAGGAAGACTTCATTTAGGTTCTATAAGAACTGCTTTATTCAATTTTGTTTTTGCTAAAAACCAAAAGGGAATATTTATTTTAAGAATAGAAGATACAGATAAGGAAAGATCTAAAAAAGAATTTGTAGATGATATCATTGAAAGTTTAAAATGGTTAAATTTAAATCCTGATGAAGGACCAATATTTCAATCCGAAAGAATAGAAATTTATAGAAAAGTAATAGAAGAATTATTAGAAAAAGGAAAAGCTTATCGATGTTTTTGTACAAAAGAAGAATTAGAACTAAAAAGGCAAATACAAATAACAAAAGGAGAGCCTCCAAGATATGATGGAACCTGTGCTAGGCTTTCTAAAGAAGAAATAAATGAAAAATTATCAAAAAACGCTCCTTATGTTGTTAGACTAAAAGTACCAGAGCAAATTTTAGCATTTAAAGATCTTTTAAGAGGGGAAATAAAATTTGACTTAAGATTAATAGGCGATTTTGTGATAGCAAAATCTGAAACAGAACCATTATTCCACCTTGCAACTCCTGTTGATGATTATTATCAAGGAATAACTCATGTTATAAGGGGAGCAGAGCATATTCCCAATACTTCTAAACAAATATTAATATTTAAAGCTATGAATTGGAAAATACCCATTTATGTCCATATTCCTTTAATTTTAGGAGAAGGAGGAGGCAAATTATCAAAAAGACATGGAGCTAAAAGTGTTTTAGAGTACCGAGAAGAAGGCTATTTACCTGAAGCTATTGTTAATTTTTTGGTTTTATTAGGTTGGCATCCTAAAGGAGATAGAGAAATAATTTCTATGAATGAAATAATTAAAGAATTTGTTTTAGAAGATGTAGAAAAAAGACCAGCAGTTTTTAATCTAAAAAAATTAATATGGTTAAATAAAGTTTACTTAAAAAAATTATCTGCTAAAGACATAGAAAATTTGATTTTAAACGATCCTTATTTAAATGATTTAAGAAATTATTTAGAATTTGAAAATTATTCCCTAGAAAAAATTCACAATATAATAGAGTTAGGTAAAGAAAGAGCAGCCACTATAAGAGAAATTTTTGAAACTGTAAAATTCTTTTATCAAGATTTTGATTATAACAAAGAACTTCTTATTTGGAAAGACTATACTTTTGAACAAATTAAAAATTCTTTGATTCAAGTTAAAAATGCTATTGAAAAGATTTCAGAAGATAAATTCAATTATGAATATATTAAACAAATTTTAGATTCTCTAAGTGAAGATAAAGGATATACTTATTGGCCCCTAAGAGTAGCTTTATCAGGTTCAGAAGCCTCTCCGCCACCTATCGATATAATGTTAATTTTAGGAAAAGATAAAACATTAAAATTAATTGAAAAAGCAATAGAAAAATTATCATAGATGATAAGATTAATTTGGAAAATATTAACATTATTTTTAGTAATAATCATTCTTTTTGCAGTTTTGCCTAAAAGTTTTTGGGATTGGTTAAAACCTTACTTTAATATTGAAGTGCTTATTAATACTCTGAAAACTGGCTGGTATAACCTTTGGAATTTTATAAAGGAAGCCACAGGTTTAGATTTTTCAAAAATTCCAGAGTTTATTAAAAATTATTTAGGCGTAGATATTTTAAGGCTTTGGTTTTGGATAAAAAATTTTATTATTTCTCTTTTAGAGAAAATTTTGAATTTATTAAGATAAAAATAGTTTTTATAATTATTTTTAGAATAACTTAATGAAGAAGGAGGGGTGCCAGAACGGTATTGGGGCGGCCTCGAAAGCCGCTTGGCTTTACGCCTTTGTGGGTTCGAATCCCACCCCCTCCGCAAATAAATATTATTTAAAATCATGTTTGTAAAAATAAAAAACAAAACTTTTCTTTAATAGAGAAAAAACCCTAAATACTTTTATAAGCTTTAATTCTAATTTTAGAATTTCTCAATTTATTTTATAATGCATTTTTTTCTTATCTAATTTATAATTCAGCAGATAATAAACTATATCCAGATAATGCTATTATAGCAATAGGAATCAAGTATTAATTATTACCTTCAATAGATCCTACTCACCGCTATTTTTATGGTATAATTTTATTTTTAATAAATATTTAACAAAAATGATGGCAAAAATTTTTCAACAATTTCTTTATCCATTTATTTGGTTATTTTTAAAAATTTTTTTGAATCATAAAACAGTTGATATAGAAAATTTAAAAAATTATAAAGATAAGTCTTTAATCTTTATAAGTCCTCATAGACATTGGTTAGATCCTATAATCTATGGATACTCACTCCCTTTTAATTTTGCTCCTGTAAGATTTATTGCTGCTGCAGAATATTTTAATTTTTTTAAAGGGAATCCAACAAAAATATTTTCTCCCCTTGTGGCTTTATATGTTAGAATAAATGGATCAATTCCTGTAAAAAGAAAAGACCTCTCTTCTCCATTAGAAATAAAACTAAAAAAAGCTATAGAAATTTTAAAAAATAATGGTAAAATTTGGATTTTTCCAGAAGGTACAATAGTAAAAAAGAAAAAAATAGAGGATTTTAAAGTAGGAGCAGCTTTTTTACATAAAGAAACTAAAGTCCCTATAATTCCTGCTGCAGCACTTATTGATGGCAATTTATTTCATTTAAATATTAAAACAATTTTTAAATTGTTTTTAAGAAGGAAAAAATTAATAGTGAAATTTGGAAAACCTATTTATAATTTACCAGAAGAAGATCTTAAAAAAGCTGCGGAATTTTTAAAAGAAAAAGTAATAGAGTTGATCTCAGGAGAAAATGTTAATGAAAAATCATTAGCTCCAGAATTTTGGGCAAAGTATTTTAAAATATATGATATTTTAAATATTATTCCTCCTTATGTAGATCTTTTAAATAAAATAATTACAATTCTAAATCCTCAAAAAGGAGAAAAAATTTTAGATGCTGGTGCGGGTACAGGCAATTTAGCAATCTTAATAGAGAAAAAAGGAGCAAAAGTAATTGCTCTAGATTTTTCCCAAGAAGCTTTAGATATATATAAAAGCAAGTATCCAGAAGCCACAACTTGTTTACATGATTTAACAAAACCTCTTCCTTTTGAAGATAACTCTTTCGATAAAATTGTCTCCAACAATGTTATCTACAACATACCCAGAGAAAAAAGATTAGAAGTCATTATGGAACTTAAAAGAGTTTTGAAGCCTGGTGGCTTAATTGTAATTTCAAATATTCATAAAAATTTTTCTCCTTTTAAAATATATCTTACCAGCATTAAAGAAAACATAAAAAAAGAAGGCTTAGTTAAAACTATTTATCTTATAATAAAATTAATTATTCCTACTATAAAAATGTTTTATTATAATTCTAAAATTCAAAAAGTTCACCAATTTAATAGAAAAAACCTATTTGACTTTGAAGAACAAAAAGAGCTTTTTAAAAAAGCAGGATTTAAGCATATTTCTGAAACAGAATTTGTTTATGCTAATCAAGCAATATTAAATTATGCAATAAAATGAAAGTTTTAAATCAATTGATTTTAAATAAAAAAAATAATCCTCATGCTATTTTGTTTGGGATACCAACAACAGAAGAAGAACTTAAAGAAATGTTTGAATCGAGATTCAATATTTATAAAAATAAAAATTATATAGAACCAGAAAAGTTAAAAGAAAATTTAGATTTGGATGATTATGATAAGCAAAATAAATGCACATACTTTATTGCTAAAATTAATGAAAAAATAATTGGAAGCGCTAGAGTGATTAAAGATTATCCTTTACCAACCCAGTTATATTTTGAATTTGAAGAGCCTCAAAAAATGAAAGAAGTACCAAATGAATTAAAAGTGGAAATCAGTAGATTAGTCGTAGCACCTTATAAAATTAATAATTTAACTTATCTGCCAAGACACATTGTCATGTTAATGCTTTTTGAAACAATGGCTAAATATGCAAAAGAAAAAAACTACAAAGCAGGTTATGCTTTTATTAAGTCAAAACTCTTTTATAAATTAAAAAATTTAAAGGTTCCATTTTATCTAATAGAAAATTATAAACAAAGATACCCTGAAGATGGAATCTTGTATAAATATTTTAATAATCCTGATGACCCTGTATTACCTATTTATTATTTTCTTGAAGATATAGAAAGATATTTCAATAAATTATTTTCATTTAAACTTTTATTCACTAAAAAAGAAAACGAAATAATTATGAAAAACTTAGTAATTTACAATTTATTGCTTAAGTTTTTGAGGTTATTTAAATAACTATGTTTTACTTTAAAATTATTATGATAAATGAAATCAGATTGGGTAGTTTTATCAATTAGCTCTTTAGCTTTATCTCTTTTCACCTTAAGTTTTAGCGTCCTTCTTAAAAGATATAAAGATATCCCAAGCATATTTTATTCTTTATTTATGCTAGGTGCTTCTTTATGGGCAATTTCAATTTTAGGATTTCATTACAATTTAATTTTTAGTGAAAAAACTATATGGCTGAAACTTACACACTCTTTTGGCTTACTTATTCCTTTAACTTTATATTTATTTGTTACAAGATTTTATGAAGACTATAGATTTAAAGATATAGAAATTTTTTTAATAATTGCAACCACCTTTTTACTTATTTTAGTGATGGTTACTGATTCTATAATACAAAAAGCATTAGATACTAGTTATAAAATAGGCAATCTTTATATTGTTTATAGTTTTTTAATCATTTTTATATTTCTGTTATGTTATTTTGTTTTGCTCAATAATTTATTTTTACTTAAAGAAGCTATTAATAAAATTCAAAATATTTTAATTTTCATAGGAATTTTACTATCTTCTATTCCTGTCTTAATTGTTGATCTTATTTTGCCCTATTTTGAAATTTTTTCTTATACCTGGCTTGGCCCCCTTTTTACTTTTATTGGTATTATTTGTTTTGCCCTAGCTATTTTTAGATATAGATTATTTAATATTCCTATAATAACAGCTGAAATTTTAGTATTCCTTCTTTGGTATTTTTCTCTTTTTCGAATGTTAGGTTCTTTGAAAGAAGAAATTCAAATTAATTTAGTTTCTTTTCTTATCAGTTTCATTTTGGGTATTTTGCTCATAAGATATGTCACAGTAGAAGTTGAACAAAGAGAAAAACTAGAAGAATTAACTAAAGAATTAGAAAAATTAAATAAACTAAGGGCAGAATTTTTATCAATAGCATCACATCAAATAAGATCACCAATGGTGAATATTAGAGGTTTTATAGAGCTTTTATTGCACGGACAATACGGAACAATTGCGGATAAGGCAAAAGAAGTATTATTAAAGATTTACAGAAATATTAATGATGAAATAAACCTGGTTAATAATCTTCTTGACTATAGAAAAATTGAGGAGGGGAAAATAGAATATAATTTCGAAAATATTAATATAGTTCAAGTAGTTAAGGGTATTTACGATTTTTACAAGGTAAGGGCTGAAGAAAAAAACTTGGATTTTATTTTAAATTTAGAAAAAGAAAATATTGTTATTAAAGGAGATGAAGAAAAATTAACTCAGGCAATAGCAAATTTGGTTGATAACGCTATAAAATATACTGATTCAGGATTTGTAAAAATATCAGTAAACGAAGAGGAGAACAATGTTTTAATAACTGTTCAAGACTCAGGTCGAGGTATAGAGAGCGATTATTTACAAAAAATTTTCGAAGGCTTCGAAAGAGGGAAAACTGATAGAAAAATTGCCGGAAGTGGTTTAGGTTTATATATTGCAAAAGAATTTATAAAAGCTCATAATGGTGAAATTTGGACAGAATCCGAAGGTCCTGGTAAAGGTAGTACATTTTATGTTAAATTACCGCTTCAATGATATTATTTAAAAAATTTCAAACATTTTTCTGCTTCTAATAATTTAGTTTTGTATTTATAATTTTAAAAATGACCGAGGAACTAGAATTTTTTGAAAAAAGAAGTAAAGAATTTTATGAAAATGCAACAAACCCTTTTAAAGAAGGAAAATATAATCTTGCTGCTTTTAATTTAGAACAATCTTATCAGCTTTTTTGAAATATCTAATAGCAAAGAAAATTGATGATTGGCCTAAAACACATTATTTAGATGAGTTAATAAAAGAATTAGCAAAAGCTTATGAGAAAAAAGAAATTTTGAAATATTTTCAGAAAAAAATTGTTTTTTGAAGATTTAACTGATGCTTATTTTACTTTAAGATATTTTCCTCGAGAATTTTCACAAACAATTGTAGAAAAACTAATTTCCGAATTTGAAAAAATTTTTTTAAATTTTTAGAAAAAACCTTTAAAATAAAATTTACAAAATGACAACCTTGGTTGAAATTAAAAAAGAAATAGTAGAAGAAAAAGAAAAATATTTTAAAAATTCTCTTTATTGGGGTAAAAAAATAAAAAAATCTCTAAAAAATTGCTAGGTGAAGATACTAGAGTTTTAATTTTGGGCTCAATTATTAAAGGAAAATGGACACCAAATAGTGATATTGATATTTTAATACTTTCTAATAAACCTTCAAAAAATTGGGCAAAAAATAGGCTTATAAGAACAAAAATAAAAAAACAATAGGATCCTTTTCTCCTTTTCAAATTCATTTAGCCACTGAAGAAGAACATAAAAAATGGTATTGTAAATCTATAAAAAGAAATTTTAGAGAGATAAAATGACAATTAGAAAAGAAATTATTTTATATTATAATAACTTATAAAAATGAAATTAACAATAATTTTAGGCACAGGAAGAGAAGGAGCAAATTCTGAAAAAATTGCCAGTTTTGTTGTTGAAGAAGCAAAAAATTTTGGTTTTGGGGTTGAATATATAAAAATTAAAGATTGGCTTGATAAACCCTGGACAG
>Ga0101941_1001027_pt1 | contig 26667 bp, 23 predicted proteins | sample DewCreD2012metaG_3_FD_75242 | JGI IMG/M metagenome (GOLD analysis project Ga0101941, IMG submission 75242) | Hot spring sediment bacterial and archeal communities from British Columbia, Canada, to study Microbial Dark Matter (Phase II) - Dewar... ...
CCGTGGTGCCGCTCCCGCAGGTCGGGTCGAACACCAGGTCGCCGGGGTCGGTGGTCATCAGGAGGCAGCGCTGGATGACTTTAACCGTAGTCTGTACGACATACACTTTGTCCGCCATAAAGCTACTAGCCGTGTCCGTCCAATTAGTGGTCATCGGAAACACGGGGAAATCATCGATGTATCGCTTGTAATAGAGACCATTACCAGATTCCATCAGTCGACCAGCATTACCTAGACGGCGTAAACCCGGTTCATCTGTCTTCCAACACTTGGTGCGTCCTTCGTTGTAGATCTTTCCGTTCCACTGAAATGGTCCTAGGTCGGTCGGATTCGGTGGTCTTGTTCCCATCAAGTTATCAAGGCTGAATACTCGCCAACCTTCGGAGATCAAACCAATGTCTTCTCTTTCATCCTTCGTCATGCGCCGCCAGTTTGACCCGTCTGGTGATTCAACATTCGTGTAATTCGATGCACCAGTCTGACCCACTTCCTTTGGATGAAACAATTGTCGATACTTGGCTTTGGCCCTGTCGCGACAATACCAGAGAATATAGTCAGACGCGGAAGACAGTAGAAAAGACGTCTGTGCACTTGCCTTTACGAAAGAGATAAGACCGCAAAAATTCCCCGTCCCAAACACCTCATCCATCAACTCCCGCACGTGATGCACGTTCTCATCGCTGATCTGGACGAAGATGCTGCCGCTCTCGGTCAAGAGTTCCCGCGCCAGCAACAGCCGGTCGCGCAGGTAGGTGAGGTAGGAGTGGATGCCCAGCTCCCAGGTGTCGCGGAAGGCGCGGATCTGCTCCGGCTCGGCGGTCAGGTCCTCGTCCTTGCCGTCCTTGACGTCACGCTTGTTGACGAAGGGCTGGAAGTTGGAGCCGTACTTGATGCCGTAGGGCGGGTCGATGTAGATCATCTGCACCTTGCCCGCCATGCCTTCCTTTTCCAGGAGGCTGTTCATCACGAGCAGGCTATCGCCGGCGATCAGGCGGTTGGTCCAGCCGTGCTTGTGCTGGTAGAACTCGATGGCCTCGCGCAGGGGCTCGTCGCGCAGCTCCTCGAACAGCGAGCCTTGCACAGGCTGGCCGTTGCCGTTGCGCTTGCGCACGGCCTCGATGATGGTGCGCGGGTCAATGCGCTCGTGGACGTGCAGGCTGACGGTCGGCACCTCGAATGACGTGTGCTCGGCTTTGCCGGCCCAGACGAGTTGCGGATCCAGGTGCGGGTCATAGGCGTAGCGCTTTTTCTTCTGCCCGGCGTCCGGGTCGGTGTCCGGTGTCACCAGTCCCACGGGTGGATTGTTGACGCGCTGTTTGTCCCGATGCTCGTAGGATTCGATCGGGCGTTTGGTGTTGGTCTTTTTCTTCCGTGCCATCAAGTCCTGCCTGTTGGTTTCGTCATGCGCTCATTCGGGGGCTAACGCTATGCCGTTGAGCTGCGGCGGGCAACCGAAACGCTCTCATGCACAACGCCACTCATGCCCGCTGTCAGCTCGAACGGCTTGTTAGAACGGCTCCTGTGCCTACTGACACGAGCACACCCGGCTCGCGCGATGCCGTGTCCACGCCCCACCGCGGGAATAGAGATGTACTGCTTGCTTCGTTGTCGAACTTCCCCCAGCACGCCGGCAAAGAGTACACAATCGACGCGAGGCAAGCCCAAGATAGGTGCTGCCTGGGCGGCTCCTGTACCTGGCATCGCTCCGCACCCATGTGATCGACGGAAAGCCATTCTGAGCAGCGACCGCCACAGCCCTGTATGCATTCGCGTTTGCCTCCGATCCGTGGTGCGGCGCCGTTACTATGGCACGATCAAGCTGAGAAGGAAGACCTACACCCGTAAGATCGGAATCGGCGGTGAAGAGAACTCCCGGGTGGTGTTCTGTGGGCGGTGACCAGAACACGAGACTCTCCTTATTCGACACTGTCAAAGCCAACCACGCCAGAAGTGGACCAACACGAGGACGAACTCTCGCGACTGCTCGCGCGTTGATGGGTTGAAGCGCGGACACCCCGCCCGAAGGTGCGGCGGTATCGAACTCGAACCATCGAACTGGTATGCCACGGTGGAACGCTTCGGTAGCGATGGCACGAATCCGACCAGCAGCCTCGATGGCGGACCATAGGAGCTGAACGCCCGCCGGCCCTAACCGCCGGTAACGGCGATATGGCCAGAAAGGCCAGTCCTCGGGGTCCCAGGGCCCAAGCCAGTGCGGATGGACTTCCCACGGTTCGGCTTGCTCCAGCATCTGGAGGTACGACTCCGGCCAACCGTCCTCCGCTATGGACGGCCCTTCTTCGCTCGCAGCAGCGTCAATCAAAGCGCCACGCACGCGCTCGGCATAAGCCTCGATGGGAGAAAGGCTCGACTGCACCTTCTCCATGTTCGACGAACTATCCGCCTCCGCAATGTTGTCTATGAGTTCGACAAACACTTCAACGAACGGTCTGAGTACATCTGGCAACGCGCTCAACCAACGGCCAGGCAACCACACCTCCTCACATCTAAGACCAGCTTCGAGGAAGCCGAGGAGTCCGTCCGCGTGATCCGCGTCATTATGGGTGCAGAGGATGACGTTCACGCCGTCCGTCTTCGTGACCGCCTGAAACATCGAGGGGAGGGCCGAGCGGCTCCGCCCACCGTCGGTTAGCACCGAGAAACCCTCCCGTTCAAGGTAGAAGGCGTCACCCTGGGCTACTGGGATTGCGATGAACCGGGGCATGTCTGGCTCGTTCTAACGGCTCGCGCATCAGCCGCGCGCGCGTCGGTGCCTGCTCCGTACCCGCGGCTGCCGGCGCGGCGGCTGCATGCGCGTGTTAGCCAGCGACCGCCTGGACTTCAGCCAACGCTGCAGGGAGATTTGCGATTCACCCGATGGCCGCCCGGCCAGCAAATCCTCCACCGCAATGTCTTCGTCCAGATCCGGCCAGTGAATCCCCTCCCCTCGTCCAATGAGCCTCCAGTTGCGACGCTCGGCCGGGGCTCCATGCGCCAGACGAGGGTACCACTGCACCGGCACCGTCACCGTCCGGCCGTCCACTAGATCCACGACGAGTTCCTCGTCTGTGACCCGCACCTTCTGGGCCTGAGCAACCTGAACCTCACCTACCGAAGAATTCATGCCACGCCTCCAGGAGCCTCGACTCGTTTCGCTCCACCATTTCCTTCAACCGATTGATCTCGGCCCGATTGAACCCGCGGCTCTCGTGAAACCGAACCGGATCCAACCAGAACTTTGCCCGCTTCTCCTAGCGTTCCACATGAGGTGCGCAGGCTCTCCGGGATCGGCCGAGTAAAAGAAGAGCCGATACGGACCGACGCGCAGGACAGTTGGCATCGCCGCTAGTATACATCGGTCGGCCGGCCACGTTCTCCCGCATCACTCTGCTGGCTGGCTAACGGTATGCGCTTCAGCCGCACGCGGAGCGTGTCGGCTGGAAGCGCGTGTTATGCGGCCATTTATCTTTGCCACTCAAAGCTCACTCAACTGCCTCAAACGTGAATTTGAAGCGATACCGACACAATTTGACATTCGGCACTGCTCGTGCTGCGAATACAACTCGTGGATGGAAATCACCTGCCACCAATATACCACGGACTGCTTGACCTTCTTGCTTCCTGACAGTACCCATATATGCCAAGAGTTGCGTCAGTGCTTCCGGGGCGGCCGTTCCTGCCTTCAATTCAATCACAACAATCGCGTCGCCCCTGTCTCTGGCGAGAATATCTACTCGGCCCGCATCCGTAGCGTATTCTTTACCGTTGTCAATGATCACCAATCCAGCTTCAAGTTGTTGGATATTCGATCGTAAAGCAACCTGTAAATCACGCTCAAGTTCGAATGTTGCTTCGGTTGCTTGAATGAGTTCGTCGGTTTCTGCTTCAGAAGCAGGAGAGCCACCGTAAGTCCCCATCGTAATATGAGCCTTGACTGCGCTGACCGTTCCCGGGGAAACGCCAACTTTCGCAGCAATCTCTTTACGTCCGAGTTTGCCTTCTTGAAGTAAAGAAATTATCTGGGCTTTCTGGTTTTCAGAAACGAAGGGCATCTATAATCTCCACCACCGGATCAGATTGTCGTCGTCTTGTGCTCTCGACGCGCCGCATAACGGCCAGGCTTCACCCGCCGCGCCGAAGCGCAGCGCGGAGGCGCGGTCGGGTGGAAGCCGTTGTTGGGCGGCGCAGTGCTTTAAGGGAAGTTCCTCAACACAAGTGGCACGTACACGCGATGCAGGCGGACAAGCGCAATTCCCAGATAATTGGACGGTTCATCGGCACGCGTTTTGTAAACGGCTATCCGGTACGTGCCCGTTTCAGGCGCAACAAACTCGACCAGTTCGTAGTTGTTATCCCAACTGGCCGACCAAGCGCCGGGCACCCATTGCCCGTTAGGATCGCGTGCTCCCAAATGCAAGTCAGTGTCCAGCCGGTCGAAATTGCAGTTGTTTATGGCTGCACAATCAGCGTGGGACCACCACGCGATGGTAATGCGGATAAAGTCCCCTTTGTTTGCTGTGAAATAGCGATATAGGTAGGTTCCAACGGGAAAGCCGGTGTTGTTGATAGAGATACCCCACCAGCATGAGACCGTGCAGGGGTCTACATCTGAGAAATTGCGCGTTTGGGCTACGGTATCGGCCAAGGCGGCGTTGATCCCACCCGCCCCATCACGCAAGTCTTGACCGGAGGGAATACCCGTGGGCCCATCAATGTTATGGGTGGCCGAAGCCATAATGATGGCCCTGCTCACCTCCGGCCACACGTTCAGCGACCAATTCCGGTCAATGAGCAACGCCACTAAACCAGCCACCTGAGGTGCAGCAAAACTCGTGCCGTCCGCGGTTCTCAGATTACCATCCCTCTCGATGCCAGTGATACTAACGCCCGGCGCCACAACTTCCGGCTTTTCGTGGTCATGGCTTGGACTATCAGGGTTCACCCAAGCTGACCAATCGATCATCGCATCATTACTCCAATTTGCGTCATTTCTATCGTCATAAGCGCCCACTGATAACACATTCCACCCCTTAGCTGGCGAAGCCACATTATCGTTAGGGCAAGGCGGTCTCTGTCCTGCTGCAACTACGATCATTCTGAGTCTGGAACGGCCGTAGTGATCGAATGCCCGGTCAACCACATCCATCTGAGGAGTATTTGTACACCATCCACCGCTGAAGTTAACGATTTCCGCACCTTGATCGAATGCCCAGTTGAGAGCATCAAGTGCATCTTGGCGTTGATATCCTTGCATTCCTGCGCTCATAATCGTTGCACCCGGCGCCATCCCCCTGTAAGTACTGTGGTCACTGGCCGCAGCACTGGCTACCAATGTGGCATGCCAGCCTACTCCACTAACTCCGGCTCGCGTCGCCCCAGTATGTCGGAAACAGTTATTACCATTTGGGCACTCTGACCAGGAAGGAGATGTGAAGTCCACATTGTCATCTTCAAGAATAGCAATATCTACCCCTGTTCCATCATAGCCTCGCGCCCATACTGCCGGGGCTAGATTGGTCGGGATAGCAGAGTTGAGAAAATGGCGGAATTCCCCACCTTCCGACAGATCGATTGCTCCAACATCGTCCCGTCCAGCAAGCATCCTGACGATCCTCTTGGGCAGTGTGGCCGTTACGGCGGGCAACCCAGAGGAGGTCTTTACAGCGAACCCTTGCGCTTCCAGGGCTTCAACAAGAGGCCGAATCCTGGCAACCGTTTCGGCATTGAGCCTCTGCACATATTCCTGGTAGATCCGTTCAGCCAGGGCCGGATCATCCACATCCATCGGCTTGCCGCTGTGCTCCATCGCCTCCCGTGCTGCGGGGTATTGGGCGGCCAATTCCGTAAAGATGGCGGCCTGCCGTTCGGCCAGGCTCTCCCCTGGAGCGGCAATCACCCAGATGGTTACTCTGACTGTCTCGTCGTCCCTCATCGTTTGAAGCCGCTCGTAAAGCGCCGGCTGGAACTTGCCGTACCTGGCACGACGCTGTTGTGCTTCTGCGGCCTCGATCGCCGCCCGTTCTTCCACCTGTCCACTGGTTAGGTCAACGAGCACCTGATAGAAATGGCCACTTTCCAAGTCCAACATCGTTACTGCCTGAAATGCCCGCCCCAAAAGGGGCGTCTCACGCCTGAACTCATTGACGATGGCCAGTTGTTCAATGGGGATCCCTTCCTGTTGCGCAATGAAAGTCAAGGCTTTCCAAGCCTCTGCCGAGGGGCTTGGTGGGGCAGGAGGCGTAGAGGTTGGCGGGGGGACAGGAGATGGGGTAGGCAAGGGCGACACGGGCGTTTGCGGTGGCGGATACGGGGGCAATGTAGGAGAAACGGTCGCTGGCGGGGGATAGGGTGAATCAAATGTGAGGGTATTGGGTGTGGCTGGTAACGCTAACACGCCTATAGCCAAAACAGGCAAAACAAGCAAAATGGTGATAAGCGATTGCTTGTTCATCTTACTTCCCCCCTCAAGTATCTTAAGGGATAAAGTGAGAGACTTCTGCAACCGATTCGTCATTGACTACGAGGACAAACTTTACTTCCTGCCCCCACTGCCTCTCTTTGGAAACTACCACAAGGTGATAGGGCGAGGTGAAAGCGGGCTTTATAAATGCGCCTGGTGATGGCTCAACAAACTCTGCCTTAATCATCACTTGGCTCCCTTGTCGGACAATTTGTTTGACAGTGACCGCGTAGCCGGTTGACCCTTTCTGTCCCTGCAAGACCAGGATAGCGAAAAAGTGGTCGTAATCCAGTTGGCGGAGTTGATCAACTAGAAGGGGGTCCTCGGCCAACACATTTGGAACGAGAGCGTCAATCTCATCGTTGTTCGCGATGACGAACAATGCAGGACTCTCTTCTCTATAGTTTATGATGTCTTTCTGAGCGATAGTTTCAAATGATAATTCCTCCATCTGGGGTTTACAAGCTACAGCAATAAACAGAAGTATCGCTAGCCCTGGTAGATTTACTGCAATTTTCGTCCATTTCATTTTTTCATCTCCAATGGAGTAACCTAAAGGCTTCGACCATCACGAAGTCCAGCCGCCCAACTATAATTTAGACGGAAACCGTCCGCCTAATCACCTTATTTCGGGTGCTTAGACGGAAACCGTCCGCCTAATACCCCCAAAAGTTGATTTAGACGGATTCTGTCCGTATAATATGCCCTGGAGGTATCTTAGGCGGAAAAACAAGCTGGAATCACTTATTGGCTGGCCACTCCTGCCAGCCAATAAGAATATATGATACGATTGCCCAATTGTCAAGCCCTTATTGTGCCCAAAACCCCAGGAGGTGCCATGTATGTCCGCCCCGACCGCTCAAACCCCCAAACTGCTCGACCGGCTACGCGCTGCCCTGCGTCAGCGCCATTATCCGGCCCAGGCCGAAGAGGCCCATGTCGCCTGGGTCAAACGCTTTATCTTCTTTCATGACAAGCGCCACCCTGCCACCCTGACCGCAGCCGATGTGATGGCCTTCCTCGCTTCCCTGGCCACCGATGCCGAACGCCTTGAGGCCAGATCGGCCATCCTCTTTCTTTATCGCCACGTCCTCAATCGCCCCCTCGATCTGCCCGATCCGCTCCAGCCCGCCGTGCGCCGCGCTGATCCGATAGCCGCCCTCCGCGATCAGGCGCGCGAGGCGCTGCGCGTGAAACATTATGCCCTCCGCACCGAGGAGGCCTACCTGGACTGGATCAAGCGCTTCATTCGCTACCACGGCCATCGCCATCCGCGTGAGCTCGGCGGCGCCGAGGTGGCGGCCTTTCTCACGCACCTGGCGACCGAAGGGCATGTCGCCGCCTCCACCCAAAATCAGGCCCTCGCCGCGCTCCTCTTCCTCTATCGCGACGTCTTGCATCAGGAGCTGGCTTACCCCATCGAGACCGTGCGCGCCCGCAAGTCGCAGTATCTGCCAGCCGTGCTCACCAAAGAAGAAGTACGCCGCGTTATCGCCCAGCTCTCCGGCGTCCATCAACTGCTGGCGAAGCTGCTCTACGGCAGCGGCCTGCGCCTGCTGGAGGCCCTCCGCCTGCGCGTGCAGGACCTGGACTTCGAGCGCCGTGCTATCATCGTGCGCAACACCAAAGGGAATGAGGACCGCGTGACGATGTTGCCCGACTCCCTCGTCGAGCCGCTCAAGGAGCATCTGCGCCGCGTCAAGCGCCTGCACGAGGAGGACCTGGCCAAAGGCTATGGCAGCGTCTATCTGCCCGACGCGCTCGACCGTAAGTATCCCAACGCCAGCCGCGAATGGATCTGGCAATATGTCTTCCCCTCCGATCATCTTTCGACCGACCCGCGTTCGGGCGTCGTACGGCGCCACCATCTGGATGAAAGCGGCTTGCAAAAGGCCGTTCGGGCTGCTGCTCGTGCCGCAGGCATCAACAAACGCGTCACCTGCCACACCTTCCGGCATTCATTCGCCACTCATTTGCTCGAAAACGGCTACGATATCCGCACGGTGCAGGAGTTGTTGGGCCATAAGGACGTCAAGACGACCATGATCTACACCCACGTGCTCCAGCGCGGCGGCCTCGCTGTCCGCAGCCTGCTGGATAAGTGATCCCTACCCCCCACCCTCCCCGCAAGGGAAGGCCCCGCATCCTCGTGGATGAATATCCAGGCGACCACTTCGCCAATGTCAAAGGTATCGTTGGCCCGCCAGGCGCGGGAGTCGGCGAAGATGCGGTCCAGGCGTGAACTGGTGTCGCCGCTCAACGTCTGGGCGATCTCGGCGCGGATGGCGGAGAGCCGCGCCTGCCAGCGGGCCATGTTCTCCGGGCGCAGGTCAACCCAGCCCTCCTCCGGCGTGTGCGCCTTCATCACCGGCCCGCGCAACATGCGCCCCCCATCGGGCAGGAGGATGGGGATGCCGATGGAGATGGCCTGGGTCCGCAGGTCGGGGGAGGCCGACACCTGGCTCAACAGCGCCTGAGCCAGCGATTCCGGCGTCTGGTCAAGCGCGGCCCCGATGCTGCCGCAGGCCCGCTTGATGAGAGCGGCTTCAAATAGCAGCTTGGACAGGCGCGGCGGGCCGAGCATCTCAAAGGCGATGCTCTCCACGCCGTGTTGCGCCTCCAACTGGTGCAGCCGCGTCAGCGCCGCATCCCGCAGGAAAGCGGCGCGGTAGGTTGGCCCCATCACCGCGCTGTCCAGCGCGGCGATGACATCCAAGCCGGTGCTGCCCCCCTTGATCTCGGCCACCACCACGCGGGCGATCTCCTCCGGCGTGACAAACTCCATCTGCCCTAACGTGCTCAGCGCGGTGAACTCCCCCAGCGAAAACAGGCCATTTTCCCCTGTGTCAATGTACACCGATTCCAGCACATCCTCCGTCGGCTGGCCGAAGCTCCCCTTCCCGCTGAGGGCCTGCTCCAGCGGATACGCCGCCTCCGGCGGGCAATCGTACAGGGGGATGGGCTGGCCGCCGCGCCGGATCGGCCCATAGGCGATCTCCTTCCAGGCGATCGCTGCCGCTGGTTTGATCTCCTTGACAATTGGCGGGGCGTCCGGGGTCCGCGCCAGGAGGAAGAGCAGCAAGGTGTGCGCCCCGGCCATGGCCGACTTGGTGAGCAGCACCCGCGAGGGCTTCCTTTCGCCGTGGCTGTAGGGGATGTTCAACCCCATGCCGCCGGTGCCGGTCGTGCCCACCTTGATGTACGCCCCTGTGCCCGCCCGCTTCATGGCCTCATACAGGATCTGGATATGGCGGACAAGCTGGGGCGTGGGGATCACGCTCAACATCCCCTCAAGCTCAAAGGCCCAGTTCACTCCCCCCTGGCGCTCTTCCCGCGCCAGAGCCAGGAGGTGGCTGGCGGCATCGTAAATATTTTGGTAAGCCAACACCGTTGCCGTGTTAATGCAGTCCACGATGATGTCGGCGGGGTGGCCGCCCAGGCCGGGGGCGCGGCCCTCAATGACCTGGGCCAGGAACGAGGCCGCGTAGATGTCCTCATTCAGCTCCTGGAAGACATCAGCGAGCAACCGCGAGCGGATGCGCGGATCGGCCATCAATGCGCTGCGGGGCGTGTCTTTGTACTCGGCGCGGACGAAGACATTGCCCCATAGGGGGATGATCTCCACAGGCGCCAGGGTGAACTCCCGGCGCAGGCGCTCAACGGCGGCCTCGGCCTCGGCCTGCAACAGGCTGGCGACGACCAGCCGCGCCGGGCGTTCGGCCAGCAGTGCCCGGCACACCGCCGATCCGACCAGCCCAAACCCACCCAAGACCAGCACATGCTTGCCCTCAATATCCATACCCTCTCTCCCTGGTGTCAGGTGCTCGCAGGATTGTCACTCCCTCCCCCCTTGTGGGGGAGCACAGCCCTTAACCCTTCAGGCCTCGTCTCGTCACCTCGGCCCCAACAGGATCAGCCGCTCGCCCGCCAGGAGCAGGCGGCCCAGCCCCGCCCCTTTCGGCGAGATCACGCGGCTGGCCGCAAAATAGGGGAAGTCAAAGCGGACCACAGCGCCCGCCTGCAACCCTGGAATGGGCATCAGCCGGGCGGTGAGCGGCTTGCCCAGCCGTGTGGAGAGCGCGGCGACATCCAAGAGGATCGCGGCCAGGTCCTCCACGCTGATGTCACCGGGCAGGGGCACGGTGTCCAGCCCGGCGCCGCACACCGCCGAGTACAGCAGCAAGTCGTTGATGGAGAGGTCGCCGGAGGCCGCCCGTTGCGCCAGGACCGCGTCCTCCAGCACGGGCAGCATCAGCCCGGAGAAGCCACAGCGGGGGAAGCGGGCCCGGTCCAGCGCGTCGGCCAGGAGCGCTGCCGCGAACAGCGAGCCTTGTGCGCCCACATGCGGCACGCCCAGCCGCTCCATGGCCGCCCCCAGGCTGCGCGTGACCTCTGGGAAGGGCGCCAGGGAAAAGTCAATGCCGCCAAAGGCGATGGTGTGCGCGGCCCCCGCCACCAGCGTGTCGGCCACGGCCACGAGCCGTTCGGCATGCGCTTCAATCGCCGTGACCAGGTTAGCCCAGCCGGAGGCCAGCGAGGTGGCCGCCTCAAACGCCGCGACTGCCAGGTCCGCTGCCTCGGTGGCAATCGCGAAGGTGGGCGTGCCCCCGCCATGATAGGCGACGGGGAAGAACGGCGAGCCGGGCGGGCAGTTGGCCAGCGCCGCCAGTCGCAGGTTGCCGAACCCATCCGGCGAGATACGCGACACTGCCCGGATGAGGTGGGCGGCCTGCCGCACCGCCGCCAGGTGGATGCCATCGGGCGAGGCAATGGTGACGGCGGCGAAGACGTCCTGCGTGGCGGCGAGGATGTCGTAGATCACCTCCACATAGTCCAGCGGGGCATCGGGCAGGACCGGGCCGAGGCTGCAGTAATCTATGCCATAGGCCCGGCACAGTCGCTCCATCTCCCTGGCCAGGGGGACGGCACGCTCCACCGGGCCGGCGCCGAGGAGCGCGGGAAAGGGCAAGGTCGCCAGCCGCGTGGTCTGGACGGGGAATCCCGCCGCCTCATGCGCGGCACGCGCCCGCGCCAGAAATGCGCCCGCCTCTGCCAGGCGCTCCTCCATCAGCGGATAACCTGGGTCAATAAAGGCCGTAATGGAGCGAATATTCACAGATGGGGATTATAGCTATTGGAGGGGTGTCTGTCCAGTTGGCCCGGCCCCAACTAGGGCTTTTCAAAGAATTAATCTTTGGGTAAACTCGGAGCAACACACTGGTTCGGAGGGAGCAATGGCTATGAACGTATTGCAGGCGCTCAAAAGCATTCCGGACCCACGCAAGAGACAGGGACGGCAGTAGGGGCACGGCATGCCGTGCCCTTACTGCGCGGCAGTCAACGGGAGGCCAGCAGGGCCTGGCAAGTCATCACCCGGGTAGGGGTGACCCTGCGTCAGGTGTGGGAGCAAAAAGCGGTGGAGGCGGGGGATGAACTTGGGGCGGCGATTGCTTTGTTAGAAGACCTTCCTCTGGAAGGCCAGGTCATCCGCGCTGACGTCGGTCTTTTGCGAGCCCCCTTGGTGCAAGAGGGGGTGGAAAAAGGGGGGGCTACGTCGGCTTGATCAAGGTACTCAACAGATTATCTACAGGGATCAAGGAAATTAAGGACGATCAACCCGAATTGCGCCAGGCGATGGTGGCCTGGATGGGGCCGCCGAGGGCGCGTCCCGCCGATTGGGGAGTGGTCAGCCAAGGGCATGGTCGTCTGGAGCGGCGTGCGCTGTGGCTCTGGCCTTGCGGTGATCGGGGCCATTACCTGGAGGAACGCTTTGTCTGGCCAGGCGCCCAATGGTGTGGCTGGATAGAGCGCCAACGCTGGCATCAAGGCAGGGAAGAAACCAGTCTGCTCGGCCAGCCCTTGACGGAACCGCCCGAATGTGGTAGAATCAGCCCCGCTGTGCCCGGTCGCAGGGCTGGGCGTGGAACAGCCTGTGAGCAAAAAGAGACGCCGTAGAAGCGGCGCCTCTTTTTGTGTGCTGTAAGCTGGCCCGGTCCGGCTGAAGACTGACAGATTTATTTTTGAGGAGGATACACGCATGGCAAAGGCAGAGAAGATGACTCGTCAGGGCAAGGTGTCTGGACGCACCAATTGCACGGTCTGTAACGGCAGCCGTGTCCTGGTCACCGGCTCTTACGTGATCGGCCCCAAGGGCGCGCTGCGGCAGAAGGTTGAGCGCATCCCTTGCCCGCACTGCACCGCCCCGACCCGCTAGAGCAAGGCAGGTCAACGCCCGCAAGCTTGCGGGCAACGCACTCATCACGAGCCACCTGAAAGGCCATCAGGTGGCTCGCTCCTTTTATCCCCTGGTTCACCTGTCACCCCGAAATCATGACACCTGTCACTTGTTTGCGGGCCAGACGGCTTATATACTGAGTGCATCCTGTTAGCTTATATATAAATTTGTATAATTTTGCGTAGAAAAGTATAATATCGGGCTGGCGAGCATGGATACCGCTATGGAAGGATCACCCTCCAACCGCTGGCTGAGCCTGAAACAGGCCAGCGCCTTGCTGGGCGTCCACCCGGCCACGCTGCGCCGTTGGGCGAACCGGGGCGAGATCCCTGTCTTTTTCACACCCGGTGGGCATCGGCGCTTTGCGCTGGAGGACCTCATCCGCTTCACCCAGGCGCGGCGCCAGGCCGGCGCCCTGGTCGGGCCGGACCAGGGCTGGACCAGCCGGGCGCTCAGCCACACGCGCAGCAAGCTGACCGCGCAGCCGCCGCACTGGCTGGCCGCCTTCAGCGAAGCGGACCGCGAGCACAAGCGCGCCCTGGGCCGCCGCCTGATGGGGGTCTTGCTGCAATACCTGAACCTGGGCGAGGACGAGGATGAAAGCACAGCGGCGTTGATCGCGGAGGCGCGCGCCATCGGCCAGGAGCACGCCCGCAATGCCATCCGGCTGGGCCTGCCGCTGGCGACGGCGGTGGAAGCCGCCCTGTTCTTCCGCGATGCGCTCCTGGAGGTCGCGCTGCAACTGCCTGAGGGGATGCCAGTGCGGATGGAGGCGCACACCCGCCTGACGCAGCGCATCAACCGCGTGCTCAACGAGGTGCAGTTGTCTGTGATTCGCACTTATGAAAGTGAGGCATTCCGCTAGAAACGTGCCCGGCAGACAACCTTCCACGATGCACATCCTTTGCCTGGGACTGAACCACCGCAGCGCGCCGGTGGAATTGCGCGAACGCCTGAGCTTCAGCCCCAGTGCGCTCAAAGCGGCGCTGGCCCGTTGGGGCTGCGGTGATGGTGCCCGCCCGGCGGGCACGCTGGAAGGCGCCATCCTGTCCACCTGCAATCGGCTGGAGGTCTATGCCGCCGCTCATGAGACTGCAGCCACCGAGGGCCTGCGCGCCTTCCTGATAGAGGCCCGTCGCCTCCCCCCTGATCTGCCCCTGCCATTTTACACCTATGTGGACGAAGAGGCGGTGCGGCATCTGTTCCGCGTGGCCGCCGGGCTGGACTCCATGATCCTGGGCGAGCCGCAGATCCTGGGCCAGGTGCTGGACGCCTATGAAGCCGCTCGCGGGCAGGGCGCCGCCGGGCCGGTGCTCTCGGCCTTGTTTCGCCACGCGGTGCACGCGGGCAAACGGGCACGGGCGGAGACGGCCATCAGCCACAGCGCGGCCACGGTCAGTTCGGTGGCCGTGGCCCTGGCCGAGCAGGTGTTTGGTGCGCTCTCCGGCTGTCATGTCCTTGTCTTGGGCGCAGGCGAGATGGCTGAACTGGCAGCGCGCGCCCTGATCGCCCGTGGCGCCCCGCCGCCGACCGTGGTCAACCGTAGCCTGGAACGCGCCCGTGAATTGGCCCAGGTGTGGGGAGGCGAGGCCCTCCCCTTTGAGGCGCTGGGAGAGGCCCTGGCCCGCGCCGATATTGTCATTGCCGCGACCGGCGCCCCCCATGTGATCGTGGATGTGCCGGAGGTCAAGGCAGCCCTGGCCGTGCGGCGGGAGCGGCCCCTGTTCTTCATTGATATCGCCGTGCCTCGCAACGTCAGTGCGGCGGTGGGCGAGTTGCCCGGCGTGCATCTGTACAACATTGATGACCTGCAGGCATTGGTGGAGGACCATCTGAACGGGCGGCGGCGCGAGATCCCCCGCGTGGAGCAGATCGTGGCCGAAGAGGTGGGCCGGTTCATGGCCTGGTTCAAGACGCTGGACGTCGTGCCCCTTATCGCCGAGTTGTACCAGCGCAGCGAGGCCATTCGCCAGGCCGAGGTCGCCAGGGCGTTGCGCAGATTGGGGCATCTCTCCGAGCGCGAGCGGCAGGTGATTGAGGCCATGAGCCAGAGCCTGGTGAACAAGCTGTTGCACGCGCCCACCGAGCGGCTCAAGGCCGAGGCCGAAAACGGACAGGCGGCGCTCTACGCACAGGTGGCGCGGGCGCTGTTCGGGCTGGATGGGGAGGCGCATGGGCGTGACTGAGGTGGTGGTGGGCACGCGCCCCAGCGCGCTGGCGCGGCGGCAAACTGAACGGGTCATCGCCCAACTGCGTGCCGCCTGGCCGGACCTGCGCTGCCGCGTGGTCACGCTCACGACGGAAGGCGACCGCCTGGCCGAACAGCCCTTGCCGGAGATCGGCGGCAAGGGCCTGTTCACCCAGGCGATTGAGGCAGCGCTGCGTTCCGGCGAGATTGACCTGGCCGTACATAGCCTGAAAGACCTGCCCACTGCGGGGGCGGATGACCTGATCATCGGCGCGGTGACGGAACGCGAGGACCCCCGCGATGTGCTCATTTCGCGCCATGGATTGCCCTTACAACAACTCCCAACCGGCGCACGGGTGGGGACGAGCAGCCTGCGCCGGGCGGCCCAGGTGCGCGCCCTGCGCCCCGATATGGAGGTCGTCCCCCTACGCGGCAACGTGGACACGCGGCTGCGCAAGGCGGCCCGGCCGGACATGGATGCGGTCATCCTGGCCGCAGCCGGTGTCATTCGCCTGGGCCGGGCGGGCGAAGTGACCCAGTGGCTGCCGCTTGACCTAATGCTGCCCGCGCCGGGGCAGGGCGCGCTGGCCGTGCAGGTGCGCGCCGATGACGCGGCCCTGCTGCGGTGGCTGGCGGCCATCCACCACCGGCCCACCTGGGCGGCGGTCACCGCCGAGCGCGCTTTCCTGGCAGCGCTTGGGGCGGGCTGTTCTGCCCCAGTCGCCGCCTGGGGCCGGGTTGAGGCCGGGCGCCTGTGGCTGGATGGGCTGATCGCCAGCGTAGACGGGCGCGATGTGCTGCGCCTCTCGGCGCAGGGCGACCCGGACGAGCCAGAGGCATTGGGGGCACACCTGGCGGAGCAGGCCAGATCGCAGGGCGCGGATCGCATCCTGGAGGTAGGGCGTGAGCATCGGCGAAGCTGAGCATGGCGCGAAACCCCTGCGCGGGCTATGCATCATCGTCACCCGCGCCCCGGAGGGCGCCGCCGAGTTCAGCCGGCGGCTGGCCGCCCTGGGCGCGCAACCCATAGAAATGCCCGCCATCCGTATCGCGCCGGTGGAGGACACCGGCCCTCTGGATCGGGCGATCGCGCACCTCTCCAGCTACGACTGGGTCATCTTCACCAGCCGGAACGGGGTCAACGCCTTCTGGCAGCGGCTGGAGGCGTTGGGGCTGGATAGCTGTGCGCTCCATTCCCTGCGTGTTGCTGCTATTGGCCCGGCGACGGCGGCGGCGCTGCGAGCGCGGGGCGTTCAGCCGGATTACATGCCGGAGGAATTCGTGGCCGAAGCCATCGTGGCGGGGATCGGCGACGTTGCCGGTCAACGCATTTTGCTGCCCCGCGCCGATATTGCCCGCCCGGCGCTGGCTGAGGGGCTGCGGGCGCGCGGGGCCCACGTGGATGGGGTCGCGGCTTACCGCACGCTGCCGGCTGGCGGGCCATTGCCCAATCCTGATCGCCTGCGCCAGGCGGATGTCATCACCTTCACCAGTTCGTCCACGGTGCGCCACTTCGTCCAGGCGGTCGGTGGGCCTGAAGCCCTAAAGGGGCTGGTGGTGGCCTGTCTCGGCCCGATCACTGCGGCGGCGTGTCGGGAGGTGGGCCTCACCCCCCATGTTGTGGCCGAGGAGTACACCCTGGAGGGGCTGGTGCAGGCGCTGATCCGGTATTTTACCGGGAGGCGTCAACCCGTTCACGAGGATACAGGTGAGAACCATGTCTCTGCTGAATAAGACCGACAGACTTACCTATGGCGTCCCACCTGCAGCCGATGTGCCCCAGGCGGCGGGTTTCCCCCGTGTGCGCCTGCGCCGCCTGCGGCTTCATCCCGCCTTACGGAGTCTGGTGCGCGAGACCCGGCTCTCGGTGCGGGACTTCATCTATCCGCTGTTCGTGCGTCATGGGCGCGCTGTGCACCAGCCGATTGCCTCCATGCCCGGCGTGGCGCAGTGGTCGGTGGACCTCTTGCCTGCCGAGGTGGAGGGGGTGGCGCGCCTGGGCATCCCGGCGGTCATCCTGTTCGGCATCCCGGCGCGCAAAGACGCGCTGGGCAGCGAGAACTACGACCCTAATGGGGTCATCCCGCAGGCGATCCGCGCCATCAAACGCGCCGTGCCGGAGATGATCGTGCTCTCGGATATGTGCTTCTGTGAATACACGGATCACGGCCATTGTGGGGTGATCAACGCGCCGGCTGCTCCCGGCTACACCCCGGCCTTGCCAGAGGGCTATCTCCTGAATGACCCCACGCTGGAGTTGCTCAGTCGGGCGGCGGTCGTACACGCCGAGGCGGGCGCGGACATTATCGCCCCGTCGGGGATGATAGATGGCATGGTTCAGGCGATCCGCAGCGCGCTGGATGCCGCAGGCTTTGAGCATGTGGCCATCCTGAGCTATGCCGCCAAATACGCCAGCGCCTTCTATGGCCCGTTCCGCGAGGCCGCCGAGTCGCCGCCCCAATTCGGTGACCGCAGGAGCCACCAGATGGACCCTGGCAACGTGCGCGAGGCCCTGCGCGAGTGCGCCCTGGACGTGGCCGAAGGTGCGGATATGCTCATGGTCAAGCCCGCCCTGCCCTATCTGGATGTCATCCGCCAGGTGCGCGAGCGCTTTGACCTGCCGTTGGCGGCGTATCAGGTGAGCGGCGAGTACAGCATGATCAAAGCGGCCGCGGCCAACGGCTGGCTGGACGAGCGCCGCGTGGTGCTGGAGACGCTCACCGCGATCAAGCGCGCTGGCGCGGATATGATCCTCACCTATTTCGCCAAAGACGCCGCCCGCTGGCTGGAAACGGAGGAGTAACCCATGCCCTACCCGCCTCCTCGCCTGATCTTCTGGGAAACCACCGCTGGCTGTAACCTGCGCTGCATCCATTGCCGGCGCATCACCATCGCCGATACGCTCATGCCCCAGGACCTATCTACGGACGAAGCCTTCGCCTTGATGGACGATATCGTCCGCTTCGCCCGCCCCATCCTGGTCCTGTCCGGCGGCGAGCCGCTGTTTCGCCCCGACATCCTACGGATCGCCCGCTACGCCGCCGATCGCGGGCTGATCGTGGCGCTGGCCACGAACGGCACGCTGATTGACCGGGCGCTGGCGCAGGCGATCAAGGAGGCCGGCATCCGCCGCGTGAGCCTGAGCCTGGACGGCGCCGACGCCGCCACGCACGATCTCTTTCGCGGGCCGGGCGCATTTGACCGTGCCCTCGCTGGCCTGGAGTATCTGCGCGCTGTGGGTCTGCCGGTGCAGATCAACACGACCATCGCCCGCCACAACCTGCACCAACTGGACCAGACCTTGCAGTTGGCCAAGTCCCTGGGCGCGGTCGCGCTGCACCTGTTCCTGCTCGTCCCCGTCGGCTGCGGCCAGGAGATCGCCGATGAGCAGATGATCACGGGCGCTGAGTACGAAGCCGTGCTCAATTGGCTGTACGACCGCGAAATGGAGGGCGGCATTGAACTCAAGGCGACCTGTGCGCCCCACTACTTCCGCATCATGCGCCAGCGCCAGGCGGCGGAGCGACGCCAGGGCCTCATCCGCGAGCGCCCGGCCAGCGCGGCGCGTCAGCAGGGCGCAGGTGGCCATGGGGGCGGCCATCCTTCCATGAACAGTATGACGCGGGGCTGCCTGGCAGGCACGGGCGTATGCTTCGTCAGCCATCGCGGCGAGGTCTTCCCCTGCGGTTATCTGCCCATTGCGGCGGGCAACATCCGCCAGCAGCCCTTCCATGCCATTTGGGAGGATGCGCCCCTGTTCCAGGCGTTGCGCGATCCGGGCTTGCTGCAGGGCAAGTGCGGCCTGTGCGAGTTCAAACAGGTGTGCGGGGGCTGCCGCGCCCGCGCTTACGGCATGACGGGCGAGTATCTGGGCGAAGAGCCGTTTTGCATTTACGAACCCCGCATGAAGGAGATGATCAGCGCCGATGCCTGAACAAACCCCATCTAGCCTGAACCACTTTGCGCTGGTGGCCTTCAAAGAGGCTTATTGGGCGCTCCCCGCGGAGGCACGCACCGAGTGTCACCGGGCCTGGGTGGCCGGGTTGCGCCAGGCCGCCCCGAAGGTGGACATTTATCAGGTTTTTCCCACATCGGGCGGGGATGACCTGCTGGTGTGGAGCGCGTTGCCCGCTGAGGGTGCCGATGAGAGCGCAGCCTTCTTTGAGGGCTTCGCACGGGCGACGAACCCGTTCCGCGCCTACCTCCAAATCAACACCGTGCTGTGGGGCTACACCCGCCCCTCGCAGTACACCAAAGCGCGCTCCACCCAAGAGATTGACCCCTTCGCCGGGGCGCGCAAGCGCTACCTGATCGTTTATCCCTTCGTCAAGACCACCGACTGGTACCTGATGAGCCGCGAGGTGCGCCAGGGCATGATGAACGAGCACATCCGCATCGGCAAGGAGCACCCGGAGATCACCCAACTGCTGCTGTACTCTGCCGGCATCCAGGACCAGGAGTTCGTGGTAGTCTACGAGACGGATAACCTGGTGCACTTCTCCGAACTGGTGAGCGCGCTGCGGGGCACGGAGGTGCGCCGCTACACCCTGCGCGACACGCCGCTGTACACGGCCATTTACCATCCGGCGGAGGAGACGTTGGCCCTATGGCGATAGCCGAGGAGCAGATGCGTTTTCTGCGCGCCTGCCGCCGCCAGCCAGTGGACTGCACGCCGGTCTGGTTCATGCGCCAGGCCGGGCGCTACCTGCCGGAATACCGTCGCATCCGCGAACGCTATGGCCTGTTGGACATTTGTCGGGCGCCGGACCTGGCCGCCGAGGTGACGCTCCAGCCCGTGCGCACCCTGGGCGTGGACGCGGCCATCCTCTTCGCCGACATCTTGCTGCCCCTGATCCCCATGGGGGTTGAACTGCGCTTTGCGGCAGGCGAAGGGCCGGTGATCGCTCACCCGCTGCGCTCGGCCGCCGACGTCGGGGCTTTGCGCCCGCTTGAGCCGGAGGAGGACCTGCCCTTCGTCCTGGAAACGATCCGCCTGGTGCGGCGTGAACTGGAGGGGCGCGTGCCGCTGATCGGCTTCGCCGGTGCCCCCTTCACCTTGGCGAGCTATCTGATTGAGGGCGGCGCCTCCCGCGACCATCTCACCACCAGGGCGCTCATGTTCCAGGCGCCTGATGTCTGGCACACGCTCATGGAGCGGCTGACTGAGGCGGTGACGGCTTACCTGCGAGCGCAGGTCCGCGCCGGGGCGCAGGCGCTACAACTGTTTGATAGCTGGGTGGGCTGCCTGAGCCCAGGCGATTACCGTGAGTACGTCTTCCCCTACTCGCGCCGGGTGCTGAGGGCGCTGGCCGAGGAGGGCGTGCCGGCGATCCACTTCGGCACGGGCACCGCCGGGCTGTTGGAGTGGATGCGCCAGGCGGGCGGCGATGTGATCGGGGTGGACTGGCGCAGCGGCCTGGGCGCGGCCTGGCAGCGGCTGGGGCCGGAGGTGGCCATTCAAGGGAATCTGGACCCGGCGGCGCTGTTGGCGCCCAGGGATGCGTTGGAGAAGCGCGTGCGCCAGGTGTTGGCAGAGGCGGCGGGGCGGCCCGGCCATATCTTCAACCTGGGGCACGGCATCCTGCCGCAAACGCCGGTGGAGAATGTGAAAGCGGTTGTGGAGATGGTTCATGCGTTCAGCGGACGATAAAGTTGTGGGCGTTCTGCTTATGGCCTACGGTGGGCCGAACTCACTGGATGAGGTGGCGGCCTACTTGCTGGACGTGCGCAACGGGCGGCCTCCCGATCCGGCGCTGGTGGCCGAGGTACGTGAGCGCTACCGGCGGATCGGCGGGCGTTCGCCGCTCCTGGACCTGACTCGGCAACAGGCGAGGGCGTTGGAACGCGCCCTGAACGCGGAAGGGGATCGCTTCCGCGTCGCGGTGGGGATGCGCCACTGGCATCCGTACATTCGGGAGGCCCTGGCCCAGATGGTGGCCGCGGGCATCCGGCGGCTCGTCGCCATCCCCATGGCGCCGCACACCTCGCGCCTAAGCGTGGGCGCCTACATCCGCAAAGCCGAGGAGGCCCGGGCCGAACTGGGCGTGCCGCTGGAGGTCCACTATGTGGAAAGCTGGAACGACGAACCGCTGTATCTCCAGGCGCTGGCCGAGAAGGTGAGCCAGGCGCTCAGGCGCTTCCCGGCGGAGGTGCAGGGGCGGGTCCCCATCGTGTTCACCGCCCATAGCCTGCCGCAGCGCATTCTGGCCGAGGGCGACCCCTATCCGCAGGAGTTGATGGAGACCGTTGCGGGCGTGGTGCGGCACCTGGGGGCGGTGCACTGGCGCTTCGCCTACCAGAGCGCGGGCGCCTCGCCTGAACCCTGGCTGGGGCCGGATGTGGCAGCGGTCCTGGGCGAACTGGCCGCCGCTGGCCATCGCCATGTGCTCGTCGCGCCCATTGGCTTTGTCTGCGATCACGTGGAGGTCCTCTACGATGTGGACATCCTGTGTCGCCAGCAGGCGGCGAGGCTGGGGATGCACCTGGAGCGGACGGAATCGCTGAACACCTCGCCCTTGCTCATCCAGGCGCTGGCGAATCTGGTGATCCGGCATGGATTCTGAACGCGGGTACGGGGCTGGGGCGTAGCGGGATGGACAGTCTTCGCATAGTCATCATCGGCGGGGGCATCGCCGGGCTGACGACCGCCTACGAGTTGCAGGAGCGCGCCCGCGCTGCCGCTGTGCCCGTTCAGGTGAGCCTGGTGGAGGCCGAGCGGCGGCTGGGCGGCGTCATCCGCACCGAGCGGGTGGACGGCTTCGTTATTGAGGGCGGGCCGGATTCGGTCCTGGCGCAGAAGCCCTGGGCGGTTGACCTGGCGCAGCGCCTGGGCCTGGGCGATCAGATCGTTGCAGCGAACCCGGCACACAAGAAGACCTTCGTCCTGTACCGGGGGCGGCTGCATGAACTGCCGGAGGGGCTGACGCTGATGATCCCCACCCGGCTTAAGCCCCTGCTCCAGACCGGCCTGCTTTCCCCCTTGGGCAAGGCCCGCGCTGCCCTGGATTTAATACAGCGCCCGCGTGAACGGGAGGGCGATGTGACGCTGGGGGCCTTTGTGCGCGAGCACCTGGGGCGCGAGGCGTTTGAGCGCATCGTGGAGCCGCTCATGGCGGGGATTTACGCCGGGGACGGCGAGCAGTTGAGCCTGAGGGCCACCTTCCCGCGCCTGCTGGAGTTAGAGAGAGAGTACGGCAGCCTGATCAGGGGCTTGCTGGCGCGGAGACCGGCCCTCGTCTCCCCCCTTGCGGAGAAGGGGAGCGAAGAAAATGAGGGCCTCCGCCGCTGGTCGGGCTTTGTCACCTTGCGCCAGGGGCTGGGGCAACTTATAGAGGCGCTGGTCGCCCGCCTGGACCCGGTGCAGCTTTACACCGGTCAGCGCGTCCACTGCCTCCACCCGCGAACGTCGGACGGGCGGCGCTGGTCGGGGTACGATGTGGAGCTTGCGGATGGCCGGACTCTCCCGGCGGATGCCGTTGTCCTGGCGACGCCGGCCTACGTGGCGGCGGACATCATCGCTGACCTGGCCCCGGGCCTGGCCCATATTCTTCGTGCCATCCCCTATGTGTCCACCGCGACGGTCTCGCTGGCTTTCCGCCGCGCCGACGTCCGTCACCCTTTGGACGGCTATGGCTTTGTCGTGCCCCGTGTGGAGAGGCGCCCGCTCCTGGCCTGCACCTGGACCTCAAGCAAGTTTCCGTGCCGCGCCCCGTCGGGCTTCGTGTTGTTGCGCTGCTTCCTGGGCCGGGCGGGACAGGAAGAGATCGTCGGACTAGATGATCAGGCCCTGCTGCGCCTGATCCGGGCGGAACTCGCCGATCTCCTCGGCATTCAGGCCGAACCGGCCCTGGTGCGCATCTTTCGCTGGCCGCGGGCCATGCCCCAGTACGTGCTGGGGCACCTGGCGCGGCTGGAGGCCCTTCAGGCGCACCTGGCGCGGCTGCCGGGGCTGTACCTGACCGGCAGCGCCTACGGCGGCGTGGGGCTGCCCGATAGCGTTCGGGCGGGCATGCAGACGGCTGCGGCGGTGTTGGGTGCGCTCTCCCCCCTGCCGGCTGCCCCTTTGAGTGAGAGGCGCTGAGGGCCGCCGGGCCTCACGTGAAGTCCCCCGAACTATATCAAGACCTTAAAAATTGCATAAGGGGATTGACAACGATTAATTCTGTGGTATATTTTGATTGGTCAAACATGAGCGGCGCTTTGCATTTGGTTTCCTGATCCGGTGGTGCTATCGTGATGGCCCTGTACCCTTGCCGCTGCCGGGAGCAGAGGCTGGGCGACTCTGCTGGGGCCACGGCGGGGTAGGGGTATCTCAGTGAGGAGGTGGGGAAATGACGAGGATATGGGGTGTGCTCGGTAGTCTGTTCGGCCTGGCGGCCATAGGTATTGTGCTTGTGTTGTTCTTGAGGACTCAGAGCGCATCGCCTGCGCCCCCGCAGGCCCCTATCGTCACAGCTACGATGGTCAGCGTATTGCCCACCCCGTCATCGGCGCCGACTTCACAGCCCTCTCCTTCCTCAACTGCCACTCCAGTTGCATCCCCTACACCATTCTCGACAATCACACCAGCACCAACGTGGACTCCGGTGCCTGGTGTTGTAGGGGCCATCCTGTACCAGAGAACAGGCCCCGAAGGGTCTGCTATTTACCAGCTACATGTGGACGCTGCAGGGGAACCCATTGCTCTACCTGCCCAGATATCAGGCACATTGGGGCTAAGGGGGCCGCTATTCCCCTCACCGGACGGCAAGCATGTAGCGATGATAAGCTCTTCCGAAGGTGGCTGGGCAGTTTTCATGTTGGATGTTACAAATGGACAGGTAGTGCCATTGCTGAGCAGCTTTATACGGGAAGGCCCCAATGGGCCAGGCCTCTTCTACAACTGGCACCCTGACAGTCGCCATGTTCTATACAGACCTGACTGGACACTCGATCTATGGCTTGTAGATAGCCAAGGGGGAGACCATCATCGCTTATCAGAGTTGACAGTTGATGGAGCAGCTATCTCGCCTGACGGAAGCAAGCTAGCATATGGATATAATGAGTCCATGACCTCCCCTGGTCAAATATGGTTGGCTAATAGCAACGGGAGCAATCCGCAGCAGGTCGCTGAAGGTGCAGTTGCTTACGTCTTCTCTTGGTCACCCAACGGAGCTTATCTAGTCTATACGGGGGAATCCAGTGATGGTAGTGGTACTCCCTCACTAAGCGGCGTGCTCTGGATTATGGATCCAAATGGTCAGAACCGTCGTCCCATTCTAAGTCCCTTTATCTTTGGCTGGGGATTCAAGCCTGTTTGGTCACCTGATAGTCGATGGCTTGCTTTAACTGGCCTCGATGCGGGTCAGAATTTCGGGTGTATCCAGAAACAGTCTCAGCCCAACCCCGAAACCTGCGTATTTGAGGGGACAGCTATTTATATTGAAAACATCTTGACTGGCGAAATGCGACGGCTGGCGTCGGGCATTGATCCCACATGGTCTCCTGATGGCTCGATGGTCGCTTTCGCTTCCAGACAGAGTGGAATCGCCGAACTCTGGGTAATCAATGTCGATGGTACAGAGTTGCGCCAACTTACTAACCAAGGAGAACCGATACGCTACCCTATCTGGCTGGAACGATAGCCCGGTCATTGAGCAGTGTGCTTTACAGAAGGGGGTAATAGATGGGTAAAATTTCACAAAGCGGTCTCTTCATAATAATGGTTATATCGTTGGCTATCGTTTGGGTAGGCTCTGAAAAGGTATCCCGAACTTCTTGATAGTCGTATCCTTTGTCCAGGCACACATGCTGAGGATGGGCCTCAGTCGGCTCGGGACGGCCTACCACGATGTTCTCTCTCGTTTTCCGCACCAGTTTCATATCATGGCGATTCGCCCCTGCCACAGCCAGGCCAATGGGCACACCGTGCCCCTCTGTCAAAAGGCTCCTTTTGGTGCCTTGTTTACCCCGGTCGGTGGGGTTTCTGCCCGTATCTTCCCCTCCCAAGGGGGCTTTGGTCATTGCCCCATCCATACTCAACCCTTCCCAATCTATCCCTTGCAACTCATCAAAGCGCTCGACTCCCAATTGCCAGAGTTTCAAAAAGACCCCCGCCTTGACCCATTCTTGGAACCGGTCATGCGCAGTGGAACCAGGAACCAAATCGGTCTCATTCAAGGCTTTCCACTGGCATCCGGTGCGCAATACATAGAAAATAGCATCGGCGCACTCTCTATCTGGTCGGCGAGGGTGGCCTCCACCCAGCGGGTGAGTGTTCCTGTGCTCGGGAAGAAGGGGTTGGAGTACCTCCCACAATTCATCGGAAATGCGAAAACCGGTAGTGGTTTTGTTGTTGGGCGTCCTAGCCCGAGTCCGTTTCTCGCTCATTGGTTCACTCCTGCGCCCAATTATACCTGTTTTTCGGATAGGCTCTAATACATCGTACCACTCTGGATCGCGACCATGAGCGGCGCGGAATGCTTCTTGCCATTCCGCGTCCAGGGGATCATGTCCCGTGGGGTCGGTGTACTTGAGCGGGTTGTTGAGCACATAGGCGTAGCGGTTCAGCGCCTGGGGGTTGCCCGGCTCCGGCACGAGCGTATCCGCCTGCACGAAGCGGCCCAATGCCGGGTCGTAGTAGCGCGCCCCGTAGTACAACAGCCCCGTGTCCCCGTCCAGCCGCTGCCCGGTGTAGTTGTAGCTGGTGGGCGCTGTCCCAGAACTGTAGCGCACCTGCCCATACAACAGGTAGCGCTGGCGGGCAGACAGCCCACCTGCGCCCTATTCCGGTTCTGAGCCAGCAAGTTGTAAAGGTGCCCTACACTCGTGCTTAAAGATCTAAATCAATTTCACTAGCTTCAATCTGTTCCTCTGATAATACCTTAGCAAAGAATTTCACCATTTCTGGTTCGGGGGGAGGGAAGTTCAGCAAAGCTCGAAGTGCATAAGCTTTGGCCTGCTTATGTTGCCCTATCTCTTGAAGTTCTCTTACAAGCCAATGAAGTGCCGGTATTGGATTGCGATATTCAAGCTCAACAACCTGCTTTAGAAAATCAATCATCTCGTCACGGCTGATCCACTTTTCCCCTTCATTTTCAGGTAAGCTCCATAGGGAAGCTAATCCCCGAAGAGCATCCACACAACAAGGGTCCAATTCTAAGGCGTGCCGAAAGGCGCGGTGAGCTCGCTCATAATCTAGGTGCAACTCGTAATTCCATCCTAGCATAGCCCATAGCCACCCAACTTCGGGAGCAACATGCACGGCTCGTTCTGCCCATCTAATGGCTTCCCCTTCAAGATCCCAACTCTCCCCACCTACAGCTTCCTGAGCAATAAAACCATAGAGAATAGAGGCTAGGTGAAGTAAGTATGGATTATCTGGCATCCTGGTATGTAATTGAAGGGCCAGATTCAGACCAGTGCGATAATCCCCCCTTTGAAGACAATTGACCAATTCGAAAATGATTTCTAACATAGCGATCTCCTGTTACGGCAACGTCTTAACATAGGCATCGGAGATTTGATATAGATTTTCGCCGAGCTCGACCACTCGAACCACAACTATTTCCCCATTCACTCTGCTCATGAACTCTAGTATTCTTTGACCTTTGTCAGTCATGCCTTTGAATTCTGGACTAGAAGCACCTTCGATGACTTGCTTGAGAAAGGGCTGGATGGTGCGGTAATCTTGCATTATGTTCCCGCTCAAGGTCACCAGCCGGTCCCAGGCATGCTTTTGGGCCATAATGTGTTCTACCCTAGTTAATTGCTCTTCCAGCCACAGAATCGTGCGCTGTCCAGCGG
>Ga0101941_1001029_pt1 | contig 26554 bp, 26 predicted proteins | sample DewCreD2012metaG_3_FD_75242 | JGI IMG/M metagenome (GOLD analysis project Ga0101941, IMG submission 75242) | Hot spring sediment bacterial and archeal communities from British Columbia, Canada, to study Microbial Dark Matter (Phase II) - Dewar... ...
CCCCCAGCTTGACGTCGGCGGGCACGCCCACCGGTCCCGGCGGGGCGGTGGGCGAATCGGTGGCCGGTTCCTGAGAGGCAGCCAGCCATACCGCTCCGACAATCAGTGCCAGGGCGCTCAGGCCGAGCACCAGCGGCCCAAAGCGCCAGAAGGCGCTATGTCTGCGGCGATGACCGCTTCGGCTCTTATCTCGGTACCCGGCCGGTACGGCTGGCTGTTCTCGTTTCGCTTGACCCATGACTTATCCTCTCTGTGCCTCTGCCCCATGAAAATGGCTTACCTGGCTGCCTTGTGACTTACCGGCCTCCATGCCGAGCGCGGCGGATGCCCACTGCCGCCGCCAGGCCGGCCAGCGCCGCCAGGCTCAACATGAGCCACAGCCGACCCCACATCGCTCCATCACCTGCCTCGCCAACGGGTGCCGTCGGCGGTGATACCGGCGCTGATCGGGTGGCCACGCCGGCCGGCGTGATCCTGGCGGTCAAGTGACGTATGGGGGGCGATACGACCCGGACGATTGCGGTTCGCGCCAGCAGCGGTGTCTCTGTAACTGTTGGGACGGCGGTGAGAGCGACGGATGGAGGCGATGGCGTCACCGTTGGGCGATGTACGGGCACGCGGCTGTGTGCCCCTACGGGCAAGGCGGTATCTGTTGGCGCAGCCAATGGCAAGGAAGTGGCTGGAGTCATGGCCGTCCCTATCGCAGTCGGCGTCTTCGTGGGTGGTTGTGTCGGCAGCGGCGTGCTCGTTGCCGTATCTGTTGGTGTCGGCGTGTCGGTCGCCGTCGCTGGGGGCACCGGCGTGGATGTCGGCTCGTCCGTGACTGTAACCGGAAGTGGCGGCGGTGGAGGTGGCGGCGTGACGCTTGGGATGGGCGTGTGCGTGGATGTGAGCTGAGGCGTTGGCGTCATATATCCGGGGGGAGGGTCAACGGTCGTGAAGGAGAAGCTGTAAGGTGCCCAGCTCAGGTTACCGTAGGCGTCTCGCGCCCCCACCCTCCACGAGTACGTTGTGCTGTAGTCCAAGGGGTTGGGTGTCCAGAGAGTGGATGTGATCCAGCCGCTCGACTGCGTGCCGCCGGGCGGGCTGACGGCGTACAGGTCGAAGGCATACTCCACCGGCTGGCTGGGGTCTGAAGCTGGCCCGGCGATCAGCGGCGTGTCAATCGGGATCCCAGCGGCGCCGTCCGGCGGGAAGCCGCAGCCACAGCCGAAGGGCGGCGCGGTATCGAGGAGAAAAGTGGGGCTTTGACCGGTGCCGATGCCCCCCTGGCCATCGTCTGCCGTAACCCGAATCCGGGCGTCCGTCATGTAAAGCCAGGGGGCATCCGCCCGGGCGGTCCAGGTGCCGGTGCGGTTCGTCCCGATGGGCACCTGGCCTTCGCCGGTCGTTGTCAGCGCCTCGGCCCAGCCGCTGCCCATCCAGTACTGAAAGCTGATCGTCACGATATTCTGCTCAGGGTCGTACACGTCGTAAGTGATTTGCACCACACCGCTGCCGAGCGCTTGGTAGGCGGTCACGTTCGTGACGGTCGGCGGCACATTGAGCAGTTCGCGGCTGCCCGTGTGTGGCATCGCCGGCAGCCCAACCATGACCAGACCGACCAGCCTCATCATCAGGAGGCATTTAAGCGCCATCTCCCCTACGCGACCGCCAACCAATCCGTCGTGGTCGCTTATCCCGACCATCCCGTAAACGCAACCATAATGCCCATCCCCAGCTGGGGGATATAAGCTAATTATACACCCCTGGAAATCCTGAACAAGCTGGACACCTTCCGCGGTGAGAGCCGCTTCACCACCTGGGCCTATAAGTTCGTCATCAACCTCGTGGCCGAGGAACTGCGCCGCCGGCACTGGCGGAATATCTCCTTGGAGGCCCGGCCCACAGGCAAGGATTTGCCTCCGCTGGCGGACGTCCTTGCCGACGAGATAACCCCCGACCCCGAAAAGGCCCTGGAACGCGAACAGGTCTGGGAAATCCTGCGTCGCATTATCGCCGAAGACCTGACCGAGCGCCAGCGCGTGGTGCTCATCCGTCTGACCATCCAGGATGCGCCAGTTGAAGAAGTGGCGCGGGAATTGGAGACCCCCCCGAATAACATCTACAAACTCCTGCACGATGCACGCAAGAGGCTGAAGCGTCGCCTGTTGGATGCGGGCATCACCCCGGAGTACGTTTGGGGCATTTTCGGCGAAGGGACGTAAGAAATCGGCCTCTCGTGCAGCATACCTCTCAGACATCATAAGGAAAGGTGAAGCCCGTGCTGAAAGCCAACCCTCAACGCCTGTTTCGCTCCATCTTTGCTACGCAGGAGGAAGAGATCACCTGCCCGGTGTGTTTTGAGCTGTTGGATAGCTACGTGGACAGTGAAATCTCTGGGGCAGACGCGGCGGCACTGCTCCCTCAGGTCCGCCAGCATCTGGATTGCTGTTATCAATGCTGTGAATTGTATGAAGGGCTACGGCAGGTTGCCGACCTAGTATGAGGAATGCTTATGGCTCAACCTACCCTTCCGGCTGTCCAAACATCGGCCCGCAGGTCTGCGCCCGGTCTGCCCATTCTGGTCGGCTTTCGCCAGGAGATTCTGCCCGCTCTGCTGGTCCTCTGGGCTGCCATTATTCTCGCATTCCTCGCCTGGCGCCAGGACTTCTGGCTCCCCGTCGGTGTCTGGGCCACGGTCACCACGATCATGCTCTGGCCGGTGGGTCGCCGTCTGAATCTGGCCTACCATGAATATCGCCCCATCGGGTTCATTCTCGGCGTCCTCAGCATGGCCTACATCATTTTCACCGGGTTCGCCATGCAGTCCGACCTGCCTTTCCTGACCAAGTCCATCATCTTCTGGGGGCTGGTGGTGGACCTGACCGTCTTCGCCATCATCCCCAGTCTCGGCCCGGCCATCGGCAAGCCGGTGGAGATGTTCTTCCGCCCCGACCTGATCTTCGGCGATGGGCGGGTGCTGTGCTGCGGCATCATCGCCATGGTGCTCGGCATGCGCTACATCATTGGCTCCCCGCCCATGGGCGCACCCTGGCCCATCCCCAAATGGAACTGGTGGGCGATCTCGTTTGCGATGGTCGCAGGTTTCATCCCCATGATCCCGTTACGGGGCATCATGAAGTTACGCATGCGCCTGGCGCGCCTGCGCGAGGGCCGCTGGACGGGGTGGGGCGCTGTGGCCCTGCGCGAAGGCTTCCTGGTAGTCGCTGCACTCGCCATCGGCTACGGCTTCCATAACGCTTTCCTCGGCGCCACACCTTTCACCATCGCCCTTCAAACCGATGCCCCGGGGTTCGGGACGGCGCTGGGCATCGTCGTCGTTTCTGCGCTCTTCCTCATCTTTGTACGCGGCGGCTACAAAAAGCACATCGGCGACCCGTTTATCCAAGAGACCATCGCCCAAACGTGGGTCAAGGAGATTCTGCTCGTCGTCGGCCTGATCCCGCTCTATTACGGGCTGATGTCGCTCCTGCACATGGATGCGATGCACCTCCAGCGCGGGGTGGGTGGGTTACGCACCTTCTCAAATGCCGCGCTGATCTGGCCGATTGGTCTACCCATCTTCCTATGGGGGATCACAGTGCTCATTCCCTTTCGGGTGCTGGCCCAGGTTTACCAGCGGCGGGCGCTGGTGAAGCAGATGGCCGCGGTGATCCTGCCGCATGAGACCCCTGAGGCACGCCATCGCCTGCTGCGCCGGGTGATGATAGCACTGGCCGAGATGCCCGAGGCGCAGCGGCTGGCGTACATGCGCGAGATGCAGGTGGCGCTCAATGCCGTGCCGGAGGGCGTGCGGCAGTTGATGACCGAAGCCCGTATGGCGGTCATGGCCGAACTGCCCGCCGCGCAGCGGCGGACATTGATGGCCACCATGGACCAGTTAATGGCCGACGCGTGAAGGCGGTGTTTGAAAGGAGGTGAACCCTGTTATCCACATTATGCTTCCAGCGCCACCAGGGGTTAGTGTTGGGGTCAAGCGACAGCGTTCACAGTTAAGGTACAGGAGGAAGCCCAATGCAAACAGGGATGAGCATGAAAGAGATGGCCGCAGCGCTGGCCAGACGGCCGGAGGCGGCCCGCCGCACGATGCTCGGCGACCGGATGCAGATGTTCTATGAAAAGCCGGAGGCCGAGCGGGTGATAGCGATGAGGATGATGATTGAGGGGATCTATAGCCTGTCGGACGACGACATGTATAAGATCGTCGCCACGCGCACGGCGCTGCTGGCCGAGTTGCCCGAGGAAAAGCGCCGAGCGTTGATGATGGCGCATATGCAGGCTATCCAGGCCTTCCCCGAGGAGCAGCGGATGAAGGAGATGAAAATGGTGCAGGAGGCCGTCGCCGGTCTGCCCCAGGCCCAGAAGCAGGTGATGATGCGTGCGCTGCAAGGGATGATGAGCGGTGACATGGCCATGAGCGGTGGTATGGCGACGGCCCGTGATAGGGCAATGGCTGGCGGCAGACCGGCTGCGCCGGTTAAGACCCAGGCCGAAGGCCAAGGCCGGCGCTGGATCACCTTCGCGCTGGGCCTGTGGGCGGTCCTCGCGGCGTTCATCTTTGACTATGGTGCGGGCGGGGGCGCCTTGGGACAGGCGATTGGTGGGATCGTGGCTGCGCTCTTCCCGCTGCTCAACACGGCCTACTGGCTGACCGCTCTGGCCGGTGTGTGGCTGATTATCGCGCCGTTCATTTTCGGCGTCGGTGGCGTGGCCCAAATTGTGGGCATCCTGACGGGCATCGCCATCGCCTGGCTGGCCGGCACTCGCGCTACTCGGCGCTCTTGAGCGGCGTCAGGCCATCTTTGCTAAAGAAAGGAGGTGAGCGGCATTGACCTGGGTGACGCTCCCGCGTTGGACGTTGCGGCCTGTAGCTCATTGCGCTAACGGCTGCCAACGTCTGCCCTGAGCACGGCGTAAAAAGGCTCAACGGCTGGTATTTTGCCTGGGGGAGGCCCTGAGGCAGCGGGCCCATCCTCCAGGCGGGGGGAACACACTGAGGGCCCAGAAAGAAAGGAGGAATGTGAAATGGCACGCTCTATTGGTGTGGTAGAGTGCGACTGTCTGTCGGATGTCATCAAGGCGGCCGACCGGATGGTCAAGTCCGCAGATGTGCGGCTGGTGCGCCAGGAGCAGATCGGCAACTCCAAGGTGGCGCTGGTCCTGGAGGGCGAGACAGATGACGTTGAACGAGCCCTTGCGGCGGCGAAGGAAGGCATGCCCCCGACACTGACGACCACGCTGATACCCAATATCCGCGGGGAGGTGCTGAACATCTTTGACCTGCCCGGCGGCCGGTTCTGGCAACGCGCCTGATGACGGCGCCCTGAGCGTAGGGGCACACGACGGTGTGCCCCTACGCTCAGGACATGATTTGACCGTTTAGCACAATCAGGAGGGCTATTGTGAACTGGTACCTGTGGACGCTCGCGCTGCTCAGCCTCGGTGTCCCGGTCGGTTCGTTGATGATTGACCGCATCTTCGGTATTCCGGCGCGCCTGCAATGGAGGGTTGGGGGCATTCCCTCGCTCATCGCCTTTCTCGTGGCACTGTTTGGCGGGCTGGCCTCAGGCAACGGGGTAGCCGAACTCATCCTATGGGGCATTGTCAGCGGCATCCTGGCGACAGCCGCGCTGGACGTTGTGCGGCTATTTGGCCATCACGTCCTGCACGCTTTCCCGCTGGATATGCCCCAGATGTTCGGCACCATCGCCTATGGGCTGGCGCCCCAGCTTCAGCGCAATGTGATGGGGCAGATGGTGAAGTTCCTGTCTGAAGTCCCAGAGGAGCAACGGCGGATGATGCTGGCCGAACGCCTGCGCGCCATCGCCGGGCTGCGCGAACCGCTGCGGCTGGCCGTCGTCGGCGCGATGCAACGCGGGCTGGCACAACTGCCGCAAGATCGGCGCCAGATGGTCATGGCCACGCAGATGAGCCTGATGGCGGAGCTTGCCCCGGAGCAGCGCCGGGCGCTGATGGCGGCGATGGATGTGGCCCTGGACGGCAAGACCCCACCCGTGTATGCTCAACCGCGCGGCCTGCCCCAACTGCCGATGCAGTTGATGCGGCGCTTCATGGCGGTGGCTCTGCCGCAGACCTGGAGGGAGGCCGGCCTGTCGCCAGCCAAGCCCATCCTGGCCGGGTATATCTGGCACTTTGTCATCGGCGCCACCTTCGCCATCACCTATAACCTGCTCTTCGGTCAGGGCACGTGGGCGTTGGCTTTCGGCTGGGGCATCTTCGTCTGGCTGGCGATGATGATCGCCATGCCGCTGATGATGCCGCTCATCAAGTTCCCCTGGTGGTTCCCGATCGTGCCGTTCATCGCGCATATGGCCATGGCTATCCCCATTGGCGCCGTCGCGCTGAACTTCCTCAGCCCAGCGGCACACGCAGCGAGCTTGTTGGGGGCATTGGGGTGGCTGCCCTAGCCCGAGGCTTAACGCGGCCTGAACAATGTTGTCACCCTGAGCGCCAGCGACGGGGCTGCCGCCTGTTAGGCACGGCAGTACGCCGCCGTTTTTCCCTCTCGCAGCGCGATACGCGCCATCGCGTCTATTTTGACGATAGATTCTTGAGCGCGGCCGTGTGCGCCTCCTGAGCCCCAGATGGGGCGCCTGAGAGCACGGGCGCCACCGCAGCGGGGACACGGCGGCGCACCTGCTGGCTGATGATCAGCACCACCTGGTCTGGCAATCCAAGAGGTAACCACGCAACACAAAATCTAACGGTGAAAGCGGGTGCTCTACTCGCTTGGGCATGTTGGCCTCCCTTTCGGTGATAAGAGGGGCTTAGATGTGGGAGTGATTGCGGGGAGGCTGGCAGATATGCAGATGGTATGGTATAATCCCCCACGCAGGCCGACGTAGCTCAACCGGCAGAGCACCCGCCTTGTAAGCGGGGGGTTACGGGTTCAACTCCCGTCGTCGGCTCCTGGCACATATCCGGGAGCGCAAGAGCAGGATAAGTCCACCTCAGGCCCCCGCCCGGTGCCTATCGCCTGTCGCATATCGCCACTAGAATAGCGGACACGAGATGGCGCATATTTATGCTCTGGCGAACCAAAAGGGCGGCGTCGGCAAGACCACGACGGCAGCCAGCCTCGGCGGCTACCTGGCCGAGATGGGCCAGCGCGTGCTGCTGATCGATTTGGACCCGCAGGCCAACCTGACCTCCTGCCTGGGCGTGGACAAGGTCAAAGCCGATCCCTCCATCTACGACGCGCTGATCGGCGACCTGCCCCTGGCCGAGGTCATCCTGCGCAGCGCGCGGCTCAAACTGTGGCTGGTGCCCAGTGCCCCGCCGCTGGCCGGCGCCGAGGTTGAACTGGTGGGCTTAAACGCACGTGAGATGCGCCTGCGCCAGGCGCTCGCGCCTGTAACTGAGCGCTACGACTACATCCTGATTGACTGTCCGCCGAGCCTGGGGCTGCTCACGATCAATGGCCTGGCGGCCGCCTCCGGCGTGATCATCCCGGTGCAGTGCGAGTATCTGGCCCTGGAGGGCCTGACACAGCTCATGCAGACATTAAACCTGGTGCGCCGCAGGCTAAACCCCCAGCTTTCCATCCGGGGGATGCTCATGACCATGTACGATGCCCGCACCAACTTGTCACAGCAGGTGGTGAATCAGGTGAAACAGCATTACCCCGGCCTGGTCTTCCACACGATCATCCCGCGCAGCATCCGCTTGAGCGAAGCGCCCAGCTATGGCCTGCCTATCAACCTGTACGCGCCCCGCACACCGGCCGGAAACGCTTATCGGGCACTGGCCGAAGAGTTGACCGCCGGGGATGGCGTGCAATGGCCGTTCGCCCGGCTGAAAGGGGAGGCGTTGGTATGAAGCGAGGATTGGGGCGGGGACTCTCGGCGCTGATCCCCGGCGGCGAGGAGCAGGGCCTGGCCGAGGTGCCCATCGGTAGCATCGGCCCGAACCCCCTGCAACCGCGCACGGCGCTGGCGCCAGAGGCCCTGGCCGAACTGGCCGAATCTATCCGCGAACACGGCCTCCTCCAGCCGCTGATCGTCACGCGGGCCGCCTCCGGCCCGACGGAGTACACCCTGATCGCGGGCGAGCGGCGCTGGCGGGCCGCCCAACTCGCCGGGCTGGCGACTGTGCCGGTGATCATCAAGGAGGCCAGCTCCAGGGAGATGCTGGAATTGGCGCTGGTGGAAAACCTGCAACGCACTGACCTGAACCCTCTGGAGGCAGCGGGCGCCTTTCGCCAGCTTATAGACGAGTTCGGGCTGACCCAGGAGCAGGTCGCGGCCCGCGTGGGCAAGAGCCGGGCGGCGGTGGCGAACACGTTGCGGTTGCTGGCGCTGCCCGTAGCCGCCAGGGAAGCGCTGGCCTCCGGGCAGATCAGCGAAGGGCACGCCCGCGCCTTGCTCGGCCTGCGCAGCCAGGAGGCCATGCTCGTCGCCCTGGCGCAGGTGCTGAGCAAGGGGCTGACCGTGCGCGAGACGGAGGCGCTGGTGCAGCGCCTCAACGGGGAACGCCCGACGCCCAGGGCCTCAGGCCAACGCCCCACCCCACCGGAGGTCCAGGCGCTGGAAGATCGCCTCCGCCAGGCCTTAGGCACGAAGGTCAGCTTGGTGCGCGGTCGCAAGGGCGGGCGGCTGGTGATCCACTTCTACTCCGATGAGGAGTTGGACAGCCTGTACCGGCGGCTGGTTGGAGAGGACCTCTAGCCCTGCCGCGCTTGGGCGATGCGCGCCACCAGCGCCCGCGCCCGCGCCGTCAAATCCCCCACATTGCCGGTCATCAGCATCTCCCTGTCTATCAGCTTATCCCCGATGCCGATGGCCAGCGCGCCCGCCGCGATGTAAGCATCGGCGTCATCCAGGCCAGGGCCGCTGGTGGGGATGAGCGGGATGCCGGGGAAGACGGCACGCAAATTGCGCAAGTACTGCGGGCCGAACAGACCCGAGGGGAAGACCTTCACCAGGTCAGCGCCCGCCTGCCAGGCGGTGTAGGCCTCGGTGGGCGTCATCGTGCCGGGAATGACGATCACGTCGTTCTCTCTGGCGACCTGCACCACCTCCGGCGTGAAGATGGGGCTGACGATAAAGCGCGCACCCGCCTCCAGCACCGCCCTGGCATCTTGGGCCGTGAGCACAGTGCCTGCGCCGACGACAGCCTGCGGCACCTGCTCGGCGATGCGCTGTATCGCCGCCAGCGCGCCAGGCGTGGTCAGCGTGACCTCAACGGCGCGGATGCCGCCGGCAACCAACGCGGCAGCGACCTGGGGATAATAATCCGAGCGGTTGGCGCGCAGAATGCCCACTACGCCCGGCCCTGTAATAGCTGCGAACGTTATCTCGCGGTGTGTCATCGGTGCTCCTCTCCTTCGTTGCGCTCAAGGATGACGTTCTTTTGGATGAGTTTATACAATGAGCTGCCCTCAACCTGGAGCCGCCCCAGCACGACCGCCTCTCCTGCTGGCTGCCAATCTGCGATGGACACCAGGCCCAGGGTCAGCTCATACTCACCCGGCGGTGTCTCCGGCGGTATAGGCACCCAGAAGCGGTTCAGGAAGACCAAGGTCGCTGGATCGCCCTTATGCCAGTATGCCGCCGGATAGGCCACTTCCTCATGGATGAACTGGGATCGCCCGTCCATATCCCGCAGGAATAGTCGGGTCATATAGGGCTGATCCGGCTCACGCAGGAATCGCCACCCAAAGGCGACCAGAATGAACGGCGCGGGCAACGCGACCAAATAGTAGAATGGGAATACTGCCATGAAGGCTTCGGCCTTGATCGGCGGCGCCAAAAAGACCATCGGTAAGGCCACCCAGGCCAGCAGAAGGAGATAGACCATCCGCTCTGGCGCGCCCCGGTGGAGCGCACGCCGCAGGGCGACCAACGCGCCCCAAGCGAAGGCGAGCAGCACCAGCCCATCTATCAAAGCAAAAAAGCCCTGTGTAGTGTCCAGCAGGCGACCACGACTCCGCGGGCATTGCCGTGCCCGAGGAGGTCATGGGCAAAAAAGCCCTGTGTAGTGTCCAGCAGGCGACCACCCTGGCTAGCGTAACTCTGATAGCCACGATTGGTGAGCAGGTAGAAAAACAGCTTGGTCCTTTCCCAGTCAACGACGCCCCACAAGCTCGTTGCCTCTTCGCTTGTCGGAAGTGAGGCCAACACCCGCAACAGGCCGGGCACCACAGTGGTCAGCAAATAAGGAGCAAAAGTCGCAGCAAAGGTCACGCCGGCTGCCAAGAGCATACGTGGCGCCCGCCACATCCGCCCGGCCACGGCAGCCACTCCTGCAGTGACGAGATGAACCATTCCGCTGAGATGCACCTGGGCCACGGCTGAGAGACTGAGGCCCAACATGACCCCTGGTATCACTTGCGTGGCAAGGGGAGAGGACCGGCCTAGGGCCTGCCTGCAAGCCACCGCCGTCCATACGCTAAGCAGACTCCACATAAATAGCAGGGTGAAAAGCGGCACATTCGCGTTCAGCCGTGCACGGCGGCTATAAACCACCGCCCAGGGGTTAAGGGCAAAAAGCAACGTAACCACCAATGCCGTGCGTCGGCTAAAGAACGACCGAACAAACAGGTACGTCAGCGCGACGGCCAGGGTGTTGAGTGCAACGATGAACACTGTAACGCCTACCTCATCTGCCCCCAGCGCAAGTGGAAGCGCCAACAGGTAGACCGACACCGGACCATTGTCCACGCCCAATGAGGAAATCACCCCATGGAGTGGGGATTCCCCGAAGTGGAGGAGCCGGAAGGCAAGCGACACGATCATATCGTCGTCGCTACGGTATTGGGCATAATCTATCCGATATAGGCGGAGCGCTGCAGCCAGCAGCACGACCAGGAGAGGGGCAGCCCTTTCCAGCCAGTGACGGAAGGCTTCGGACGATGGCCCTCTGGTCCCCTGTGGAAGAAGCTTCGTGGGCGTCATCTATATTTCATCTCTCCATACAGCCCGCAGGGAACATGGCAATGCCGTGCCGTAGGAACACGGCGGCATCTCGCCCTTATCGGCCCAACGCCAGCACAGCCAGCATCTCATCGTGAATGCGCCCGTTGGAAGCCACAATGGACGGGATCAGCGCCTGGCTCAGGTTGAGGCCGGGCCGCCCCTGGGCATCGGTCACACGTCCGCCCGCCTCCTCCACCAAAAGCGCCCCCGCCGCCACGTCCCAGGCGTGAAGCTTCAATTCCCAGAAGCCATCCAGGCGGCCACAGGCGACGTAGGCCAGGTCAAGCGTGGCGGCGCCGGGGCGGCGCACGCCTTGCGCACGCAGAATGAAGTGGGCGAAATGGTCCAGGTTGTTCTCCGGGCTGGTCCACACATCGTAGGGGAAGCCGGTGGCCAGCAGGCTGCGTCGCAGCGCATCGGTGGCGGAGACACGGATGGGCACGCCATTTAATGCCGCGCCAGCACCCCGCCGGGCGGTAAAACACTCCTGGCGCAGCGGGTCATACACCACGCCCACCTCGGTGCGGCCCTGGTAGAGCGCGGCCAGCGACACGGCGAAAACGGGGAAGCCATGTGCGTAGTTGGTCGTCCCGTCAAGCGGGTCCACCAGCCAGGCCCAACCGCTCTCCACCTGCCCACTCTCGCCGCCCTCTTCGGCGTAGATGAAATGGTCAGGAAAGGCCTGGCGCAGTGCGGCGATGATCAGCCTCTCCGACGCCTGGTCCCACTCTGTCACCAGGTCAATGTCGCCCTTGTAGCCAACGCTCTGAACCGTGCCCCAACCCTGGCGCAATACTTCCCCGGCACGGCGGGCAATGTGTACCGCTGTCCTCAAAATCGCTTCTGTATCCATTTTCTCAGAACTGTGTTCCTGGTGGTCTCCCGACGGGATTGTAACTATAGGACAAGATAGGAGAGGAGGCAAACTGGCCCATCACCGGAACCATCTCGCCCACAGCGCGGCGATGTCGTGGCCGGCGATGTCTTCGGCCTCGCGCAGGAAATCGCCGGTCGTCATCATGCGATAACGGTACCGGGTCTGCAGGCGTTGCAGCAGCGCGAAGAAGCGCTCATCGCCGAGCGTCTGGCGCAATTCGTCCAGGAACAGGGCGCCATGATAATACACCGTCCGGCGGTAAGCCACCCAGTTGGAGAACAGCAGCGCGCTGCTGTCCACCGGCGGATCGCCCGGCCTGCGCAACCCATAGTCGGCCTTCCGGCTCTCCAGCAGGCGAGCCGCTCCCTGGGCATCGCCGGCGTATTGCAAATACAGGACGGCAGCATAGCTGGCCAGGGCCTCGTCCAGCCAGGGTTCGTCCACGCTGGCGTTGCCGACCAGGTTGTACCACCACTGGTGGGCGATCTCGTGCGCGCTCAGGTAGCGGTATGGTTCAAATGGCCCGCGCACGCGCCGATTATAGTCCACATACACCATCCCCGAAAACTCGTAGCCGCCGATGTCCACAGCGGCCTCCACCAGGTCAAACTCGGTGTAGGGGTAGGGGCCAAAGCGGGCCACATAAGCTTTGAACGCCGCGGCCATCATCTTGAGGGCCTCGTCCGGCGCGGTGGCCGCTGCCCTGGCCGGTAGGGTATACAGGCGCAGCCTAACGCCATCCACCTGCGTCTCCCGCTGCTCAAAGCGGTTGCTCATGGCCAGGGCGAACTCCCGCGCCGGGCCGCTGACGATGTGCCAGGTGCTCTGCCCGGCCTTGTCCTGCCGTTCTATGGCTGTGCCGGTGGAGACCACCTCATAGCCGGAGGGCACGATCAGCCTGACATCGTACAGGCTCGTCTCCGCCCACATGGCATCGCCGACAGCGGGGACGGGGGGCGTCTGCCAGCCATCCTGGTATAGCGCGAGCAGGGGATACCAGCCCGCCAGCGAAAGCGATTCCTGCGAGCGGCTGAAGATGCCATAGCCCTGCCCCGATCCCGCCGGCACCTGGGCGCGAAAGGCTATGCTGAGGGCAGTCATCTGGCCGGGCTGGAGCGGCTGAGGCAGGGACACGCGCAGCACAGTGCGGCCCTGGGCCAGGGTGGTCTGGAGTGACCGGCCCTTCTGGGTCACATTCTCAACGGTCAGGCTGCCACCGCCATAGATCGCCTGGGCGTTGGGCAGCAGGCGAAAGGCGAGTTCGGTGAGCGGCTGGACGCCGCGATAGGTGTATTCCACGCTCATCTGGCCGGTGACCTGGCCGGTTCCGGGGTCAACGGACGCCTGGATGAAATAGCGCGGCGCCTGGGCCAGTCCGTTCAACTCCGCACGAAAGCGCGGCTGGAGCGCGGCCTCTTGCTGCTCCAGGGGATTGGCGGGAGGCGGGGCTGGAGCCGTCGGCGTAGCAGTAGGGAGGTCAGTGGCGATAGCCACAGGGCCGGGCAGAGGCTGGGCGGCCAGGCCGATGGCGATGATCGCAACCAGGGTGATGCCCCCCAGACCTGTCAGGAGGAGGCAGGGCAGCCTTATCGTGCGTTTCTTTCGCATGCTGGCATCCTCGGCGGGCCCGTTCACCGACCCAGGCGCTGCGGTCGTGGCGCTAAGGTGACGGTCACCCCCTGGCGTTGGCCCTCCCGCAGGATCGTCAGGGTGAGCGGGTCGCCCGGACGCTTGAAGGCCACAGCCACTAGCAAATCGCTGAAGTCCCGAATGGGTCGGCCATCGGCCTCAATGATCACATCGCCGCCGACAGGGACCTCAAGGCCGTTCACCACGCGGCTGCCCGTGCTCCCGCGCAGGCCCGCCCGGTCCGCCGGGCTGCCCTGGATGACGCTATCAATATAGGCGCCTTGCTGCGTCTCCAGACGATTCGCCCGCATAATGAACAGGTTAACGCTCGTGCCCTGGATGCCCAGCCAGGGCCAGTCATACGCTCCGCGCTCAATCAGCGCAGGCACGACCAGGCGGACGACGTTGGAGGGGATGGCGAAGCCCACACCGGCGCTGGCAGGGGAGCCGCCTGTAGCGATCTGGGCATTCACGCCGATGACCTCGCCCCGCAGGTTGAGCAGCGGGCCGCCGGAATTGCCGGGGTTGATGGCGGCATCCGTCTGGATGGCCTGGGGGATGGTGAAGGGTGTCTCCGAGGGGATCATCCGGCCGACGGCGCTGACGATGCCGACGGTCATGCTACCGCTCAGCCCAAAGGGGTTGCCAATGGCCACCACCCATTCGCCCACCTGGACCTGATCGGAATCGCCCAGGGGCAGGGGATGAGCGCCTTCGGCCAGGCGGTCCACCTGAATGACGGCCAGGTCACTGTCGTCATCCGTGCCCACGATGCGGGCCTCGGCTTCTATGGCGTTATAAAAGATGACCGTGACCTGGGTGGCGCCGGCGACGACGTGGTTGTTGGTGACGATATGGCCGGCGTTGTCCAGGATGAACCCGGAGCCAGCGGCGCTACCACTGATCGGCCCGCGCTCAATATGGACCTGGATGCTGACGACGCCGGGGTTCAGTTGTTTATACAGATTCACCAGCAGGTCTGGGCTGAAGCCGGACGGCGGGCCGGGCGGGGGAAGCGTCCATATAGGAGCAGCCCGCGTCTCCGGCGCGGGGGTGGTGGCCACCGGGGGAGCGCCTTCGGGCTGTGCTTGGCCACCTGGATTAAGCGCCAGGCATCCGCTCAGCGCAGCGATCAGCCACACCAGGGGCACACCAGCACAAACCTTACGAAGCATGGATAGGAAACGTCCCTTCATGTGCTTCCACCTGTACGGATAACCGCTATCTCTGATCGGGCAGGACCGCCTGCCCACACGCTATCGCGATCATACACCAGATCGCGAATTGGGGGGAAAGTGGCACACCGGGACCTACCCTCACGTGCATTCCCCCACCTAAGCCTTCATCCAGGGGGATAAGGAGGGAGCGGCCCCTTGTCACCCCCGCCTATTGCGCATATAATCCTTCCCGATGCCGATCCTGGATGCGCGCAAGCTGGATTTTATGAGCCATAGCGCCGCACAAACCCATCGTCTGGGCGTCCGCCTGGGAGAACTGTTGCGCCCTGGCGATCTGATCTGCCTGTCCGGGGAACTGGGCACGGGCAAGACGACCTTCGCTGCCGGTGTGGGGCGCGGCTGGGGGGTGACACAGCCCCTGACCAGCCCCACCTTCATCCTGGTCAATGAGTACCCCCGCCCCGGTGACGGGCTGAAGCTCTACCACATTGACTGCTATCGCGTGCAGGACGCTCGCGAGGCGCTGGACTTCGGCCTGGCCGAAATCCTGGACGCCCCCGGCGTTGTCCTGATTGAGTGGGCCGAGCGCATCCAGTCCGTGCTCCCCCGCGAACGGCTGTGGATCACGCTGCGCCATGTGGCCGAGACCAAGCGGGGGCTGTTGTTTGAAGCCAGCGGCGCCCGCTATGAGCGCCTGCTGGCCGATTTCCGCCGCAGCGCTTTCGGAGTCTGATGTTACTGGCACTGGATACCTCCACCCGCTTCGTTAGCCTAGCGCTGCACGATGGGCGGCAGGTCTGGGCGGAGAGCACCTGGCTCACGCGGGATCACCACACGACTGAACTGGCGCCGCAGCTCGCTGCCATGCTGGCGCGCGCCGGCCTCAGTGCAAGCGACCTGAAGGGCGTGGCGGTGGCGCTGGGGCCGGGGTCATTTACCGGCCTGCGCGTCGGCCTGGCCCTGGCGAAGGGGCTGGTGCTGGCCCAGAACATCCCCCTTTTGGGTATCCCCACCCTGGACATCCTGGCCGCTGCCCAACCGCCTTTTCAGGGCCGGCTATGTGCCGTCCTGGAGGCTGGGCGGGGGCGCATCTGCGCCGGTTTCTACCGCTGGCAGGCCAACGCCTGGCGCCATGAGGATGGGCCTCTCCTCACCACCTGGCAGGGCTTGGTGGAGGGGGTACAGGGGCCGGTGTATTTTTGTGGCGAGATTGACCCCAGCGGTAGCCAGGCCATCCGCCGTTTGGGTGCCCAGGCGAGCGTGGCTAAACCGGCGGCGTCGCTGCGGCGGGCGGGCTATCTGGCCGACCTGGGCTGGCGGCGGCTCAAGCGCGGCGAACGCGACGACCCGGCCACACTCGCCCCGATTTACCTCAGCCAGCCAGAGGGGAGTGCCCCATGAACCAGCCCCCTGGCCTCTTCATCGTCACGCCGATGGAGGAGGCCGACATCCCCGAAGTCGTGCACATTGACCAGCTCTCCTTCAGCACGCCCTGGCAGGCTGAGGCCTATCGCCGCGAGTTGACCCAACAGTCCTCCCACTTCTTTGTCGTCCGCCTGCGTCAGGACGTGGCGCGAAGCGATGGACAGCAGAAGGCAGATGGGGGCCTCCGGTCTATTGCTCGCCGTCTGTCCTCGCTCCTTCGCCGCCGCGATCAGCGTCCTCTCCGCCCTGCCCCGCGCGTGCTCGGTTACGCCGGGCTGTGGCTCTGGCTGGATGAGGCCCACATCAGCACCATCGCTGTCCATCCCGACTGGCGCGGCCAGGGCCTGGGGGAGTTGCTCCTGGTGGCGATGTTGGAGCGGGCGATGGAACTTAAGGCGGCGCAATGCACGCTGGAGGTGCGCGTCTCTAACGAAGTGGCCCAAAACCTGTATAAAAAGTACGGCTTCGCGTATGCCGGGATACGGCGGCACTACTACCGCGATAACAGCGAAGATGCTTATATCATGACCGTGCCCGCGCTGGATGCGGCCTACGCCCAGCGGCTGGCCGAACTCAAGGCCGCACTCTGGCAACGGCTGGGACGGGAGCGCGTGCGATGACTGTCCTGCTCCAAGGGAAACGGATGCAGGCCCGTGCGGGGTAGCCCAAAAGTACACATGGACAAATTTACGATGCCGGATTATAATCAGCCCACTATATCCAATCTTCACTCCACCTGCTTTTGCACGCTTATGACAGGAAAAGTCCTGGGGCAGGCAGTTACTGAGTAAGGAGAGCTTCGTGGAAGACACGCTGGAGAAAGTTGCCGCAGAAGTGCGCGTTTGCTCTCTGTGCCCCCTATCAAAGTCCCGCACCAAGGCCGTGCCGGGCGAGGGGCCAGCCACTGCCGAGATCATGTTTATCGGCGAGGGGCCGGGGTTCCATGAAGACCGGACCGGGCGCCCCTTTGTCGGTGCAGCGGGCCAATTTCTGGACGAGTTACTGACCCTGGCCGGGCTGAAGCGCGAAGAGGTGTTTATCACCAACATCATCAAGTGTCGCCCGCCGGGCAATCGCGACCCGCTCCCCCAGGAGATTGCGGCTTGTAAACCCTACCTGGACCGGCAGATCGCGCTGATTCAGCCCAAAGTGATCGTCACCTTAGGGCGCTACTCTATGGCCCGTTACCTGCCCGGTGCCAAGATCTCCACCATTCACGGCCAGGCGAAACGGGTCGGCGGCCAATGGGTGGTGGCCATGTACCATCCGGCTGCGGCGTTGCATCAACCCGCACTCAAGCACGAAGTGGAGGAGGACTTCCGCAAGCTGCCGCAAATCCTCGCTCAGGCCAGGCAAGACACAGGGGAGCTGCCCCAGGCGCCTGAACAGCTTAGCTTGTTTTGACAGGGTATTGTTGCGAGTTATGGCCTTATCTTCCCATGACGTTTCTCTCCCGCGCCTTGTCAGGAAGCTGGCGTTGGCTTTAATCGCACTTGCCCTCTTGCATCTATTTGCAGGGCCTGCCTCTGACCAAGCGACTCAACAGGCCAGCGCAGCTTTTGAGGGCCAACGCGGCTATATCTTTCGCTTTGACCCCAACACCCAGACCTTTACCCCCATTCCGATCCCCCTGCTGGGGAATCGGCCTGTGGGCGTCGTCGCGGTCAACGAGGGCGGGCGCCAGAACATCTGGTTTACCCAATCGGATGCCCACCTGATTGGCCGCCTGATTTACACAGATACGGTGAGTTATAGCTTTATCTCCTACACTATCCCTACTGCCAACAGCCTGCCATTGAATCTCACCTCTTCTGGTGATTCCATCTGGTTCACCGAGCACATGGGCAATAAAATTGGTCGCCTTGTTCGTGCTACCGGCGCGATCACCGAATATAGCGTCCCGACGGCCAACAGCCGCCCGGCAGACATTGATGCCGCGCCTGACGGCAGCCTCTGGTTCAGTGAGCAGGCAGGCAACAAGCTCGCCCGCCTGAACCCGACGACCGGCGTGATCACGGAGTACGCGGACGCGACACAAACGCCGCCGTCGCCTTACCAGCCGTACGGTGTCTTTGTCCAGGACAATAACCGTATCTGGATTGTTGAGCCTATGCGACCAGACGGAAACGGCTGGACCGTTTTGCTTCAACTCAGCCCCAGTCTGAGCTGGCTGCACTTTAATATCGGTGCCGGGACAGGCCCGTATGACCTGGCTGTAGATGGGGCTTATCCCTGGGGAACCCCCTGGGTTCTGGAGCGATCCACCCGGCGCATTTGCGAGATCGTTATCGGCACACTGGCAGGCTGCCTCTACCACCATCCCATCTCGCCGACACCGGGGGTTCCCACCGCGCTTGTGATAGAATCATCCAATCGTCGCTGGTTTACCAAGTCGGATGTCGGCCAGTTGGGCCTGATGACCGGCAGAGGAGGCCTGGTGACGTTTAACGAGTATCCACTCCCGATCGCCGGCCTCTGGCCTCAGGGCCTGGACATCGCCGACGATGGCAGTATCTGGATTGTGGCCGGGCCACGCTACCAGATCTATCTGCCGATTATCCAGAGGTAAGGAACGGGGACATGCGGCGAGGATATGTTGATTTGGTGATAAGATCAGGCTATCTTATCTTACCCCTTCTGGTAGCCGTTGTGCTGAGCTGGCGCGTCCAGGCCGCCGGTCAGTCAGGCCCTCTCTGGCCCGCTGAAGCCATGCCTCAGCCCCTCAGGCCGAGCCAACCTATCTCCATGAATACGCCATCCCTGTACACAAATGTGTACACACTGTACCTTCCCCTTGTCCATCACCTCTATGATGGCCGTGTCCGGCTTTTTGGTGTGCAGGCCTGGGAGGAGATTGACTCGTCTCAGGCTCGCAGTTATATGCGGCAGGCCGGTATCCGCTGGCTTCGCACAACCATCAATTGGGCGGAAATTGAACCCTCCCCCTTGCCGCCCTCTCAGTACAACTGGCCCACAACGGATGGACGTATCACTACGCTGGTCCAGGCGGGCTTCAACCCTATTCTCACGCTATCCGGCAACCCCTCCTGGGCCGCCGCGCTCCCCGGTGGCCCGGTAACCAACACCCAGGACCTGGTGGAGTTTATGTCCGCCCTGGTTGAACGCTACGATGGCGATGGTCTAGATGATGCGCCTGGCTCGCCCATTGTGCGCTATTGGGAGTTTTACAACGAGCCTGACAATACCGATTATGGCTGGCACTGCTTTTATGCGGGTCTGGGCTGTTTTGGGAACGACCCGGAAGCCTATGCCCAGGAGCTCGCCGCGATCTATCCGGCCATCAAGGCCGCCAACCCCGATGCCCAATTGGTATTCGGTGGCATTGCTATGGATAACTACCCGCTGTTTAATCCGAACTTCCTGGACCAGGTTTTAGCCGCCTGCACGGGCACCTGCTTTGATATTATGAATTTCCACTACTACCCGTTCTACCGCTGGAGCGGAGGGTGGGAGACCTACGGGCGGGATATTATTGGGAAGGCCACGGCGGTGCGGAACAGGCTGGCGGCTTATGGTTACAGTCGCCCGCTGATCGCCACGGAGGCAAGCTGGCCGGGGGCGTCCTCATGGGGAAGCCCTGAACTTCAGGCGCGCTATGTCCCCAAACTCTATGCGCGTGGCATAGCCACCGACCTGGGCGTGTTGATCTGGTACAGAGCCGCGGATGAAACCTGCGAGCCGATCTCTTTCATGTCGGGGCTGCTCACCTGCAATTTTGACCCCAAGCTCTCGCACACGGCCTATTCAGTCTTCATGGCGAAGCTGGGCCGCGCAGACTACGTTGGCGTCGTGAACCAGAGTGACCCCTTAATAGAGAGTTATCAGTTTCGTGTACCTGAGACTTCTGGCATGAGGCGTATAGACGTCACCTGGGTGGACTGCACCAGCCTGGATAATTGTGTGAGTGGGACCACGCCTCCACGCACCTACCGGGTGGCCGCGACTCAGGTCCGAATTACAGATCAGTTCGGCAACGCGATCATCGTGTACGACTGCGACGACGGCACCTGCGATGGGGTCGTCACGCGCCAGTTGACCGACCAGAACCCGATCTATGTGGAGTATTTGCAGGTACCCTGAGATCATGCCATGAGACTTCCTGCCCAACCTTTCGGGTTGTTACTCCCCCTGCTGGTCTTATCTCTGATGACCTTCCTGGGTTATACCCAATGGGCGCTGGACGGTTGGGATAGTATGGCGTACATTTATGCCGGGCGGCAACTGGCAAATGGTCAGGGGCTGGCCATGACGGACCCGAATAATGCCTCAATTGGGCCGTACTTTGGCCTATCCGGCTATCGCTTACGACGGGAGCCTGGCCCGCGCCTCTACCTCACCTTTCCACCCGGCTTCCCACTGCTCCTGGCATTGGCTCAGGTTCTGGCGGATACGCCGGATGCTGCTTTTGCTGTCGTCCCACTCCTTGCCCTCCTGACAGCGGTAGCGACCTTCGCGCTTGCCAAAACCCTGTTTGACGTTTGGGTGGGCTGGGCAGCCGTTGCACTCCTCGTCTTTACGCCCACATTCTTAACCTTCGCTACAGCACCCTGGTCGGATGTGCCAGCGACTGCGTTTATTTTGGCCGGGGTTGTGCTCTTTGTAAAGGCGCAACGCACGAATTTAGCCCGGCGGGCAGCGTTCCTTGGTGCGCTTGCCGGGCTATGCATCGGGTACAGCGGCTTCACCCGGACAGTCAGCCTACTTGCCGGGCCAGCATTGTTGGCTTATGGATGGTATTACCAACGGCGGCAAATCACCCATCCGGCCAACTCGGCCTTCGCTGTACTTTGGGGGCTGGGGACGCTTGGTGTGCTGATCTTCAACCGCGTTTACTATGGGGGGTGGCTGGCCTCGGGCTACACATTTGAAAACAGCGGTTACAATTGGCCCTTCTTCAGCCTAAGCTATGCACTGGGGCCTTCGCCAGCGGGTGGCTACAGCCTGATCGCGGCAGCCCAGACCCTGGCACGTGACTTCTCCCTGCTCCTTGTTCCCGCTGTTCTGGGACTGGGGACCATGCCCCGGCAGGCGGCCATTTTACTGGTAGGAGTAGGAGGAGCACTTGTGGCACCTTATAGTATATATGCATTCGCACCGACCGGGATCAATGCCCGGTTTCTCCTCCCTGCCTATCCACTGCTTGCGCTGGCTGTCGCTTATGGGTTGAGTTGGATCGTTGGCCGCCTTGCACCATGTTACCGTGACATGGCTTTGTTGGTCACGACTACCCTCAGCGTCCTGGTCCTCTTACAGCCTTGGACATCCCTGGAGAGGTTGGCTGAGCGGAATCGGAACTATGCAAGGATGGCTGCATCTATCCAAGAGCTTATAGCGGATACCCCACCAGACGCTGTCTTCCTGGCTTACTCTCTGGGCGATCTTCTCTTCTTCTACGGCGGCCGGTCAGTCCTCTACTATCGCCATATGTCACGGCCTGAACGGCCAGATGGCTCATCCCGGCCCGTTGAGGAACGTCTGACCGAGGCTGTAGACAAGTTGCTGGCACGAGGTACACCAGTGTATTTTGTGGACGACACCCAGCCCTCATTATGGAACGTCTCCAGTATCCTGCGTCGTCACTATCAGCTAAGGCTCTATCGGACTGATCCGCCGATCTATCAAGTTGAGCGGCTGGCCTCAGGCGAGGGGAGAATAGCCCCCTTTACACTTTTAGGTTTTATAGGGAGTTCAAGGAGCTAACTTCTAACCGAATCCGTACGATGAACATCAGGCGAAGACGTCTTGTCCTGTGTGGTATACTTCTGAGCGCCGGGGGATTGATGCTGATCGGGGTCGCCGCTTTGCTGGCCGGGCCATCTTTACCCCCGGACCAGACCATCTATCTCCCTATTGTAAACCACCGATATAACACACGGAATTTCGCCCATGGCCGCTTCGGCGCTGCGGCCAGTTCCACAGAGCTGACCCGCTACCTCGGCCTGCAGCCTTATGACCTCAGTTGGTTCAACCTCGGCTGGTATCTGGACTGGGGTGTGAATGCACAGCCCCCTGAACCGTATGGGATGGAATATGTCCAGGTGATCCGGCTGATGCAAACCACGACGCCGCCTTATTACGCGCTTGTTGAGCCAGCAAGCTGGGGGGAGTTGGCTGCCCTGGTGCAGGCAAGGCCCAATGATTTATATGTGGTGGGCAACGAGCCGGACAGCCCGTTCCAGGATAACATGTGCCCGGCTGCCTATGTAAGTGCTTATCATGATGTTTACACCTTCATTAAGGGGATCAGCCCATCTACTCCAGTAGGCATCGGGGGCATTGTCCAGCCCACGCCGGTGCGCTTCCGCTATCTTGACACCATCTGGAACACCTACCAGATCTCATATAGCCAGAGGCTACCTACGGATTTTTGGAATATTCACGCGTTCATTTTGAACGAGACAGGCGGCTGGGGCGCGTTCATCCCGCCTTGCACGGACCCCGCTGGCGCTGTCACCATTGGCCTGGACGAACTGGATCGCATGGATATCTTCATCTCGCGCCTCCAGGACTTCCGCCAATGGATGGCCGCAAAGGGCGAACGCGAGAAGCCCCTTTACATCACCGAATACGGCATCTTGTTCCCGGAGGACTATGGCTATCCGAATATCCCCCGCGTCCGGGATTTCATGTATGCCACTTTTGACTATTTCTTAGGCCCTCAGTCTATCAGTCCCACGATAGGCTACCCTCGCGATAACAACCATCTGGTACAACGCTGGATATGGTTCAGCCTGGCGCATGACCCCTATTACATGGGGGGTGCTCTATTTGACCCCAGGACAACCCCGCCTACCTTGACAACGCTGGGGCAGGCCTGGATTGACTATGTGCAGCAACTGACGCCCACGGTCAACCTTATGCCCTACAACGCGATCGCGAACGTCCCGCCGGACCCGCGACCAGTTACAGCGACGATCCAGTTGGAAGTGATCAACAATGGCGGTAGCGCCATCTCAAACGGCTTCTATGTTACCCTCTATGACCAGGGAGGGACGCCGGTGTCCAGCGAGATGACACAGGATGTGCGCTGCTGTGGCCGCTTCAGCGTCGCCACCCTGCTCTGGCCCAATCTGCCCCCTGGCATCCACACCGGCCACATCCGTGTGGACCCGGACAACCGGATTAACGAGACGAACGAGTCTGACAACGAGATTGAAGTGATCGTGACCGTCCTGGAGCATTACACCCGTCTGCCTCTGATTGTGCGCTGAACGCGCCTGATGAGCCGGGCGTCTCCCAACGTGGACGCCCGGCATCGGCACAGGCCGACGCTCCACTTTCGCCTCGGAGGTGCGCCTTCGGTCGCCGGCCTAAAGTCGTCCCAGAACCGGAATGCGCCCCGATGCTCCTGGCCGTTTGACATTTCCCCCGCCCCAGGCTAGGATCAGAGGATGGACGGCGGGCGATAGCCCACTATTCGTTGTCCCTTAAGGAGGCCCGTGTATCTGGCGATTGAGGGTGTCCTCGGCGTGGGCAAGACCACGCTGGCGCGGCTGCTGGCGCCGCTGTTCCGTGCCCAGTTGCTCCTGGAGGCCTTTGAGGAGAACCCCTTCCTCAGCCGTTTTTACGCCGACCGCGCCCGCTATGCCTTCCAGACGCAGATCTTCTTTCTTCTCAGCCGCTATCGCCACCAGCAAGAGGTGCGCCAGGCCCTGCAACGCGGCAACTTAGTCAGCGACTACACTTTCGCCAAAGACCGCCTGTTTGCCCGCCTCAACCTGTCGGGCGACGAACTGGCGCTGTACGAGAGCCTGTACGAGGCCCTGGCCGAAGGCCTTGTCCTGCCCGACCTGATCGTTTACCTGCGGGCGGAGACCGACACGCTGATGCGCCGCATCGCCTTCCGCGACCGCCCTTACGAGCGCAACATGGACCGCGAGTATATTGAGCGCCTGCGCCAGGCCTATGAAAGCTTCTTCGCCACCTATACGGCCTCACCGGTGATCGCCATAGATACCGACCATCTGGACTTCGTTCAGGACCCCGCCCACCTGACGACTATCGCCGGGCGCATCAAGAGCGCGCTGGGCCTGGGCACCCACCAGCCCACCCTGCCTTTGGAGGTGAAGCCGCCATGACCCCGTACCAGGCTTCGGCCCGGTTCTTTATCGCTATCGCGGGCAATATCGGCGCGGGCAAGAGCACCCTGACGGCACTGCTGGCCAGGCGGCTGGGCTGGACCCCCTTCTTTGAAGCGGTGGACGATAACCCCTACCTGGCCGATTTCTACCAGGATATGCCCCGCTGGGCCTTCCACTCGCAAATCTATTTCCTCTCGCGCCGCCTGCGCCACCATCGCGACCTGCTCAACCAGCCCACCTCGGTTGTCCAGGACCGCACGGTGTATGAGGATGCGGAGGTGTTTGCCCGCAATCTGTATGAACAGGGCGCGCTCAGCGCGCGTGAGTATCACAGCTACCGCGAACTGTACGAGGTGCTGACCTCCCTGCTGCCCCCGCCCGACTTGGTGGTGTACCTGCGCACCTCGGTGGACACGCTCTTGCGGCATATCGCCCAGCGCGGGCGCGACTTTGAGCGCGACATCTCCCCCGCCTATTTGAGCCGCCTGAACGCCCTCTACGAAGACTGGATCCGCGACTTCACCCTGTGCCCGGTGCTGGTGCTCCCCGCCGATGAACTGGACGTGGTGCAAGATGAGGGGCATCTGGGGCTTGTTGCAGCCCGTATCCTGGATAGGCTCAATAGCGCACAGGAGCGTGCCCCTGAGCGCAGCGAAGGCCCCCCCGAAGGCACACCGCCGAGGCTTCGCTGCGTTCAGCATGACAACCTTGCGATCCGCTGAGATTGTAAACGGGCGGTTGCGCTCTTTACAGACTCTGTTATAATATTATTCTAATCCTTGCTATTTTCCAGGCCCTGCCAGGATGAGCCGTCGCGCTGCCCGATCCGACAAAGCTATTACTCCCCCCGCCACTTCCCCCTTTCCCTCAGAGGGAGGGGCGAAAGGCGGCCCAATGCGCCCGGAGGTGTACGCGCGCATCTTTGAGGAGTGCGTTGATGCACTGCTGCTCACCGATGGCAATGGCCTGATCCTCGCCGCGAATCGCCGCCTGTGCGCTCTCCTGGATTACACCCCTGCCGATCTGATCGGTCGCAGCGTTGAGACCATTCACCCAGCATTGGCCCAGGACACGCGCTGGAAAGCGCTCGCGCCGGGGGACACGTTGCGCCTTCAGCTTATGGCCCGTAGCCGCGATAACCGCGATTTGCCCATTGAAGCTGAGGTGAAATCCATCCCCTACGCCGGGAAGACCTACCTGGAGTGGGTGGAGCGCGATGTGTCCAGGGGGCTGCGCGCCGAGGAGGAGCGCGAAGACCAACTGGCCATGGTATTTCACGACCTGCGCAGCCCGCTAGGCAATGTCATCAGCAGCCTGGAAATGCTCAGCGCGGCGCTGCCCACTGGCGAAGGCAGCGCTGACCTAAATACGCTGGTGGATATTGCCCTGCGCAGCAGTAGGCGTATTGTCCACCTGCTGAATGCGCTCCTGGACATCCGCCGCCTGGAGACGGGGCAGCCCCTGGACAGGGAACCCGCCTCACTTCAGGCCATTATCGCAGAGGCGGTGAGCCAGATCGCCTACTCCGCCCAAGGCCGCCACATTCACCTAGCTATCCAGGTTCCGGCAGACATACCCGAACTTCTACTGGACCGTGACCTGATCCAACGGGTGATCTACAATCTGCTGGACAACGCCATCAAGCATACGCGCGCCTATACTGACGTGACTATCAGCGCCCAGGTGCAGCCGGAAGCTGGGAACGTCCTCGTGGCCGTCGCCGATAATGGCCCCGGCGTCCCGCCGGAGTATCATGAGGTCATCTTTAATAAGTATCAGCGCATCCGGCGTGAGGGCGCGCCCAGGGGGCTGGGGCTGGGCCTGGCACTTTGTCGGATGGCGATTGAGGCCCATGGTGGGCGCATCTGGGTGGAGGACACGCCAAGCGGCGGCGCCACCTTTAAATTCACCCTGCCGCTCCCTGCTCCGTGATGACCCGCCGCTTATATTACGACGACGCCTATCGCACGGCTTTCTCCGCCCGCGTCATCCGACGCCTGCGCCACGCCGATCACCCGGCGGTCATCCTGGACCAGACGTGCTTTTACCCTACCGGCGGCGGCCAACCCTGTGATATGGGCTGGCTGAATGGCGTGGAGGTGATTGATGTGATCGCCAGCGAGGAGAACGGGGCCATCCTGCATGTCCTCGCGGCAGATTTAGATTTATCGCAGGACCAGGTTGCGGGGCGTATTGTCTGGTCGCGGCGGTTTGACCACATGCAACAGCACACCGGCCAGCACATTCTCTCCCAGGCGTTTATGCGCACGGCCAACGCCGAAACGGTCAGCTTCCATCTGGGCAGCGAGGTCGTGACCATTGATCTGAACGTGCCGCGCCTGTCGCCGGAGCAGGTGGAGGAGGCTGAGCGGCTGGCGAACCAGGTTGTCTTCAGCGATCGGC
>Ga0101941_1001030_pt1 | contig 26547 bp, 21 predicted proteins | sample DewCreD2012metaG_3_FD_75242 | JGI IMG/M metagenome (GOLD analysis project Ga0101941, IMG submission 75242) | Hot spring sediment bacterial and archeal communities from British Columbia, Canada, to study Microbial Dark Matter (Phase II) - Dewar... ...
CACTAACTCGCCCGCAGGCGCGAACAGTATCGCCCCGTCCAGCGGCTCTGGGGGGATTTGGTCGGAACCGCCCGCCCACCACGCGCCCAGCCCCCGCGCGTAGTCCTGAGTCTCGTGGTCGCCGGGGCGTGTGAAGGCGAACACGCGCATCCCGTCGCGGATGGCAATCTGGATCAGGATGTGCGCCGCTGCGCCGAAGCCGTACAGCCCCAGCCGATTACCCACCATCTCGCGCCGCGCCATCCGATACGAACGGTAGCCGATTAGCCCCGCGCACAGCAACGGCGCTGCGCCCACTGCGTCGTAGCCGTCGGGGATAGGGAACACATAGCGGGCGTCGGCGACGGCATACTCGGCATAACCGCCGTCCAGTGTGTAGCCCGTGAACTTCGCGAAGGGGCACAGGTTCTCACGCCCCGCCTCGCAGTACCGACACGCGCCGCAAGTCCAGCCCAGCCACGGCACGCCCACGCGCTGACCCACCTGCAGCGTGTTGACCTCCGCGCCGAGTTGCACCACCTCGCCGACAATCTCGTGCCCCAGAATCAGCGGCAACTTCGGGTTCGGCAACTCGCCGTCCACAATATGCAGGTCGGTGCGGCACACGGCGCACGCCTGCACGCGAATCAGCACTTGGTGCGCCTCGGGCTGCGGAATGGGCGCCTCGCGCAACACCAGCGGCTGCCCGACCGCCTCCAGCACCATCGCCCGCATCGTACTCATACGCGCTCAAAAAGTCCTGCCGCGCCCATGCCCAGCGCGGCGCACATCGTGACGAGACCGTAGCGTCCGCCCGTGCGCTGCAGCGCATACGCCAGCGTGACGACCTGTCGCGCGCCCGTGCAGCCCAGCGGATGCCCCAGCGCAATCGCGCCGCCCAGCGGGTTCACCCGCGCCATCGGCATCTCGAAGATGCCGTTCGACGCCAGCACCTGCGCTGCAAACGCCTCGTTGAACTCGATGTGGTCGATCGCGTCGATGCCGACGCCCGTGCGCCGAAGCAGTTTCGGGATGGCATAGGCGGGCGCGACACCGAAGTCTTCGGGGGTTAGCGCGGCGGTCGTGTAGCCCACGAAGCGCAGCATGGGCTTGACGCCCAGCGCGTCCGCCTTGCGTGCGCTCATCACCAGCACGGCAGCCGCGCCGTCGCTGCGCTGCGAGGCGTTGCCCGCCGTGATGATGCCGTCGGCGCGGAACGCAGGCTTGAGTTTCGCCAGCGACTCCATGCTCGTGTCGCGGCGGGGTCCCTCGTCGCGGGTGAGGGTAATTGCCTCGCGTTGCGGGCGTCCGCAGGCGTCCACCGTCTGCACTTCGGTCTGCACGGGGGCGATTTCGGCGTCGAACAGCCCCTCGTCTTGGGCGCGGACGGCTTTCTGGTGGCTCTGCAGCGCGAAGGAGTCCGCCTGCTCGCGCGTGATGCCGTACTTGCGGGCGAGTTGCTCCACCGACAGCCCCATGCTCAGGTAGGTGTTGGGCGCGTCGCTAAACAGCGTCGGGTTCGGGTGCGTGCGGATGTCCAGAAACGGCACACGGCTCATGCTCTCCACGCCCCCTGCAAGGATGACTTCTGCGTCGCCTGCGCGGATGCGCTCGGCGGCGATGGCGACGGCTTCCAGCCCCGACGCGCAGAAGCGGTTCACCGTCGCGCCAGGCGTGCTTGGGGGCAGCCCCGCGCGCAGGGCGGCGACGCGGGCGACATTCATGCCCGATTCGCCTTCGGGCGTCGCGCAGCCGAAGATGACATCTTCAATCTCGCTGGGGTCTACGGCGGGGCATCGGGCGAGGACGGCTTGAATCGCCATCGCCGCAAGGTCATCGGGTCGGGTATGGCGCAGGCTGCCGCGGGGCGCTTTGCCGATGGGCGTGCGCACCGCTGCCACAATCACGGCTTCGTTGCTCATGCGTGCCTCCATAAGCCGATGCGTTCATAGTCAATCAAGTCGCGCACGGGATGGGGCAGCGGCGGGTGCGAGTCGCGGATGCGGAACAGCGTCTCCATCGGCGAGGCGTCTGTCGTGGACACAGGCTCGCAAAATACGATACGCACCTCCACTTCGGGCAAAGGCTCGCCAGGCAGAGGGCGGATGGTCTTACCGTCGTAAACGCCACGAATCGTTAGCATACTATTCCCTCTGTGTAAAGTGTTGAAGCGCCAGCTTCAGCACTCCGAAGCGTGGGCTACGCCTTGTGGATGCAGTGTCCCGCCGCGTCGTGGAACGCTTCCATCAGCGCCTCCACCATCGTCGGGTGCGGGTGGATGGTGTCCACCAGCTCGTCGAGCGTCGCTTCCAGTTTGATGGCAAGCACCGCCTCTTGCAGCAGGTCGCTGGCGTGCCCGCAGCAGATGTGGACGCCGAGGATCTGCCCGTACTTGGCGTCGGCGACCACCTTGACCAGCCCGTCGCGCTCGCCGACCGCCATCGCGCGCCCCAAGATGCGCGGCGGGAACTTGCCGACGCGCACTTCGTAGCCCTGCTCGCGCGCCTGCTTCTCCGTTAGCCCAACGCCCGCCACTTCGGGCACGGTGTAGACCACATTCGGCACGGCGCGGTAGTCCATCGTCCGCCCGGCGCCGAAGCAGTTCTCGGCGGCGACAATCCCCTGCACGCTCGCCACATGCGCCAGCGGGGCAATCCCCGTGATGTCGCCAATCGCGTAGATGTGCGGGATGTTCGTGCGCATATGCTCGTCCACCGCCACATAGCGCTTATTCATCTGGACGCCGACCGTCTCCAGCCCGATGCCGTCCACATTCGGCTTGCGCCCGACGCCGATTAGCACCACCTGCACCTCAATCTGCTGCATGCCGTTGGGCGTCTCCACATGGCAGCGCCAGCGGTCGCCCACGCGCTCGGCGGACTTAAGCGTGCTGCTTGTGATGAACTGAATCCCCTGCTTCGACAGGGCGCGTTCCGCTTCCTTAGCGACCTCCTCATCGAAGGTGGGCAGGATCTGGGGCATCATCTCCACGACCGTTACATGGCTGCCCAGCGCGTTGAACACGAAACTGAACTCCACGCCGACCGCGCCCGCGCCCAGAATCAGCATGCTGTCGGGCACGAACGGCGCGTTCACGGCGTCGTCGCTCGTCCATACATGCTCGCCCTCCAGACCGGGAATGTTGATTTTCATCACGCTGGAACCCGTCGCGAGGATGATGTTCTTGCCGCGCACGAGGTCTTTGCTCCCGTCGGGGCGCGTGACCTCGATGGTGTGCGGGTCTATCAGTTTTCCTGTGCCCTCGATGCTCTGGACGCCGTTTTTCTTGAACAGCATGCCGATGCCGCCGCGCAGGGTCTGCACGATTTTGTTTTTGCGCGCCTGCATCTGGTCGAAGTCGTAGTCCACTGTGCCGTTGATGAGGATGCCCATCTCCTTCGCGTGCAGCACATGCTGATAGCGTTCGGCGTGGGCAATCATCGCTTTGCTGGGGATACAGCCCCAGTTGAGGCAGGTTCCGCCTAAATATTCGCGCTCGATACAAATCACACTGCCGCCGCCGTGTTCTTTGGCGAGTTGCCCCGCGCGGATGGCAGCCACATAGCCGCCCGGTCCCGCGCCCAGCACCACCACATCCGCTTCGTAAGTTGCCATAGACGCCTCCCTAACGGCGGGAAGTATACCCCAGCGGGGGCGTCTCTGGCGTCAGAACCGATACTGCGCCGCCAGAATTGCGCGGTCGTTGGCGACGCGGTTGCCGCGCTCTTCGGTATTGGATTCGTAGCGCAGGCTGAGTCGTATCCGCTCCTGCACGAAGTAGTGATAGGTCAGCGAGAGGGTCTGGATTCGGTCGCCGCCGCGCTTGGTGTCGGGATCGAGGTCCTCCCACGCCAGCACAATCTGGTTACGGGGGTTCGGCTCGTAGATTGCGTACAGGAACACCGTCTGCAGGTCGCTGGGGGTCAGAAAGCGCGGCGCGGTTCCGCCTGCGGGGTTGCGGTCGCGTCCCCAAATGTAGTCGGCGCGAATCCGCAAGGGTATGTTCGGGATGCGCTGCTCCAGTTCGGCGTAGAAGATACGGCGGTCGCTGTCGGGCACTTCGATGGGGTTGTTGTTCGCGTCGCGCGCCTGCAGGCGAGGGCGTCTGCCGACCAGTGCGCCCAGCCTCAGTTGCGTGTCGCCGCGGGTGTAGCGCCAAGTAAGCGTTCCTGCAACCGCCGCTTGCCCGCCCCGCGCGTCCAGTTGCGGGTCGCGATAGGCAAGGCTGTTCCAGACGCCCGCCTCCAGCGTGTTCTGCGCGTTCACGCGGTAGGCGACATACCCGCCGCGCAGATATGCCCCGCCGAAGAAGACGCGCGTCGTGTTGCCCCGCTCCAGCGTATCGAGGAAAGCAACCCGCTCGCGCACATCGTAAAAGAGGGGCGCTAAAATCTGCCCTGCAACGACCGTTATCGTCGCGTTGGGCTGCCAAGTCAGGGAAGCGTCCACAAGTTCGGCGGCGCGCCCACCTTCGCCTGCAGCGAACTCCACGACGATAATCCCTGTGATCTGCTCATCCGCTCGGAAACGCGCACCGATCCGCGCCAGCCCCAGACTGAAGCCGTCGCTGCCCTGCGCGCCCTGCGCGTCGCTCCACTGCACGCGCAGCACGCCTGTCATCTGCACCCGCTCGTCAAGCGCCTCGCCTGAATGCGCAAGGCTCCACAGCACGCACAATCCGCCGAAAAGTCCCCAAAGCCTCCTGCTTCGCATCGTCGCCTCCTTGCTTGCGCTACTATGGGGATACGCCGCGCAGGGCAGGTCTCCTGCTGCTATAGGCGTATTTCCACTCCCGCCCGTCGGGTACACTACCGACGGGTATGAAAACGGTCGTTATCGTGGGCGCGGGGATGGGTGGATTGGCGACCGCCGCGCGCCTGGCAAACGCAGGCTATGAGGTTGCCGTGTTCGAGGCGCGCCCCCAAGTCGGCGGGCGCATCGGCGAACTGCAACGCGACGGCTACCGATTCGACACAGGTCCCACCTTGCTGATGATGCTCGAACCGCTGGAACGCCTCTTTGCCGACCTCAATCGCCGCGTGGAGGATTACCTTGACCTCGTGCTGATTGACCCATCGTATCGCGTCTACTTCGGCGACGGCACGGTGTTCGACTCCACGCCGAACATCGCCCGCATGGTGCGCGAGATCGCCCACAAAATCAGCCCCGACGAAGTGCCAGGCTACCTGCGCCTGATGGCAGACCTTAGCGCGATGTACCACGCTGTTGTGCCCGCGTTCGTGCGCCGCCAGTACGACAGCCTCGCTGACCTGTTCACGCCGTACCAAGTCGGGCTGCTGCTACGCCATCGGCTACTCGGCAACCTCTGGCGGCGCGTGGGGTGCTATGTGCGCGACCCACGCCTGCAGATGCTGTTCTCGTTCCAGACGATGTATCTGGGGCTGTCGCCCAAAGACGCGCTGTGGGTCTACGGCGTGCTGACCTACATGGAGTCGGGCGAGGGCGTGTGGTATCCGCGCGGGGGGATGCACCGCCTGCCCGAAGCCGTCGCGCGAATCGCCCAAGAGGAAGGCGCACGGATTTACCTCAACCAGCGCGTGCAGGAGGTGCTGATTGAAGACGGGCGCGCGGCAGGCGTGCGCCTCGTGTCGGGCGAGGTGCTGAAAGCCGACTATGTGGTCATCAACGCCGACGCGCCAACCGCCTACCGCGAACTGCTGCCCCCAACGCCGTATGCCAAGCGCGAGTTCCGCAACTCGTGTAGCGCACTGATGTTCTACATCGGCTACACCGAGCCGCTGCCCCACCAACTGCACCACAATGTCTACTTCAGCCGCGACTTCGAGGCGAACCTGCGCGAGCTGTTTGTGGAGAACCGCATACCCAGCGACCCGTCGTTTTACACCTGCCTGTCGAACCGCACCGACCCCACCGACGCGCCCGCAGGCTGCGAGAACCTGTATGTGCTGGTTCCCGCGCCCAACCTAACGGGGGAAGACGCCCGCGCCGCCGCCCCGCGCGTACTGGAGACGGTCATCCAGCGCGTGGGTCTCAAGCGCGAGCGGATGCAGTTCGTGGAGATGCTGACCCCGCACGAGTGGCAAGCGATGGGGCTGTGGCAGGGCGCAGCGTTTGGCATCGCGCACACCTTCTTCCAGTCCACGGCGTTCCGCCCGTCGGTGCAGACGCCGTTCCGCAACGGCTACTTGGTGGGGGCAAGCACGCAACCCGGCAACGGTATCCCGATGACGCTGATTTCCGCCGAGTTAGTCGCCCAGCGCATTCTGGGCACTTGGGGGCGAAAGGCGTAGACTGCCGTACTGCAGCCCTTACAGCTGGCTCCAGTCTTCCACCGTGAGACCGTCAATAAACCGAAAGTGCCTATCCGCACTGACCAAAATCATATCGTAGACCAGCGCACTGGCGGCTATCCAGATGTCGTTGGTGGGGATGGGGCGTCCCGACCGCCTCAGATAGGCAAGGAGTTCCGCGTAGTGTGTGGCAACCGCTTCCGTGATGGGCAAGACCCCAGCCGCTTGCTCTAAGGTTTGTTCGTACAAGCGTTGCAGACGCTCACGGTGAACCTCGTTGACGACTACAACGACTCCCGACAGCATCTCACCCTGAGTAATCACCGACATGTAGAGCTGCGACTCTCTACTGAGCTGGCTTACACGCCCCATGACTGCAGGATGTCCCCGCTGCAGGTAGCTCCAGTGGTCTGTGTCCAGTAGGTACTTCATGGCTTCTCTTGCTGCCAGAGTTCTGGATCAATGCGGCGTATCTCCTCGTAGACAAACTTGCGAATCGCCTCCGCTTCCTCTTCGGTGAGCGTTCCCGCCAGCAGTTGCAACACCAACTGCGGCGAGCCTTTCGGCAACGGCGGGTCGCCAATCCCAACAATCTCAAGATGCACGCGCGTGCCTTCAGGCAACGCCAGCGGCTCGTCCAGTTCAATCACCGCGCCGCGCACAGTGCCTTTGAACGCCACGGCTCATCACCTCCACGCCAGAGTGTACCCCACATATGCGCAGACCATTGCCCGCGGTCTACAGACCACGACCCGCGGTCTGTAGACCGGCGTCCGCGGTCCGCAGACCGGCGTCCGCGGTCTGTAGACCGTGACTTGCGGTCTGTAAACCATCGCCTGCGGGGCAGCGGGCGTCCCGCTACAGCCGCTCCGCCGACGCCATCTGCAGGAACGCCTGCACTTGGGGGTGGTCGCTGGCGCGGATGGCGTCGGGCGTCCCCTCGGCGATGATACGCCCCGCATCCAACATCACGATGCGATGCGTCGTGCGCATTAGGCTCACCACATCGTGCGAGACCACCACCGCCGTCAAGCCCAACTCGCGGTTCAGGCGCGTAATCAGGCGGTCAATCTGATAGGCGTTCACGGGGTCTAAGCCGCTGGTGGGTTCGTCGAACAGCACGATGTGCGGGTCCATCGCCAGCGCACGCGCCAAGCCGACCCGCTTGCGCATCCCGCCCGACAGCTGCGACGGGTAGAGGTCTTCGATGCCCTCCAGCCCGACCCACGCCAGCCGCTCGCGCACAATCTCGCGAATCTGCGCCTTGCTCAGCCGCCGATGGCGCTCCAGCCCAAACGCCACATTCTGGAACACGGTCAGGTAATCAAACAGCGCGGCGTACTGGAACACGATGCCCAGTCGCAGGCGCAACGGCATGCGTTCGCGTTCGCTCAGGAGCGCGATATTGACGCCTTCCACCCACACCTCGCCTGCCGTCGGTTTGACCAGCCCGCACAGGCATTTTAGCAGCGTGGTCTTGCCGCTGCCCGACGCGCCCATAATGCCGACCACCTCGCCGTAGTCCACGCGCAGGTCAATCCCGTGCAAGATGGTTCTGCCGTCGACGGCGTAGATCAGTTGGCGCGTTTCGAGGGCGGGCGTCTTGCTCATTGTTTGGCAAACAGTAGGTCGGCGAGGAAGTAGTTCGCGGCGAAAATCAGCACCATCGACAGCACGACGGCGCGGGTGGTGGCGTGCCCGACGCCTGCTGCGCCCCCGCGCGTGCCCAGCCCCTGCTGGCAACTCACCAGCGACACAATCAGCGCGAACACCAGCGTCTTGAGTAGCCCGCCGAGGAGGTCAAACGGCTCGGTCAGCAGGCGGATGGACTGCAGGAAGGTGTTGGTGGCGACGCCGAACGCCTGCGCGACCGCCCAGCCGCCCAGCACGCCCGCCGCGTTAGCAATCATGCACAGCATCGGGAACATCGCCAGCGACGCCAGCACGCGCGGGATGACCAGATACTGCACGGGACTGACCGCCAGCGCACGCAGGGCGTCGATCTGCTCGGTGATTTTCATCGTGCCCAGTTGCGCGGCGATTGCCGACCCGCAGCGGGCGGTGACCATGATGCCCGTGAGGATGGGCGCAAGTTCGCGCGTCATGGCTAACGCGATTGCCCCGCCGACGAAGCCCCCACCGCCGACATCGACCAGCAGCGACGCCGAGTAGAGGGTGACCACCGCGCCTGTGAACGCGCTGGTGAGGGCGACGATTGGGGCGGACGCTGCGCCGATGAACGCCATCTGGTGCAGCGTCTCGCGCAGTTCGATTCGCGCCTGCAGAATCCCGCGCAGGCTGGCAAACAGCAGCAGTCCCAGCGCGCCCACAAACTCCAGCGACGCCTGCAGTGCGCCCTGTCGCCGCGGCGACCCCTCGTCCAGCCACACCAGCTCCTCGCGCACGGCATGAAGGGTACCTGACGGGGGGTGCGCCTGTAAGGTATCCTCATGGTATGTTCGAGAGCCTGACCGACAAGTTGCAGGGGATTTTCGAGCGCATTCGGGGCAAGAGTCGCCTCGACGAGAAGACCGTCGACGAGGTGCTGCGCGAGATTCGGCTCGCCCTGCTGGAAGCGGATGTGAACTTCCGCGTGGTCAAGGACTTCATCGCCCGCATCCGCGAGCAGGCGGTCGGCGAGGAGGTGCTGAAGAGCCTCACACCCGACCAGCAGGTGATTCGGATTGTGCGCGACGCGTTGATTGCGCTGTTGGGGGGCGAGGCGGAGCCGATACGCTGGGCGGCGCGCCCGCCGACGGTGTTTATGCTCTGCGGCTTGCAAGGGTCGGGCAAGACGACCACCTGCGCCAAGCTCGCGCGCTGGGTCAAATCGCAGGGGCGCAACCCGCTGCTTGCTGCGTGCGACCTGCAGCGACCCGCCGCCGTCAAGCAACTCGAAGTGCTGGGGCAGCAGGTCGGCGCGCCCGTGTTCACCCCACAACTGGCGGGAACCCAAGATCCCGTCAGCACAGCGCAGCGCGCCCTTGAGTACGCCCGCACGCACGGCAACGATGTGCTGATTGTCGACACCGCAGGACGCCTGCAGGTCGACGAACCGCTGATGGACGAGCTGCAACGCATGCACGCCGCGCTGCAGCCCCACGAGGTGCTGCTGGTCGTCGATGCCACCACAGGGCAAGAGGCGGTGAATGTCGCGCAAGCGTTCCACGAGCGGCTCGAACTCACGGGCGTGATTATGAGCAAGATGGACGGCGACGCGCGCGGCGGGGCGACCCTCTCGGTCAAGGCGGTCGTTGGCAAGCCTGTGCGCTTCGTCGGCGTCGGCGAGCGCACCGACGCGCTCGAACCGTTCCACCCCGACCGAGTCGCCAGCCGCATCCTCGGCATGGGCGATGTGCTCTCGCTCATCGAGCGCGTCGAGCAGACCATGCAAGAGGAAGAGGCGAAACGCCTCGAAAAGAAAATGCGCGACGCCAGCTTCGACTTCGAAGATATGCTCGCGCAGATGCAACAAATCCGCAGGATGGGACCGTTCGAGCAGCTCATCAAGATGCTGCCGGGATTTAGCCAAATCAAGCAGCAGGTCGGCGATATGCCCATCGATGACCGCGCACTCAAGCGGGCGGAGGCGATTATCTTGTCGATGACCCCGCAGGAGCGTCGCCATCCCGAAATCATCAACTACAGTCGCAAGGTGCGCATCGCCAAAGGCAGCGGCGTCAAGCTGGAGGAGGTCAGCGCGTTGGTGAACCAGCTGTTTGAGATGCGCAAGCTGATGAAGCAGATGACCAAGCTGCAGCAGCGCATGCACAAGCGCAAGTGGTCGCCGTTCGGCAAGCGGCGGTAGAGGTTTCACCCCTGCTTTTGCCCCCCTCCTTTAGGTTCCCCCCGCTTCGCGAGGGGAACCGCGCACGGGTTCGGTTCCCCCTGCTCGCAGGGGGAACCTTATGGAGGGGGTAGAAGCCCTGTCTCCTCATCCCCTGCCAGAGCATCGTCCAGCGCGGCGGTTGCCAGCGTTGCAGGGTCGGGCAGCGCGTCCTCCACAATCTCGCTCGCGCGGGTCTGCGGGTTGCGCCGCACCCGCAAACACCGATCCGCCGACTCGTTGATCTCCTCGAAGTGCGAGATGACCAAGATTTGGTCGAACCAACTGCGCAGGTTGTTCAGCAGCTCCATCACGCTGTGGCGTCGCTCGGCGTCCAGCGAGGCGAACACCTCGTCGAGGATCAGCAGCGACATCGGCTGCCCCGCCCGCTCGGTAATCAGCCGCGCCAGCGCAAGGCGCAAACTCAGGTTCACGATGTCCTCCTCGCCCCCAGAGATGACCTGCTTGCGATGCCCCTCGTCGATGAGCGTGAAGCGGTACTCCTCGTCGATGTCGAGTTCGGAGTAGCGTCCGTTGGTGAGCGCGTTGAGGAACTCGGTGGCGAGCGCGGCGAGGGTGGGGCGCAGGCGCGTGTTCAGGTCGGCGCGGAAGTCCTGCATCGCCTTGCGCAGCAGGCTATGCACGCGCAGCTGGTGTTCCTGCTCGCGTAGGGCGCGCTGGAGTTCGAGCAGCCGTTCGAGTTGGGCGCGGAGTTGGTCGCGCAGGGCGGTCTGGCTGGCGTACTCGGCTTGACGCGCGGCGAGGCTGCGCTCCAGCGTGTTCACCTGCGCCTCCGCCTGCTGGTACGCCTCCGCCGCCTGCTGGTACGCCGCCTCCGAGTAGCCGAGTTGCGCTATCTGCGTCTCCAGATGCTCGCACTGGGCGATGACCCGTTGCAGGGCGGTTTTGGCGTCTTCGATGCGGGCGCGCAGGGCGTCCCGCTGCTGGATAATCGGCGCGAGTTGCAGGCTCTCTTCGTACAGCGGGCGCAGCTGCTCGGCTTGCGTGCGCAGGGCGGCGTGCTGGTCGGGGTCGTAGCCGTCGGGCAGGCGATCCAGCTCGCGCTGGATGCGTTGCGCCTCGCGCTCGGTCTGCGACAGTTCGCGCTCGATGGCGGGCAGGCGGCGCAGTTCACCTTCGAGCGCGTGCGCCTGCTGCAGGGCGGGCTGCAGGGCGTCCAGTTCAGCTTGGGCGCGCTGCTCCGCTTCGGGGTCGTAGGGCGGGATTTGGGCGAGGCGCTGTTCCAAGTCGCGCTGCTGGCGCTCCAGCGCGGCGGTCTGGCGCAGTTCGGCGTCCAGTTGGCGCAGGCGCGCCTGCAGCTCGGCGAGTTGGCGCTGGGCGTCGTCGCGCGCCTGCTGCTGCTGGGCGAGTTGCTGGCGCAGAGTGCGAATAGCGTCTGGCTCCTGCTCCAGTGCGCGGCGCTGTTGGCGCAGGGCGCGCAGCTCGCGCTCGGTCGCCTGCGCCTCCTGCTGCGCGGCGGTCAGCACGCGCTGGTAGGCGTCGCCCAACGGCTGCCCGCAGGTGGGACACTCGCTTGACTCGCCCAGCGCTTCGAGTTGCTGCACGCGCGCGCGCTGCTGCTGCAGGGTCGTCTGCACGGCGCGCAGCTGGGCGTCGAGGTCGGCGCGCTGTTGGCTCCACGCCTGCAGGGTCTGTTGCAGCTCGGCTTCGGTCTGGGCGCATGCGGTGTGGCGGGCGTGCAGATCCGCCTCGGCGCGCTGCGCCTGTTGCGCCAGCGCGTCGCGTTCGGTCGCCAGCGCGTGCAGCCGTTGGCGTTGCTCGGCGATTGCCTGCAGTTGCGCTTCGAGCTGGGCGCGCTGGGCGGCTTGGCGAGCGATGTGGCGCAGCGTCTGCAGCTCGCGGGCGAGTTGCTCGGCGCGTGCGCGTTGGGGCTGCAGCGCATCGAGGTGCGCCTGCTTCTGCAGCAGCGCGTCGCGTTCGGCGTGCAGTTGGGCGCGTCGCTCGCCCAGCGCGTCCAGCCTTGCCTGCAGTTGGGCGCGCTGCTGCGCCGCCTGCGCGAGTTGCTCCATCGCCTCCAGCTCGCGGGCGAGTTGGCGATACCGCTCGGCGTCGGGCTTGATGACCTTGTAGCGGTCGCACGCCGCCTTGAGTTGCTCCCACTGGGCGCGGAGTTCGTCAATCCGTCGTTCGGCGTGCTGACGGTCGTTCTGCAGCAGCGTGCGCTGCTGGTGCAGCTGCAGGTACTGCTCGCGCAGGGCGGCTTGGGCGTCGTAGTGGGCGCGTGCGGCGTCGCGCGCGGCGACGGCGCGTTGCAGCGCAACCTGCTCCGCGTGCAGGGCGGTCTCCGTCGCCTGCAGGGCTTGCTCGACGGCGTCCAGCTGCGCCTCCAACGCGCGCGGGTCGCCGACGCCCTGGCGCAGCCCCTCCACCGACGCTTTTAGCTCGCGCTCCGCCCTGCCAATCGCCTCCACTGCCGCGCCGACGCGCTCGTAGCCCAGCATGCGGCTGATCTCTTCGCGTCGCTTTTGGGGCGTGTAGCCGAGAAACTCCAGCTCCTTCTGGCGGGCGCAGAAGCTGGTCTGGAACTGCAGGTGGTTCATCCCCAGCAGCTGCTCCACCAGTCGGTTGACGGCGTTTGCGCCGCGCGCGAGCGAGAGCCACGCGCCATCGGGATTCAGCTGCGCCAGCTCCGCATCAGTCGGCGTGCGCCGCACCCGATAGCGACGACTGCCCAGCGCGAACTCCAGCAGCACGCGCACCTTCGCCCCGCCTTGCGACCACAGGAAGCGCAGGGTGTGCGTATCGTCGCGCAGCACGCGCGCGCCGTACAACGCCCACAGAATCGCCTCCAGCAGCGTCGTCTTGCCCGCGCCGTTCGCACCCACAATCGCCGTCACGCCCGACTCGAACGCCACCTGCGCGTGGGCGTACTGGCGAAAGTTCTCCAGCTCCAGCGCAATCAGGCGCATCGGTTATCGCTTGTCAGTCTTGGGCGTCTTCGGCTGGACATCCTCTTCGGTCTGCCACTTCGGTTCGGGTACCAGCATCGTGAAGGCGGACACAGGGGTCAGCTCGCGCTTGACGCCGTCGATAGACGCGCTTCCCGTGCCCTGCATGGTGAACGCGGCGACGCCCTTGAAGTCGATGCGCACCTCGCGCAGCACTGCCCGCACCGAGTCGTACTTGCCCTCGATGCGCACCGTGCCCTGCCCCATGTAGACCTTCAGTCGCTCGCTCAGCGGGGGCTTGATGCGCACCCCGCGCGGCAGCTGCTTGACCTCGCGGAAGCCCTCAATCTGCACCTTGCCGCGCACCGTGTTGATGACCAGATAGCCGCGCCCGCGAACGACCAGCGTCCCCTCGCCCCGCGAGAAGAAGTTGATTTGCCGCCCTTCGGCAGAGAAAACGCCTGGCTTGGGCGGCTCAGGCTGTTTCGGTTGTTGCGGTTGCGGCGACTCCTGCTTCGACGGCTGCTGCGGCGCGGGCGCGTTGGACCGCTGCGCCACCCCGACCACCAGCACCGCGAACGCCGCGATCAGTGCAACCAGTTTTCTCATGGCGATTACTCCCGCGCGGTATTATACCCGCCCGCGCCCCACCCGCCTCTCCGAATCCTTAGCCACGCTAAACTTCTGGCGAACCCCCCACCCAAAAACCCCACCCGCACCCAAACCTCAACCAATACTCCAACTTCACACCCCAAAACAACGAACTCAAACCACCTCAATCCCTTAGCCACGCTAAATATTGCGCGAACCTCCCACCCCCTTGAACCCGGATCATATGTCTACCGACCTTCGCGCAACACTTAGCCACGCTAAATAGTTGAACCTGACGCCACACCCCACCCCACACCACCCCCAAAACGCCACCCGAATTTGAACTCAAAACCGCTCCCAAAAACGCCCCATCCAACACCCGCCGCCGACACACACCTTTTGCGCGAACCTCCCCCGAATTCGCCCTTGAGTTCAAATCGCGCCGAGGTTCGCGCGAAGCGTTGAGTTCAAAATCGCTGGGAATTGTTAAGAAGCGCGTCGACCCCTTGACAAAGGGTGGTGTGATGAGGTAGACTATACCGTAGCATTCACCCCCAAGGGTGGGTGCCCGTTGAAACCTCCCCTGTGTCGGTTCATCGCCCGTGGCGGGAGTTGTAGCATTCACCCCCAAGGGTGGGTGCCCGTTGAAACGAAACTGCTATCGCTATTGCGTCGGTTTTTGTCATACGCTTAGTAGCATTCACCCCTAAGGGTGGGTGCCCGTTGAAACCTCCCCTGTGTCGGTTCATCGCCCGTGGCGGGAGTTGTAGCATTCACCCCCAAGGGTGGGTGCTGGTAAAGGTACATCGCTTAGGTTCACTGTACGCAGAGCGAGTGTACTTTTTTGCCCTCGCCCCCAGTTCCTCACCCACACAGTGGGCGAGGTGTGTAGTAGGCTGACGATGTTCTCGCACACGGCATCGCCGCGCACGAGTTCCTCACACACACAGTGGGCGAGGTGTGTAGTGGGGCACGGCATCGGTGCCCCTACATATTCGTGCGGGAGAGGAAGACACAAGGGGTGAGGTCGAAGGAGCGTGCTTGCCTTGCTGCACCTACGCACGGAAAATCGCGCCCGCTCCAGAGATTCTGTACCTAACGGCTGTACCCTTATCAGTTGCGGGAGAGGGAGCCGTGCGCCCAAGCCTCTGGAGTGCTAAAGCTGCGCTTCAGCATCAGGCGGAAGCTTCGCTTCCGCACTCCACAGTTCGCCTGCCCGCCCTACAGGAGAGGAAGCCGTGCGCCAAGCCTCTGGAGTGCTGAAGCGCAGCTTCAGCGGGGCGGAAGCTTCGCTTCCGCACTCCATAATCCCCCTCGGGGCGCATGCCCGTTCACGCATATGCTGGGGAAACAGCCCCCCTGCTTCAAAGCTTCTGCGCCGAACCGTTGTACCCTGAATAGGCAAAGTGCAACGGGCAGGGGAATCGCACGCCACGCTGAGACGCCTAACAATTTAGACACTTCGCGCCGAGAATTAAGCAGGAATCGAGCGCAAGGTGTGGTATAATATAGAGTGTTGAAGCGCTTCAACCAACGATGAGGTACGAAGCGCGAAGGAGGCATAGCGATGAAGCGTGGATTTACGCTGATTGAGCTGCTGGTAGTCATTGCGATTATCGCCATTTTGGCGGCGATTCTGTTCCCTGTGTTTGCGCAGGCGCGTGAGAAGGCGCGCCAGACGACCTGTCTCTCGAATGTGCGCCAGCTGGGATTGGGGATTATGCAGTATGTGCAGGACTACGACGAGTTCCTGCCGATGTCCCAATATGGTGGAGGTAGCACCAACATCCCCCAAGTTCTGTGGACAGGCGCCATCTACCCGTATGTCAAGAGTGGTCGCGTCGAGACTCACTGGATGGACCCGAACGCCAAGTGGTATCCGGGCATCGAGGGCATCTTTAGTTGTCCCAGCTATCCTGCGCCCCAGCAGAACGGTCAGTACGGGGTGCATTACGACCTGTTCGCGGACTTTTGGAACTGCTGCACCTCTGGGTCGCAGTTAGACGCGCGGCACCGTGTGGCGTCGCTGGCGATTATCGACGCGCCCGCCGACAAGGTGATTCTCGCCGAGACGGGCGTCAACGACGCGACTTGGGGCTGGCCGTTTTTCGGCACATGGCAGTGGGACTGGGCGGACTCGGTGGGCAACCCGCGCGGCTCGGCGGATAACGCGCGGATCGCCCTCGAGCGCGACTGCGACTACGCTCCGCGCGGCAACGGCACTTGGGCGGGCTGTGGGATGCTCCCGCGCTACCGCCATAACCGCGTCGCGAATATGGTCTTCGCCGACGGGCACGCCAAAGGCATGGCGCGCGGCAAAATCCTCTGGTTCCGCAACATCTATGTACCGCACGGCTTGCCAGGTCAGTGGACGGCTGAAGGCTGGTATCCGTACTAAGCATCACTTCTGGGGGCAGGCGACCTGCCCCCACACCTCTGAACTGGGAGGGAGCTATGACACGGGAAAACAAACTGGCGATTGTGGCGATTACGCTCCTCTTGGCGGCGGCGGTCATCTTCTTCTTCACCTACCGCAGCACGCAGCCGCAGTTCGTGGAGCCTGACCCCAACGAACTGCAAAAGCGCATCGAGCAGATTCAGAACGACCCGAACATGCCGCCGCAAGCAAAAGAGGCGGCGATTAGCGAAATCCGACGGCGCATGACCAACCCGCCGCCGCAGCAGTCGCAATAGCTACCCCTTCCGAAACGGCTCCACCAGATGGAGCGCAAGCTCCTTCATAAAGAAGTGGCAGTCGGTGACGATGGGGAAGGTCTGATGCGTGCCGCGATCGGTGAGCTTAATCACGGTGTCGGCGTCGCTGTCCACACAAAACACGCGCACCGAAGCAGGCAGCATGTTGCCTGTGGCGACCGAGTGCAGCGTGGTAGCGACCATAATTGCGACGCCGACGCCTGGGATGTGCGCCCGCATCGCGTCCTGTGCGTCCAGCACATCGGTAATCACTTCGGGCAGCGGTCCGTCGTCGCGGATGCTGCCCGCCAGCACGAACGGCACGCCGTGCTTGACGCAGGTATACATCACGCCGCGCGTCAGCACGCCCTGCTCCACCGCCTGACGGATGCCCCCCAGCAGGCGAATGCGGTTAATCGCGCGGATGTGGTGCTGGTGCCCGTGCGTGACGGGCGAGCCTAAGTCGAGCGACACGCCGAGCGAAGTGCCGTACATCGCCGATTCGATATCGTGCGCAGCGAGCGCGTTGCCCGCAAACAGCACATCGATCCAGCCGTTGCGGATGAGCTGCTCCAAGTAGGGTCCCGCGCCTGTGTGGATGATGGCGGGACCGCCAACGAACAGCACCTTTTCGCCGCGCGCTTTGGCTTTGCGCACCTCGTCGGCGACGCCGCGCACGGCGCGCTCTTTGGGCTTCTCGGACGAGACCTCGCTGCCCATGAACGCGAACACGGAGGTCGGGTCGCGCCGTTCGGGAGGCGTGACGCGGATGCCCTCGTGTCCGACGACTATCAGGTCGCCCTGTTTGACCCGCGCCATCGGCACAGTCGCCGCGCGCCACCGCCCGCCCTCTTGCCACACGCGCACCCCGCAGTCCATCTCGATGTTCTCCACAGGCACCCAGCGGCGATGCACGCGCACAGCGGTCTCCAAGTTCGTGGTGGAGTAGAAGTCTTCGGGGAACACGCCGTCTTTGGGGGCAGGCTGCAGGTGCGCGTCTTCGTGCGAGAAGAACGCCCCGTGCTGCTGCACCTCCTCCAGCACGCGCTCCAGCAACTCGTCCGTGTCGGCTTCCACCAGGATATCGAACTTGCTGGTCTCCTCGCGCGTGTGCCCGATTTTCGCGTGGCGCACCTCGTAGCGCACGCCCTCATACGACGACAGGATGTCCAGCACTTTGGAGAGGGTCAGCGAGTCGATCACATGCCCTTCCAGATGAATCGTCTCCGACGGCATCGTCATTTGCCTCCTTAGAGTTGCCGACCTGGGACGCCTGGCTCCGTCATCTTGTACGGGTCGAACACCTCGCGGATTTGCTCTTCGGTGAGCAGGTTGCGCTCGCGCACGATGTCGATGATTGAGCGTCCCTCGCGCAGGGCTTGCTTGACCACCTCGGCGGCTGTGGCGTAGCCGACATACGGGTTCAGCGCGGTCGCCAAGCTGGGGCTGGTCTCGGCGTACCAGCGGCACTTCGCCTCGTTGGCGACAATCCCGCGCACGCACCGCTCGTCGAGTTGGCGCATCATCGTCGTCATAATCTGGATGGAGTAGACCGCATTATACGCCATCAGGGGCATCATCACATTCAGCTCCAGCTGCCCCGCCTGCACCGCGTAGTCGATGGTGGTCGCGTTGCCGATGACTTGGAAGCAGACCATGTTCGCCATTTCGGGGATGCTGGGGTTCACCTTGCCGGGCATGATGCTGCTGCCGGGTTGCACGGCGGGCAGGGTGATTTCGGCGAAGCCCGTCAGCGGTCCCGACGAGAGCAGGCGCAGGTCGTTCACGATGCGGGTCAGCTCCAGCGCGAGCGTGCGCAAAGCGGAGCCGACGAGCTGGATGGGCATCTGACTCTGCATCGCCTCGCGTAGGTCGTCGGCGGGTCTAAACGGCAGCCCCGTCCATTCGCGCAGCAGCTCCACGACGCGGAAGCGGTACTTCGGGTGCGTGTTCAGCCCTGTGCCGACTGCACTCCCGCCGATGCCGAGTTCCTCGATGGCTTCGGCGGCGAACTCCAGCACGCGGCGGCACTTGCGCAGCGTCGCCGCATACGCCGCGAACTCCTGCCCCAAGCGAATCGGCACGGCGTCTTGCAGATGCGTGCGCCCCGACTTCAGCACATGGTCGAACTCCCTGCCCTTCTGCGCGAACGCCTCGGTCAGCGCGTCCAGCGCGGGGAACAGCTCGCGCAGGGCAAGGCGCGTCGCAATCCGCATCGCCGTCGGGAAGGTGTCGTTGGTGGACTGCCCGAAGTTGGGGTGGTCGTTCGGGTTCACCATCGAGTAGTCGCCCTTCTGCCCGCCGAGAATCTCGATCGCGCGGTTCGCCAGCACCTCGTTGACATTCATGTGGAACGAAGTGCCCGCGCCCTGATGGAAGATGTCGGTCGGGAACTGGTCGCGCAGGTTGCCTTGCAGGATTTCGTCGGCGGCTTGGACAATCGCGCGCCCGATGGGTTCAGGTAGCAGTCCCAGCTCGGTGTTCGCCTGCGCCGCCGCCTTTTTGAGCAGCACATACGCCTCAATCATCACGGGGGGTTCGGTAATACCGCTGATGGGGAAATTCTCTTGCGCCCGCAGGGTCTGCAGACCCCAGTAGACATCAGCGGGCAGCTCGCGTTCGCCTAACGCATCGCGTTCCATTCGTGTCGCCATCGCACAACCTCCACAAGAGTGTACCCGATGGCAGGAGTCGTTCTCCTGAACGCGAATTACGGTTGCGCGAGGAGGCAGATTATGGGAGACTACACGCCGAAGCCAGAGCATAAGTTCACTTTCGGGCTGTGGACGGTCGGCAACATCGGGCGCGACCCGTTCGGCGAGCCTGTGCGCCCGCGCATTCCCCCGACGCGCATCGTGCAGAAACTCGCGGAACTCGGCGCGTGGGGCGTGAACCTGCACGACAACGACCTCGTGCCCATCGACGCCACGCCCGCCGAACGCGACCGCATCGTGCGCGAGTTCAAGCAAGCCTTAGACGACCACAACATGCGTCTGGTGATGGGCACGACGAACCTGTTTTCCGACCCCGCCTTCAAGGACGGCGCGTTCACCAGCAACGACCCCAAAGTGCGCGCTTACGCCCTCCAGAAGTCCATGCACGCGATTGACCTCGCCGTCGAGCTGGGCGCGGAAATCTATGTGTTCTGGGGCGGGCGCGAGGGCACGGAAACCGACGCCGCCAAAGACCCCGTCCAAGCCCTGCAGTGGTATCGCGAATGCATGAACTTCCTGATCCACTATGTCAAGGATCAGGGCTACCGCCTCAAGTTTGCGCTGGAGCCAAAGCCCAACGAACCGCGCGGGGACATCTTTCTGCCCACCGTCGGCGCGATGCTGGCGTTCATCGAGACGCTGGACGACCCCAGCATGTGCGGGGTGAACCCCGAAGTGGCGCACGAACACATGGCGGGGCTGAACTTCACGCACGCCGTCGCGCAAGCCATCGAGCGCAACAAGCTGTTCCACATCGACCTGAACGCGCAGAAACTCACCCGCTACGACCAAGACTTTCGCTTCGGCGCGGAGGACATCAAGGGGGCGTTTTTCCTGGTGAAGCTGCTGGAGGACAACGGCTACGACGGTCCGCGCCACTTCGACGCGCACGCCTACCGCACCGAAGACGAGGAGGGCGTATGGGACTTCGCGCGGGGCTGCATGCGCACCTACCTAATCCTGAAGGAGAAGGCGGCGCGCTTCAACCAAGACCCAGAGATTCAGGAGCTGCTCGCGCAGATACGGCAGTGGGATGTGGAACTGCAGGAGCGGATGCGCTATTCGCGCGAGAACGCGGCGTGGCTGAAGGCGCACGCGTTTGACCGCCCCGCGCTGGGCGCGCAGGGCTATCACTACGAGCGGCTCGACCAACTCACGACGGAGTTGCTGCTGGGCGTGCGGTAGCCGTCAGCACCCGCTGCCGAAGTTGAACAGCACGGTCAGCAGGTCGGCGTCGTCCACAATCCCGTCGCGGTTCATGTCCGCCTGCGGATCGCTGGAGCCGAAGGCGAACAGCACCAGCAGCAGGTCGGCGTCGTCAATCGCGCCGTCTTGGTTCGCGTCGCCCGCCTTGAGCGTGAAGTTCAGCGTCAGCAGGTCGCTGAGCGTCGCTGGGCTTTGGGCGCAGAGCCAGACGCCGTTGGGCGTGCTGACGCGCACGGTCGCCGCGCCCGCAAGCGCCGTATCGAAGGTGTAGCTGCCCCCCGCGCCGAGCGTCAGGTTGACCGTCTCCTGCTGGCTGCCTTGCTGCAGGGTGAAGCGCACGGGCGCGCCCGCAGGGTTCGCGACGCCCTCCAGCGCGACCTGACCCTGCACACGCACGGGGCTGACCGTCAGCGTCGTGCTGACGAACGACGCGGCGTAGGTCGTGTCGCCGTCGAACTCGGCGCGCAGCGTCTGATTGCCCAGCGGCAAGCCCAGCGGAACCGTGTAGGGCAGGCTTGCTATGCCCGCGCTGTTGGTGACGGCTGTGCCGACGACCGCGCCGTTGACACGGAAGGTCAGCGTGCGTCCCGCCAGCGGCGCGCTGTCCAGCGTCTGGCGCAGGGTCGCCTGCAGCGTGATGCTCTGCCCGCGCCTGCCGCTCACAGCGGGCGCGCTGAGCGTCGTCGAACGGCGCACCTGCATCGCCCCCGCAAACTGACGGTCGTCCACCATAAAGTCGCCTGCGTTGATGCTGTTGCTGTTGTTGCGGTCGAACCACAGCGCGGTCAGCACATCGTAGGTTCCCGCCGCCGCGTCGTTGGGCACAAGGAAAAAGCGCGAGCGGTTGTTTGTGCCCTCCACGAGGCTGACCTTGAGGTCGCGTGACGGGTCGGAAATCCACGCGCCTGTACCCAGCCGAATCGACGCGCCCAGCATCACCTGAAAGTCGTGTGTCGCGTTGATGGTGAAGCCCAGCGTCGCCTGCGTGCCCGTGCGCGCGGGGTTCGGCGTGACCTGCAGGTTCTGAATCGTCGCGACGCCGCCCTGCACCAGTTGGTAGCCGCCCGGCGCGTAGTAGTGGCTGAGGATCTGCTGCCAGTTCTTCGTGCCTTGCCCGTGCAGGGGCGCGCTGCTGCTGCACGCTTGGCTGCTGCTGAGTCGTCTGCCCGTCGCCCAGCGCGCGGAGCCCCACTGACACAGCCCGCGCCCGTGCCCGTTGAAGGCGAACCCAGCGCACACAGGGTCAAAGATGCACGGCCAGCTGCTGCCTGTGCCCGAATAGCCGTCGCCGCAGCCCGCGTTGTTGTTCTCGGCGGAGTATTCCGAGCGCGCGATGTTGCCCGCGCTGGTCAGCAGCACATAGCGCGTGGTGGCGTCCACCGCCGCGTTGCCGTTGCTCGACTGGTTGCCCGTGAACACTTGACACGAAGTCGAGTCGCAGATGTCGTAGCTGCTGTTGATGGGATTAAACACGAACGAGACGCCGTAGCTGCGCACAGCGACCGCGCCCGCCTTGAGCGACTCCATGCCCGCAGGCGGGTTCTCGCTCCCAAAGCGCACATTGCCCCAGCAGGCGTACCACTCGCTGGTGATGACGCCCTTGCAGTAGGTATCGATGGTGTAGACCTCCACGCCGCCGGGGCAGTTGGTGCGCGAGGTGCAGTTGCGCCCGACCTTGATGTATTTGGGCAGCACAATCGGCGCGGGCGCGGCGGGGCTGAAGTCGCCGCCGATAGCGCCGACAGGCGTCTCGGCGGGCGTCTCGTGCTTGGACGTGTCGCACTCGTCGCAGGGCTGCTTGGGCGCGTCGTCGCGGTGGCGCGGCGAACGCATATCGCGCGATTCCACCCCGCTCCCTGCCGTCATCGTCAGGCGGTAAATCCAGTCGCCCTCGCTCCACAGCGCGACCTGCTCCAGCAGCAGCGTGCGGTAGCCCGCCCGCTCCAGCGCAAGCGTCGCGTAGGGCTGCGCTCTGCCCTGCAGGTCGTGAATCGGGAACTGCAGCAGGAACATGCCGTTGGCGTCGGTCTCCGCCGCGCCCGCGTGGTTGAGAACGCGCACCTGCACGCCCTGCAGCGGCTGACCTGTCCCCTCGTCGGTCACGAAGCCGACGACAATCATCTGGTTCGGCTGACGCAGCGACCACAGGTAGCGCCAGTCCACCGCGCGCGGGGGCGTCAGCGGGTCCAAGTAGAAGCGATATGGGGGCATGTCGGGACGCACGGCGAGCGTGATTCCGACCGTAGAGTAGCCCGCATGCGTGGCATACAGCACATAGTCGCCTTCGGGCAGCAGCGCCGACAGCCGCCCGTCAGGTTGCGATTGGAATGCGTAGGTCTGCCCTGTCGTCTGCTCGGTGAGCGCGACCTCTACCGCGAGCGCTCTCCCTGAAACCGAGTCGTGAAACCGCAAGTCCAGCCATTGTTGCGCGGGCGCAATGCTTAGGATTAGCCACGCCAACGCCACGCCCAGAAACCCTTTCAGCGCCATGCCTCTATTATAGCCCACATCGGGCAGCGATTCACTGCTCCAGCAGCCATTCGGCGGCGTAGGTGTAGCCGATGCCCGAAGGTATATCTGACGGGGGGAGCGGTTCGAGCGCAATCAGGCGCAGGCGCGCGTTGGGGAACTGCGCGCTTGCGTCCACAAGATTCGTGTGCGCTACTCCGCCGCAGGGTACGACCCCAGCAGCACCACCTCCCGCGCGAAGCGGTCTAACGCCTCCAGCGCGGCTTTGACCGTCTCGTCCTGCCGATGCCCCTGCAGGTCAATATAGAACAGGTACTCGAACATCCCGCGCGGGTTCGGGCGCGACTCGATCATCGTGAGGTTCACCCCGTGCGTGTGGAACGCGCCCAGCGCGTGGTACAACTCGCCAGGGCGGTTGCGCAGGGTCATCACGAGCGAGGTCTTATCGTTGCCTGTCGGGGCAGGCTCGTTGTAGCCGATGACCAGAAAGCGCGTGCGGTTGTGTGGGTTGTCCTCGATATGCTCGCACAGGATGGGCACGCCGTAGAGTTCCGAGGCGAGCGCGTTGCCAATCGCTGCGCCGTTGGGGTCTTCGGCGGCGAACTTGACCGCGCGCGCGGTCGGCACGGTCTCAATAATCTCCGCGGCGGGCAGGTGCAGGCGCAGCCAACGCCGACACTGCTGCAACGGCTGCGGTCCCGCGTACACGCGCACCACCTGGTTGAGGTTCTTCGCGCGGGAAAGCAGATGATGCGCAATCGGCACATAGACCTCCGCGCAGATGCGGGCGTTGGTGAGCGGGAACATGTCGAGCGTTTCGGGCACGACGCCCGCCAGCGAGTTCTCCACAGGCACGACGCCGTAGTCCACATTCGACTGCTCGACGGCGGCGAACACATCGGCGATGCTCTCAACGGGCGTGAAGTGCGCGGCGCGCCCGAAGCACTTGAGCGCAGCAGCGTGCGTGTAGGTGCCCTCGGGTCCCCAGTAGGCGACGGTCGGGGCTTTTTCCAGCGCGCGCGAGATGGAAATCACCTCGCGGAAGATGCCCACGATCTGCTCCTGCGTCAGCGGTCCGCGATTGAGCTGTTGCAGCCTGCGGTAGATCATCTGCTCGCGTTCGGGCGTGAAGAACGGCTTATCGTCGCGCGATTTGATCTCGCCGATTTGTTTCGCCAGCTCCGCCCGCTCGTTCAGCAGCTGCAGCAGTTGCTCGTCGATCTGGTCGATGCGCTTGCGCAGTTCCGACAGTTTGCGCATGGTCGCTCCCCTTGAGTGCGCGGGGCGTCGTTGCGTGCGCGTGCGTGGCAGCTTCGGCGTCGAAGCCGCTGGACGCTCAGAGTGTACCCGACTGTGGCTCAGTGCCCGCCGATGCCGACCGCCTTGTAGCCGCCGCGCGCCCGATAATACAGGAACTGCGCCCCGAACAGGAACACGAGAATCACAGGCAGCACCGCCACATAGCGGAAGGTCATCGCCGCGCCGTGACGCAACGCCTCGTCCAGCACCGCTTTCTGCTGCTGCGCAGTCGGGTCGCCCGCCTCCGCTTTGCGGATAATCTCCTGCGCGCGTTCGGGGCTATACTTGCCGTCCACGACCACCATCTGGCGCAGCTCTGGGGTGAGTTTCTCGATGGTGTGCAGGTCGTAGATGCGCCCCATGCTGGGTCCCGCGACGCCCGCGGCGATCATGCCCGCCGCGCCCATCACCGCCAGCAGGAACTCGCCCCCGCGCGGATAGCGCTCGGAGACCACGCCCAGCATCGTCGGCCAGAAGTACGCCTTGCCGATCCCGAACACGGTCGCCGCGAGGAACGCCGCGCCCGCCGTGAACGAGACGCTCAACAGATACAGCCCGACCGCCGCGAACGCCGCGCACACCGCCAGCAAGCCAATCGGCGTGAACACCCGCGCCACAGGTCCCGCTGCCAAGCGCAGCACGAACATCAAGCCCGAAGTGTACACAAGGAACAGGATGCCACGAATGCCCACCGTGTCGGTCAGCACCGAGCCGACCCACTGGTCGGGTCCCAGCTCGGTAATCGCGGTCATACACATGCACAGCACCAGCAGCAGCACGCCAGGGCGCAGAATCTGCAGGAACATCTCGCCCATGCTCACGCCCGACGCCGCGCGCTCGGTTTCGGGGAACTTCTCCATCCAAATCATCGCGCCGTAGATTATCGCAGGCACGATAATCGTGCCCAGCCGCACCTGCCACGAGGCGTTCAGAAACTCCGCCAACGCGAAGGTCGCCAGCCCGCCGATAATCAGCCCGCCCGGCCACCACGCATGCAGCACATTCAGCTTGTGCGTCTTGTCGTTGGGGTACATCGTGGCGGCAAGCGGGTTTATCACCGCCTCCACCGTGCCGTTCGCCAAGCCGACCAGCAGCGTCGACAGCAGCAGCGCGACGAAACCGTAGTTCGGCGACAGGATCGTGAACACAATCCCCAAAATGTGCCCCAGACACGCGAACTTCAGCAGACGCCCCATCCCGAAGGTGTTCACCAGCGGACCCACAATCAGAATCGCAATCGGGAAGCCCCAGATGCCCATCAGATTGACCAGCCCCTGCTGCTCGTGGCTGATATCGAAGGTCGCGCCCAACTCCTTCAGGATGTCGGCGCGTATCGAAAACGCCATCGCCGTCGTCACCAGCGCGATACAGCTGGCGACGAACAATTTGTTGTAGTTATAACTCCCCTGTGCCATGTAGCCCTCCTTAAGGTGGGTAAACTCTTCGCGCGACGTAGAGGGATTCCTGCCAGTTTTGATGAGTCACAAGTTCTTTCCGCAAGGACACAGTGTCACCCTGTATGAGCAGGGGAGATGCGCCCCTTGGGGGTTCTATCAAAGTCGCTGTCGAAACTCAAATCGAAATACTCTGCAACAGCGTAGTGATAGGCATCGTCAAAGTCAAGCCGATATTGCACGGCAATATTCGCAAGCATCTCTGCTTGCTCTGTTGGGAGACTGACTAAACGAAAATCGCCATTTTGGAATAAATCTTTTATTAATTCAGTATAGGTGCTGTGTTTTTGAATACGAAACAATCGTATCCCTATGGAGAAAAGTGCAAAATCACTAATCGCTCTTCCCGCCTGAGCGGAGGTAAGTAGAAATTGCTTCGCTTCTTAGGCGTGTGCCTGACCAAGAAGGATTTCTAACAAGATGTTGGTGTCAATCAGGTACTTCACCTGTCCACTCCCTGAGAATCTCGTGTTGCAATTGCACAGAGGTATAGCGGTCGCGCAGCGACTCCAGCGCGCCCTCCCAAGTGAATTGTAATCCCCCTGAGCGTGGCACGGCGTGCATGGCGCGAAGATATTCTACTAACTCACGTACCAGCCGTTGTGCTTCTGGGGGCAGCTCGCGAATCATTTTATCCAGCGACTGGGTTCTCATCACCCTTAAGTATACTCTACGCTGATGCGCGCCCTTGATATGTAGCCGTGCGGACGGGTATCCTTTGGCGCGTTGAGCGACACGCAGGTCACGCGGAGAACGCCCTATGTGCTGTTGCGGTATGTTGCGCCCGACGGCGCGCCTGTCTGGTTGGAGGGGCTACATCCCGTCGGGGTCATCGAGGCGCACACACACGCAGCGGTGTTGCCTGCGCTGGCGCAGGTCGAGCAGGCGACGGCGCACGGGCTGACCGCTATCGGCTTTGTGGCATACGAAGCGGCGCATGGACTGGATTCGGCGTTCCCCCGCGCCAACGCCCCGCTGCCGCTGGTGTGGTTTGCGGTGTTTGAACAGGTTCACGAACTCTCTGAAGCAGGCGCGCCTTTTTGCCCTCACCCCCTGTGTCCCCCTCTCCCGCAAGCGGGCGAGGACGAATGGGCACGGCATGCCGTGCCCCTACACCCCTCCCCCGCAAGGCAG
>Ga0101941_1001031_pt1 | contig 26539 bp, 26 predicted proteins | sample DewCreD2012metaG_3_FD_75242 | JGI IMG/M metagenome (GOLD analysis project Ga0101941, IMG submission 75242) | Hot spring sediment bacterial and archeal communities from British Columbia, Canada, to study Microbial Dark Matter (Phase II) - Dewar... ...
GTTGCAGTGTCGTGAGGTATTGCTGTTGGCGGTGGTGTACAACCTGCACCGGCTCTGGTGCTGTTTTGTGTGGCAGGCGAGGGTGATGTAGTTCCTCTGTTCCTATCTTTGCAACAGAGCATTTTTCAAAACTCATCAGCCGTAAAGATTCCTCAATCTGGCGAAGTCGGCTCGGCAGGAGCCTCGCCCTCCCCAGGAAGGAACCTTGCCGGAAAGTTCATAAGCCTGCGGCTACAGGATGATGGGGTTAGCACTCCTGCGCAGCAACCACAGTCACGGTGGTGGGCACCATACGCCAGCGTGAACCCTTCATCTCGTTCAGCGTCTGAAAAGGGTGAAGACCTGCAAATGGGAGGATGAAACATGCGGCGACAGCTAGTCTGGATATCGGGTGTGCTTTTGCTTCTCACCGTACTGGCGTTTGCAGCAGCACAAAGCGGGCAAACTGCATCTGTCCAGGGTGTGCGCAACGTCATTCTCATAGGCTGGGATGGGGCACAACGCGAGCATGTGCGTGAGTGCCTGAAGCGTGGAGAACTGCCGAACCTCGCCAAACTGGCTTCCGAAGGCAGGCTGGTGGCTATTGACATCCTGCGCACCACCGACACCAAAGCAGGCTGGACGCAGATACTCACCGGCTATGAGCCGGAAAAGACAGGTGTGTTCAGCAACGGGCGTTACCAGCCTATTCCGAAGGGATACACCATCTTCGAACGATTGGAACAGCACTTCGGCGCGGATAACATCGCCACTGTAGCGGTTATCGGCAAGAAGGGAAACGTAGACGCCGACCCGCCGACGAAGGTGCCGGCGGCTCCCATCGAGCAACGGGCGCGCGCGGGGCGTGCACAGGCGCAGCAGCGTTTGCGGCAGGGGAAGATTATTACCGAGAACGGCGTGCGCTACCTGGTGGAGCCCGGCAAACCTTTCTACAATGCCCGACAGGGTATGGATGTATTCATCAACGGTTTGATGCGCGATGACGTGGTGGGTGCCAAGGCGCTGGAGATGCTGGAGCGTTACAGGGATAAGCGGTTCTTCTTTTTCATCCACTTCGCCGAGGTAGACCACCAGGGGCATCAGTACGGCGAAAACTCAAAAGAGTACAACGACGCGCTCATCTCCGGCGACAGGTGGCTGGGCAGAATCGTGCAGAAGCTGAAGGAACTGAAGCTGTACGATAAAACACTGATTTACGTGACCGCCGACCACGGCTTTGACGAGGGGATGAAAACCCATGCCGATGCGCCGTACGTCTTCCTTGCCACCAACGATAAAGGAATTGTGCGTCGGGGCACTCGTGCGGACATCGCGCCCACCATTTTAGAGAGGTTCGGAATAGACCTGAAGCGCATCGAACCCCCGCTGGATGGGCATCCGCTCACAAAGCCGTACAACCCGCCGATATGGTAGCACACAGGAGCGACCCTTCTGGTGAACCGATTTGCCTCCACCCCGGCACTCCCCGCGGGCGGGGATGGGGCAATTCTTCACCCGTCCACGGGGGAGGTCAGGAGGGGGCATTCACACCGCTCGGCAGGAGCCTCGACCTCTGGCGGAATGGGATTTGGCGCACCACTACAGCGACAGCAGACCATGCCTCTGCAGGGCGAGGTGCGCCAGCATATACGAGAGGATAGACTCCGCACCGCCGTTGAGGTTTAAGCCGTGTGGCGTCAGGGCGTCGTGGCAGAAGCCGGTTTCGGGTTCGTATACCTTTAGCCCATGGTCGTTTCTGCCCAGGTACCACTCGTAGGCGAGTAATGCCTTTTCACGGTAGAGCGGTTCCCGTGAAAGCAGGTACGCGGTGGTACAGGCTTCTACCATCGCGCCTGCGTCCACCGGCTGCTGGTCCCAGCGGGCGGGCGTGCCCCCCTTCACCAGCCAGCCGTGGTTACCGATGGGGCGGAAGTGCCCATCACTGAAGGTATGCCCGATGAGCCAGCGCAAGGTGGTATGGGCGACTTCAAGCCCCTCCGCATGATGCAGACGGTGCGCCGCCACAAATAGCGCCTGCGGCAGCCTTGCGTTTTCGTAGGTCACCACCGGCTCGAACCAGTGCCACTCGCGGTCGCTGTAGTGTCGGAATCCAGCCAGCAGTTTGTTCAATACATGATGTAGCAGGTCGGTATTCTCGGTTTCCAGCGCCGCGAACGCCAGCGCGCGAGGCGAATGCACCTCCATCATCGCACGCTCCATGCGTCGTATCATGTTGCGGGCAGCGCGGTCCGACGGGTGATGTTTCACCCAGATGTACAGCGCCCACAGCGTGCGCCCCAGCGCGTCGTCACTGCCGACAGATTCCAGCCATCTGCCCTGTGCGGAGCGAAAGTTGCGCACCCTGCCGCTGGGCAGGAACGCGCTTCGAATATAGCGCATGCAGCGGTCGCATAGTGCACCCTGCAGGGCGGGGGGCATCTGCTCTCGCGCCAGTGTCGCTACAATCAGCGCGCGCGCCTGGTCGTCTATCGAGTAGCCATGCTCGGGGGCAGGGGTGCGCAGATTCGCGTGCTGCCACACCCCCAGCGGACCGAGCATTGTGTGCAGGTAATCAAACCGCATCGGGCAACCGCTCCGGCGTGGTGGTGGATTGAGTGGATTGGGCGGTGTCACCACCCGGCGCGAACACTGGCGACAGGTAGTGCCCTGCATAGTGCACGTCCGTTGCATGGTAGGCAAGCGTTGTTCGTGCAAGCCACTGGCTAAACTGCGCCCCCACTGCAGACCACGTCATGTGCCGGCTGTAATGGTATGCCCGATAGCGCAGTTGCTCACGGTACTTGTCGTCGCTGAGCAGTTTGTTCAGCGTGCTGGCGATAGACTGCGGGTCGCGGAACGGCACCAGCTCGCCCCTGCCGTCCGCGAGCAGCTCCTGCGCGTACAGGTAGGGCGTGGATACCACCGCGCATCCGCACGCCAGCGCATAGGTCAGCGTGCCGCTGGAAATCTGCCCCGGATTGGGGTAGGGTGTGATGTATATATCGGTGGCGGCAAGATAACGCAGCAGGCTCTCCTGCGTCAGGTAGCTGTTGACGAAGCGCACGTTGTTTTGCAATCCCAGCCGTTCCACCAGCGCGAGCAGTGACTCCCGGTAGCTTTCGCCTTCGTAAGCCCGTACGTTGGGGTGGGTTTGACCGAGAACCAGATACAGCGCGTCCGGGTGCCGTTGCACCACTTCCTGCATGGCGACGATAACATCCTCGATGCCCTTCCCCCGGCTAATCAGCCCGAAGGTGGAAATCACCTTCTTGCCCTGTAAGCCCAGTTTGCTTTTGGCGATGTCGGTGCTGGTGAAGGGCACATCGGGTGCGCCATGCGGGATCATGTGCACGTGATGGGTGGGCACATGATACACCTGTTTGAGCAGCCGTATCGCGGTATGCGACATCACCATCACGCCCTGCGCGTGGGTAACCAGCTCCCGCAGGATGCGCTTCATGATGTCGCGCGGTTGTGGGTCTACTGTGTGCAGAGTAACAAACAAGGGTACCCGTAGCGTGCGCACAAAGCGCAACACCTCTTCACCCATCTCACCCGCAAACAAGCCGTACTCATGCTGCAGGCTCACAGCAGCAGGCTGCAGCTTGTTCAGGAATTGCGCAGCCAGCTCATAGTCCTGCACATGGTCCCTGCGAATTCGCCATATCACTCGCTGGTCGGCATAGTCTACCTCACCCTTATCGATAGCGACAACCAGCGCAGTCCACCCATAGAGTTCCGCTGCATTGGCTAAATCCCGGGTGAAGGTGGCAATCCCGCATTGCACAGGTGGATAGGTGCTCACGAACGCGACGTTACGTCCTTGCGTTAAACGGCTCATTACCTCACCTCCTTTCAAAGTAATGAGTCGCTCCCGCTGGAGCGTACACGACGTCCGTGATGACCAGATGGCAACAGGAAGCAGAAGCAGGTATCACAGACGGGTAACGGCAGTTAGCATTATACCAGAGGACATGCGGGTTTTGCAAGATTTTGCCGGAGCTGGCAAGAAAGCCCCTCTTTCCGTTTGCCAAAACAGGTATAGTACCGTTATCGGGACGAGCAAGGTTTGCGCGGTTCATGTATAATAGAATCGCTATTCCCAGCACAGAGAGGCGAGAGAGATGAACGAAGTAGAGAAGGCGACGTGGCGCACGAAGGTTGGTCTGGCGGAGATGCTCAAGGGCGGCGTGATTATGGATGTCACCTCGCCCGAGCAGGCGGAAATCGCCGAGGAGGCAGGCGCGGTGGCGGTGATGGCATTAGAGCGTGTGCCTGCTGACATCCGCGCGCAGGGTGGCGTCGCTCGCATGACCGATCCCAAAATCATCAAAGCCATCATGAAGGCGGTCAGCATCCCTGTGATGGCAAAGTGCCGCATCGGGCACTTTGTGGAGGCACAGATACTGGAAGCGCTGGGCGTGGATTTCATCGACGAGAGCGAAGTGCTGACCCCTGCCGACGAACAGCACCATATCAACAAGCACGCTTTCAAGGTTCCTTTCGTGTGCGGTTGCCGCGACTTAGGTGAGGCACTGCGCCGAATCGGCGAGGGCGCGGCGATGATACGCACCAAAGGCGAGGCGGGAACGGGCAACGTCGTGGAGGCGGTACGCCACATGCGCGCGGTGATGAGCGGCATCCGCTGGCTACAGAGCCTGCGCGAGGATGAGCTGATGGCAGCGTCCAAACAGCTGCAGGCTCCATACGAGCTGGTGGTGGAGGTGCATCGCACCGGTAAACTGCCTGTGCCCAACTTCTCGGCGGGCGGTATCGCAACGCCGGCAGACGCCGCGCTGATGATGCAGCTGGGTGCGGAGGCGGTGTTCGTCGGCTCCGGTATCTTCAAGTCGGGTGACCCGAAGCGCCGTGCCAAAGCCATCGTGGACGCGGTAACCTATTACAACGACCCCAAGATTCTGGCGGAGATTTCGGAGGACCTCGGCGAGCCGATGGTGGGCATCGATATCCGCCAGCTGGAGGAAAAGGAGCTTCTGGCACCGCGCGGGTGGTAAAACGGGCGGGGAGGAGCGTACTCCTCCCCGTGAAGGATGTAGCCTCACCCTGCCAGCCGCTCGCGAGCCTGCTGCAATCTCCGCTGGAAGTCGCGAAGCACTTGCCGGGTCTCGTCCGCTTCGTCGTTCAGCGTTGGCTCTGGCATGAAGGGTTTGGACTGAGCGAGCACCCTGTCAAAGCCGGACGTGGTATCCGGAGGCTCGGTCAGGTCCATCAGCAGGTTAACTTGCTGCGCTGTGGAGCCTATCAGCAGGGTTCTACCTCGGACGGTGATGAGGTGCACCGCTCCTGCTCCCAGAAAGCGTGTATCCAGCACGGTGATAGTGCCTTCGCTTTTTGGAGGAGCAAGGCGGGTAAACCACTGGGCAACCTGTCCCTTGCTACCGCCGTTCAGGGCACGCGGCAGTCCCCACTTGATAAGAGCCAGCGCGACCACCAGCCCTAACAACCATCTCCACGCCTGGCTTGTAGGAGAGCCGACCGATTCGGGCAAAGTTTCGCGCCGCAGGGTATCCCAGCCTTCGCCGGGGGGCTGCGCGGTTTGGGTGTTCTGCGGTGTCGCCGATGTTGCAGCTGGTGGCGGCGAGGCGCGATGCAAGCTGGGGGCGCCGGAGGCAGGCGGCGAGAAGGTAGTCTCAGGCGGTGAAGCCGCTATCCGCACTGCCACCAGCGTGCAGAGCGTGAGGATGAACACTGCCCTCCTCATGCCACCGCTCTCCGGCTAATCTCCACTAACTGCTCCTGCGGGTTGATAATCTCGGTAATGCGGATGCCGAAGTTATCCTCGATAACCACCACCTCCCCGCGTGCTATGATGCGTCCGTTTACCAGCACATCCACCGGCTCGCCCGCCACACGATCCAGCTCCACAATCGAGCCGATGGTCAGTTCCAGTACATCCTTGATGAACATTCGCTTGCGCCCCAGCTCTACGGTGAGCTCCAGAGGCACATCCAGTATCAGGTCAATGCCTGTGGGCAGGGGTTGGGGAGCGGCCTGAGCCAGAGGAACGAACGGTTGTGCCGAGGCTCCTGTCTCCTCCAGAAGCTGGAATGGGCTGCTTTGTGCAGAACCCGTTTCACCCTCGCCCGAAGGCGCGCCTGACTCTTCTCCCGCCAGCCACAAGCCGAACCGCTCATCGCCTATTACTGTCAGCGCGCCGATTGGGCTGCCGTCCACATGCAACACCGCATCCATGCGCACGAGGTTGTCCTGAGTAAGCCATTCTATAGGGGGTTGGAGAGTATCGTAATGAGCCTCCACCTGCAGTACGTTGCATTCTACACCGCTGATATTGACGCTTGCCTGCGCCAGCCCGTTTGCGATAACGAACAGCACCTGCTGCAGCACCTGCAACATGCCCTCGTCGATCTCCGCCGGTGGGGAGGAACCATCGCCTCCCACAGCGATGTCCGCCAGTGTTGCCGCCGACGTGGTTTCCAGCGCGATAATCAGGGTATAGGCGGTTGTGGTTTGAAGGGTGGCTATTCCGTAAACGCGCTTTCCCGTGAACGTGTTCTCCAGCTCGGAAAGGGGCAGCAGGGTTACAAGAGGCGACGAAAGGGTTGCCTGCCGGTTCACCGCCTCCGACAGGGATACGGACACGGTGCCCCACAGGCTCTCCTGTTTTGCAGTAATCGTGTTGATATGCTCCAGGTTCAGAGATGCCATCGGCTACAACTCCTCCTCACGCAGATGATGGCGATGGATTTGGCTTCGTAATGGGTTTGTTGGTGACAATGCTCTCTATCTGCACAACCACCTGTTTGCCTCGCAAGCCCGGTCGTGCCCGAAATTTCACCCTGTTGCCCACCATGATGTCAATAGGTTCGCTGGTGCGACGGGTTAATAAGACGACGTCGCCTTCCTTCAGGTCCAGTATCTGGCGCAGCATCAGGCGCGTGCTACCGAGCACTGCTACAAGCGGCACCCGAGTCTGTTGAAGCTGCTGGGCAATGAGCACAGCGTGTTGTGAAGGGGCGCGTTTGCTGCCGGAGAACCAGCGCTGGGCGCTGAGCTTGGACAGGATGGGTTTGAGCAGGAGGTAGGGAATGCACAGGCTCATTGCTCCGTGCGTTTCGCCCACGCGGATTTCGAAAAGAATAGAGACGACGATATCGTTCGGCGGCACAATCTGCACGAACTGCGCGCTGGTCTCCATACCCTCGCGAATGGGGGTGAAGCTGACGATGCCTTCCCACGCTGTGCGCAATGCCCCTAGAGCGCGGTCCACCACGTTCTCTACCAGTGGCCGCTCGATATCGGTGAGCGCAGCTTGCGGACGTTTTACCACCGTACCCGGACCGCCCAGCAGACGGTCTATCATGCTGATAACCACGTCGAACTCTATCTCCAGCAACGCCTGCCCGGACAGGGGCTGCATACTGAAGATGTTAATCAGACTGCTGGTGATGGCGCGGATATATTCGTCGTAGGGAATTTGCTCTACCGATATCAGGTCGATATGCACCGGCGCGCGCAGGTAGGCGGAGAGGGTGGAGGAAAACAGCCGCGCGAAGGTCTCGTGCAGCATCTGCATGGTGCGCAGCTGGTCCTTGGAGAATTTGTCAGGGCGACGGAAATCGTATACCTCATAGGCGATAGGCATGCGCCGGTCGGCTTTGCCTGTTCCGGGCACCTGAGCAGCAACACCGGATGCGCTCGGTGTAGAGGGCTGCGCCACCTCCTCCGAACCACTCAGCGAAGCCAGTAACGCCTCTATCTCTTCCTGCGACAGTATCTCCACCATGTGTACCCACCTGATAACGTGCTACTGGAGCGTGAGCGAGGTGAAGTACACCTCTTTGACCATCTCATCCCCGAGTAACTCGTTCAGCTTCTCCTTCAGTTCCTTTTTCAGCTTCTCTTTGCCCTCACCGCTCACCAGCTGGCTCATGCTCTTGCTGGATAGCACAGTGATAACCGTGTCGCGGATAGGGGCGAGCAGTTTGGGTTCCAGCTTGCCTCCTTCGCCCCCTCCCAGCGGTTTCTCAAGTCCTATCGCCAGCGTCACCTTAGCATAGTGCGAGCCGTCGGCAAGGTTCACCACGAACTCGTCCAGCTCGATGGTGTATTCGGGTAGCGTTTTCTCCTCCTTCTTCTCCTCCTTGCTCTTGCCAAAGATGACCTTACCGACACCAAACGCTACTACCGCGCCGAGCAAGATACCCACAGCCAGAAAGATAATGGTCTTGTTCTTGCCACCACTGGAAGCACCTTCTGCGCTTGCCTTCTTTGCTGCCATTATAACCTCCTAGAAGAGAGTGAAGCAGAGATGTCGGCGTTTCCCATCCTCTATTGTCGGCTTAGCGCGAGCCGAATCTTAGAGCGTTCTGCGAGGTTTTGAGGATGGCGATGTCCACCCGTCGGTTCTGCGCGCGGTTCGAGGGCGAGTTGTTCGGCACGAGGGGGCGCGTGTCGGCGTAGCCCACGGCGATGAGGCGGTGGGAGGGAATGCCTCCCTTTTGCACCAGATAGCGTAACACCCGCGCTGCGCGCGCTGCCGAAAGCTCCCAGTTCGACGGGTACTGAGGGGTGCGAATAGGCAGGTTGTCGGTATGCCCTTCAATCAGCACGGGGTTCGGCACGGCGCGAAGTACCTGAGCCACATGGTCCAGCACCTGTCGGGCAGAGGGTTTCAGGTCTGCACTGCCGAGGTCAAACAGGGTGCCATCGCTGAGAAGGGAGATAACCACTCCGCGTTCCTCGTGACGAACGCGCACCTGTGCCTGCAAGCCCGTTTTCTGCAAGAACTGCTGGAGCTGCGCAGCCTGTTGTTCCAGAGGGTCTACAACCTGCCCTGTGCCGACGATTTTGCCCCCGTTGTGTTCGGGTAGAGCCTGAAACTCGCGCCGCATCGATTGCGCCAGAGCGCCGAACTTCTCCTGATTGACCGCCGACATCGAGTAGAGCATGATGAATAACGCCACCAGCAGGGTAATCATATCGGCGTAGGTGATTAACCATCGGTCTATGTTTTCATGCCGCCTCGTGCTCCTGCGTGTTCTGGTCATCGTGTGTGTGCCACCTCAACGCGGGTAGGGCACGCTTCTGTCGCTGTGAGAGAAACGCCCGTAAACGTTGTTCCACAATGCGCGGGTTTTCTCCCGATTGAATCGCCAGAATACCCTCCACGATGACCTCACGCAAGAGCACCTCTTCCGCATGGCGGGCGCGCAGCTTACTGGCAATGGGCAGGAAGAGCAGGTTGGCAAAGCTCACACCGTACAGCGTGGCAACGAAGGCGGTAGCGATAGCCGGACCCATCTGGCTGGGGCTTTCGATGCGTGACATCATGTGTATCAGCCCCATGACCGTGCCCAGCACGCCCATGGTTGGTGCATAACCGCCCATGCTGGTGAAAATCTGCTCGCCCTGACGGTGGCGTTCTTCCAGAAAGGTGATTTCCAGCTGCAAGATGTCACGCACCAGCTCGGGGTCGGTGCCGTCTATCGCCAGCTGCAGGGCGCGCTTGAGAAACTCGTCGGACGTCGCATTGGCGTCGGATTCCAGCGCGAGCAGCCCCTCGCGTCGCGCTTTGTCCGACAGCGCTACTAACCAGCGGATAGTGTGGAGGATGTCTACCGGTGAGATGACCAGAGCCTGACGCAAGATTCGAGGCAGGTCGCGCAACTGCTGGGCGCTGAGTCCGATAAGCGTCGCGCCGAAAGTGCCGCCGAGAACAATAATCGCCGCAGGCACGTTCACCAGCTGTTGCAGATGCCCTCCTTCCAGCCAGAGAGCAATGAGCAAACAGCCAACGCCGATGAGCAGTCCGCCAACGGTAGTGGCGTCTGTTCGGCTGTTGGAAGGTTTATTCCTCGTATAACCGGTAAGCATGGCGTCGATACTCCAGCACACGACGGACGATTTCCTCTACATCTTCACTCACCACCAGCTTCTTGCCGCTGGTCAGTGTGATGACCGTGTCCGGCGTGGCTTCTATTGTCTCTATCAGCTCAGCATTCACCACCAGTTCGGAGTGGTCGAGCCTCGTCACTTTAATCATGGCTTTTCATCGTCCTTTTTGTATGCCTTCACCCCCGACCCCTCTCCCGAAGTCTCGGGAGAGGGGGGAGGTAAGTGGAGGTTACCGCTTCATCTGCAACACATCTTGCAGCAGCTCATCCACTGTGCTGACGATGCGGGTGTTCGCCTGAAATCCGCGCTGGGTGATGATCAGGTTGGTGAATTCGTTGCCGATGTCGGCGTTGGACATCTCCAGGTAGCCAGCGCTGATGGTTCCTCGTCCACCGGTTTGCGCGGTGCCGATGTTCGCCACGCCCGAGTTGGCGGACTCGCGGAAGAGGTTGTTGCCTGTCCTCTCCAGACCAGCCGGATTATTGAACACCGCCAGCGCCACCCGCGCAATCGGCAGGTTCAGTCCGTTGCTGAACACCCCGTTGATCACGCCGTCGGGCGAGATGGTAAGCTGCTCCAGAGTGCCCGGCGGATAGCCGTTCTGCGAAATAGGCTCAACGGTGGAATAGGTAGCCAGCTGGGTAATCCGGGACAGGTCCAGCTCTACGGTCATGTCGGGCGCGCCGGTTCCCGGTGGGGTGAAGGTAATTGTCTGGACAGAGCCGCTGGTGATACGCCCGCTGGTGTCGAATCCGACATTACCTGCCACCGTCCACGAAGTACCCCCGTCCAGCGAGTACTGCAGCTGCCATGGGGTGCTTGGCGGGTCGGCAGTCGGGCGGGAGAACTGCAGTCTCAGCTCATGAGACGCACCAACGGCATCGTACACCGTCACGCTGGTTGTCCAGCTGGTGCCATCCAGCTGGAGGTTGCCCTTGTATAGCACGCTGGTGGTCGCCTGTCCGGCGACGGTCTTGCCAACAGGTATGGTGATGAACGACTGCGGACCCAGCGGCTCCGTGATATCGATGGTGCCGTCAGCATTAGGCATCCATCCCACCAGCTTCTCTCCGGTGGCTTTATGTACGAGTGTGCCGTTCGCGTCGATATCGAAGTTTCCGTCGCGCGTGAAGGCGACGCGCCTGTTGTTGCTTACCACGAAGAAGCCGTTGCCCTGAATAGCAAGGTCGGTGACGCGGTTGGTGGCTTGCAGACTGCCCTGTTCCAGAATGGTGTCGATACTGCCTACCTGCGTGCCCAGCCCTATCTGCATCGGGTTGGTGCCGCCCATGCCCCCTTCCACCGGTCTGGTAGCACCGCGCAGCGTCTGTGAAAGCATCTCCTGAAAATTCACCCGCCCGGATTTGAATCCGGTGGTGTTGATGTTGGCGATATTGTTGCCGACCACACCCATGCGCACCTGGTGCGCCTTGATGCTCGAGATGCTCGAGAACATCGCCTGAAGCATATCTCTGACCTCCTCCTTACATGTGTTGACGTGATTGTAACGGTTGGCTCCCTCGGTCGGTCGGGAGCACAGGGGGCGTCCCCGTCACGCGGAGGGGGTCCCGCCCCGACGGCATGCCCGTTACAGCACTACCGCGCTGTCGATATTGGTAAACACGTTCTCCTTCAGGTTCTCCTTGTCGATAGCGGTAATCACCGTGCGGTTGCGCACGCTCACAATCAGCGCAATGTCGTCCATCAGCAGAAGAGACTCGCGAGAGCCTTTTTCCGCCGCTTTGTCTACGGCGTTCTCCACCCGTCGCAACGCTTCCGCGTCCAGCTCGATGTGGCGCGATTGCAGCCTTGCCTGCGCGTGAGCGGAGAATCGCACACTCCCTTGCGCCTGCTGCAGCGCGGTGCGGAACGCTTCACCGCCCTGTACCGTGCGTTGCGCAGGTGTTGCGGTTGTGGGCGCAGAAACGTTTGCTATCTGGCGAACCTCTGGCATCTTGCACCTCCCGAGCTATCCGTTCACCTGCAGCACGTTTTCCACACGCGCCTCTTTGCCGTCCACCAGCAGCCACACGCCGTCGGCAGTAAAGCGCACTGCACTCACCTTGCCTTCCACAGGAGAAGCCTCGCCCTCGCGCAAAGCGGTAACCTGCTTGCCGAGCAGGGCGGTGGCTTGCGTGGCGGTGACCAGCGTCTGAAGCTTTTGCAGGGTATGCGCCATCTCTTCGGCGTTTTCCACCTGCGCGAACTGCGCCAGCTGCATCAGGAAATCCCTGTCCTGCATCGGCTCCAGAGGGTTCTGGTTCTGCAGCTGCGTCAGGAACAGCTTCAGGAACTGGTCCTTGCTGGTGCTTTTCGTTGTACTCGTCGACGCGGTTGTTGTATTGCTTACACCGCTACTTGCTGTGACCGTCATCGTGTTTCAACCTCCTCTGCGCTACGCCAGCAGGTTAACGCTTCCCGGTGTAGCGCGTCCCAAACTTGCCTCGCTGATGGCGGGCATCGCCGATTCTGCTTCCAGCCAGCCTCTTGCCGATGGCAGTGGAGTGTACGGCTGGTGCAACAGGAACTGACGCCCGTCGCCCTGCACGGATACCTGCAGTGCACCCAGCTGCAATCCTCGCTCCTGCAGTGCTTGTTGCAGCAGGCTGGAGTTGCTTTCCAGCATCTGCCTCACCGCGTGATTGTCCGCCACGATGTGCGTGTGGATGGCGCCATCGCTAACGGAGATGGTGACGCGCAGTCTGCCCAGATGCTCCGGCTCCAGCTGCAGGGTCACACTGCTGGCGCTGCGCTGGCTTGTTATCGTTTCTATCTGCCGGGCAACCTGACGAACCACCTCAGCAGGCGACACTTCGGACGGCTGGACAGCCGTCTCCGCCGTCCGGTGCACCGCCGATGCGGTCTCTGCGCCCTGTGCACCGTGCAGATGCACCTCTGGCAAGCGCGGAGACGATGGCTTTTCGCTTATCTCGAACGCCGTTGGCTTCCTCGTTTGGCTGCGCGTGCCTCTGGAAACTGCCGACGTGCCAACCTGACGCTCGTGCCTTTCCTCGCTCTGCATCTGGCTGGGGTTGTCTGCCTGCACCTGAGCGACTGCCGGGTTCTGGGCTGTCGGCGCAGCTGCCGAACCCTCAGAGAGCGGGTGAGGTATTTCCCTGTTGCCCTCCGGCAGTGTTTGTGCTCCCGACGCGGACGGAACCGCCGGCGCAGGGTTCACGATGTCACCCGGAGCGACCTCGCGCAAGGGCAACGCCGACGCCACGGACGGTATCTCTTGAGTCGGTTGAGCGGGTTCTGCCGTAGGGTTCGCCCCTTGCGCGGTCAAAACAGCAGGCTCGTCGCCAGCGGCCAGAGGCGTTGGGAATGTTCCCTCACCACCGGGCTCTGCAGAAGCCTCTGCTGAAAGAGCTGTTGGGGCCGGCGCGTCGGTTACAACCTGTGGAAGAAACACAACCCGCTGCACCGATAGATGAGGCGTTCCGGCATCTGGTGTGTGCGCCTCCGGCAGAGGAGTGCTCTGCACAAGCGGCATACCCGCTACAGGCAACGGCAGTCCCAGCAAAGCGACCGCCTGCTCAATCTCTCCTGCCGAAAGAGGCTTTTGCTGTTCCGGCAGCAGACCGTCCGCCGGCGCAGCGACCGCTTGCTGTTCCCCTTCCGCAGTAACGAGGTTCTGCGCCGTCGCCAGCAGCAAAGCGAACGGGGAATCATCCGCTACCGCACCCGGCGAATTGCCCTGCTGTGAGGAAAGCCTGTTTGCCGCAGGCAAAGGGCCGGCACTGATTTCCACCTGTATCGTTTGCGTCACTCTCTCACCTCCTTTCCGGTGTGGTTTGTGGTGGCGCAAAGCCGGTAATATTGTCGGCAGGTGTGAGGGTGAATCTTAGAGTGGAGGTTGAGGTTGGGGGATACCTGTACGGGCATATCCACCTGTTGGAGGTTTGTAACGTGGCGTGCGAAGCAAGCGTATTAAAAGGGAGAGAACTCTTCTACTGTGAGCGGAACCCAGGTGTGCAGGCGATGGATAAGATGATATTCTATGACCCGTCCCGCAGGCGCAGGCGATGGCTGATACGATTGGGCGGTCTGTTGACTTTCACTCTTGTTGTACTGACCACGGTTTTTGTGCTAAGCCTGTTATTCGTGCCCATTCTGCCTCGGTTGGGGGCTTTCCATGCGCGTCATGCGACGCGTGTTCTCGCCGTTCGTTTGCCTGGCCGTCAGAGCAGGTTGCGACGACACATGTTTCTGCGCACACGCGAAGAGCTCTTTCGGCAGATTGCCCAGGACGAGCGTCACCTTCGGACTCTGCGTCCGGTTACTTCGCATGTGCCTCGTATTGTCGCCGCTTTTTACACCACGTGGCAGGAGACAGGACTGCACTCTCTGAGAGCCAACGCCGACAAGATAACGCACTTACTGCCTGAGTGGTTACACCTGGCGCGGGATGGCAGTGGACTGGATTTGTATGATTGGGACCCCGCCATCGTCCCCCATAATCGCGACGTATTGCAGATAGCCCGCCAGCACGGTATGAAGGTTATGCCCGTGCTTAACAACGCGGAGGCAGGACGCTTTGACCCGCGGCGTGTGCACCGGTTGCTTGCCAGCCCATCCGCTCAGCAGGCTCTTGCTTTGCAAATTCGCGACTGGCTGGTGCAGAACGGCTTTCAGGGTATCAACATCGACTTCGAGAATCTTTACCCTGAAGACTACCAGCGGTTATCACAGTGGCTGAAACTGCTCGGTGAGACACTGCACCCGCTTGGGTTACAGGTTAGCGTAGATGTAGAAGCTGAGCGCGCTCCGGTATACTGGAAGCAGGTAGCGAACGCCTGCGACTTCGTGGTGCTGATGGCTTATGACGAACACTACGCCGGCGGTGAGCCGGGACCGGTGGCTTCCCTTGACTGGACGCGGCGTGTGCTTAAGCAAGCACTGGAGCGGATTCCTGCGAGTAAGCTGGTGCTGGGTATCGGCAATTACGCATACGACTGGCGCAGCTCTTCCAGCGCGGCGGAGACGCTAACCTTTCAGGAGGCTATCCTGCGGGCTCGGGATAACCGGTCAGACGAACCGCCTCAGCGTGTGATAGACTTCGATTCGCAGGCGCTGAACCCCACCTTCACCTATACCGACGATAACGGGGTATTCCATGAGGTCTGGCTCCTCGACGCGGTGACCGCTGCCAACCAGTGGCTGCTCGGCAATCAGGCAGGGTTGCGTGGCGCGGCGTTGTGGGTGCTGGGCTCCGAAGACCCTTCTATATGGAACGTTCTGCGCAAAGACCGGGTGGCGCAGTCGCCGGAGTGGCAGATGTTGAAGCGGATTGCCTATCCGTACGATATCGAGTTCATCGGGCAGGGCGAGGTTCTTTCGGTGGCGTCGATGCCGCAGGACGGTGAGCGCACGGTAGATGTCGACCCCAATACCGGGCTATGCGCCGATGAAGAGTACATGCGTTTCCCCTCTGCTTTTGTGCTTCGACGTACCGGCTACCATCCCAAGTGGTTGGTATTGACCTTTGACGATGGTCCCTCGGAACCGTACACCGCACAGATACTGGATACCTTGAAGTGTTTCGGGGTCAGGGCAACCTTCTTCGTGATCGGCGAGAACGTAGAGCACTATCCCGACCTTGTGCAGCGCATGTGGGAAGAGGGGCATGAGATAGGCAGCCATACCTTCACGCACCCCAATATGGGAGCGGTGTCGCTTCGGCGGGCGAGGCTGGAGCTGAACGCCACCCAGCGCGTCTTGCAGAGTACTCTGCAACGTTCCACCCTGCTGTTTCGCCCTCCATACAATGCGGACGCCGAACCTGCCAGTGCAGAGGAGGTGCGCCCCATTATCATCGCCTCTCAGATGGGCTACCTCACGGTCGGTGAGCTCATTGACCCGCAGGACTGGAATCTTCAGCCTCGCGACACAGGGCATGTAGTTCACAGGCGCACCGCGGAAGACATTGCCCGGCAGGTTCTCCAGCAGGTGCGGACGGGGGTGGGCAGTACTATTTTGTTGCATGACGGCGGGGGCGACCGTTCGCAAACAGTAAAGGCGCTGAGTATCATCATTCCCGAACTGCAACGGCAGGGATACCGCTTCGTCACGGTGTCAGAGATGCTGGGACGCACCCGTGATGCAGTGATGCCCCCGTTGTCTGCCAAGGATATGGTGTTGGTCGGCGTAGACAGGATGGTGTTCGAACTGAACTACTGGACGGACCTGCTTCTGCGCCTCGCTTTCCTGAGCGCTATTGTTCTGGCGATACTGCGTGTGGCAACGGTGATACCCTTAGCGTTGTTCGCGGCGGTGCGAGAGCGCAGGCAGGGGATGGTAAAGGACTACCATCCAACCGTCAGCGTCATCATCGCGGCGTACAACGAACAGAAGGTAATCGCGCGCACCATTCGGGCGGTTTTGGAAAGCCAATATGTTCCTGAAGAGATTATCGTGGTAGACGACGGTTCCACAGACGGTACCGCAGAGGAAGTGCAGAGGTTGTGTGCGTTGTATCCACAGGTGAGGCTGATACGTCAGCCGAATCAGGGCAAGGCGGCTGCCCTGAACAACGCTATCCAGCACGCTACCGGAGAGATACTGATTGCCCTCGACGCAGATACTCTGTTCCTGCCCGCTACCATCCCTAATCTGATTCGGCGGTTTGCGGACCCGAAGGTTGGAGCGGTCGCCGGTAATGTGAAGGTGGGCAACCGTATCAATGTGCTGACGCGGTGGCAGGCGATAGAGTACATCACGAGCCAGAATCTGGACCGACGCGCTTATGCGTTGCTGAACGCGGTCACCGTAGTACCCGGGGCGGTAGGCGCATGGAGGCGTGAAGCGGTGCTGCAGGTGGGCGGCTATGAACGCGATACGATGGCGGAGGATATGGACCTTACCTGGCGTCTGCGTCGGGCGGGATGGCGGATCGTGACCGCTAACGATGCGGTTGGGCTAACGGAAGCACCGGACAACTTAAGGGGCTTGTTCCGGCAACGGTTCCGCTGGGCTTACGGTACGCTGCAGTGCCTGTGGAAGCACCGCTCTGCACTCGGTCACTACGGATGGTTTGGCTGGGTGATGCTACCTTCCCTGTGGCTGTTTCAGGTGCTCTTTCAGGTTCTGTCGCCTCTGGTGGATTTGCAGGTGGCGTGGACGCTACTCAACGTGGGCGAGGCATGGATTACGCGCGGGTTACTGCGCCAGGACTGGCAGCCCCTGCCACAGGCGGTTGCCGCGCTGTCGCAAATCGGCTTTCTCTACGCCCTGTTCTTTGGTATTGAACTGCTGGCGGGCATCGTAGCATTCCGCCTGGACCGTGAGCGAATGAGATTGCTATGGTGGCTGTTCTGGCAACGTTTTGTCTATCGCCAGCTGATGTACGCGGTGATGATTAAATCCGTGCTCACCGCCCTGCAGGGCGTGCGCGCCGGCTGGAGCAAGCTGGAGCGCAAGGGAACCGTACAGGCATCCGGCTAGCCGGGACGGCTGACGTCAACAGCCTCCGAGCAAAAGACACAGGATGACTGAGCACATACTTGCCTTAAGTGCCCGGCGCGTTCGTATCTTCCTCCGCCCCCAGCTTACGAGCAATCTTTTCCAGCAGGTGATTCTGGTACTCCAGATGGTGCAATATCACCTCTACCTCGTGCTCGGTTTTCAGGTTCACCTCGTAGTCGCTCTCCGCGCGCAGCTCCGCGTGACGGCTCAGCACGTTCTGCCCGACCATCAGCAAGGGCATGAGCAGAATCTGAATGAGGTTGGAAATGAACAGCCATAGCACAAAGGCGGTGGGCGGGTCAAAGCGCAGATGCTTGGGCGCGAGGGTATTCCATCCCAGCCACAGGGCGGTCCATGTGGCTATCAGGAAGAAAAAGCCCATCGTGCCCACGCGCTCGGTGACGGCGAGCGCCAGCTGCTCCATTCGGGTAAGCTGGCGCACATGTTCCACGTTGACGTTACGCACAGGCTTGCGCCGGCGTTTTACCTCCTCCAGCGATGGTGGTTTGGGCGGCTTGTGCGTGTTCTCCGGCATGGCTGTATCTCTCTACGTAGAAGCCCACAGCATCCCGCGCTTCATAATCTCCAGCGCTTCGGGCACTTCGAAGTCCTTCGCCACGTGCCCCAACGAGCTGTAGAACACGCGCCCCTTGCCGTAGCGTCGCTTCCACACCACCGGCATCACCGTGCCCGCAATCCATTCGCAGTACTCCCCGCTGAAGGTGGTGGTGGCGAGCACCTCGTTGGAGGGGTCTACGTGCATATAGTACTGCTCAGAGTGCATCTTGAAGTCGCTCAAGCCTGCCACGATAGGGTCTTCGGGCTTGATGATGTTCACCTCGTAGTCGATGATGTTGCCCGGGTGCGCAACCCACTGCCCGCCCACCATGAACTGGTATTCGGTGTTGTTGCGGAACGAGTCGCCCATACCGCCGTGCCAGCCTGCGATGCCCACACCACTGCGCACGGCGTCCAGCAAGCCCGCCTCCTGTTCGGGGGTAATCGTGCCCATCGTCCATATCGGCACGATGAGGTTGAGCGACTGCATCAAGTCTTTATCTGTGTAGGTGTCCAGCGTGTTGGACACAATCACTTCGTAGCCCTGCGATTGCAGCCACGGTGCGAAAATCTCGGCGCACTGTTTGGGTTCGTGCCCCTCCCAGCCGCCCCACACAATCAACGCGCGTTTCATGTTTGTCTCCTCCTGTTAAGCGTCTATCTGTCCATGCCGTAAGCCCATCGGCAGGGGGTTCGGGCGTTCGCAGGTGCTTTCAATCAGGATGTGCTTGCCTGCTTCGGATGCCTCCACGAACGCCTGCATCACGTCCAGCACATGGTAGGCAAGGTCGCCGTTGGCGCGGTGCGGTCTGCCCGTCTGGATGGCTGCCGCCATGTCCGCTACACCAAGCCCACGGCTGTTCTCTGTGTAACCGTGCGTCAGCGGTATCTCCATCCAGTCGCGGTTGCCCGGTCGGTACAGGCGCACCGGCCCGCCGAAGGTGTTGGGGTCGGGTACGCTCAGCGTTCCCTCCGTGCCGTATATCTCGATGCGGGGTAGCTGCGCCGCCCACACGTCGAAGCTCATGACCACCGTGCCAATCGCGCCGTTCGCGAAGTCTATCGTGCCGGTGATATGCGTTGGCGTCTCCACCTTCACCACCTTGCCGTATTTGGGCTGGCTGGTGATGAGCCGTTCGGGGAAGGTGATTCGCGCCGAGCCGGTGACGCGCTTGATGGGGCCAATCAAGTTCACCAGCGCGGTGAGGTAGTAGGGACCCATGTCGAACATCGGTCCGCCGCCCACCTCGTAGTAAAACTCCGGCGAGGGATGCCAGCTCTCATGTCCGTGACAGGTCATGAAGGCGGTTGCGCCCACCGGCTCGCCGATCCAGCCGTCGTCGATCAGCTTGCGGCAGGTCTGGATGCCACCGCCCAGAAAGGTATCGGGCGCAGAACCCACGCGCATCCCCCTTGCACGGGCGGCTTCGACTGTTTTGCGTCCGTCCTCACGGTTGGTCGCCAGCGGTTTCTCGGTGTACACATGCTTGCCCGCCTCGATGGCTCTGAGGTTTATCTCCGCGTGCGCTTTGGGCACGGTGAGGTTGAGCACGATTTCCACTTCAGGGTCGGCGAGCAGCTCGTCGGGCGTCAGCACTTTGGGGATGTTGAACTCGGCAGCACGGGCGCGTGCCTTCTCCATGTCGAGGTCGGCGCACGCCACAATCTCTAAGGTCTCAAAAACCCTGCCTGCCTGCAGGTAGATGGGGCTGATGTTGCCACAGCCAATCACGCCCACTTTCATGCGGCGCATGGGATGGTCTCCTTTCGAGCGGATGTCTGTGGGTTAGAATTCGCACAGGAGGGCGGAAGCTCCTGCGTCTGTTGGAGGGCGAGGCTCCTGCCGAGCCGTGCTGCCTAAGGCTTACAGCGGAATGCGTTGGGCGAAAGAGCTATTTAACGTCTCCGTAGCCGATACACGTATGCCAGCACTTCCGCCACCGCCTGATACAGCTCGGGCGGAATCTGCTGACCGATGTCCACCGTGCGATACAGGCTCTGTGCCAGAGGAGGGTTCTCCACAATCGGCACGCCGTGTTGCTGTGCGATTTCGCGGATGCGCAGGGCTATCAGGTTCATGCCCTTTGCCACTACCGTCGGAGCCGCCATCTTCTGCGCGTCATATTGCAGGGCGACCGCATAGTGCGTGGGGTTGGTCACCACCACATCCGCTTTGGGCACTGCCTGCATCATGCGCCGACGGGCGATGGCTTGCTGGCGGGCGCGGATGCGGGACTTCACCTGCGGGTCGCCTTCTGTCTGCTTCATCTCCTGCTTGACCTCCTCTTTGGTCATGCGCAGGCTCTTCTCGTATTCCCATCGCTGGAAGCCGTAGTCCAGCAACGCCAGCACCAGCATCGCCAGCCCCACGCGCCACGCCATCTTGTAGAGCAGTTGCCCCACCAGCATCAGCACCATGAGCGGGTCTATCTCGCTGGTGCGCAAAAGCATCGCCGCGTCCGCCCTCACCGCCGAGAAGGTGAGCCAGCCGATAAGCAGAACTTTGAGCAGGGTTTTGACGCTCTCCACAAACGCGCGACGGGAGAAGAGGCGGGTGAAGCCAGCCACCGGATTCAGACGCGCCCAGTTGGGAGCCAGCGGTTCGGCGGTGAACATCACACCCACCTGCAGCAGGTTCACCACTACGCCCACCACCATCGCCACTCCGATCACGGGCAGAAACGCCTTCGCCGCATGGCTTAGGCAACCTGAGGCAAACGAGAGCGCAAGCGCAGGGGAGAACTCGGTGCGGCTGAGGTTGGTCAGCGCGAAGCGGATGGACTCCATCGCTCCCTGCAATGCGCCCTCGCTGACCGCCTTCAGTGCCATCACCACCGCCAGAAACACCGCCACCGACGACAGCTCTACCGACCGGGCGACCTGCCCCCGTCGGCGCGCCTCTTGCCGTCGTCGCGGCGTTGCTTGTTCCGTGCGTTCTTCTGCAGGCATGGGTGAACTTGATAAGACCTATCCCCTTGACCCCTTCCTTACGGAGGAAGGGAAACGAAGGGTGTTTGTAGTCGCGCACGTGAGTGTGCTTGAAGCGGCACTGACGTGCTGCACTACGAGCTTTTCAACCGACGAAAACCTAACCCCCTGACCCCCCTTCCCTACAAGGGAAGGGGGAAGCGGCTACCCTCTCTGGGGGTGAGGTATGCTCAACCTATCCCCTGACCCCCCTTCCCTACGAGGGAAGGGGAAACCCGGCTCCCCTCTCCCTGTGGGAGAGGTCCCTTCCACCTTCCCTACGAGGGACGGGAGAACGGCTCCCCTCTCCCTGTGGGAGAGGGGCCAGGGGAGAGGTTCCTTCCACCTCCATTATCGGCAAAGCGGAGAAACCACTTCAGGTTTGCCAGCGCTTACTTCAGCGGGATAGCGTAGGGGGTAGCGGAGACACATCACGGCTTCGTGAGTGCCCTTAACAGGTTCAGCACCTCCTGCGCCGCGAGAGGCAGGGTGTTCACGAACACGTTCGCTACCAGCGGCAGCACAATAGCCAGCGTGATTAAGCCCATGGCGATTTTGGCGGGCGCGCCCACGAAGAAAACGGGCATCTGCGGAACCGCCCGCGACACGATGGCTAACGCCGCATCCACCACAATCAGCACCGCAGTAGCAGGAGCGGCGATACGCAACGCCAGCAGGAATATCTGCGCAATCACATCCGAGAGCAGGGGCTGTAACCGCGCCGCATCGAGCGCAACGCCCCCCACCGGCACCGCCTGAAACGACTCCGCCAGCGCGGCGAGCAGCCAGTGGTGCGCGTTCACCTGCAGGTATACCACCATCAGCAGCAGGATGTGAAACTGCGCCAACAACGAGGCAGGGGCGGGCGCGAAGGGGTTCATCAACTGATAGATGCCGTAGCCGACCTGCATGTCCAGAAACGCCCCTGCCATCTGCACCGCGCTGAAGAACAGCGACACCAGATAACCAATCAACATCCCCACCAGCGTCTCACCCAGCAGGATCCCGACAAGCAATAGCCAGTCCTCTGGAGGCGTGCCCACTTTGCCCAGTGCGGTGGGGGTGAGCGCGAGGGCAAAGGCGGTGCTGAAACCCAGTTTGACGGGCACGGGCACGCTGGGACTGCCGAACACCGGCGCGGTGACCATCAGTCCGCCGATACGGAACAGCACCACCAGAAACGTCCAGAAGAGTTGTGTGGATGCCCAGATGGGGTCCATCTTGCTACCGCGGCACAAACGAGAACAGCTGCACCATGAACGCCACCATCGTGGCGAGCATCCAGGGACCGAAGATGACCAGTGCAATCACCACGGCAGCGATTTTGGGCACGAAGGTCAGCGTCACCTCCTGAATCTGCGTCACTGCCTGAAAGAGGCTCACCAGTACTCCTGCCACCATGCCGAATATCAGCACCGGCAGGGCGATTTGCACCAGTACCCACAAAGCTTGTCGTCCGACTTCTAATGCCTGTGCTTCGGTCATGAAAACTCACCTCACTTAAACCCCGCCGCCAGCGAGCCGATTAACAGCGTCCAGCCGTTTGCCATGATGAACACCAGCAGTTTAAACGGCAGGGAGATGACGATGGGCGGCAGCATCATCATGCCCATGCTCATCAGCGTGCTGGCGACGAACAGGTCGATAATCAGGAACGGGATGTAGATATAAAAGCCGATGATGAACGCCGTTTTCAATTCGCTCAGGATGAAGGCGGGAATAACGGTTGTGATCGGCACGTCGTCGGGCGTGCGGGGCGGTTGTTTGGGCTTGCTCAGGTTGATGAACAACTGCAGGTCCTTTTCATACGTCTGGCGCAGCATGAAGGCACGCAGGGGCTTCTCGGCATTGCTCAGCGCCTGCTGAAAGCTGATGCGGTTGTCGAGGTACGGCTGTAAGGCGTTCCGGTTGATGTCGTTGAACACGGGCGCCATCACAAAGAAGGTGAGGAACAGGCTGATGCCAATCACCACCTGATTGGGCGGGATGGTAGGTGTGCCGATGGCGGTGCGCAGGAACGACAACACGATGACGATGCGCGTGAAAGCAGTGGTCATGATGAGCAGGGCAGGCGCGAGTGTGAGCAGGGTCATCAGGATAAGCACCTGCAGAGTGACCGCTACGTCCTTCGGGTTTTGCGCTGTGCCCACCTGCACGGAGACGCGCGGCACCGCCACTGGCGTTTGCGCCCAGGCGCACGCCGCCAGACCCAGCAACAGCACAATGAAGAACCCGTTTGGTGCTCTGCGCCACATTGCCCCGAAACCTCGCAGGTTTATTATCGGAAAAGCGGAGAAAACGCTTGAGGGTTGGATACCCGCGATGCGGGTTCTCGTGCTATAATGAGTAAGAAGGCAACTACCGGTCTGTCAAAGCCCATCCTTGGGGATGTGGTGGCTAAACCGGCTCACTGTGGGGTTCGCCCTCCTCATGGGGGAACGTGAAGATGCACGCTTGACAGACTGTTACTTTGCCACGTGTCGTTAAAACGAGATTCTTCGCTTCGCTCAGAATGACAGGGTTGGTGTGTTTTCTTGTCATGCTGAGCGTGAGCGAAGCATCTTATCCTTTTTATCATGCTGAACGCAGTGAAGCATCTCGGAGATTCTTCGCTTGCGCTCAGAATGACATGCTTTGTTTTGTCAGCAGGTGATTTGTTAAACCTCATTCTACAGGGGGCGAGGAGAATGATTGCCGAAATCGTCTCGGTGGGCACGGAACTGCTGATGGGGCAGATTGTGGATACCAACGCCGCCACCATCAGCGCCGCGCTACCCTCTATCGGATACAGGGTGCTGTACCGGCAAACGGTGGGCGATAATCTGGAACGGCTCACCCAATCGCTGAAGCTCGCGCTGTCGCGGTCGGATGTGGTGATTACCATCGGAGGGCTGGGACCCACGATGGACGACCTCACGCGCGAGGGCATCGCCGCCGCGCTGGACGAACCGCTTATTTTAGACCATGACCTTCAGCAGGAGCTCCAGCAAAAGTTCCAGCAACGCCGCTACCCGATGGTCAGTAGCATTATCCGGCAAGCGTATCGCCCCGCTTGCGCCCGCCCTCTGCCCAACCCCAACGGCACTGCACCCGGTCTCATCGCCGAGAAAGGCGATAAAGTAATCATCGCTCTGCCCGGTCCTCCTGCCGAGCTGATACCGATGTTCAACGACTACGTAATGCCTTACCTGCGCGAGAGGGCAGGGGGGGAGCCCGGCGTCATCCTGTCGCGCATCCTGCGGGTGTGCGGGATGGGCGAGTCGCTGGTGGAAGACCGCATCAAAGATCTGATGCAAGGCTCCAACCCGACGGTTGCCCCCTACGCCAAGACGGGCGAGGTACATCTGCGCATCACCGCCAGCGCGCCTTCTTCCGAACAAGCTCAGGCGATGATTGCCGAAGTGGAGGCGCAAATCCGCGAACGACTGGGTAGCGCGGTGTACGGTGTGGACGAGCAAACGCTGGAGCAGGCGGTGATGGAACTGCTGTGGGCGAAGGGAGCAACCGTCGCGGTCGCCGAGTCGTGTACCGGTGGGCTGATCGGACACCGGCTGACGGAGGTGCCCGGCAGCTCGAAGGCATTGATAGGGGGAGTGGTCGCCTACAGTAACGAATTGAAGATACGGTTACTGGGCGTCCCCGAAGAGACCTTGCGACAGCACGGCGCGGTGAGCGAGCCTACCGCCCGCGCGATGGCGGAGGGAATCCGTGCGCTAACCGGTGCGCACTACGGCATCGGCACAACGGGCATTGCCGGACCGACGGGCGGCACGCCGGAAAAGCCGGTGGGGCTGGTGTACGTCGCCGTCGCTTCCGAGAAGGGCACGCGCGTGGCGGAACATCGCTTCATCGGCAGGCGTAGCGAGGTGAAATGGCGGGCGTCGCAGGCTGCGCTGGTGATGTTGCGAGAGGAGCTGTTATGATGCGTCTGTTCTTTGCGGTGTTGCTGGATGAGCACACGAGAGGGCGCGTCGCGCTGGTGCAGGAGGCGATGAAGCGTGCACTGGCGGGACAGCGTATCTCGTGGGTGAAGCAGGAGAACCTGCACCTGACCCTGCGCTTTCTGGGCGAACAGGACGAGAAGGGCTTGCGTCAAGCGATAGAAGCGGGGCAAACCGTTGCCCGTGAGCGTCAAACTTTTCGCTTCGTGGTACAGGGTGCGGGCGCGTTCCCCGACCTGCGTCGGGCGCGGGTGCTGTGGGTGGGCGTGGAAGAGCCGGTAGAGCCTCTATATTATCTGGCGCACCAGCTGGAAAAAGAGCTGCGACAGCGCGGTTTCCCCCCGGAAGACAAGCCGTTCCGCTCACACATCACGCTGGCGCGAATCAAGGAGCCTCCCCCCGCTCAGGTGATGCAGAAGTTGATAGAATCCCTGCCGAACGAACCTCTGGGCAGTGTGGAGGTGCGTTCCTTCGTGCTGATGCAGAGCGTGTTGAATCCCAATGGCTCACTGTATACCCCAGTGCAAGAGTTCCCGCTCGGCGCAGGCTAAAAGACTGCGCCCTGCGCAAGCTGCGCAGGGCGGTTGAATATTGAGTATCGGGCTTTTGCCTGCCTACGCCTGTGTGACTTCCTCTAATCTGCCCGTCTCCACGTGGTAAATCAACCCGTACACGGGGATGTCCTTCGCGATGAAGGGGCATTCGCGCACACGCTGTACCTGTTTGCGCACGCTCTCATGCAGGTCGTGGAAAGCGTGCAGGGAGAACCCACTGGCGTCTGCGCCGTATTGCTGCTGTAGCTGCTTCTGCACCTCTTCGTCGCGGAAGGTGAGCATCCCACAGCCGGTGTGCGCGATGACCAGAATTTCGCGCGTGCCCAGCAGGTTGGTGGAGATAACCAGCGAACGGATGGCATCGTCCGTTGCCAGCGCACCTGCGTTGCGGATAACGTGCACCTCACCGATGCCGAAGCCCAGAAACTGGTCGGGCATCAGGCGGGCGTCCATGCAGGTAAGCACCGCCGCCTTGCGGGAAGGAGGTGTGGGCAGGTCGCCATGCCGGAAACCCTCCGCGTAGCGGGCGTTTGCCTGTAGAGCTTCCTGGTAGAAAGACATTTGGAACCCTCCTCAAAAGGCGATTATGTTGATTGACATAGTATAGTATACCATACTGTACCAGCCGATGCATGAGATTCTTCAGAACGACAGCAAGCGCAACTGCTTCGCCGCTGTTACAAATCCTCTCTGGCAAGGTTCCTTCCTGGGGAGGGCGAGGCTCCTGCCGAGCCGTTTGGTTTGTGGTCGCGACGGAGCGCGACCCTCCAAAACAATCCCTCTGGAGGGCGAGGCTCCTGCCGAGCCGTTCGGTTTATGGTCGTGACGGAGCACGACCCTCCAGAACAATCCCTCTGGAGGGCGAGGCTCCTGCCGAGCCGTTGCGGTTATCCCTTCACGAGAGCGTTCGGAAAAATAGTGCTCTGTCAATCTTGCTGTCGGGTGCAGCCAGAGCGGCTTTGTGCTTTCACCATGCTCGCCCTACGATTAAAATCATGGGCTATGAACAGAGCAAAATCCGCCCGCGCGGATTGAACAACCTGTGAAGACAGGTTTATCCTCACCATAGCCCACCATTTATGAACTTTGAAAAAATAAACGTATTTATGTTATGCTACTGGTGGAGGTGAGGAGGATGTCACGCCGCCTGCATCTCCACCTGACCGATGAGCAACGTCGCGAACTTACCGGGGCACGCGA
>Ga0101941_1001032_pt1 | contig 26536 bp, 22 predicted proteins | sample DewCreD2012metaG_3_FD_75242 | JGI IMG/M metagenome (GOLD analysis project Ga0101941, IMG submission 75242) | Hot spring sediment bacterial and archeal communities from British Columbia, Canada, to study Microbial Dark Matter (Phase II) - Dewar... ...
CTTCTTGACGCTTTTGCCTGCCGCGGCAGCCCCGAACTAATCATCAGGGAAGAAGGTCGAGCCATCTGACACGAATGTCGTGTCTCTGGAGCAGTGCGAGAGTCTGCTTCTGGCGCGCCCCAGACGCAAGCTGGTCTCACGCGAGGTCAATTCTGGCCTCGTGCGACCCCTATGCCGAGGCTTGATGCCCAGGCGTTCAGGTCGCCCCGTTTCAGGGCGGTGGCCATCATTTCCGGAAAAAGATCGGGTGTGCAGGCGAAGACCGGGGCGCCGAGGCCGGCGATGGCGGCGGCCATGGTCGCGTCGTAAGACGGGCGGCCGTCGTCGTTCAGCGCCAGCAGCACGATCAGGTTGACGCCGCTGTTCACCAGGGCTGCCGCCCGGCCCAGCATGGCCTTGGCGTCCCCGCCCTCATAGAGATCGGTGACCAGCACCAAATGGGTCTGGGACGGGTCGGCGATATTGGCCTGGCACCAAGCCAGGGCCTGGTTGATGTCGGTGCCGCCGCCCAGCTGGATGCCGAACAGCACATCGACCGGATCGGCCAGGTCCTCGGTCAGGTCGGCGACCACGGTGTCGAAAACGGCCAGCTTGGTGCGCATGGCCGGGATCGAGGCCAGCACCGCCGCGAAGATCGAGGCGTAGACCACCGAACTGGCCATCGAACCGGACTGGTCGACGCACAGCACCACCTCGTCGAGGCGCCGGCGGCCGCTCGCCCGGCCAAAGCCGATCAGCTTTTCCGGCACGATCGTCCGGTGTTCGGCCTGCCAGTGGCGCAGGTTGGCACGGATGGTGCGGGGCCAGTCGATGTCGCCGGGACGGGGGCGGAAGGTGCGTTGGCTGCGGTTGAGCGCTCCGCGCACCGCCTGGGTGGTCTGCCCCTCCAGCTTGGCCAGCAACTCGTCGACCACCTTGCGCACCACCTGGCGGGCGGTGTCCTTGGTCTTTTCCGGCATCACCGAGCGCAGCGAGATCAGGTCGGCGATCAGGTGAACGTCGGCCTCCACCGCGGCGAGGAACTCCGGCTCCAGCAGCATCTGGCGCAGGCCCAGCCGCTCGAAGGCGTCGCGCTGCACCATCTGCACCACGGGGGCGGGGAAGAACTCGCGCACGTCGCCCAGCCAGCGCGAGACCTTCGGAGCCGAAGCGCCCAGCGAACCCTTGCGGCCGCCGCTGTCATCGCCCGGGCCGTAGAGGGCTGTAAGGGCGGCGTCCAGCCGCTGATCGCGTGGGTCCAGCGCCTCATCGCCGTCCTCGGCGCCCAGCACCAGGCGCCAGCGGCGGCGGGCGTCCTCGGCGGTCGGCGCGATCGTCTCGTCCGGCGCGGGGTTGTCCTGGCTCATGCGCTCATTCCCAGCAGGGTCTTCAGTAGCGGCAGGGCCGCCTGGAAGGCCGTGTCGTCGCCGGCGGCCGTCGTCTCGTCGAGACCCGTGGCGGCGCGATCGGTCGCGGCGTTCAGCAAGCGGCGGCGCTCCATGCGGTCCAGCCCCGAAAAGGCTCGACGCAGCTGGGGCAGCAGGCCGTCGAGGTCCTCGGCTGGGATACGTCGCAGCCAGTCGTCCAGCAGGTCGAGCAGCGGCTGGTCGTGCAGCAGCAGCCGGCCGGCGTCGTCGAGGAATCCCTCGAGCCAGGCGGCGGCCTCGGCGGGCGGCACGGCCGGAGACAGGGCCCGCGACAGCCGCGTGGCGGTGGCCTCGACGCCGTCGCCGCCGTCATGCAGCTTGCGGGCCGCGAAGCCGCGCAGGCGGGGTGCGACCGCCATGTCCTCGATCAGCCGGCCCAGAGCGGCGCGCCAGTCGGCGACCAGTTCGGGGCGGTCCATTAGCGGCAGGGCCCGCTCCAACCCGGCGGCGGCATCCAGCATGATGGCGGCGGCCCCGTCGTCCAATTGGCGGCAGGCGACCGCTAGGCCGACGCAGACTTCCTCGACGATGGTCTCGATCAGCCGGCGCAATGGTGCCTCGGGGATGGCCCGGGCCTGGCCGTAACGCAGGGTCTCGGCCAGGGGCGCAGCGGCGCGCATGAGGGCGCCGACGTCGCCGGATCGGGCGGCAACGGCCTGCAGGCGGTCGATGCAGCGCTCGGCGGCGCGCGGCAGATCGGCCAGCAGAGTGGCGCGCACCAGCTCGGCGATGGCGGCCGGATCGTCCCGGGCCTCGGCACGCTCGACAGCGGCTTCCGAGGCGGCGTCCAGGATGGTCACGCCCCAGCGCAAGGCCTCGGCCAGGGCCACGCCCAGTTCGGGCTCCCACAGCAGAATCCAGCGCTCGCGGAAGGTGCCACGGCTGCCGCCGACGTCGGTCAGCCGGCCCCACGGCACGTCGATCAGGGTCAGGCGATGCAGAAGGGCCGACTTGGCCAGGCCGATCTCTGAGCGCAGGTCGAGGCTGGCCTCGGTCTCGACCGCCTCGGGCTTAAGCCGCAGCTTCTTCTGCTGGCGCGCCAGGTCGGCCAGCAGCGGCATCAGGGGTACGGCGGCGTCGACGCTCCCGACCCTCGATCCGATGACCAGCCGCTGCTCGATTAGCCGCATCGGCGCGTTCTGGCCATGGCACAGGGTGGCCAGGCTGGCCTCGTTCAACTCGTCCAGACCCGGGGCGCCGCGATCGCGCAGCGCCGCCAGGGTCTCGGCCAATCGTACGGCCTCGATCACCGAGGCGGTCGAGGCGGCCAGGCCCTCGTCGCGCAACAGCCCGGCCACCCGCGCCTGCCAGCCGACGGACAGGGTCCGGGCGTCCAGGGCCTCGCGGCCTTCCAGCGCCGCCCACAGGTGGCGGTACCAGCCGGGCGACACCACGCCGGCCCCATAGCCCGAGTTGCGGGCCAGGCGGGCGTCGGTCCAAGGAGTCCAGGTGACGGCGACCTCGGTCTTGGGCAGGCCCTTGAGCAGGGCCTTGTCGTCCTTCAGCGGAACCTTGCGGCGCAGGGCGGGCACGTGCCAGGCGCCGACCACGGCCGCGACCGGGCCTTCGCAGGCGTCCAGGCCGGCGCGGATCGCCAGCCGCATGTGCGCTTCGCGCCGGGCCTCGCGCACGGCTTCGTCCGTGGTCGGATCCTGCTCGAGCTCGGCCCGCTCGCGCACGGCGGTCATGGCCGTCTCGATGGCGGCGAACAGGGTTTCGGGGTGGGTCCCTTCCTCGATCAGGCTGTTCCACCACGCCTCGACGTCGCTGTAGCCGGCCAGTTCGGCCAGGTCCGCCAGTGGGTCGGGGGATTCGGCGAAGGGCGTTTCGGCGGCGGTGGCTTCGACGGTCTCGCCGGACGGGGCCTCCAATGGTTCGACTTCGGGCTCTTCGGCGACGGGCGCCTCGACCTTGGCCTCGGCCATCGCGCGCAGGGCCAGATTGTGCGTCGCCGGCAGGTCGATGAAGCGCACCGGCCGGTCATGGTTCTGGGCCCAGCGGATCGCGATCCATTCGGGCGAGAACTCGGCCAGGGGATAGAAGCTGGCCAGGCCTTGCCGGTCAGGCGCGTGGGCCAGCAGCGCCACCGGCGGGACCATGTCCGGCGAGGCCGCGAAGGCTAGTACCGCATCGGCCTCGGGCGGCCCCTCGATCAGCACCATCGCCGGATCCAGCCGGTCGAGCGCCCGCGCCAGGCTGTGGGCGCAGCCGGGACCGTGGTGGCGGATGCCGAAAAGATGGAGCCGATCGCTCACAGCACCTCGCGGATAGCGCCGTAGAGGTCGCCCCAGCCCTTGCGGGTCTTGACCACGGTTTCGAGATATTCGCCCAGCACCACGGCGTCCTGCACCGGGTCCTTGACCACGGCGCCGACGATATTGGCCGCCAGGCTGTCGGCGTTGATCACGCCCGAGCCGAAGTGCCCGGCCTCGGCCCAGGCGCCGATGGTCACGGCGATGGCCTCGGCGGTGCTCAGCGTGCCGCTGGGCGATTTAAGCTTCATGCGGCCGTCGGCGGTCTCGCCCGAGCGCAGCTCGCGAAACAGGGTGACCACGCGCTCGATCTCGGCGGTGGCCGACTTGACCGGCGGCAGGGCCAGGCTCGCGCCCAATTCGGTCACGCGCTTGGAGACGATGCCGACCTCTTCCTCGAAGCTGGACGGCAGCGGCAGGACCACGACGTTGAAGCGCCGCTTCAGCGCCGCCGACAGGTCGTTGACGCCCTTGTCGCGGTTGTTGGCGGTGGCGATCACGTTGAAGCCGCGCTTGGCGTGCACCGCCTCGTTCAGCTCAGGGATCGGCAGCATCTTTTCCGACAGCACCGTGATCAGGGTGTCCTGAACGTCGGCGCCCATGCGGGTCAGCTCCTCCAGCCGCACGATCGCCCCATCCTCCATGCCGCGCATCAGCGGGGTGGGCGTGATGGCGGCGCGCGACGGACCCTGGGCCAGCAGCAGGGCGTAGTTCCAGCCGTAGCGGATCTGGGTCTCGTCGGTGCCGGCCGTGCACTGGATCAGCCGCTGGGATGAGCCCGACACGGCCGCCGCCAGGTGTTCCGACACCCATGACTTGGCCGTGCCTGGCACGCCCAGCAGCAACAGGGCGCGGTCGGTGGCCAGGGTGGCGACCGCCGTCTCGATCAGGCGACGGTTGCCGACGTACTTGGCGCTGATCGCCGTGCCGTCCTTGGCCTTGCCGCCCAGCAGGTAGGTGACCACGGCCTGGGGCGACATCTTCCAGCCCTCGGGCCGGGGACGACCGTCGTCCTTTGCGAGCGCGGCCAGCTCGTGCGCGAACAGATCCTCGGCGGCCAGCCGAAGTTGTTGGGAAGGATCAGACAACGGGCGTCTCCGAAGGGGCGGACGGGTTGGAGGGGGCGGTCGCCAGCTGGACCAGGAAGGCCAGATAGGCGGCGGTCTTGGGCTGGCGCGCGGGCGGCATCACGGCCAGGGCGTCGGCGACGGCGCGGGCCATCAGGCACGGCATGGCGGCCACGGCCCGCAGCAGGACGTAGTCGGGGTCGAACTTGTCGTTGGCCTCGGCCTGCCGGACCACCTCGGCCAGCCAGCGCCGCCAGGGCGGACTGGCGATCAGCCGACCTGCCAGGTCGTTGGCCATGGGCCCGTCCAGGAACTCCGCCACATTGAAACCGTCGAGCAGCGGATCAAAGCGAACCTCGGGCGTCAGGCTGGCGGCCAGCGCGGCGTAGCGGGTCTCGCGGCTCAGCAGGTCGGCGTCCAGCGGCAGCCTCAGCAGGTCGCCGGGCCAGGCGGGATCGTCGAGCCGCCCCAGGAAGGCGGCCGCCAGGATCGGATCGTCGTCCAGCAGGGCCGCGCGGGCCAGCAGGGGCAGGGCGGGCTGGGCGCCGGCGGCGGCCTCGGGCAGGTCGGCGGTCTCGAAACCCAGCTCGCCGACCAGGACGGACAGGCCAAAACCCTGGAACAGGGTCGCGGCGGCGTGGCGGTCGCCGGTGGGCGGCTTGAACGTCAGGCGGCGGGTCTTGCGCAGCAGGCCCTTGGTTTCGACGCCCAGGCTGGCGCGGGCCAAGGCGAGCCGATCCTCGTAGGCCGGCGCGCCGGGCAGGCGGGCCAGCAGGCCGGTCGCCGCCTCCCGCACCCCCGATGCGCGGTCGGCCAGGCAGGATTCCAGGAACGGCGCGTCCTCGGGGCTCAGATGGACTCCAAGGCTGCCCACCAACTCGGCTCGCAGCTTGGCCGGCTCGCCCGACAGGCTGGCGGCCAGGGCTTCGCGGGCGGCGGCGGGGTCCTTGCGGCGGGCCCGGCGGAAGGACCCCAGCCGGTCGGCCGGACCGCCCTCGGGATCGGGCGCCCCCGGGGCGCTCGCGCCGGTCCAGCCCAGCCACGCCCGTTCGGTGGGGCCCAGCGCCTTGCCGCCCAGCCGCAACAGGGCGTCCAGATTGGGCAGGTCGAACAGATGCGGGCGTTGGCGCGTCGCCGCGATCGCGGCCAGGATCACCGGGGCTAGGCGGCGGCGGCTTTCAGCGTCCAGCCGGCGGTCCAGCCGTAGCAGGGCCTCGCGGGCGGCCGGGGTCAGCATGGGGCGCGGGTCGTCGGGCAGGCTAGAGCCCGTCGCCTCGCCGCGCGGGCCGGCGGCCGGCGCTAGACGCGCGCGCTGGCCCAGCAGGGCCAGGGCCGCCAGGGCGCGGGCCGGCTCGTCCAGCCCCTCGGCTCCGGCCAGAGGCGGCAGGGGCTGGCGTGACAGGCCCAGCGACAGCGCGCCGTCCAGACGCTTCCAGTCGGTCGTGTCGGTCATGAGTCGGCGAACCAGGGGCCGTGCGGCGTGGCGGCCGACAGCAGGGTCAGGATCTGGCCGTCCCAGACCCCGGCCAATCCTGACAGCGCCAAGCCCAGCAGCGACGAGGCGGCCCGGGACTGCTCGGCCGCCAGGCGCAGGCCCAGGCCGGTCTCGGGACCGATCACCCACAGCCCGCCCTCGGCCTCGACGATACGGCCCGAGCCCGCCACCAGCAGGTCGTCGCCCAGCCACGGCAGGGCCGCCAGCCGCGCGTGGCGACCAGGGCCCGCAGCGGCGCGGTCGACGGATAGAAGGCCAATTCGGCGGCGAACCGCTCGCCGGCCGGGATCGCCTCGCCGGCCCCGACCTGCACCGGGGTGAAGTCCAGAAGCACGGCGGTGCGCGGCCCTTGCGTGGCGGGATCGGCGGCGGTGAGCCAGGTCTCGGTGCGCCGCAGGCGGTCGGGCTGGATCACCGTACGCGCGCCAGCCACCACCCACTCGCCCGCCCAGCGCGGAACGGCTGGATCGTTCAGGGCGTCCTCGCGGCGCACGCTCCAGCCGATGGTCCGGCGCAGGTCGTCGACCAGGGCCGGGTCCAGCCCCTCGCGCCGCCGCCACGCCGCCGAGATCAGGTGCAGCCGGCCCAGCTCGGCCAGCAGGAAGTCGGGCCGCAGGGGCTCGGCGCGGCTCAGCAGGGCGCCCGGCAAGGCGTCCAGTCGCGCCGCCAACCCCGGCGCCTTGACGTCGACCAGCCGCTGGGCCGCCGTGCGGCAGGCGGTCTGGGCGCGCTGGACGAAGCCGGCCAGCCCCGTGTTCAGCTGGTCGCCGATCCAGACTTCCAGGGCCTCCAGTCCGGCGGTGACCGAAGCCTCGCGCGCAGCCTCGGCCTTGGCCCGGCGATGGGCGGCCTGCGCCTCGGCTTGGGCCTGGGCGACGGGGTCGGCGAGCGGCGTCTCGACCGGTTCGAGCGCGGCCATCGAGGGCGCGGGCGCATCGGCGTCCGCCGGCTTTCCGACGGGGCGGCCGGCGCCCGGACGCCGACGCGACAGCCATTCGGCGACCCAGGGCGCGGGCTCGCCAACGGCGAAGCGGTCCGGATGTTCGGCGAACTGCCACATCATGGCCAGCACGTGCTTGCAGGGGAACTTGCGGCTGGGGCAGCTGCACTTGTGGCCGCGGTCGGCCGGATCGAACATCAGGCGATAGGGCGCGCTGCCCGAGCCCTGGGCCTCGCCCCAGACCACGCTGGTCGCCGCGTCGCGGGCCAGCAGCGGCCAGGCCGACGGCTTGAGCAGCTTGGACGCCGCCGCCAGCGCCGACTGGTCGGGAGCCATCGCCTCCACCTGGGCCAGGGTCAGCATGCGGAGGCGGCTTTCATCGGCGGCGGGCGTCGGACTCAGGAATTGAACATTACGCGCCGCGCACTCTCGCCCCCGCCGCAAGCTAAGCTTGTACCGACAGGGCGCGGAAGGAAAGACCTTACCCACGGTCGTATGTCGAAGTTCGTGCTGCGCGGCATAGTGCGCGAAGTTGGCAGGCGGCGAATTGGATCCCAGGTTAGATACGCTCCAGGAGAGCGGAGTGATCGATTCAATCCGACAGGCTGATAACGCGGTCCACCCGCAGCTCGCGATAGGAGGGTCCTCCCGTGGGCGCCGTGACGGATAGGCTCCCTCCAGCAGACAAGATCAAGGTTTGGGCTGGGTCTTTCGTGGCCATCGGCGCCCGTGACTGAAGGTCCGGAACCTGGAGTGATCCCAAGTTCCGCTCCTGGCGCGACCCGGACTAGATGTATGGTCCCTCAGTGTGATGATGCATCATCGGTCCTGACCCGTCAGGAGGATGACTGCAGGACGGCGTTGAGCAGAAGGCGGCGATCCACGGGCTTAGCGACATAGCCGTTCATGCCCCCGGCCAGATAGCGGTCGCGGTCCCCCGCCATGGCGTTGGCGGTCAAGGCGACGATGGGGATGTCGCACAGCGGACGGGGCAAGGCGCGGATGAGCCGCGTGGCCTCGAGCCCGTCCATCACCGGCATGTGGATGTCCATCAGCACCAGGTCGAAAGCCTGGTTCTTGACGACCTGCACGGCCTGGGCGCCATCATCGACGAGCACGACCTCATGACCCGCCAGCGTCAGATAGGCCTCGACGATCATCCGGTTCACCGGATGGTCGTCGGCGACCAGGACGCGCAGGGATATGGGAGCCAAGGATCGCGGGTCGCTATCGGGCGCTTCGGAGGCCAACACTGCGGTTTCGGGGGCTTCGACCGTGAACCAGAAGGTGCTGCCGCAGCCCTCCTGGCTGCGAACGCCGATGTCGCCGTTCATCAGCTCGACCAACTCCTTGCTGATCGCCAGGCCCAGTCCCGTGCCGCCGAAAGGCCCAAAGAAGCGCTTCCAGAGGGTTGCGACATGGCTGCGCCGCACTAGGCGGCTTGATCAAGCGTGAGGACGTCGTGGCTTGTCAGCAGGCGATCAAGGTCGAAGATCACGACGAAGCTTTCTTCACGCCGCACGACCCCTTGGATGTAGTCCGACCGCCAAGGCACGCCGATATCGGGCGCGGCCTCGATCTGCTCCTCCGTCACCGAGATCACCTCGATCACTCGGTCGGCGACGAGGCCCAGCGAAAGGATGCGATCGGCCACCGGCACGTCCAGCACCAGTATCCGCGTCGCGCTGTCAGGTTCCGCGCGTGGCATCCCCAGCTTCAGACGCAGGTCAAGGGTAGGCGTCGCCCTGCCCCGCACGTCCGTCAGGCCCAGCAAATAGTCCGGGCCCTCGGGAATGGCGAACGGCGTCTGGTAGTCCAGGATCTCACGTATGAAGGCCACCGAGACCGCGAACACCTCCTCGCCCAAGGCCAGGGTGACGAATTGCGTGGGCTGCGAAGCCGCCATCTCAGGCGTACTCTTTGAAGTCAGCGTCATCAGCGTCGGGACCGCCGTTGGCCAAGTCGAGCGCGAAACCGCTCGCCCGCGCCTGCTGAGCGGCCACGTTTGAACGCGGGGTCGGCGCGGCCTTTCGGGCCACCGGCGCCGGGCTCCGCTTGACAGGTGCGCGCGCCGCCGGCCGGCGGCTCGACGAGCTGGCTTCATCGGTGCGGAAAAAGGCGATGGAGGTCTGCAGCTCCTCGGCCTGGGCGGCCAGTTCCTCGGAGGTGGCCGACATCTGCTCGGAGGCGCTGGCGTTCTGCTGGGTGACCTTGTCGAGCTGCTGGATGGCCTCGTTGATCTGCGAGGCGCCGACGTCCTGCTCGCGGCAGGCGGCGCTGATCTCGGAAACCAGTTCGGCGGTCCTGCGGATGTTGGGCACCAGCGACGTCAACATGTCACCGGCCGACTGGGCGGCCTTGACGATTTCGGAGGATACCGCGCCGATCTCGGTGGCGGCGGTCTGCGAGCGTTCGGCCAGCTTGCGCACTTCGGAGGCGACAACGGCGAAGCCGCGGCCATGCTCGCCGGCCCGGGCCGCCTCGACGGCCGCGTTCAGGGCCAGCAGGTCGGTCTGACGGGCGATTTCCTGCACGATGGTGATCTTCTCGGCGATGGTGCGCATGGCCTCGACGGCGCGGTTGACAGCCTCGCCCGAGGTTTCGGCGTCCTTGGCCGACTGGCGGGCGATCTTCTCGGTCTGGGCGGCGTTGTCGGCGTTCTGCTTGATGTTCGAGGCCATCTCTTCCATCGAGGCCGAAGCCTCTTCAGCGGACGAGGCCTGCTCAGTGGCGCCTTGGCTGACCTGTTCGGACGCGGCCGAGAGCTCCTGGCTGCCCGACGAGACGTTCTCCGAAGCCGACACGGCGTCGGACACCACACCCCGCAGGCGCTCGACCATGCGCTCCAGCGCCAGGCCTAGGGTGTCCTTGCTCGACAACGGTTTCGGCTGCACGGTCAGGTCGCCATCGGCGACCTTGTCGGCCAGGGCGGCGGTGTCGCGCAGATTGGCGACCATGCGGGCTAGGGCTAGGCTCAGGGTGTCCTTGTCCGAGCGCGGCTTGACGTCGACGGAGAGATCGCCTTCGGCCACTTTGTCGACCATGGCGGCGCTATCGCGCAGGCTGCCGACCATGCTGCGCAGAGAAAGGCCCAGTGTATCCTTTTCCGACAGCGGTTTGATCTCGACCGAGAGGTCGCCGGCCGCGACCTGGTCGGCGAGAGCCGCCGTAGCCTTCAGATTCTCGGTCATCCCATTGAAGGTGTCGACCAAGTCCTTGATTTCGTCATTGGAGTTGATCTCGACGCGCTGGTTCAGGTCGCCGATGGCCACGGCGTTGGCGACCGCCTTGAGCCGGCTCAGGCCCTTGCTGATGCCGAGCGCGATCCACAGGGCCGAGCCCACCGCGATGATCAGGGCGACTGCGGTCATAAGCAGGATCATGCTGCGAGTGCTTGCGTATTGTTCTTCAGTCTCCTGGTCAGCCTTGGCCATGCTGACCCGCTGGCGCTCGACGACACCTTCGAGTTGCGCCACGAGAGCGTCGGCGCTCTTTCCGCCAAAGCCCTTGGACAGGGCGATCGCCTCGGACTGTTTTCCGGCGCGCGCTAGATCGCGGACTTGATCATCGTAGCCGATGAACTGATTGAGGGCTTCTTGCGCCTTGGCCCAGTCCGCCTTGCCCTTGTCGGTTGAAATGGCCGAGGCGTCTTCGATGAGCTTGGAAAGACCCGCCCGCGCCGCGTCGCCGTTCTTCTCGTATCGGTCCAGATCGTCCGCGCCGGTCGCCACCATCATGCCCTTTTGAGCGCGCAGGGCCATGAGAACCTGGACATTGGCCTCCTGCGCGTATTCCAGCTTTTTGGCCGGGCCGGCGAGCAGGTTGGAGATGGCGTCGTTGAGGTTGCTGAGACTGTAGACGCCAAAGCCCGCCGTGCCGGCCAGCAGGAGGACCATGAGCCCGAAGGCTGCGGCGAGCTTGAGTTTAATCGTGAAACGCATGTTCAAAGGTTCCGGCCAGATTAGGATTGAAGCGAGGTGATGGGCGTAATGGTCGCGGACGAGCGGCCGCGGGCCGCGAAGATCTGGTCGAGATCGGGGATGACGATCAGGTCGCCCCCGCGCCGCGCCAGGCGGCGGATGAAGTCCTGCCGCCAGCTCATGCCGACGCGCGGGGCTTCCTCGGTGGTGTCATGGGCGATCGAGGTGACCTCGTGCACCTTGTCGGCGCGCAGGCCGATCAGGGTGGGCTGACCGTTCAGGTCGTACTCGATGACGACGATGCGGCTGTCGGTGGTCGGCTCGCCGGCGGTCATGTCGAAGGCCAGGCGCAGGTCCACCAGCGGAATGATCCGGCCCCGGAAATTGATCACCGCCCCGACAAAGGCCGCCGCGCCGGGCACGACGGTCTCGGGCAGCAGGTCGAGCACCTCGCGCACCAGCCCGGCTTCCAGCGCGAAGGTCTCGCCCTGCAGGTCGAAGGTCAGGGCCTCGATCGGCGTGTCGATATCCATGTCTTGGGCCCTTCCCTAGCTGGCGACGCGCAGTTGCGCGTCCGAGCGTTGGCCGGCGGCCACCAGGTGGCCGATGTCGAGGATCAGGGCGACGCCGCCGTCGCCCAGTATGGTCGCGCCCGAAAAGGCGCCCACGTCCGCGTGCAGGTCCGACATCGGCTTGATGACCGTCTGGTGGTCGCCGAGGATCTGGTCGACGACCAGGCCAACGCGCTCCCGGCCGACTGAGACCACAACCACCTTCTGGTGCGGGTCGGGCGCCAGGCCGGTGGCGAACAGCGACCGTAGACGGACGAACGGCACCAGTTGGTCGCGCAGGGTGATCAGGCTGCGACCGCCCGAGCGCATGTCCTGCTCGACGGTGAGCTCGACGCACTCCTCGACGCTGGACAGCGGGATGACGTAGCGGCCGGCCCCGACCCGCACCAGCAGACCGTCGATGATCGCCAGGGTCAGCGGGATGCGCAGCGAGACCACCGCGCCTTCGCCCGGCGTGCTGGTCAGCTCGATCGAACCGCGCAGGCCCTCGATGGTGCGCTTGACCACGTCCATGCCGACGCCGCGGCCCGACAGGTTGGTGATCGCGGCGGCCGTCGAAAAGCCGGGGGCGAAGATCAGCTGCAGAAGCTCGTTGTCGCTCAGCACCTGGCCGGGCTGGATCAGGCCGTTCTCCTCGGCCTTGGCGCGGACCCGGGCGCGGTCGACGCCGCGACCGTCGTCGATGATGGTGATCACCACCTCGGCGCCGGACTGGCGGGCGGCCAGAACGATGTGGCCGGTCTCGGGCTTGCCCGCGGCGACGCGTTGCTCGGGGGTTTCCAGGCCATGGTCGGCGGAATTGCGGATCAGGTGGATCAGCGGATCGGCCAGGCGCTCGATCACTGTCTTGTCCAGTTCGGTGCTCTCGCCCTCGGTGGAGAGTTCGATGGTCTTGCCGGTGTCGCGGGCCAGGTCGTGGATCAGCCGGCGGAAGCGGCCGAACAGCTGGGCGATCGGCACCATGCGCACGACCATCATGGTGTCGCGCATTTCCGAGGCCAGGCGCTCGATCTCCTCGGCGACGGCGCGCAGGGCGATGTCGCTGCTGGAATTGGCCAGTTGCTTGAGGCGTGACTGGGCGATGACCAGCTCGCCGACGCGATCCATCATCTCGTCCAGACGCTCGGCCGGGACGCGGACGGTGTCGCCGCCGGCCTTGGCGTGGCGACCTTCATTGGCGGCGGCCGGGGTGTCTTCGGCGGCGACTTGCGGCGTGGCGGCGGCGGTCTCGACGACCTCCGAGACCGCGACGGTGGCCTGGGCGGAGCCCACCTCCTGGATGTCCAGGGTCATGTCATCGATCACGAAGATGAAGACATCCTCGATCGCCTCGCGGCCGTGCTGGGTGACCAGGGTCACGTCCCAGGCCAGATGGCATTCAGTGGCGACCAGATCGTCGAAGGCTGGGACAGCGTCGGTCATGGCCACGACCTGGCAGTCGCCAAGCTCGCGTAGTTCGTCCAGCAGCGGCAAGGGGCGCGTGCCGTTGATCAGGGCGTCGGCGGGCAGGCTGAACTTGATGCGCCAGGTCTTGAGCGCCGGCGCGGCGGGCGCGGCCTCGGGCGCTCGGCCGGCGCTTTCGACGACACGATGCAGCTCGGCCAGCAGGACATCGCCCGTGGCTTCCGAAGCGGGACGGCCCTCGGCTAGGGCGCGCATGTGATCCTGACAGGCCAGGACGGCGCCGACCAGCTCCGACGTGGCGGCGACTTCGCCCTTGCGGACGCGGTCGAAGGCGGTTTCGCAGTGGTGGGTGAAGGCGGCCAGGGCGTCGAAGCCGAACATGGCCCCCGAACCCTTCAAGGTGTGGAGCCCGCGGAACACCGCGTCCACCAGCTCGCGATCGCCCGGATTTTGATTGAGGTCGAGGAGGCCCTGCTCGATCTGCTCAAGCAGGTCCTGGGCTTCCTGGCGGAAGGTCTCGACCGGATCCAGGCTCACTTGGCCAGGACCTTCTTGACGACCCGAACCAGCTGTTCTGGATCGAAGGGCTTGGTCAGCCAGCCGGTGGCCCCGGCCGCCTTGGCCTGCGCCTTGATTTCGGCGTCGGACTCGGTGGTCAGGAACAGGATCGGCACGCCGGCCCCGGCCGGACGCTGGCGCAGTTCGCGGATCATCTGCAGGCCGTTCATGACCGGCATGTTGAGGTCGGTGACGATCAGGTCGTAGCCACCCGCACTGCCCTTCTCCAGCCCCTCGGCGCCGTTCACGGCCTCGGTGACGGCGTAGCCTTCGCCCGTCAGCGCGATCTTGATCGCTTGTCGGATGCTGGCGGAGTCGTCGACGGTGAGGATGGCAGTCATTGTTTCGCCCCTTGCAGCCAGAACAGCGCACGTTCGGAAGTGTCGTCGTCGAGGAAGCCGCCGCGTTGCAGGACGTCGCGCACCGCCTCGCCGGCGGGATGGGCCAGGCTCACCGCCCGACCGGCGTCGGTCGCCGACCGGCGCAGGGCCTCGATCAGTTGCACGAAGGTCAGGTCTGCTTCGGTGACGGCGTCGAGGTCGACGACCAGCGGCCCGGGATGCGTTGCGGCATTGTACTCAACTAAAAATATAACAATAAGACATTTATTGGTCATATAAATACGACCACAAGCTTAACCTTTGATTACAGACTAATAAATATAACCACGTTATTTGTCGTGTATTTGCCATTGAACGTAACGTGGTTATTTGATGTTTTCTATATATCCATCGACGCAAATTTAAGCTGTCGCCGGCGCTAGATCCATCTACTCAGATGCCTCGATTGCTGAGTGTGGCCGGACCATGTCAGTTTCGGTTTCCGAAGCTAGCGTCTATCGGCAGGCATCCGGGCCGGCTGACGGAGTGCAGAAGCGAGTAATGGCGATCCGGCGATCAAGCGCCCATATCGCCGAATGGAATGCGGACCCTCGGCGAGACCTGAAAATGCGCCTAGGGGATGCGGTCCCATATCCAGGAGCGGGCGTCTCGCGTTCGCTCAACGCTTAGAACACGCAACACCTGCGCATGCGCGCGATGTTCCGTCATGGCGGCGCGGCGCCCATGTTCTGCGATAGCCTGGATACGCCCAGCGCCCACTTGTCCGCCAACCCTCTCCGCGCACGGCCCGATTTCAGTGTTTTGACCCTATATAGCCAAACGCGCAGCTTGGCGCTGATATCGCTGCACACATCCAGCTATCGCTCAGGTATGTCGGCCGTCCGCAAGTCGCCCGATGTCCGTACTTGGAACGTCGCCTTCCTGGAGGTGCTCCGAGGTCCGCTTCTGGCGCATCGTGAATAAATGGATCGAGCGCGATGGCGAGCGTGTCCGATCGCTCGGTTCGGCTAGCCGAACCGCGTTTTGAACGATTTGATCGACCAATGACCCTCTTTCCCCTCGTTCATCGTCGCGGCCAGGATTTTTTGACCATCGGTGCGAACGTTCACTAGGCCATAGGTCAGGCCGGCCACCACGCTGGTTCCGTCCAGCGAGCGGGACCGGACACGGGGGCGAAGGTCGCCGACCTTTTGCTCCGTGTAGGTAACGATCGCGGACCCAAGCTGGCTTGCCTCAATTTCGAGGGCTTCTCCGTCGTGCTGGACGTTCAGCTTGATGGGCGTGCCCAGCGACACGCCCCGCGCCAGCTCTGTACAGTAGACGAGGGGCGTGATCACCTTGTCTCCACGGATCTCCTTGTGACCCGCTAAACCGCTGGCGGCGACGATCACGGGCCTCGGATGGTCATGGCCTTCGCCGTCACCGGAGCTGATCACGGTGGCCGCAGCGTTCATCACCTCCAGGAAGCGGTACGAGACATCGTCACTGCCGTGGTGGCAGGCCTTGGCCACGTCGCACGCCAACTCGTCTTCACGTCCCGCGAAGTGGTCAAGGATCAGACGGTGCGCATCGAGATTGAGATCGCCGGTCAGGAGGATCCGAGCGTCGCCGTATTCTAGGCGCAATAGCACGCTGTTGCCGTTGGTCGATTTCGACGGGTTGATGCCCAGGACGGGCAGGGCGGGGGCGCCATCAACCTCGAAATCGATCGGCCCGAGCACATGAATGGTCGTTTCGCTCGGATTTCCGGGCGCAAAACCTGGCAGGTGGCCCAGCGCCGGATGCAGGCGCGTGATCGGCGTGGGGGCGCCGTCCGCTGTGCGGCAGTCCAGTGCCTTCTTGATGAACTTGCCCCACATGCCTTGAAGGGCGGGTCGCGCGCCTCGTCGAACACCAGCCTCGGCGGAGGTTCGGGCAGATTAACTGATCCTCCCTCGTTTCAGTGGACACCGTGCTAGCTTTTTCGGAGCTGGAGAGGAGTGCCTGATGAGCGAGAAGCGTCGGGCAAAGCCTTTAGCCTACGCGGCCGAAGGTCCGGAATCTGGAGGTGATCTAAGGGCCGCTCCTGGCGCTATCGCACCGGCTAGGCGGACGTGTCCAACAACACAGACTGGGGTAGGCGAAATTTGCAAGATTCCGCCCACCCCGTTTGGGTTCAAGTCGCCGATTTCGGCGTGAAGCGGGCTCCCTTGTAGGTTCTGACAGGATTGCCGCGCTCAAGTTGCTGGTTGAGGCTCCATTGCGATCGGCGGGCCTGGTCGCGTGACGCGCCCCGTTGTTCTTCGATCATCATGGCGAGCTTCAACCGCGCCAACTTGCGGTTGGCGTGCTGCGAGCGCTGCTCTTGCGCGGTGGCGACCAGACCGGTGGGGCGGTGCGTGGCGCGCACGGCGCTATCGGTCTTGTTGACATGCTGGCCGCCCGGACCGCTGGCGCGCAGGGTCTGGTAGTCGATGTCATCAGCCTTCAAATCAGGGACAAGGTCAGGCTCCGGCGCAATGGCGACGCCCACGAACCAGTTTCTGCGATTGTGGCCAGGCCGAAACGGACTATCGCCGATCCACAGGACCGTGCCGATCCGCCCGGCGACGAACGCCGGCGCCTGGTCGCCGCTGACACGCATCAGCAGCGACGAGGGGTAATCCTCAAAGCCTTCCAGGACCTTGCAGGCGACGCCATGGGCCTCGGCTTCGCGGGCGTAGGCGGCCGCCAATTGAGCGATGACCCACCGACATTCCCGCGGTCCCTGCCCGGACGTCAGGTGCAAGACGACCTCGCTCATGACGCCGCCCTTGTCTTGTAGCTGAGCAGGGGACGCAGTCGCGCGATGACGCGCACCAGGCCAGCGTGCTCAAGGTCCGCCACGACCCGCTGGATATCCTTGTAGGCCTGGGGCGCTTCCTCATAGATCAACCGGCGATCCTCGCAGACGACATGACTGCCGAGCGCCGTCCGTTGAAGATCGGCGATGCGGAAACGCGCGGACAGCCTTGCGTGCGCGTCCGAGCGGCTCCACTTGCGACCGGCGCCATGGGCGAGCGAGCTAAGAGCCCGGTCGCCTCCGTCGGCGATGGGGTCGACCAGGTAGCTGAAATCGCCGCGTGATCCCGGGATGGCGACCAGCCCGCGATCGGCCGGGGCTGCGCCCTTGCGGTGCAACCATCCGCCAAGGTGGGGCGTCACGCAGTTGTGGCAGATGTCGAGCACAGGCCGTCCCTCGGCGCCGACGGCGTCGCAGAAGCGTTGCGCGATGATCCGCCGGTTCAGCACGGCCCAGGCCTGAGCCTGATCATGCTCGGCAAGATAGGCTTGCCCCGCAGGGCTGGCCGCGAGCATCCCGGCGTTGACGGGCTCTGTCTTGTGCGCCTGAAGAACAGCCTGTCCCAATCCCCGCGATCCGCTGTGCACCATCATCCACACACGATCCGCCCGCAGACCCAGTGTTTCGAAACGTTCGCCGTCGATGACCTCTTCGATCCGCTGGAATTCCACGAAGTGGTTGCCGCCGCCGATCGTGCCCAGCGCCGGGCCGGCCAAATTCGGTGGCAGATCGAAACCCGCGACGGCGGCCAGGATGTCGCCCGACCAGGGCTCGTCGAGGCCGTGGAGCTTGCGCTCCACGGACCCCAGTCTGAACTTGCGCAGGGGACTGCTCAGTTCCCACAGGCCCATGCCGCAACCGATGTCGCCGCCCACGAGATGTGGCCAGATCCGATCCGGCGACCAGAATGCGGCGCCCACCGCGATCCCCGCGCCGACATGCAGATCGGGCAGGCCGACGACGCGCTCGATCCCCTCATAGCGGGCCGACGCCTCGAGTTGGTCGATGGCGGCCGGATCCAGGCGGGAGGGGTCCGCCGAGACCAGCGTGATTTTAGGAGACAGGCTCACAGCGCACCGCCTTTCCCGCCGCAATTGGCTGCGGGCAGGCATTGGGCGAGGCCCTTGATGTCCTTGAGGATCCCATCACGCGGGTCGACGAAGAACGCCCGTCGGCGACGCCATCGGTCCTCGTGCCCGAGCACCTCCCCCTCGTGCATCCACTCGCCGCGCCGCCCCACCGAGATGCGCGTCAGGACATAGTCCTCGATGTGCTCGCGCACATGCATCTTGATCGTGCTGCCGGTGTCAAGGTTGGCGCAGATTTCGCTGAACACGCTGTCCCACGGCCGCCCTCTCCGGCTCCGCAAGAACCGCACGAGCGGTGCGAGGTTTTCGTTGAGCGATTTTGAATAGGGCGCGGCGATGTGCGCGTGACGTTTCAGGCCAATGTATTGGATATGCGGATCGGGGGTCCTTTTCAGTTTCGGTGATGGCGCATGCCCAGCGCCCCACCGCGGTCGCTCGACGATGACTTTGAACATATCAGCGCGCATGACGTGCCTCCCGAGAAAGGGAAGCCGACGTCGCCTGGCTGGACAGCGGATTTTTGATGAAACGGCGAGGTGTTTTCACCCTGCCGAACGGGATCAGGCGAGTGACATCGCCCGACAGCGAATTGCCCATGCAATCTGTTCCTGAAGAGTCTGGATTATGAGGAGATTTTCTTGACGGGCTGAAGTCGCTCGCATGATGTTCTCCTTTCCAGTTTCAAAAACACGCCGGGCTTGGCTGTGACGCTCACTATGGCATCTTAAGGTCAAATTCAAGAGGCTGGCCCCCGTCGGCGTGAGGGCGAGCGATCTATTTGCGCTTGGGTCGAACCTCGCCATTGGCCCGTGCCGCTGAAGGTCCGGAATCTGGAGACGCATCAATTTCCGTTCCCGGCGCAAACGGACACCCTCGAATTGTTGCATTCTGCAACGAGCCGACGTATTGGAGTTCGACGGCGGTGGCGCAGGAAGCGGTTTCTTCGGACTCAACGGTCGCGGGTTCGAATCCCGCCAGCGGACGAGAGTTCGCTGTAGCTCAGGTGGATAGAGCTTTGAGCATGTCCGCTTCCGAACATTCCCCGCCGTCGCTCTTTCCCAAATTCATTGTTGCACAGTGCAACGACCGTGGTTATACGACCCCTCCCGGCGTTTCGGCGTCGGGACCGATGGTGGTGCAGGAAGCGGTTTCATCGCTCCTAACGAGGTGGTCGGGGGTTCGAATCCCTCCGCGCGGCGCAAGTCGCGTGTAGCTCAGTCTGGTAGAGCACCGTCCGCTTCCGATTTTCCCCATCGGGTTTCCAAAGTCCGCCAGTGGCGCAGCATTTCGGGTTCTTCGGGTGACGGTATGCGGGCGAAAGCCAAGCGCCGGTGTCTCCGCGAGGAGACAGTTCGAGATGCGCCTTTTCCCTGGCGGGTCGTCGGCGGCGGCGACAGGTATCGGGTCCTTCGTCTCCACAGCAAAGGGCGGCCGGAGCGCAAGCTCAACTGGGTCTGGACGCTGACACGTCCGGCGGAAGCGCCCTCCCGATCCGCTCATTCCCCGCCGACAACTTTTTCTATCCAGCTTGTTGCATTGCGCAACAAGCTGGACTAGAGAGCTCCGGTCTTCGACAGGTGGCGCTGATGGCGCCCGCTGGACGAAGATCCGATTTGGCGATGACGAGACCCTGACTTCGATGATGAAGCCATACCGTCCAGAGGGTTTGAAACCCTAAGCCCCGACGCCGCTTGGCGATCGGGGATCTGGACGTCTCGTCCCGCTCCGATCGGCCCCGCAACACGACGTCAGGAAGGAGGCGCGCCATGCGCTTCAACATCTTCGCCAAGCGCCCCGACGTCACCTTCGAGGGCGCCCCGGCCATCAAGCTCAACGCGGAGCAGTCGCTGCGCCGGTCCGTGCTCTCGTGCCTCCTGTGGGAGGACGAGTTCTACGAGGACGGCCTGGCGATCGCCGACCGCATCGCCGCCCTGGCCGCCGAGGTCGCGCCGAGCGTCGTCGCCGACTTGGCGATCGAGGCCCGCGAGCGCTTCAACCTGCGTCACGCGCCGCTGATGCTGCTGTGCGCCCTGGCGCGCACCGGCGCGGGCACGTCGCTGGTCTCGGAGACCATCGCGCGGGTCATCCAGCGGGCCGACGAGCTGAGCGAGTTCCTGAGCCTCTACTGGCGCCACGGCCGCAAGCCGCTCAGCAAGCAGATGAAGAAGGGTCTCGCCACCGCCTTCGGCAAGTTCGACGCCTACCAGCTGGCCAAGTACGACCGCGACGGGCCGGTGAAACTGCGCGACGTCCTGTTCCTGGTTCACGCCAAGCCCAAGGACGAGGCTCAGGCCGCCCTGTGGAAGCAGGTGGCCGAGCGGTCCTTGCCGTCGCCGGACACCTGGGAGGTCGCCCTCTCGGGCGGGGCCGACAAGAAGGCCAGCTTCGAGCGCCTGCTGGCCGAGCGCAAGCTCGGCTACCTGGCCCTGCTCCGGAACCTGCGGAACATGGACCAGGCCGGCGTCGATGAAGCCCTGGTCAAGGACGCCATCCTGGCGCGGCGCGGCGCGGAACGGGTTCTGCCCTTCCGCTACGTGGCGGCGGCTCGGGCGGCGCCCCGGTTCGAGCCCTGGCTCGACCAGGCCCTGGCCGAGACGGTGCTGGAAGGCCCGATGTTCGAGGGGCGCACCCTCGTCCTGGTCGACGTCTCCGGTTCGATGGACTGGAAGCTGTCGGCCAAGTCGGACCTGACCCGGATGGACGCGGCCGCTACCCTGGCCTCGATCATCCCCGGCGAAGTGCGGGTTTTCACCTTCTCCCAGGAGGTGGTGGAGGTTCCGCCCCGTCGGGGCATGGCCGGGGTCGATGCGGTGATCCGCTCGCAGGCGCATGGGGGCACGCTCCTGGGCGCGGCGATCAAGCGGATCAACGGCGTCCCGCACGACCGGCTGATCGTCATCACCGACGAGCAGTCGGCCGATAAGGTCCCGGACCCGAAGGCGGCCAAGGCCTACATGGTCAATGTCGCCAGCGCCAGGAACGGTGTCGGCTACGAGGGCCGTTGGACGCACATCGACGGCTTCTCCGAGGCGGTCCTGGGCTTTATGCGTGAGCACGAACGGCTCATGAGCGAGGCCCGATAGGATGACCCCGGAGGTCCTTCGGCAGGCGGCGATCACCCTCTTCGGAGAACGGGGCTGGATGTCCCGGCTCTCCGAGGCCCTGGGTGTGGACCGGTCATCGGTGTCTCGCTGGTTCGCGGGATTGCCGGTGCCCGGTCCGGTCGCCGCCGCCGTCGAGGCCTGGCTGGTAATCTACAAACTGACCGGTCGTCGGCCGGGCGAGTTCGACGAACTTGGCCCGGCAGACGATCTCTCCGGCGACGCCTGACGGCCCGCCCCCGCGTACTCTTCGCGAAAGCTTCCCATGTACCTGTCCATCGCGACTACCCACCAGCCGGCGACCGACCTCGGCTTCCTGCTGCACAAGCACCCCGGCCGCGCCCATGAGACCGAGCTGCCGTTCGGCAAGGCGCACGTCTTCTATCCGGAAGTGTCCGAGGCGCGCTGCGAGGCGGCGCTGGTGCTGGATATCGATCCTGTGGCGCTGGTGCGCGGCAAGGGCCGCGCCGACGGCCTGCTCGACCAGTACGTCAACGATCGCCCCTATGCGGCGTCGTCCTTCCTGTCAGTCGCCATGGCCCGGGCTTTGCGCACCGCCATGGCCGGGACCTCGCGCGAGCGGCCGGAACTGGCCGAGCAAGCGATTCCTCTGGAAGTCGTCGTCACGCCATTGCCGGCTCGCGGCGGCGGCGCCGTGCTCGTCCGGACGCTGTTCGAGCCGTTGGGCTGGACTGTCGATATCGATCCCGTCCCCGGTATCGACTCCGACACTTCTCGTTATGTCACGCTCCGACTGGCCGGAACCGCACGGCTGCGCGACCTGCTCAACCACCTCTATGTGCTGATCCCGGTGCTCGACGACGACAAGCACTACTGGGTTGGCGAGGACGAAATCACGAAGCTGATGAAGCGTGGCGAAGGCTGGCTGGAGAGCCACCCCTCGCGCGACCTGATCGTCGAGCGCTATCTGATTCATCGTCGGGCCCTGGCGCGCGACGCGCTGGAGCGCCTGGCGCCGGAGACTCGTGACGAGGCTGTCGAGCCCGCCGCCCGCAAGCCCGCGCCCGAAGATGCGCTGGAGGCGCCGCTGCGCCTGAATGACGAGCGGATGGTCGCCGTGGTCGACGCCCTGCGCGCCAGCGGCGCCAAGGTTATCGCCGACCTGGGCTGCGGCGAGGGCAAGCTGCTGGCCCGGCTGCTGAAGGAGCGCTGGGTCGAACGACTGGTGGGCGTCGACGCCGCCGCCCGCGATCTGGAATGGGCGGCCAAACGACTGAAGCTGCACATGGTCGGCGGGCCGCCCGAAGGTCGCGTCACCTTGCTGCACGGCTCGGTCACCTATCGCGACCGGCGCTGGGAAGACGTTGACGCCGCCGCTCTGGTGGAGGTGATCGAACACCTGGACCTGGATCGCCTGCCGGCCTTGGAAAAGGTGGTGTTCGGCGCCGCGCGTCCGGCCACGGTGATCGTGACCACACCGAACGCCGAATACAACGCGCTGTTTCCCAATCTCGCGACGGGCGCTTTCCGTCACCCCGATCACCGCTTCGAGTGGACGCGCGATCAGTTCCGCGCCTGGGCGGCGGCGATCGAATCCGCCTGGGGCTACACCGCCGTGTTCGACGGCATCGGCAAGACGGACGAGGCGCTCGGCGCGCCGACCCAGATGGCGATCTTTACCCGAGACCAAGCATGACTACCCTCGAAATTCCTGACTTCGCGTTGGTCGTGCTGATCGGCGCATCCGGGTCCGGCAAGTCGACCTTCGCGGCCAAGCACTTCGCGTCGACCGAGGTGATCTCGTCGGACCACTGCCGCGCGCTGGTTTCCGACGACGAGACCAACCAATCGGTCAGCGCCGACGCCTTCGATCTGGTCAAAGCCATAGCCGAGAAGCGGTTGAAGCACCGCAAGCTGACGGTGATCGACGCCACGAATGTCCGAATGCCCGACCGCAAGGCCTGGGTGGAACTGGCTCGCCGCTGGCACGCCCTGCCGATCGCCGTGGTCGTCGATCCGGGTATCGACGTCTGCGTCGAGCGCAACCGCGCGCGGCCCGACCGGCCGTTCGGGGCCAACGTGGTCCAGCGGATGGTCTCCGAGATCCGCAAGGGCCAGGGCGGCCTGCAGCGCGAGGGTTTCCGCCATGTGTGGAAGCTGACCAGCGAGGCGCAGATCGCCGCCGTCACCGTCGAGCGCAAGCCGCTGTGGACCGACAAGCGCGACGACCACGGGCCGTTCGACATCATCGGCGACGTGCATGGCTGCGCGGCCGAGCTGGAAGAGCTGCTGATCGCGCTCGGCTATGAAGTGGCCTGGGGCGAGATCCTCGGCGAGCGCTCGGTGACGGTCACGCCGCCGGAGGGCCGCAAGGCGATCTTCCTCGGCGACCTGGTCGATCGCGGTCCCAACTCGCCCGACGCCCTGCGGATCGCCATGAGCATGGTGGCGGCCGGCACGGGCTACTGCGTGCAGGGCAACCACGAGCGCAAGCTGGGTCGCTGGCTGGAGGGCCGAAAGGTCACGATCGCCCATGGCCTGCAGCAGACCATAGACCAGTTGGACGGCGTTGATCGCGGCTTCAAGGCGGCCCTGCCGGCCTTTCTCGACGATCTGCGCAGCCACCTCTGGCTGGACGGCGGCCGTCTTGCCGTCGCCCACGCCGGGCTCAAGGCCGAGATGATCGGCCGGGGCTCGGGCGCGGTGCGCGAGTTCGCCCTCTATGGCGAGACGACCGGCGAGATCGACGAGTTCGGCCTGCCCGTGCGCGCCGACTGGGCCGCGTCCTATCGCGGCGAGACGGCGGTCATCTACGGTCACACGCCCATGCCCGAGGCCCAGTGGGTCAACAACACACTGTGTATCGACACCGGCTGCGTGTTTGGCGGCAAGCTGACGGCCCTGCGCTGGCCCGAAAAGACCCTGGTCGAGGTTCCCGCCCGCCAAGTGTGGTGCGAACCCGTGCGCCCGCTGGCGCCGGCCGATGGCGGTCGCTCCAACCAGGCCCTGGCCGACGACCTGCTCGACATGGAGGATGTTAGCGGCCGTCGCTGGATCGACACCGAATTCCGTGGTCGCGTCGTGGTGGCCGAGGAGAACGCTTCGGCCGCGATCGAGGTCATGAGCCGCTTTGCCCTAGCGCCCCAGTGGCTAGCGTATCTGCCGCCGACCATGTCGCCCAGCGAGACCAGCACCCAAGCCGGGTGGTTGGAGCGGCCCGAAGAGGCGTTCGCTCACTATCGGGAGCGCGGCGTCGCCAGCGTGGTCTGTGAGGAGAAACACATGGGCTCGCGGGCGGTGATCGCCCTGTGCCGCGACCATGCCGCCGCCCAGGCCCGGTTCGACGCCTCAGCAGGCGAGACCGGTGCGATCTGGACCCGCACGGGCCGCGCGTTCTTCAACGACGCCGCCATGACCGAAGGGCTGCTGGCCCGGCTACGTGGAGCCGTCGATTCGGCGGGCCTGTGGGACGAGCTGTCCACCGACTGGCTGTTGCTGGACGCCGAGATCATGCCGTGGTCGGCCAAGGCCGGCGCGCTGATCGACGCCCAGTACGCGCCGGTCGCTGCCTCGGCCAAGGCAGGTCTGGCGGCCGCGTCGGACGCCCTGGCGCGCGCGGCGGCCCATGGCGCGCCGGTCGGCGACCTGCTGGCCCGCTTCCAGGATCGCGGCGCGCGGGCCGACCTCTACGCCCACGCCTGGGAGCCCTATGTCTGGCCGGTGTCAGGCGTCGATGACCTGAAGGTCGCGCCGTTCCACCTGCTGGCTAGCGAGGGCCAGGTCTGGTTCGACCGCGATCACGTCGGGCACATGGGCCTGGCCGACCGGCTGGGCGCGACGGGCGACGCCGTGATCGCGCCGACCCGCTGGCGCGAGGTGAATCTCGCCGACGAAGCCGCCTGCGCCGATGCGGCCCTATGGTGGGAAACCCTCACGACCGCCGGCGGTGAGGGCATGGTGGTCAAGCCGCGCGACTTCGTGGTGCGCGGCAAGAAAGGCCTGATCCAGCCGGCCCTCAAGGTGCGCGGCCGCGAATATCTGCGGATCATCTACGGGCCAGAATACGACGCGCCCGAGCATCTCGAACGCCTGCGCGAGCGCGGCCTGGCCGGCAAGCGCAACTTGGCCTTGCGCGAGTTCGCCCTCGGCCACGAAGGCCTCAAGCGCTTCGTCGCCCGCGAGCCGCTGCGTCGGGTTCATGAGTGTGTCTTCGCGGTCCTAGCTCTGGAGAGTGAACCGATCGACCCGAGGCTTTAAAGGCCGACTTGTAGTCGGTAGTGGCTACAGATTGGACGTCCGCTTTCCGGCACGAGGTCAATGTGTGCTGATGGCGCTGGCCGGCCCCACGGCACAATTGGCTATGGTCGGGGAAAGGGGTGCCTTTGATGCGGACCAGTTGGAGACCCTCATCTAGGTCGCGTCCCCAAACAGCATCGACGCCGAGTTTGGCGCGATGCAGCGTGTAGAAATAGGAGCTCTCGCCGTGGCGCTTGCGTCGCCGGGATTCGCGGCTGATCCAGCCCTCGGTTATCAGCCATCCTAGATGGCGCTCAATGGTCCGCTCGCCCTGCGCCGTGCGCTTCGCGAGCCGTTTGATCGACGGGAAGCAAGCCCAGCTGTCGGCGCCTCGTCGCGGGCGTGTTCGGCCAAGGCCACCAAAACGAATTTGGCGCCTGGGCTCAGGATTGGGGTCTGGAACGCCCATTGTACCGCGTAAACGCCCATCCTAGGCCGCCGAAGAAAGGCGAAAGAGGTTAGACGTCGCTGCTAATTCGCTAAGGAAACAGAGGCCCACCTGGCGGGGGTAAGACAGGCTAGCCCTTTGTAATCGTTGAGTTGCGGGACACCCTTCCGGGCCGCCATGCGGCTGCCGAGCCATTGCGGCTTGGCCTACCTTCTAGAGGCGGAGGCCTTGCCACCGTATGCGACCAGCAGCGGGGCGCGCGCTTTCCCAGGTCTCTAGGCATTGCGAGGCGCAGATGCCCGTCGCGCGCCAAGAACGGACTTTGATCTACCTCCAGAAACCAGACATTACGAGTTGCTTGCTTTGGATTGGAACGAGGGTCGTATTCGGCGCAAAGCCGCGCCGGTCGCATTGAACCGACAGCGCCTCGCCGTAAACCCCGATCGCCCTGTCCAAAATTTCCGACCAGTTATAGACTTCACTGAGCTTGCGAGCCTCCCCCCTCAGCCTATCCCGCAATGCTGGGTCGGCCGTGAGCAAGCTTATGGCTTCGCTGAAGGTCGCGGGATCGGATGGCGGGCAAAACATGGCGCTAACACGGTGCCGCAGGAGCGCTCGTGTGTTCGCCGCATCGGCGCAGACGATGGCTAAACCCGACGCCATCGCCTCCAGATTGACGTTACCGAAGGTTTCCGTGCTGCTGGGGTTCAGCAGGATGTCGCCGCTGGCCAGCGCCGTCGCCAGCGCCTCGCCCGAGAGCAGGCCCGTGAAGACCGCGCCCGGCAACCGCTGCTCGAACCACGGACGGGCGGGTCCGTCGCCGATGACCAGGACGTTTGGGGACCGACCGCTCGCCTGGAGACGCCTGATCGTCTCGACGAAGACCGCCAACCCCTTTTCCATGACGACCCGGCCGAGGAACACGA
>Ga0101941_1001039_pt1 | contig 26178 bp, 25 predicted proteins | sample DewCreD2012metaG_3_FD_75242 | JGI IMG/M metagenome (GOLD analysis project Ga0101941, IMG submission 75242) | Hot spring sediment bacterial and archeal communities from British Columbia, Canada, to study Microbial Dark Matter (Phase II) - Dewar... ...
AGGTGGAGCTGGAGAAGCCGATCGCGATGGAGGAGGGCCTCCGGTTCGCGATCCGGGAGGGCGGCCGCACCGTGGGCGCCGGCCGCGTCACGAAGGTCATCAAGTAGGGGAGCGGGCGAGGCCGTGCCGAAGACCGACAACCGCCCGAAGATCACCCTCGCCTGTACGGACTGCCGTCGGCGGAACTACCACACGGTGAAGAACCGGCTGAACGACCGGGACCGGTTGGAGCTCAAGAAGTACTGCCGGTGGTGCCGCCGGCACACGGTCCACCGGGAGACCCGTTAGGGCCGCCCATCCCCAGCCCGGCGCCCCTGGGGGCCGAGCGGCGCCACCCTGCCGTGGCGGATCGCGAGCAGCACGGCCTCGAGCTTCGAGCGGACGCCGAGCGTGGTGAGGATCTCCTGCACGTGGGTCCGGACCGTGTGACGGTGCATCCCCAGCGGGCCGGCGATCTCGTCGTTCCGCCGGCCCAGGGCCGCCTCGCGGAGGGTCTCGAGCTCCCGGGCGTCGGGCTGTCCACGCGGTCCGCGGGATCGTCGCGGCGCGCGCTGCGGCGGCGGAGCCGTCGCGCGGAACCTTCGACCACGACCTGGTCGTGGATCGGACTCCCCGCGGAGCGCTCGCCGGACGGCGTCGACCAGCTCCACGGCGCCGTCGGTCCTGAGCACGCACCATGGCGGCTCTCGAGCTCGTGGGCCGTGGCCGCGCACCGCCCCCGCCCTTGCTAGGGTCCCGCGCCGAGGTGGCCCGATGAACGAGGGGCTCGACGGGAAGCGCTACCCGGAGGTCCGGGTCGAGGTGGAGGCGGAGCTGGTCCGCGCGTTCGCGCAGGCCGTGGGCGAGCGGGAGGGCTCGGTGCCTCCCACGTTCGCCACCGTGCCCGAGGTGGCGGGCCTCGCGCAGGTGATCTCCGACCCCGAACTGGGCCTGGACTTCTCCCGCGTGGTGCACGGCGAGCAGTCCTACGAGTGGCGGCGCCCGCTCCGGGTGGGGGACGTGCTCCGGTGCCGGCCCCGGATCGAGGCCATCAGGTCGCGGGGCGGCACGGGCTTCCTCACCGTCGTCTCCGAGATCACGGACGTGGAGGGGGAGGTCGTGGTGGTCGCCCGATGCACGTTGGTGGAGCTGAGCCGGTGAACCCGCGGTTCGAGGACCTCTCCGTCGGCGACGAGCTCCCCCCGCTGGCCCGGACCCTCACCCGCGACGACGTGGTCCGCTACGCGGAGGCCTCCGGCGACCGGAACCCGCTGCACCTCGACGACGCGGCCGCTCGCGCCGCCGGCTTCCCCGGCGCGATCGCGCACGGGATGCTCACCATGGGTCACCTCGCCACCTGCCTCACCCGCTGGCTCGGCGGGCCCGAGGGCCTCGAGCGCCTGACGGCGCCGTTCCGGGCGCCGGTGTTCCCCGGCGAGACCATCGTGGCCGGCGGGAGGGTCCGAGCGCTCGACCCCGCGGCGCGCCGCGCCGAGCTCGAGGTTTGGGTGACGGTCGAACGGGAGGGCCGCCACGAGCAGGCCATCCGTCGCGGGACGGCGGTGATCCGCTTCCCGTGAGGAGGGAGCCGAGCCGTCGGCCGATGTCCCCGCGTCATCTCCCCCGTAACCTGGGCGACGAGGACGGTGTCCAAGCGGTGGTCGACGGAGGGGTCACGAAGGAGCTGCTCGCCCGGTGCCGGCGGAACGACCCGCGGGCGCTCGAGGAGCTCGTCCGGCGGACGCACCGCCGGGTGTACGGGCTGGCTTACCGCCTGGTCCGCGATCCGCACGAGGCCGAGGACGTGGCGCAGGAGGCGTACCTCCGGATGTTCCAGGGCCTGGGCGGCTTCCGGGAGGAGGCGAGGTTCGAGACGTGGATGCACCGGATCGTGACGAACACCGCCTTCAACCATCTGCGGCGCCGGGGGCGGTTCGGCGAGCTGCTCGAGGACGGGGCCCTCGACGTGGCCACGGCGGTCCGCTCCGAGTCCTCGTTCGCCGACCGCGACGAGCTGGAGCGCGCGATGGAGCGGCTGCCGGCCGGCCAGCGGATCGTGCTCGTGCTGAAGGACGTGTACGGTCTCTCGTGCCGGGAGATCGGGCACGAGCTCGGGATCGAGGAGGGCGCGGTCAAGGTCCGGCTGCACCGGGCGCGGAGGCGCCTGCGCGAGGTGCTCACGGAGGGCGATGGCGATGAGGTGTGAGGAGGTGCGGGAGCTGCTCCCCGCCTACCTCGACGGCGAGGCCGCGAGGCAGGCTGAGATCGACGCGCACCTCGCCTGGTGCGGGGAGTGCCGGCGGGAGCTCGCCGGGTACCGCTCGATGGTGCGGTCGCTGGCGGCGCTCCGCGAACGGGGGGCGCACCCAGCGCCGCAGCTCGTGGAGCGGCTGGTGGCCCTGATCCCGGCTCCCTCGCTCCTGGACCGGGTGCGGTTCAACGTGTACGACCACCCGGGGTGGTACGCGGCCGCCTCCCTCGCCGCCGCCGTCGTCGCGGCGTTCCTGCTGCGGAGGCGCGCACGGGAGCGGCCGGCCCTGGCGTAGTTCCCGGCTATCCCACCCGGACCCGCTCGGGGTCGGGCCGGGACAGGCTCGCGATCGCGTGCATCGCGTCGCCCATCCGCGCGATGACCTCCTGGAGCTCCCGCGCCGGCCGCCCCGCTTCCTGCACCCCGGACGCCACGCGCTCGATCCGCTCGGAGAGGACCTCCGTGGACCTCGCCACCGACTCCGCCATGGCTTGGGTCTCGCGGTGGAGCTGCTCGGCCAGGGCCGCGAACCGGCGGTCCACGCGCTCCACGATCTCGGCGGCCAGGCTGGCCTGGAGCTCCTTGACGGCCCGGAGGGCCTGCTTCGCGGGCTCCTGCTCGGCGGCCTGCTGGAGCCGCTCGGCCAAGATCCGGTTGTCGGAGCGGATCATCCGGGCGAGGGCGGCCACCCGCTCGTCGACGTGACGGGCCAGGGCCGCCTGGGCGTCGCCCTGCAGGCGGTCCAGCCGGGACACGAGGAGGTCCATCCGCTCCCGCAGCCGTTCGACGGCCTCGATCGACGACTCGAGGCGGTGGGCGGTGTCGCCGACGTGGGTCGCGATGGAAGCCTCTGCGGCCTCGGCCGCGCGCTGGCCGACCTCGCGTCCGACCCGCTCCAGCTCGGTCTCGAGGGTGTCGGCCAGCCGGACCATGTTCCGGTCGATCGCCGAGACGACCTCGTCGAACCGGCCGGAGACGGCGCCTTCGGCGAGCTCGGCGACCCGGCGCACGGTCTCCTCCGCGGTGAGCCGCGTGAGGTCGCCGAGGGCCTCCGTCACCTGCCCCAGCCGATCGTCCAGGATCCGGGCCGTCCGTTCGTCCAGGCCCGAAGCCACTTCGACCAGCTTGTCGCGGAGCCGCTCGGAGTCGGATCGGACGAGCCGCGCGAGGCCCATCACGCGGGCCTCGAAGGTCCGGTGGAGCTCCTGGGCCGTCCGGATCGTCGCCTCCCGGGTGGCCTCCGTGATGGCCCGGGTCTGCCCGGCGAGCGCCCGCTCGAGCCGTTCGGCTTGCGCGTCCAGGTTCCGGTCCAGCCGCTCGCCGTGCTCCTCGAGGGTCCGGTCCAGGCGGTCCCCGACCGCCTCCGTCGTGCGGATCACCCACCCCTCGTGGGACCTGAAGGCGTCGGCGAGCGCCCGGCCCTCCTCCGCGATCGCCCGCTCCAGGCGTTCGATCTGCTCGCGCACGGTCCGCCCGAGGTCCTCGGCGATCCCGTCGTCCCGGCTCCGGACCGAGGCCACGTGATCCTCGACCTCCCGACGCACCCGCTCGAGCTCTCGCTCCATCCGCTCGCGGACCGTCCCGAGCTCGCTCGCGATGCCCTCCCGGACCGCGCCGAGCTGGCTCTCCAGGGCGTCCCTCGCCGCGCCGAGCTGGCTCTCCAGGGCGTGCCTCGCCGCCCCGAGCTCCCCCTCGGTCCGCTGGGCGAGGCGTCCCATGGCGTCGACGCCCGAGGCCACGTAGCCCTGGACCGCCTCGGCGATCCGGCTCGTCTCCTGGGCCACGAGCTCACCGTGCTCACGGATCTTCGCCCGCACCGACTCCACCAGGGCCAGGTCGCGCTCGGCCAGGTGCTTGAAGGCCTGGGCGATGTGCTCCTCGATGCGGGCGAGCTCGTCGCGGACCTCCTCGACCCCGCGGAGCGCCGGCGAGTCGGCGGCGTCGGCCAGGGCCCGCGCCCCCCGGGCCAGGACCTCCTTGAGGGCGCGGGTGGACTCCGCGAGCTCGGCGATGGTGTCCTCCAGCCTGGCGGTGCGGACGGCGAGCGCCTGGAACCGTTCGTCGCTGTGGGCGATGAGGCTGCGGATCGTCTGGTCCCGACTGATCAGCGACAGGATCTGGGACTGGGTGTCCCGGACGTCGCCGGAGGAGGCCCGCCACATCTCCGCCGCGATCTCGTGCATCAGCGAGACCGCGGTCTGCTGGATGGCCCGGAGCCCCTCTTCGAGCCGCTCCTCGATCCCTCGCTGGTAGCTGGCGATGAGGTCCTCGAGCCCGGGAGGGAGGGGACGGGCTTCGGGCGGGTCGCGCCGCGGGAAGAGGCCGCCGCGCCTGGGTCCCGGCCCCTGGGCCGGGTATGCCGAACCAGATCCCTGCATGGGGACGCTCCATCCCGGGGCCGGCGCGGCGCGTCTGCCGCAGAGTGTAGGGCAGGCCGGGGCCGGTAGCACGTAGGGAGGCCCCCCGAGGGCCTTTGCCGGGGGCTCCCGGGGACACCTATACTTGGCTGGCGATGCCCCCCGCCACCTGGAGCGCCGGCCGGGTCTCGAAGGGGCGTAGCTCAACCTGGTAGAGCACCGGTCTCCAAAACCGGCGGTTGGGGGTTCGAGTCCCTCCGCCCCTGCAAGGAGCACCATGAACAGGCAGATGAAGCGGATGCAGCGGCGTCAGGCCCGCTCGCCGGTCGAGCGGGCCCAGGCCGCGGCGTCGGCTCGGCGGGCGCAGGTCCAGGAGCGGCGTCGCCGGACCCCCCCGGGGCAGTTCCTCCGGGAGGTGCGCCAGGAACTGAAGAAGGTCAACTGGCCGACGCGCCAGGAGCTCGTGGCCTACACGGTCGTCGTGCTCGTCTCGGTGACGGTGCTCACGGCGTTAGTGTTCGGTCTCGACTTCGTCTTCTCCAAGGCGATCCTCGAGCTCCTCGGTCGCTGAGGCCGGGAGGTTCACCCCGGATGGACGATCTCCGCCACCAGGAACCGGACGACGACGCGCCGGTCCCCGAGGAGGGGGATCGGGCCGAGGAGGAGCGGGCCGGCGGCGGGACCGCCGAGGGAGCGTTGGAGGAAGTGACGGAGACGACGATCGAGGAACCCGCGGTCGCGGAGGCCACCCCGGAGGTCGCGGAGGCCACCCCGGAGGTCGAGGGGCCCGCCGCTGAGGGGCCTGTCCCGGAGGTCGCGGAGCCCGCGGCTGGAGAGCCCGCGGCCGAGGCGGCTGAGGAGGCCCCACCGGAGGAGGAGACCGTCAGGGACCCGTTCAAGGGACCCGGGGAGTGGTACGTGGTCCACACGTACGCGGGCTACGAGAACAAGGTCAAGGCGAACCTGGAGTCCCGCATCCGCACGATGCAGATGGAAGACAAGATCTTCGACGTCGTCATCCCCATGGAAGACGTCATGGAGATCAAGGGCGGGAAGAAGCAGGTCGTCCAGAAGAAGGTCTTCCCCGGTTACCTGCTCGTGAAGATGATCTACGACAACGACTCCTGGTACGTCGTCCGCAACACCCCGGGCGTGACGGGGTTCGTCTCCGCTGGCACCGGCTCCAAGCCGACGCCGCTCTCGCGCCGGGAGGTCGAGAAGATCCTGGCCGTGAAGCACGAGGAGGTGAAGCCCACGTTCCGCCTGGAGTTCGAGGAGGGCGACGTGGTGCGGATCATCTCCGGGCCGTTCGCGGACTTCACGGGCTCGGTGGCCGAGATCAACGTCGATCAGAGCAAGCTCAAGGTCCTGGTCAGCATCTTCGACCGGGAGACCCCCGTCGAGCTCGGGTTCGACCAGGTCGCGAAGGTCTAGGGACGGCGGGAGGCCGCCCGCGGGGCGGCCGCACGGACCGCTGGGAGGTGATGCAGGATGCCGCCGAAGAGGAAGAAGGTCCTTGCCGTGGTCAAGCTCCAGATCAGGGCGGGACAGGCCACGCCGGCGCCGCCCGTCGGCACCGCGCTCGGCCAGCACGGCGTGAACATCATGGAGTTCTGTCGGCAGTACAACGAGGCCACCCAGCAGTGGGCGGGCCAGGTGATCCCGGTCGAGCTCACGATCTACGAGGACCGCACGTTCTCGTTCGTCCTCAAGCAGCCGCCCGCGGCCGAGCTGATCAAGCAGGCCGCGGGGCTCGAGAAGGGCTCGGCGGAGCCGAACCGGCAGAAGGTCGCCCGCCTCACGCGGGAGCAGATCCGGCGGATCGCCGAGCGGAAGATGCCCGACCTCAACGCCCGGGACCTCGAGGCCGCGATGCGGATCATCGAAGGCACCGCGCGGAGCATGGGCGTGGAGGTGGCGTCGTGAAGCGGGGCAAGCGGTACCGGCAAGCGCTCGCGGCCTTCGACCGGGAGCGGCTGTACTCGCCGGCCGAGGCGGTCCGGATCCTCAAGGAGCTCCCGGCGGCTCGGTTCGACGAGACCGTGGAAGCGGCGTTCCGCCTCGGCGTGGACCCACGGAAGGCGGATCAGATGGTCCGGGGTACGGTCCTCCTCCCCCACGGGACCGGGAAGGAGGTCCGGGTGGCGGTGTTCGCCGTCGGCGAGAAGGCCCGCGAGGCGCGGGAGGCTGGCGCCGACCTCGTGGGCGGCCAGGAGCTGGTCGAGGAGGTCCTCAAGGGCAACATCGACTTCGACGCCGCCGTGGCGACCCCGGACATGATGCCGGTGGTGGGGAAGGCGGGGCGGATCCTCGGGCCTCGGGGGCTGATGCCGAACCCCAAGACGGGCACGGTCACGAACGACATCGCGAAGACCGTCCGGGACATCAAGGCCGGGAAGATCGACTACCGGGTGGACCGGACCGGCAACGTCCATGTGGTGATCGGGAAGCGGTCGTTCGACGAGCGGCGCCTCCTCGAGAACTACCTCGCGGTCGTGGAGGAGCTCCTGCGGGCCAAGCCCGCGGCGGCCAAGGGGAGGTACATCAAGAGCGCCGCGATCTCCGCCACGATGACGCCCGGGATCCGGATCGACCCCAACCGGGTCAAGGAGGTCGAGCTCGCCGCGGTCCCGGCCTGAGCCACGGCCCCTGGCCGTCGGGCGCGTGTGATATGAACGGCGCATGGCCGCCGACGCCGAGCTCGCCCGAGAGATCCTCCGGCTCCTCACGGAGCAGCCCGAGCTCCGTGAGGAGGTCGGTCGTGTGCTCCGGGTGGCCGAGCTGGACCGGCTGACCCGCGCCGTCGCGGACCTGGCGGGGGCCCAGGGGCGAACCGAGGAGCGTATCGCCACCCTCACCGCCCGGGTCGACGCCCTGGCGGAGCAGATGGCCACCCTCACCGCCCGGGTCGACGCCCTGGCGGAGCAGATGGCCACCCTCACCGCCCGGGTCGACGCCCTGGCCGCCCGGATGGACGCGCTCGCGGCTCACATGTCGACGCTCGCGGGGTACGTGGACAGCCTCCGGGGACAGATGTTGGAGCTCCGGTACCCGAGCAAGGCCCCCGCGTACCTCGGCGCGATCGCCCGGCGCCTCCACGTCCTCTCCCACGAGGAGCTGGACGACATGTTGGAGGAGGCCCTGGCCGGGGGGCGGTTGCGCGAGGAGGAGGCCGAGCAGGTGCGGCTCGCCGACCTCGTGGCGCGGGGTCGCCGCAGGGAGGACGCCTCGGTGATCTACCTCGTGGTCGAGGTGTCCTGGGGGGTCGGGGTCGACGACGTGCGGCGGGCCGCGGAGCGGGCGGAGCTGCTGTCCAGGGCCGGTGTGCAGACGGTCGCGGTGGTGGCCGGCTCCTGGATCGGCCCCGACGCGGCCGAGATGGCTCGCGGCTCGGGCGTGTGGCAGGTCGTCGACGGCCGTGCCGAGGCGCCCGGCTCAGCCTCCCGCTCAGCCGGCTGAGCCGGCTGATCCCCGGAGCGCAGCGCCTGGACCGCCGGCGCCCCGCCGGGGGAGGTTTCGCTCGCTATGGCCGAGGACGTGTCGCGCGTTCCCTCGGGGTTGCGTTCGCGGCCGACGGAGGGCGGAGGCCCGGCCGAGGCCCGCGCCCTCCGGGTGCCGATCGTCGATGACCATCGCCTGTTCGCCGATGTCCTCCGGATGCGCCTTGAGACCGAGGAAGGGGTGGAGGTCCTCGGGGCAGTGGGAACCGCGGCGGAGGCGGTCGAGCTCTGCCGGCGCAGGTGCCCGGAGGTCGTGCTGATGGATCTCGACCTCCCAGGGGTGGACGGGGCCGAGGCCACGGAGCGGGTGCGGGAGCTCTGCCCGGAGGCGCGGGTCGTGGCCGTCGCGGCGGTCCAGGACCGGGCGCTCATCGCCCGAGCCGCGCGGGCCGGGATCTCCGGCTTCGTGCCGAAGACCCGTCCGGGCGATGAGCTGGTGCGGGTGATCCGGGCCCCCGGGGAAGGCGTGATCGTGCTGCCGCCAGGCGACCCGCTCGGCTTCCTCCGGGCCCTGGCGGGCGAGGAAGCGGCTGGGCCAGAGCGCCGTCCGCGGGACCCCGGACGGGCCGGGCTCGAACGCCTCACCCCTCGGGAGCGCGAGATCCTCCAGGCCCTGGCCGAGGGCCTGAGTACCGCCCGGATCGCCGAACGCCTGTTCATCAGCCCGCGGACCTGAACAGCCACGTGGGGAACATCCTGACCAAGCTCGGGGTCCGCTCGAGGCTCGCGGCGGTCCTGTTGGCCCTCCGCCACGGTGTGGTGGCGCTCGACCCGGTCCGCGACGGTGGGCTACCTCATACCGGGTAGTCCGTTCGCAGTACGGAATGGTCTCGTTCCGGACCGGGGGACCCCCGGGTGGTCGCCCGTTCCCGGGCGGAGCGGCCAGCGGATGGGAGGCAGCGATAGCAGGTCTGGGAGACAGCTGGGCGTTCGGGAAGCCGTACCGGGGACCACGGAGCAGGGCCAGGAAGCCGTTCACGATCTTCGTGCTGCTCATGGTGCTCGTGGGCCTCCTCGGCCCGGCCGCCTTCGCCGAGGACCCGGGGACCCCGGGACCACGACGGAGACCACCGCCGACCCCAGCCCCGAACCGTGCCCCACCGACAGCCCGACCCCCGAGCCCGCCTCCGGTCCTTCTGCGACCGAGAGCCCCACCGCCGAGCCCTTGCCGGAGCCCAGCCCCACCGACAGCCCGAGCCCCGAGCCGAGCCCCGTCGAGTCCCCGAGCCCCGAGCCGAGCCCCGTCGAGTCCCCCGCCCCCGCGCCCGCCGCGACCGAGACCATCCTGGTGCGCCTCCGCGACGGTCTCTCCGAGGCCGAGCAGGCCGACGTCATCGCCCGGAACGGCGGCGTGGAGGTCTCGAGCATCGCCGTCCTCCGACTCCACGTCGTGGCGGTGCCGCAGGGAACGGTGGCCGAGCACCTCGACGCGTACCGGGCCGATCCCGACGTCGAGAGCGCCGAGCGCGACCGCGTCCGCGAGGCCGAGGGCACGCCCTCCGACCCGGCCTACCCGACTGGGGCTTCACGGTCGAGGTGCCGGGGTTCGGGTTCCTCCGGGACGAGTTCCCCGAGCCCTTCATCGCGATCTGGGAGCTGGCCGACGGGTGGGCCACCTCCCGCGACTTCCCCGGCGTCCGGATCCCCGGGGCGCCGTTCATGGGCACCATCGGCCTGGCGCCCTCGCGGGAGCTGATGGAGCGGATCGCCGCCCGCGAGCGGGAGACGCTCGAGCGCGGCGGCTTCGTCCTGCCCCCCGACCCCGCGGGCGCCGTCCCCTCCGACCCAACCATCGCCCGGGAGGCGCTCCGGACCATCCCCCGCGGGAGAACGTGGGGAACGTGGGCATCAAGCAGCTCGCCGCCGGGACCCGCCTGCTGATGCCGGTGTGGGTCGAGGGCGGGCTGTTCTCCGCCGGCGACGCCCACTTCGCCCAGGGGGACTGCGAGACCTGCGGCACGGCGATCGAGATGAACGCGACGCTCCGGGTCCGGTTCGACCTCCGCGAGAGCGTGGCCCGGGAGCGGGGGATCCGGGACCTCCAGTTCGAGCGGGACGACTACCTCGTGCCGCCCGAGTACCAGGCGCCCCGGCGGCTCTTCGCCACGACCGGGATCTCGGTGCGGAAGGACGGGCGGAACGAGTCCGAGGACGTCACGGTGGCGGCCCGGAACGCGCTCCTCGACATGATCGACCACCTGGTGGCGGAGTACGCGGCAGCAGGCCTACGCGCTCTGCAGCGTGGCGGTGGACCTCAAGGTGAGCGAGGTCGTGGACGTCCCGAACTTCGTGGTCTCGGCGTTCCTGCCGCTCGACATCTTCGCCGGGTAGCGCGCCGGCCGCCGGTCGCCGCCGCGATCCGGTCGCCGACGCGGTCCGGCCCCCGGGCGCGCTCCGCCGGCGGGAGGGGGGAAGGGGGGCGCCCCCGGGGAGGGGCGCGGGCCGCCGGCGGAGGGGCCTACTCGATCAGGTGCCGCCGCAGCGCCTCGGCCACGGCGGCGGTCCGGTCGGAGGCGCCGAGCTTGCGGAAGATCCGGTCCAGGTGATAGCGGACCGAGCGGGTGGTCATCCCGAGCTCCTCGCCGATCTCGGGGTTCGTCCTCCCGGCGGCGAGGAGCCGGAGGATCCGGAGCTCCTCCTCGGTGAGGGCCTCGGGCGAGGGCTCGTCGAAGCCCTGCCCGGCCAGGCGCTCGACCAGCGTGAGGTCGATGACCATGCCGCCGTTCGCGACCACCCGGACCATGTCGAGGAGCTCGTCCCCGTCCACGTCCTTGAGCGCGTAGCCGCGGGCCCCGGCCCGGACCGCCTCGACCATCTGGCGGGGGTCGTCGTAGGCGGAGAGCAGGATCACCTTGACCGCGGGGTGCTCCCGGGAGAGCCGCCTCGCTACCTCGAGGCCGTCGATCTTGGGCATCCGGACGTCCAGCAGGACCACGTCCGGTTCCTCCTCGGCCTCCACCAGGTCGAGGACCTCCCGGCCGTCGGCCGCCTCCCCCACGACGACCACGTCGTCGGCGGTCCGGAGGAGCTGGACCAGGCCCTCCCGCGCGAACGGGTGATCGTCCGCCACCCCGACCCTGATCACCTCTCCCACGGGACCGCGACCTCCCGGCGTGGACCGCCGGGACCGATGCTGCGCCAGAGGGCGACCGTCGCGCATCCCGCGGGCGGGCGGGTTTCGGCTCCCAGATGAGCCGTCCCTCGTTCGGGCCCCCCGGACGCGGTGGGGGGCGGTGCGGGTGACGCCCGGCAGGCCGATGCGGCCCCGACCTTCGACCGGGGCGTTCGTCGGCCCCCCGTTCGAGGGGCCGTTTGTCGGCCCCGGCCGGGCCCGCTACCCTGGACCCGCCGCAGACAGCAGGGGCGCCGCGTGCGCATGATCCCCAGCCGGGGTACCTGCCGAGGCACCGGGACCGCCGCGTTCCGCGCGCGCCTCCGCTCGCCTGCGGGGGCGCTTTCCTTATCTCCGAGGGGGATCGATGCCGAGCGCGGAGAAGGTGGAGAAGGTGCGGGAACTCGCGGAGCGGATCCGCCGCTCCCAGGCGCTCCTGCTCACCGGGTTCCAGGGCCTGTCGGTCGCCGACGCCACCGAGCTCCGCCGGGACCTGGCCGAGGCCGACGCCAGGTTCTCGGTCGTGAAGAACACGCTGTTCAAGCGGGCCGCGGAGGAGGCCGGGCTGGCCGATCTGGAGCGGCTTCTCGAGGGGCCGACGGCGGTCACGTTCGCCTTCGGCGACCCGGTGGCGGCGGCCAAGCGGGTGGTCGAGGCGGCCAGGCGGTTCCCGGCGCTCGTCCTCAAGGGGGCCTGGGTCGAGGGCCGGGTGCTGCCGGCCGAGGACGCGCAGCGCCTCGCGACGCTCGAGTCGCGGGAAGCGCTGCTCGCGAGGGTGGCGGGCGCGCTCGTGGCCGAGCTGGCGCGCGCCGCGTACGCCTTCCAGGCGGTCCAGGCCCGGTTCCTGGCGGTGCTCGAGGCCTACCGGGAGAAGCTCCCCGCGGAGCCCGCCCGGGCCGAGCAGGCGGAACCCGCCGAGGCCGGAGCTGCGGCGGCCGCGGCGGCACCCGAGGTGCCCGAGGCCGGTGAGCCGGCCGGGGGCGAGGTGGCCGGCGAGGAAGGAACCCCGGAGGAGGGCGGGTCTTCCTCCGGCGAGGAAGGGAAGGAGTGACGAGGTGGCGACGAAGAAGCTCAGCACCGACGAGCTGCTCGAGCAGTTCAAGGGGATGACCCTCCTCGAGCTGTCCGAGTTCGTGAAGAAGTTCGAGGAGACCTTCGAGGTCCAGGCCGCGGTGGCCGCCCCCGTGGCGGCGGCGGCGCCCGCAGCCGGGGCTCCCGCGGCCGCCGAAGAGGCCGAGGAGAAGACCGAGTTCGACGTGATCCTGACCTCCGCCGGGGACAAGAAGATCCAGGTCATCAAGGAGGTCCGGGCCCTCACCAACCTCGGCCTCAAGGAGGCCAAGGACCTCGTGGACAGCGCCCCGAAGCCGGTCCTCGAGCGGGTCAACAAGGAGACCGCGGAGAAGGCCAAGGAGCAGCTCGAGGCGGCCGGCGCCACGGTCGAGATCAAGTAGGCGGCCGGTTTCGGGCGGCGGTGGGCGGGGTGCACAACGGAGAGCCCGGAAGCGCGGCGGATCGTCACTTCCGGGGGGCGCTCGTCGCTGTGCTAGGCTTGCGGCGAGCGCCCGCTCACGCAACCTGACCACGGCGAGGGAGGCGCGGGCGATGCGGGACGACGGGAAGACGTTCGGGCAGCGCCTCCGGGAGGCCAGGATCAGGGCCGGCCTCTCGCAGTCGGACCTCGAGGAGATCTCTGGGATCCCCAAGGCCCGGCTGTCCCGCTACGAGAACGGCCACGTGTCGCCCTCGATCCACACCCTCGAGCGTCTGGCGCGGGCCCTGGGGGTGTCGGAGGCATCGCTCCTGGGGGACGAGCGGGCGGTCCTCGAAGGGTTCTTCGCGGCGCTCGACGCCCGCGGGATCCGGATCGACTCCACCGAGCGGGCGGCCCGGGTGGCCAACGCCCTGGCCGACCTCGTGGAGGCGCTCCGGGGGTCCGAGCCCGCCGGCATCGGCGAGGAGCGGACCGACGAGCAGGTCGCCGCGACGGTGGAGTCGGTCGAGCGCTGGCTCGCGGAGGGCGGGGACCGGCTCTCCGACTGAGCGTCGTCGGATGGGCCCGCCCGCCGACGTCCATCCGGTCGGCATCGAGGATGCGCTCCTCCTCAGGCTCCCTGCCAGCGTGGACCCTCGGGGCTCCCTCTCCGAGGTCTTCCGGCGGGCCTGGGTCCCAGGCGCCCGGGAGATGGTCCAGGCGAACCTCTCCGTGTCGCGGCCCGGCGTCCTCCGGGGGCTCCACTTCCATCGCCGCCAGGCGGACTACTGGTGCTTCCTGGACGGGCCGGCCTTCGTCGGGCTGTTCGACCTGCGGAGGGGGTCCCCCACCGAGGGCCGGACCGTGCAGCTCACGATGGATCCCGCGGAGGGGCTCCGCGGCCTGTACCTCCCGCCCGGGGTGGCCCACGGCTTCTACGCCCTGGGGGAGGTGCGGCTCCTCTACCTCGTGGACGCCTACTACACGGGCGAGGACGAGTTCGGCCTGGCCTGGGACGACCCCGCCGTGGGGATCCGCTGGCCGGTGGCGCAGCCGGTCCTCTCGGACCGGGACCGGGCCAACCCCGGCCTCGCGCAGGTCCTCCGGGACGCGCCCACCTGGCCCGCGCTCCCGGGTTGACCCCGGGCCGCTCCGGCGCTAAGGTTCGGGGCGCGGCTCGCGAAGGGCCTGGCAGGCACGGTTGACTGTGCCTGTTCCAGCGCGTACACTGCTCGTTTGCCGTGCCGTCCGCCGCGTCCGGATGACGCTCGCAACGTCTTCCCTGGGGGGGATCACCGTTGCCTGACTCGTTCGTGCCCGTCCGTGAGCGCGTCAGTTTCGCCAAGATCGACGAGGTGCTACCGCTCCCGGACCTGATCGGCATCCAGCGGGAGTCGTTCCGGTGGCTCCTCGAGGAGGGGATCCGGGAGGTCCTCGAGGAGGTCTCGCCGATCGAGGACTTCACCGAGCAGTTCCAGCTCTACTTCGGCCGGCACCACTTCAAGGACATCAAGTACTCCGAGGAGGAGTGCCGGGACAAGGACCAGACCTACGCCGCTCCCCTGTTCGTCGAGGCCACCTTCGTGAACAAGGTCACGGGCGAGATCAAGGAGCAGGAGGTCTTCATGGGGGACTTCCCCATGATGACCGAGCGGGGGACGTTCATCATCAACGGCACCGAGCGGGTGGTCGTCTCCCAGCTCGTGCGCTCGCCCGGGGTCTACTTCAGCAGGGAGCTCGACAAGACCTCCGACAAGGACGTCCACGTCGCCAAGGTCATCCCCAGCCGGGGGGCCTGGCTCGAGTTCGACGTCGACAAGCGCGACACCGTCGGGGTCCGGATCGACCGCAAGCGCCGTCAGAACGTGACCGTCCTCCTCAAGGCCCTGGGCTGGAGCGAGGAGGAGATCCTCGAGCTCTTCGAGGACGCCGTCTCGATCAAGCTCACGCTGGAGCGGGACCACGTCCACACGCCAGAGGAGGCCCTGGAGGACATCTACCGGAAGCTCCGACCGGGCGAGCCCCCCACGGCCGACTCGGCTCGGACGCTCCTCGAGAACCTGTTCTTCAACCCCAAGCGCTACGACCTGGCCAGGGTGGGCCGGCACAAGGTCGACAAGAAGCTCGGACCGGCCGAGGGCGTGTTGCAGCAGCAGCTCCGGGCCCGGTTCGAGGCGCTCCGGGAGCTCGACAACCCCGACCGCCGGGGTTGGGAACAGCCCCGCTACAGGGTCTGGGCGGCGCTCCAGAAGGACGAGCAGGGGGAGGGCGGCCCCCGCTACAAGCCGATCCTCACCTACGAGGACATCCTGAAGACCGTCCGCTACCTCGTGAAGCTCCACGCGGGGGAGGAGGGCTACGACCCCGACGACATCGACCACTTCGGGAACCGGCGCGTCCGCTCGGTCGGGGAGCTGATCCAGAACCAGATCCGGATCGGTCTGTCCCGGATGGAGCGGGTGGTGAAGGAGCGGATGACCACCCAGGACGTGGAGGCCATCACGCCCCAGACCCTGATCAACATCCGCCCGGTGGTCGCGGCCATCAAGGAGTTCTTCGGGACCTCCCAACTCTCCCAGTTCATGGACCAGACCAACCCGCTGGCCGGGCTCACCCACAAGCGGCGCCTCTCGGCCCTCGGGCCCGGCGGTCTCTCGCGGGAGCGGGCGGGCTTCGAGGTCCGGGACGTCCACCCCTCCCACTACGGCCGGATGTGCCCGATCGAGACCCCGGAGGGCCCGAACATCGGCCTGATCGGGTCGCTCTCGACCTACGGCCGGATCAACGAGTTCGGGTTCATCGAGACCCCCTACCGTCGGGTGGAGAACGGCCGGGTCACGAACGAGATCGACTACCTCTCGGCCGACGAGGAGGACAAGCACGTCATCGCCCAGGCCAACGCGCCCCTCAACCCCGACGGGACGTTCGCCGAACCCCTCGTGCTGGTCCGCCGCAAGGGCGGAGAGGTCGACTCGGTCCCGCCCGAGGAAGTGGACTACATGGACGTCTCCCCGAAGCAGATCGTCTCGGTGGCGGCGGCCCTGATCCCCTTCCTCGAGCACGACGACGCGAACCGCGCCCTGATGGGGGCGAACATGCAGCGCCAGGCGGTCCCGCTCCTGCGGGCGGAGGCGCCCCTCGTCGGCACCGGGGTCGAGTTCCGGGCCGCGGTGGACGCCGGCGACGTGGTGCTCGCCGAGGAGGCCGGGGTGGTGGAAGAGGTCTCGGCGGACGAGATCGTGGTCCGGGAGCGGGCCGGGAACCTCCGGACCTACCGGCTCATGAAGTTCCGCCGGTCGAACCAGGGCACCTGCCTGAACCAGAAGCCGATCGTGCGGGTCGGCGACAAGGTCCAGCGGGGCCAGGTGATCGCCGACGGGCCCTCCACCGACCACGGGGAGCTCGCCCTCGGCAAGAACCTGATCGTGGCGTACATGCCCTGGGAGGGCCACAACTACGAGGACGCGATCATCATCTCCGAGCGCCTGGTGAAGGAGGACGTGCTCACCTCGATCCACATCGAGGAGCACGAGGTCGATGCCCGGGACACGAAGCTCGGGGCGGAGGAGATCACCCGCGACATCCCCAACGTCGCCGAGGAGATCCTGAAGGACCTCGACGAGCGGGGGATCGTGCGGATCGGGGCCGAGGTCGGGCCCGGCGACTACCTCGTGGGCAAGGTCACCCCGAAGGGCGAGACCGAGCTCACCCCCGAGGAACGCCTGCTCCGGGCGATCTTCGGCGAGAAGGCCCGGGAGGTCCGCGACACCTCCCTCAAGGTCCCCCACGGGGAGTGGGGGAAGGTGATCGGCGTCCGGGTCTTCTCCCGCGAGGACGGCGACGAGCTGGGGCCCGGGGTGAACCAGCTGGTCCGGGTCTACGTGGCGCAGAAGCGGAAGATCTCCGACGGCGACAAGCTCGCCGGCCGCCACGGGAACAAGGGCGTGATCGCCAAGATCCTCCCCGAGGAGGACATGCCGTTCCTGGCCGACGGGACCCCGGTCGACATCATCCTCAACCCGCTCGGGGTGCCCTCCAGGATGAACCTCGGCCAGATCCTCGAGGCCCACCTGGGGTGGGCGGCGATGGTCGGGTTCTCGAAGGACGGGCGGGACCTGGCAGGTCCGGTCTACGTCGCGAGCCCGGTCTTCGACGGCGCCCGTGAGCACGAGATCCTGGAGGCCCTCCGCAACGCCCATCCCACCCGGGACGGGGCGCGGCTCGTGAACGAGGTCGGGAAGGCGGTGCTCTACGACGGGCGGACGGGCGAGCCCTACGCGGAGCCGGTCACGGTGGGCGTGGCCTACATCATGAAGCTGCTGCACCTCGTGGACGACAAGATCCACGCCAGGTCCACGGGCCCGTACTCGATGATCACCCAGCAGCCGCTCGGCGGGAAGGCCCAGTTCGGCGGCCAGCGGTTCGGCGAGATGGAGGTGTGGGCGCTCGAGGCGTACGGCGCGGCCTACGCCCTCCAGGAGCTGCTCACGATCAAGTCCGACGACGTGCTGGGCCGGGTGAAGGTGTACGAGGCGATCGTCAAGGGGGAGAACATCCCCGAGCCGGGGATCCCCGAGTCGTTCAAGGTGCTGATCAAGGAGATGCAGTCGCTCTGCCTGAACGTCGAGGTGCGCTCGGCGGCGGGCGAGGAGATCGAGCTCCGCGAGACCGACGAGGACGTGTTCCGCGCGGCCGAGGAGCTCGGGATCGACCTCTCGCGGCGGGAGCCGGCGAGCGCCGACTACGAGTGACGGCTGGGGACGTGATGAGGGACGACGAGCGAGGGAACGTCGAGGAGGCGAGGCGTTCGTGCTGGACGTGAACCACTTCGATGAGCTCCGCATCAGCCTGGCCACCGCGGACCAGATCCGCGCCTGGTCCAACGGCGAGGTGAAGAAGCCGGAGACCATCAACTACCGCACCCTGAAGCCCGAGAAGGACGGCCTGTTCTGCGAGCGGATCTTCGGGCCGACCCGGGACTGGGAGTGCCACTGCGGGAAGTACAAGCGGGTCCGCTTCAAGGGCATCATCTGCGAACGGTGCGGGGTCGAGATCACCCGGTCCAAGGTCCGCCGCGAGCGGATGGGCCACATCGAGCTGGCCGCCCCCGTGACCCACATCTGGTACTTCAAGGGGGTCCCCTCGCGCCTCGGGTACCTCCTGGACATCGCGCCCAAGGACCTGGAGCGGATCATCTACTTCGCGGCCTACGTGATCACCCGGGTGGACGAGGAGCGGCGCCACCGGGACCTCCCTGGGATCGAGCGGCAGATCGAGGAGGAGAAGCGGGAGATCGAGGCGGAGCGGGACGAGGAGATCAAGCGCCGCCTGGCCGAGCTCGAGGAGCGCCTCCGCGAGCTCGAAGCGGAGGGCGCGAAGGGCGCCCAGCTCTCGGCGGCCCGTCGGGAGGCCCAGCGCGACATCGAGCGGATCACCGAGCAGGCCAAGCGGGAGACCGACCACCTCGACGAGGTCCTGGCGGCCTTCAAGGGCCTGCACGTGAAGCAGCTCGTCGCGGACGACGCCGTGTACCGGTCGCTCCGGGAGCGGTTCGCGGACTACTTCGAGGGCGGGATGGGGGCCGAGGCGATCAAGCGGCTCCTCATGGACCTCGACCTCGAGAAGGAGGCCGAAGCCCTCCGGGGACAGATCGAGACCGCCAAGGGCACCCGCCGGCAGAAGGCGATCAAGCGGCTGAAGGTCGTATCGAGCTTCCTGGGCGGGAAGAACTCGCCGCTCGGGATGGTCCTCGACGCCATCCCGGTGATCCCGCCGGACCTCCGCCCGATGGTCCAGCTCGACGGCGGCCGGTTCGCGACCTCGGACCTCAACGACCTGTACCGGCGGGTGATCAACCGGAACAACCGGCTGAAGCGGCTCCTCGACCTCCAGGCTCCCGAGATCATCGTGAACAACGAGAAGCGCATGCTCCAGGAGGCCGTGGACGCCCTGTTCGACAACGGCCGCCGCGGCCGGCCGGTCACGGGACCGGGGAACCGCCCGCTCAAGTCGCTCTCGGACATGCTCAAGGGCAAGCAGGGCCGCTTCCGCCAGAACCTGCTGGGGAAGCGGGTCGACTACTCCGGCCGGTCGGTGATCGTGGTGGGACCCCAGCTCAAGCTCCACCAGTGCGGCCTGCCCAAGCAGATGGCGCTCGAGCTCTTCAAGCCGTTCGTGATGAAGCGGCTCGTGGACCTGGGCATCGCCCAGAACATCAAGAGCGCCAAGCGGATGGTCGAGCGGGCCCGCCGGGAGGTCTGGGACGTCCTCGAGGAGGTGATCCGCGAGCACCCGGTCCTCCTGAACCGGGCGCCCACGCTCCACCGCCTCGGGATCCAGGCCTTCGAGCCGGTGCTGGTCGAGGGGAAGGCGATCCAGATCCACCCCCTGGTCTGCACGGCGTTCAACGCGGACTTCGACGGCGACCAGATGGCCGTCCACGTCCCGCTGTCGGCGGAGGCCCAGGCCGAGGCCCGGATCCTGATGCTCTCCACCAACAACATCCTCTCGCCGGCCCACGGGCGGCCGATCGCCGTCCCCACCCAGGACATGGTCCTCGGGATCTACTACCTCACCTACGCGAAGGACCGGCCGGCGAAGGAGGAGGACGTCCCGCGGTTCGCTTCGCCGGCGGAGGCGCTGCTCGCGCTCGACGCGGGGGCCGTCGGGCTGCACGACGTGGTCAAGGTCCGGCTGCCCGGGAAGGCCCTCGCGGCCGAGCTGCTCCCGGAGGCCGGGGAGGGGGAGACCGACCACCGGGTCCCGCTGATCGAGACCACGGTGGGGCGGTTGATCTTCAACGAGGCCTTCCCGCCGGACTTCGAGTACCGGAACCAGCACGTCGGCGGCCGGGACCTCGGGCGGTTGGTGGACGAGTGCGTGCACCGGTACGACCGCGCCCAGGTCGAGCGGATCCTCGACAACCTGAAGGAGCTCGGGTTCCATCACGCGACCCGAGCCGGGGTGACGCTCGGCGTCGAGGACGTGACCACCCCGCCCGAGAAGCAGCGGATCCTCGAGGAGCACGAGAAGCGGGCCCAGCGGGTGGAGCAGCAGTACCGCCGGGGCATCATCACCGACGACGAGCGTCGTCAGGAGCTGATCGAGATCTGGACCCAGGCGACCGACGAGGTGAAGGAGGCCATGGAGGCCCGGTTCTCCCCGACGAACCCGATCTTCATGATGGCGGACTCGGGGGCTCGGGGGAACATCATGCAGATCCGCCAGATCGCGGGGATGCGGGGCCTGGTGGCCAACCCCAAGGGCGAGATCATCCCCCGCCCGATCAAGTCGAACTTCCGGGAGGGGCTCTCGGTCCTCGAGTACTTCATCTCGACCCACGGCGCTCGGAAGGGCCTCGCCGACACCGCCCTGCGGACGGCCGACTCCGGCTACCTCACCCGGCGCCTGGTGGACGTGGCCCAGGAGATCATCGTCCGAGAGGAGGATTGCGGCACCGACCGCGGGATCCCGGTCCGGGTGAACGTGGTCCGGCCCGACGGGACCAAGGTCCGCCACGCCCACGTCGAGACCAGCCTGTTCGGCCGGGTCCTGGCCGAGGACGTGAAGGACCCCGCGAACGGCCGGCGGAAGCTCGCCTCCCGCGGGGACCAGGTCGACGACGTGCTGATGGAGACGCTCGTGGAGGCAGGGGTGGAGACCGTCTCGGCGCGCTCCGTCCTCACCTGCGAGGCCGAGATCGGGGTCTGCCGGCTCTGCTACGGGCGGAACCTGGCCACCGGCCTCCTCGTGGACATCGGCGAGGCGGTGGGGATCATCGCCGCCCAGTCGATCGGGGAGCCGGGCACGCAGCTCACGATGCGGACGTTCCACACGGGTGGGGTCGCCGGGGAGGACATCACCCACGGGCTCCCACGGGTCGTGGAGCTGTTCGAGGCCCGGCGCCCGAAGGGCGAGGCTCAGATCACCGAGCTGTCGGGGACGGTCCGGATCGAGGACGACGAGGAGAAGAAGGTCCGCCGTATCACGATCACCTCGGAGGACGGGGATCAGGTCCAGTACGCCGTCTCCTTCCGGGCCCGGCTCCTGGTCTCCGACGGCGACCAGGTCGAGGTCGGGCAGCAGCTCACCGAGGGATCGGTGAACCCCCACGAGAAGCTGCGGGTCGAGGGCGTCCAGGCCCTCATGCTGCACCTCGTGGACGAGGTCCAGCAGGTGTACCGGAGCCAGGGCGTGACGATCCACGACAAGCACATCGAGCTGATCGTCCGGCAGATGCTCCGGAAGGTGCACATCATCGAGCCCGGGGACACCGACTTCCTGCCCGGCGACATGGTGGACCGGCGACGGTTCGAGGAGGTGAACGCCGAGGTCGTGGGCCGCGGGGGCCAACCCGCCTCGGCCCGGCCGATCCTCCTCGGGATCACGAAGGCCTCGCTGGCCACCGACTCGTGGCTCGCGGCCGCCTCCTTCCAGGAGACCACCCGGGTGCTGACCGACGCGGCGATCAGCGCCAAGTCGGACCCCCTGCTGGGCCTGAAGGAGAACGTGATCATCGGGAAGCTGATCCCGGCGGGGACCGGGATGGGCCGGTACCGGAACATCCAGGTCCGGATCGATCCCGCGGCCATCCCCGAGTACTGGCTGGCCCGCCAGCGCGAGCTGGCCGGGTCCGGGGAGCCCGCCCGGCAGGAGCCGACCCTCACCGGGCTAACCCGGGAGCAGGCCGAGCAGATGCTCGGCGGCCCCTCGAGCGGGGAGGAGTAGGCGCGGAGGGGGCCCGGGCCCCGGCCCCCTTCAGCCGCGCGGGCCGTGCGCGGGACGGTGACGCGGCCGCCCCCGCCTCATCGCTCCGTCGCCCGGGCCAGCTCCAGGAGGCTCCGGTGGACGACGGGCGGGGCCGCCAGGATGTCGCCCGAGAGGTACCCGGGCCCCCCGCCCCAGTCGGTGACCACGCCGCCGGCCTCCTCCACCAGCAGCCCGCCGGCGGCCACGTCCCACGGGGCCAGGGCGAGCTCGAAGAACCCGTCGAACACCCCGGCGGCGACCCACGCCAGGTCCAGGGAGGCCGCGCCAGGGCGTCTGAGGTCCTCGAACCGCTCGAGGGCCGCCGCGAACATCCGAAGGTAGCGGGGGAGGATCTCCTTCCGGCGGAAGGGGAAGCCCGTTCCGACCACGGCCTCATGGGGCCGCCGGTCGGAGACCCGCAGGACGAGGGGCGGACGCCCCCGGCGCCGCATCCGGGCCCCTCGTCCCCGGACGGCGACGTAGGTCTCGCCGAGGAACGGCGCGTGGACGGCTCCCACCACCGGGCGGCCGTGCTCGATCAGGGCCACCGAGACGCCCACCGCTGGGAAGCCGTGGAGGAAGTTGGTGGTGCCGTCCAGGGGGTCGATCAGCCAGTAGCGTTCGCCGCCCTCCCCGCCGCCCTCCTCCCCTCGGACGGGGATCCCGGGGGTGGCCCGGGAGAGCATCCGCTCGACGGCGGCCTCGCTCGCCCGGTCCACCTCGGTCACGTAGTCCCCGGCGCCCTTGCGCTCCGCCCTCCGCGCCCGCCCGGACAGGACGACCCCGCCGCCCCGGCGGGCGGCCCGTTCGGCCAGGTCGGCCAGGTCCTCGAGGTCCTGCGGAGCTCCGGGCACGTGGGCCCGTCACCCTAGCATGGCGTCCGGTATCATGAGGGCGTGACGCGCGGGCCGGCGACGGCCCGGTCGGCGGGTCCGTTTGACGTCGAACGGCGGCGGAAGTAGGGTATATCGCCGTCTGCGGCCCGGGTTCCGGGCCACGCGTCGGAACGCAGGGGGATCCGAAGGGACGACCGGCGGTCGTGTGTCCCTGGAGGCCGGGCCCGCGGGTCCGGCTTCTTCACGGGAGAACCCTGGAGAAGGCAGAGAGAAGCGTGCGGACGAGACGACCATGCCCACGATCCAGCAGCTCGTCAGGAACGGGCGCGAGCGCCCGCGGAAGAAGACGAAGAGCCCGGCGCTCAAGGGCTCTCCGCAGCGGCGTGGCGTCTGCACGCGCGTCTACACCGTAACGCCGAAGAAGCCGAACTCGGCCCTCCGGAAGGTGGCCCGGGTGCGGCTGACCTCGGGCGTCGAGGTCACGGCCTACATCCCCGGCATCGGGCACAACCTCCAGGAGCACTCGATCGTGCTGGTGCGGGCCGGGCGGGTGAAGGACCTGCCGGGGGTCCGCTACAAGGTGATCCGGGGCACGCTCGACGCCGCCGGGGTGCGGGACCGCAAGCAGGCCCGCTCCCGGTACGGCGCGAAGAGGGAGGGGTAGGCCGTGCCGCGGAAGGGTCCCGCCCCGAGGCGCGAGGTCCCGCCGGACCCCGTGTACCAGAACCAGCTCGTCACGCAGCTCATCAACAAGGTGCTGCGGGACGGCAAGAAGAGCCTCGCCGAGCGGATCGTCTACGAGGCGCTCGAGCAGATCAGCCAGCGGACCGCGAACGATCCGGTCCTCACGCTGAAGAAGGCGGTGGAGAACGTCCGCCCGCTGCTCGAGGTGCGCTCGCGCCGGGTCGGCGGGGCGACCTACCAGGTGCCGGTCGAGGTGCGTCCCCACCGGGGGACGACGCTCGCGCTCCGGTGGATCGTGAACCACGCGCGCCAGCGGCGCGAGCACACCATGGCCGAGCGGCTGGTGGGCGAGATCATGGACGCTGCCCAGGGCACCGGCGCGTCGGTGAAGCGGCGCGAGGACGTCCACAAGATGGCGGAGGCGAACAAGGCCTTCGCCCACTACCGGTGGTGAGCGTGGACCAGGCGGTGATCGAGGCGAACGTGCTGCGCCGGGCGTCCCGCCCGGCGATGGGAGGGGGGGTCGGCTGATGGCGACCCCGGCGGAGAGGATGCAGGTGGCCGAAGCGGTACGTGAGGTGAGCAGGCGCCAGCCCGGAGGGTCCGGCAAGGACCTCGTGATCCGGGAGTACCCGCTCGCCCGCACGCGGAACATCGGCATCATGGCCCACATCGACGCGGGCAAGACCACGACCACCGAGCGGATCCTCTACTACACGGGGAAGGCCTACAAGATCGGCGAGGTGCACGAGGGCACCGCGCAGATGGACTGGATGGTCCAGGAGCGCGAACGCGGCATCACCATCACCTCGGCCGCCACCACCTGCCAGTGGAAGGGCCACTGGATCAACATCATCGACACCCCCGGCCACGTGGACTTCACGGTCGAGGTCGAGCGGTCGCTGCGCGTCCTCGACGGCGCGATCGCGGTGTTCGACGCCGTGGCCGGCGTGGAACCTCAGACCGAGACCGTGTGGCGGCAGGCCGACCGGTACCGGGTGCCGCGGATCTGCTTCGTGAACAAGATGGACCGGATCGGGGCGGACTTCGAGCGCACCGTGGCGATGATCGAGGACCGCCTCCGCGCCAACCCCCTCGTGGTCCAGCTCCCGTGGGGCCGCGAGGCCGACTTCGTCGGGGTCGTGGACCTCGTCGAGATGAAGGGCCGGCGGTGGATCACCGAGATGGGCGAGGAGTGGGAGGACGTGGAGCTCGCCGCCCTCCCGGAGGAGCTGCGGGAGGCGGCGGAGCGGGCCCGGCACGACCTGTTCGAGGAGCTCGCCGACGTGGACGAGCAGATCCTCGAGAAGTACGTCCAGGGGGAGGAGCCCACCCCGGACGAGCTGCGGCGGGCCATCCGGACCGCCACGCTCTCCTCGCGGGGCGTGCCGGTGCTCTGCGGCTCGGCCTTCAAGAACAAGGCGATCCAGCCGCTGCTGGACGCGGTGATCTACTACCTGCCCTCGCCGCTCGACATCCCCGCGATCCAGGGCCGTACGCCTTCCGGCGAGCCGGCCGAGCGGAAGGTGTCCGACGACGAGCCCTTCGCGGCGCTCGCGTTCAAGATCATGTCCGATCCCTACGTCGGGCGGCTCACCTACATCCGGGTGTATTCGGGGACGGTCCGGGCCGGCGCCCACGTCTACAACTCGACCAAGGACCGGAAGGAGCGGATCGGGCGCATCCTCCAGATGCACGCGAACCACCGCGAGGACAAGGAGGCCGCGTTCACCGGCGACATCGTGGCCGTCGTGGGCCTGAAGCACACCACCACCGGCGACACGCTCTGCGACCCGGCCGACCCCATCATCCTGGAGTCGATCACGTTCCCGACGCCGGTGATCTCGGTCGCGGTCGAGCCCAAGACCAAGGCAGACCAGGACAAGCTGGCGGGCGCGCTCCAGAAGCTCGCCGACGAGGACCCGACGTTCGTCGTGAAGTTCGACGAGGAGACCGGGCAGACCATCCTCTCGGGGATGGGCGAGCTGCACCTCGAGGTGCTGGTCGACCGGCTGGTCCGGGAGTTCGGGGTGGGCGCGAACGTGGGCAAGCCCCAGGTCGCCTACCGGGAGACGATCCGGAGGGCCGTCCACGGCGTGGAGGGGCGGTTCGTGCGGCAGACCGGCGGTCGTGGCCAGTACGGGCACGTGGTCATCGACCTCGAGCCGACGGGGCCCGGCGGCGGGTACGAGTTCGTGAACAAGATCGTCGGGGGCGCCATCCCACGGGAGTTCATCCCCGCCGTGGACCAGGGGATCCAGGAGGCCATGGAGTCCGGGGTCCTGGCCGGGTACCCGCTGGTGGACGTCCGGGCCACGCTCGTCGACGGCTCCTACCACGAGGTGGACTCCTCCGAGCTCGCCTTCAAGATCGCCGGCTCGATCGCCGTGAAGGAGGCCTGCCGCAAGGCGCGCCCGGTGCTGCTCGAGCCGATCATGGACGTGGAGGTCGTGACCCCGGAGGAGTACCTGGGGGCCGTGGTCGGGGACCTCAACAGCCGCCGGGGCCGCATCGTCGCCATCGAGGCGCGCGGCGGCTCGCAGGTGATCCGGGCCCTGGTCCCGCTGGCGCAGATGTTCGGCTACGTGACCGACCTGCGCTCCATGACCCAGGGGCGCGCGACGTCCACCATGCAGTTCGCGCGCTACGAAGAAGTGCCGCCCCCGCTCGCCGAGGAGATCATGGCGAGGGCGGCGGGTCGGACGGCCACCCGCGTCGGATCCCGCTGACGCAACCGGAGGAGCCTGAGCCATGGCCAAGCCGAAGTACGAGCGGACGAAGCCGCACGTGAACGTGGGGACGATTGGGCACATTGACCACGGCAAGACGACGCTGACGTCGGCGATCACGAAGGTGCTGCACACGCGGTATCCGCAGGTGCCGGTGCGGGAGTTTGGGTCGATTGACAACGCGCCGGAGGAGCGGGCGCGGGGGATCACGATTGCGGTGTCGCACGTGGAGTACGAGACGGACAAGCGGCACTATGCGCACATCGATTGTCCGGGGCATGCGGATTACATCAAGAACATGATTACGGGGGCGGCGCAGATGGACGGGGCGATTTTGGTGGTGGCGGCCAACGACGGGCCGATGCCGCAGACGCGGGAGCACGTGTTGCTGGCGCGGCAGGTGAATGTGCCGTACCTGGTGGTGTTCATGAACAAGGTGGATTTGGTGGACGATCCGGAGATTTTGGACCTGGTGGAGCTGGAGATTCGGGAGCTGTTGAAGAAGTAC
>Ga0101941_1001046_pt1 | contig 25684 bp, 25 predicted proteins | sample DewCreD2012metaG_3_FD_75242 | JGI IMG/M metagenome (GOLD analysis project Ga0101941, IMG submission 75242) | Hot spring sediment bacterial and archeal communities from British Columbia, Canada, to study Microbial Dark Matter (Phase II) - Dewar... ...
AAGTCCACCGTTGTTCCTCCTGTAAAGGGTTTCATGAGGAGCATACGGGTAATGGAATTGGAAAAGATTTTCAAATGAGGCAACGAATGATTTTCAGAAAGGTTTTACGTGAGGCAAAACGGAATCTTGACTCTGTATGCGATAAACGCCTATAATTAATCAATCGATGGATCAGGAGGTGTATGCACATGCTTCGTGCACCCCGCATCGGCTGGATAAAGGAAGGCAGGAGGAAGATGGAACAAGTTTTACCCGCACTGAACGTCATTCTGGTGAAACCCTCCAAGTATGACGATGACGGCTACGTAATCCACCACGTAAGGGGAGTTTTGCCCTCTAACACGTTGAATGCGCTGAACGGCTTGATACGCGACACCGCGCAGAAGATGGGCGTGAACATTGAGGTGCATTTGATAGACGAGACGGTGCAGCTGGTGGTGCCTGAAAAGGTGATGCGTAGATGGGGCATTCCGGGAGTGCCCACGCTCGTCGGGCTGGTGGGAGTGCAGACCAACCAGTTTCCCCGCGCGGTAGACCTTGCTCTGCGTTTTCGCCGACTGGGCGCGATGGTCGTGATGGGGGGCTTTCACGTCAGCGGCTCGATGGCGTTGCTCGGCTTGACACCCGAACTGCAGCAGCTGCGTGAACAGGGTATTAGCCTGTTCGCAGGCGAAGCGGAAGGTCGGCTGGAGGAACTGCTGACAGACGCTCTGAAAGGCAATCTGAAATCGGTGTACTGGATGGGCGACCTGCCAGACCTGACGAAAGAATGGGCGGCTCCGCTGGTGGACGAATCGGTGGCGAAACGGTTTGTGCTTCCGTACGCCGGCACGATGGACACTTCGCGCGGGTGCGTGTTCAAGTGCTCTTTCTGTACCATCATTCACGTGCAGGGCAACTTTATGCGCTACCGCTCTCCCGATCTGATTGAAAAGCATGTTCGCGAGCACTACCCGCGTATTAAACATTACTTCTTCACCGACGACAACATGTCGCGCAACCCGCAGTGGCGCGAAATCTTCGAAAGGCTCATCCAGATGCGCGAACAAGAGGGAATGCACATCACCTTCATGATGCAGGTGGATGTGCCTTCTTATCGCATCCCGGGGTTTGTGGACCTGGCAGCGCGGGCGGGTTGCACGCAGGTATTCATCGGGCTGGAGAGCCTGAACGCCGATAACCTGAAGGCGGCGTCGAAGGGACAGAACAAGACCAACTTCTATGAGGAGATGATACAGGCGTGGCATCGCTATGGTATCGCAGTGCACACCAGCTACATCATTGGCTTTCCACATGATACGGTGGAATCGGTGCGACGCGACATCACTGCCCTTATGGAAGATGTGCAGCCGGACCAGGCAAGCTTCTTCATGCTGACCCCCTTACCCGGTTCGGTAGACCATCTGGAGATGACCAAGCGCGGTGAGTGGATGAGCCCCGACTTCAACGAATACGATAGCTTCCACGCAGCGCAGAACCACCCGAACATGAGCAAAGAGGAGTGGTTTAACGTGTACCGCGAGGCGTGGAAGCGGTTCTATTCGGTGGAGAACCTGACGAAGGTGCTAAACCGCGCAACGCCGGAATCGTACTGGGGCATTTTCAAGAACGCAGTCTGGTATGCTTACGCGACACACTGCGAAGAGGCGCACCCCATGATTACCGGTTTCTGGCGGTTGAAAGGGCGTACCGAGCGCCGCTCTACCTTCCCGATGGAGAGCAGACTGGCGTACGCCTGGCGACGCGCCAAAGATACCGCCGTTCTGTCATGGCGGGTGCTCAAACTGCTTCTGATGTTTGAGAAGATATGGCGCGCGACGTGGTTGACCAAACGCGCCGCCGAGTGGCGAGAGAGCGTCGCGCAGGCAAAAGAAGCGCAGGTGCAGCGCCAGCGACGCGCTATCGCGAAGGTGGTGGCTTTCCTGACCTATCTACACCTGCGGATGGGGCAATCGCGCGCTGTGTGGCAAGACGCCTGGCAGCTGCTCAGGAGGGGCAAACTGTGGCATCCGCGCCTGTATCTGGACGGGCTCTACGGCGCGTTTCTGGGCATCTCGGAGCTGCTTACGCGCGGATGGCTGTTCTTGATGAACTTTGTCCTGGAGACATAGCGGGACCCTTTTATGGTTTTCTTTGCTCCAGCAACCATTTGATCACCTCCGCGCTGTTGTAGGCGGGGTCCCATGAGTTGTGCCCGATGCCGGGCAGCTCGGTATACTTCACCAGAGTGGACCCTGCCTTCTGCAGCGCATCCACCATCTCGCGTGAAAAAGAGGGAGGCACTACCGGATCGGCGTCACCATGAAACACCCATATCGGTATGTTTTTGAGCTTCTCCGCATCGGCAGGGTTGCCTCTCCCGCAAATCGGGATGACCGCGGCGAATGTATCGGGGTACTTCGCGGCGAGCTCCCAGCTGCCAAAGCCGCCCATCGATAAGCCGGTGAGGTACACTCGCTTCGGGTCGCACGAGAACTCCTTCATGGTTTGCTGAAGGCACTGGTAAGCCGCTTCCAGCTCCTCGCCGCGCCACCATTTGTCGGCAGGACACTGCGGCATTACCACGATACAGGGAAACCGCTCCGGGTAAGAGCGTATCGCCGAGCCGATGCCCACCTGCGTTTGCCTCAAGCCGTCATTGCCGCGCTCACCCGCCCCGTGTAAAAAGAGGATCACGGGATACTTCTTCGAGGGAGTGTAGTCGCGTGGCACATAGACCACGTAGGGCATGGTGAGGTTGTTCCTGCTATACGTCCTGTTCAGGAAACCGGTCTCTATCGGCTTATCTGCCTGTGTGGTTACAGCAGCCAGTAAAAACATCGTCAGCCACATGGTTCCCTCCTGTTGCCGTTTTTATGGAGATTCGCGCTCGTTCGTGGAGTAGCCTGCAAAACATCGGCGATCCCATTTTACGGCAGGAGTCGCCACAGCAAGGGCAGAAATCATGCAGGGGAAAAATCCTCACAGAGGAAGGACACATGGCAAAGCTGAGAATGCTCATCACTGCCACCGCCGAACAGGTGAAGGAACCGTTTCTGTGGCGGTTGGGTAAGGATTATAATGTGGTGGTCAACGTCAAGCGGGCGAACTTTACCGAAGACGGCGGCTACGCCTACGTGGAGCTGGAAGGCTCCGTTGAGGAGATTCAACGAGCGACGGCGTGGCTGCAAACGACCGGCATGATTATCGAGCCGGAGGACAGGTCGCTGTTTCCCGAACGGAAGCCCGGTTAGCGATGGCGAATGCACCTTACATTGTGGGCGTAGACATCGGCGGCACGAAGGTTGCCTGTGTGCTCGCCGAGGCAGGGGGGCGCATTCTCGCTCGGCAGTGGCAACCTACCCGGTCGGTGGAGGGCTGGCAGGCGGTCGTACAGCAGCTCTTTGAGATGACCGAACAGGTGCTCGAAGGGGTATCCTTTTCGCAGGTGCGCGGGATCGGCATCTCGTGTGGGGGACCGCTGGACAGCCAGAGGGGCATTGTTTATTCACCGCCCAACCTGCCGGGCTGGGATGCTGTGCCCATCAAACAGCTCTTTGAGGAACGATTCGGGTTGCCCACACGCCTCGAGAACGACGCCAACGCCACCGCCTTAGCCGAGCACCGCTTCGGGGCGGGGCGAGGCACGCGCAATATGGTGTTCATGACGTGGGGCACAGGTATCGGTGGCGGGCTGATACTGGATGGCAGGCTCTATCGCGGCACCAACGACCTCGCCGGTGAGATAGGACATACTACCGTGCTGCTGGACGGTCCGCTCTGCGGTTGCGGCAAACGCGGATGTCTGGAATCTCTGGCTTCGGGACCATCTATTGCGCGTCGCGCGAGGGAGCTGGCGAGCGAATCGCCGGAAAGCCTCGTGTGGCAGCGAGTCTCGCCCGAAGAGGTCACCGCCCAGCACGTGGTGGAAGCGGCGGAAGCAGGCGACGCCTTCGCGCGGTTCGTGCTGGCGGAGGCGGCTACTTACATGGGTATCGGCATCGCGAACGTGGCGCAGATACTGAACCCGGAGCGGGTGGTGCTGGGTACCATCGCGGTCAAGGCGGGCGACCTGGTGCTGGAACCGTTGCGCCGTGCGCTGGCGGTGCACGCCTGGGGTCGGGTGCGCGAGGTGCTGCAGGTAGTGCCCGCCGAGCTGGGCGACCGGGCGCAGGACCTGGCGGCGATTTGCCTGTGGATAGAAGACTGAACGCGAGAGCGCATGGGGACTGGTGTCCTCCGCAGCCTTCAAAGCTGTCTGCGGGGTGGGTTGCCCCCGTCCCGGGTGGGTTCGATTCCCACGCGCTCTCGCCACCACCGGAGGCAGGAGAAAAAAATGGTACCGGAAAGTTCCTCAAACCGCCTGACATGGGCGACCATCGTGTTTGCCTTCATCGGCTCGGTAATAATGTACGGCGTGCTGGCTTATATGCTGCAGCAAAGCGGCGAGCGGACGGCATCGCCTGGGCTGGAAGCGATGCGTTTGCCGGTAACCCTGCTGGGTATCGCCTGCCTGGTGGCTTCGGTGCTATGGGCGCAGTTGCGACTCGTTGTACATGGGGAATACGCCTCCACCACAGGAGATATTCCTGCCCCCAGGCAATTCATCACACACACGGTCATCGCTTTGGCCTTCGCCGAAGCGTGTGCGGTGTTCGGACTACTGCTCTTTTTTCTGGGCGCGTCGTGGACGGATTTTTTGCTGTTTGCCATCCCCAGCATTGGGGTCATGGTGCTGTTCGTATTTCCCAGGGGTATCGTTTACTGGAGAGTTTGGGAAAGCCGTCAGGAGGAGTAGTTGCTGGACATCGATCGGGTTGAGGCGGCAATTGAGCGCGCCTCACAGCGTCCAGAACTGGGCGAAACAGAGTTACTGCTCTGGCTCCGGCGTGAATTTCCCCCGGCAGTAGCCTCGCAAGCGGTATGGCAGATTCGCCTGCGCCAGCGCGCCAGGCACAAGTTCTCTCGTGCGGAACAGATGTGGTTCACGCCCGAAGGGTTAGAGCAGAGCTCCTCCGAAGTGCTGGCTTCCTATCATGCCTCGCGTTTTCCTCGGGATGTATCGGCAGTGGATGCCGGCTGTGGTATCGGCGGCGACCTGATTGCGCTGGCGGGGCGCGGAGAGACCGTCGGTGTGGAGCGTGACGCGCTGAGTGTTCGCTTTGCCAGGCGCAATGTGGAGGTATATGGAGTAGAGCGGAACTGTTATCTAATTCACGCCGACCTGTTGCGCTTGCGGCTGGAAGAGGCTTCTTTTCTGTTCCTGGACCCGGCGCGGCGGGTGGAGGGAATGCGGTGGGCGTCACCCGAGCAATGGCAGCCTGATTGGAGCACAGCATGTCATCTGGCAGCCCGCGTACGCGGTGCGCTGGTGAAGACGACACCGGTGCTTGCGCCATCGCTTATCCCACAGGACGGCGAGCGCGAGTATATCTCGGTAGACGGAGAGTGCCGCGAACTGCTACTGGCTTTCGGAGAGTGCAAACAGGGCATCTCGCTCAGCGCACTGGTGCTGCCCGAAGGAGCAAGGCTGGTTGCTACCGGTGCCCCTGCGCCATCTGTGCACCCGCCGATGGAATGGGTGTATGACCCCGACGCGGCAGTTGTGGCGGCGCATCTTCTTCCCGAACTGGCGCAGATTCTGGACGGCTACCTGCTACACCCCCAAATTGCCTACCTGACGGCGAAGCACCGCGTGAATACCCCTTTTGCCCGCGTTTATCGGCGGATTGAACATTTCCCCTTCTCGCGCAAGCGTCTGTTTGAGCGGTTGCGCGCCTTGCGGGCAGGCTCTCTCACCCTCAAGAAACGCGGGGTGGACATCTCGCCCGAACAGCTGGTGCGCCAGTGGAAGCCTGCCGGCGACCGCGCCATAACCGTGTTGCTCTACCGAACCGATTCGTCGGTAATTGCCATCCTTGCGGAAAATACGTGATTTGTTAATTGTCAACAACTGCCAATTGCACGAATGAAGTTGTCTTTTTATACAAGTTAATGTCGTAATACTTGAATTTCAAGACAGAATGTGATATAATAGAAGAAATCATCACTCTGGAGGGATGCCAGGATGCACACATGTATTGCTGAAACATTGCTACACCTGCAGCTGGGCGAGCCGGTTACCTTTAAAAACCTCAGCATGTTTCCTCTGCTGAACGGCGTAACGGGTTCCCCTGATTACCTCACGCTGGAGGATGCGTTGCAGACGAATCTGGTGACGGTTAGCGAGGTACACGAAGGCGGCGTTGTGAACAACCTGAAAGTTACCAATCGCGCCCCGCAAGCGGTGCTCATCGTAGACGGCGAGGAGTTGATTGGGGCGAAGCAGAACCGCGTGGTGAACCTCACTATCCTTGTACCCGCTGAGCAAACGGTGGTCATTCCGGTGACCTGTGTGGAACAGGGGCGCTGGCATCATGTTTCCCGCCATTTCCGCACCTCTCGTCAGGCGATGCCCTCCACCATGCGGGCGCGGAAAGCGGAGCAGGTGTACTATCGCAGGATGACCACAGGGGAAGCTTATGCTGACCAGTATGCGCTCTGGGATGAAATCGCTGTGCGCCAGATGGAGATGGATGTGCATTCGCCAACCGCCTCGATGGCAGACATCTACGACCGCTTCGACGTGACCCTTCGCGACTACGAGCGAGCGTTCGAGCCGTTGAATGGTCAGGTGGGCGCTCTGTTCGCCATCAACGGGCGCATCGTCAGCATGGACGTGTTCGACTACGTCAGCACATTCGCTCGTTTCTTTCCGAAGTTGCTGCGCGGTTGCGCTCTGGACGCTATCAGTTATTTCCAGCCTCAGTTCACGCCACTGACCATGAACGCTGTAAAGGACTTCATCCACCGTGTAGCTCATGCGGACGCGCAGGCGTTTCCGGCGGTAGGCGAGGGCGAGGACGTACGGTTTCGGGCGGCGGGAGTTATTGGAGCCGCGCTTGTTGCTCGCAACCGAATGGTACACCTTTGCGCTTTTACGTCGCCCGATGCGCCGAACGAGCGTGAGGACAATCCGTTTGACCTGTTCACCGCTCTGAGCCGTCCGTCTGCCCGCTGGCGCAGACACAGGTGGTAGGTTTCTATCGCGGCGTGGAGGGCGCGGCTCTGTCCGAGCCGTTCGGCTTGCGGTCGCGACGGAGCGCGACCCTCCAGTGCAATTGCGTGGAGGGCGAGGCTCCTGCCGAGCCGTACGAGGTACCCCCACCTGACCTCCCCCGTGGACGGGAGAGGAACTGCTCCATCCCCGCTCGCGGGGATGGCTGGGGGGCTAAACCGGCTCATCGGCAGGTTCGCCCTCCAGAGTGGCGAGGCGAAGATGCACGCTCTACTTGCTTTCGGCAGCTTCTTTTAGATACGATAATTACCAGGAACGGTTTTATGCGAACGAGGTGTGAAGATGAAGGTCACAATGGGCATTCGCGAACTGGAGATGGGTGGCAAGTATCTGGGCGAACTACGTGATGCGAACGCACTGATGGGCAGCGTGGACGCTCTGCGAGCGCGCATGGAAGAGGACGGCTATCTGCTTATCCGGCGTTTCCACGACCCACAGAGAGTGCAAGCGGCGCGACGTGTAGTGCTGGAGAACCTCGCAGCCAACGGACAGATTGACACGCGCTACCCTCTGGACGAGGCGGTGATTGCAGAGGGCGCGCGCGGCGCATTCCTGGGCGGCGCAAAGACGGTGACGCACACCCCCGAGTTTCTGGCGGTAGTGGAGTCTCCCGAGGTGATGCAGTTCTTCACCGAGTTTCTCGGTGCGCCGGCTATCACCTTCAACTACAAGTGGCTGCGGGCGGTGGGCACGGGCGATTTCACCGGCGCGCACTACGACATCGTATACATGGGCAGGGGCACCACCAATCTGTACACGATGTGGACGCCACTGGGCGACGTGCCTCTGGAGAAGGGACCGCTGGCGGTGCTGGAAGGCTCACATCGATTGGAACGGCTGAGAGAGACTTACGGCAAAGTGGACGTAGACCGCGATAAGATAGAGGGATGGTTTTCCAAAGACCCTGTAGAGCTGGTAGATAAATTCGGTGGACGGTGGCTGACTACCGAGTTCGAGGCGGGTGACGCCATTATCTTCGGCATGTTTACCATGCACGGCTCGCTGAACAACGTGACGAACACCTACCGTCTCAGCTGCGATACCCGCTACCAGCGTGCAGATGAACCTGCCGACGAGCGGTGGATCGGCGAGAACCCCAAAGGACATGAGGCGCTGGGTAAGGAGCAACTGCAGTCTATCGAAGAGGCGCGTAAGCGATGGGGGTTGTAGGTAAGCTGGTGTGAGGTAGAGCAAGGCAGGACAATTTCTCCCTGTAACGAACTTCGTGCTGGGAAGTTATTTGTCTCTCGCGGAAGGGCAAGAGGTCTGTCTTTCTCTTGTCATGCTGAACGCAGTGAGGCACCTCTGAGATTCTTCGCTTGCGCTCAGAATGACACTTGTTTGCTGTCATGCTGAGCGTTAGCGAAGCATCTCGTTTTTCTCTTGTCATGCTGAACGCAGTGAAGCATCTCTGAGATTCTTCGCTTCGCTCAGAATGGCAAGATATAGACTAAAAATGAGAGCATTCGGAACTCGTCTCAACTGTAATGACCGAGGTTTGTCAAACTGCGGTTTTGTGATGTGATGGATTCTTTTCTGCCATTATGGAGTCTTCCCACCATTGAAATGGTGGGCTATGGTGAGAGCAAACCTGTCTTCACAGGTTGTTCAATCCGCGCAGGCGGATTTTGTCTTGCTCATAGCCCGTGATTTCAATCGTGGGGGCAGCATGGTGAAGGCATTTTGTCTGCGTCCTATAATCAAGATTGACAAATTACTTAATTTCCGAATGCTATCAAAAGTTATAATAATTAAACACAAAATGACAGAAGACCAGACTTGCCCTTCCGTATCTGAAGAACCCGTGTTTAACGAACTGAGGGGGTAGCAATGTGTAAAGAGATTGTTGTTCGTTATACCGACCTTGCCGCTTGCGCCAGAGCGGAAGCGCCGCTATGCATCGAGATGCCTCCCGATGGGTCGCTTCAACGCGCGGCGGAGGCAGGACGCCTGCAGCTGGTGGACAGGCGTTCGGGACAGACGCTGGAGGCGCAATGGCTGGACGGCTTCGTGTGGGCAATCACGCCACCGTCTGGGCTGTCGGGAAGGCTGACTCTGCGGGTTTCGTCCGCGCCGACAGAGGTGCGTTTGCGTGCTCGCCGTGACCGTACAACCCGGCAGATACTGATTGAAGAAGACGGGCGTCCGGTATTGCAATACAACTACTGGACGGTAGACCGCCCTGACCGCCATGCGCAGGTCTCTCCTGAGAACCGTATCTACTCGCGCCCGCGCAGTAACTATATCCACCCGCTCACCGGTTTGGCAGGTGAGGTGATGACCGAAGATTGGCCTCTGGACCACCCGCATCACCGAGGCATCTACTGGGCGTGGCCCGAGGTGGACTATCGTGGCGAACGAGGCGACCTGCACGCCCTGCAGCGCGTGTTTGCCTATCCCACAGGCAGATATCGTGTAACCGACGGGGCAGTGTTCGCGCAGGTTGAGGCGGAAAGCGTATGGCGGTGGGATAATGGAGAACCCATCGTGCTGGAGTGGGCGCGCATTCGTGCTTACCGTCGTACAGGGGCGGGACGATGCATTGACCTTGCCTTCTTCATTACCGCTCTGAAAGAGCCGGTGTTGCTGGCGCGTCGGGGCACGAACCTGTACGGCGGGTTGAACGTGCGCCTGTCCGCGATTCAGAACCAGAAGTTTGTTTTTCACACCGAAGGCAAGCAGGCGTGGGCGGGAGCGTTCGGCATCTTCCCCGGCGGGCAGAGTGCCGGTGGCTTACTCATCTTCCCGCATCCGCAGAATCCGCACCATCCGCCGGAATGGGTACAGTATCCCGAACTCCACTGGATACAACCCACGTTCCCCGCTTCAGGCGTGCGGTACGAACTGCAGCCCGGTAGACCGCTGGCACTGCGCTATCGGCTGTGGATTCGACAGGGTAGTGAGCCGTCGCCCGACCTCTGGCAGGCTCAGTGGCAGGCGTATACCATGATGGAAAGAGGTGCTGAGATATGAAGAGGGTCTCTCGTCGGCAGTTCATACAGGCAGGAGTTGGCGCAGCGATAGCCTTCCCGATGGTGGTTCCGGCGTCGGCGCTGGGGCGTGGCGGTAGATCTGCACCCAGCGAGCGCATTGCGGTCGGGCTCATCGGCGCGGGAGGGATGGGCAGGGCAAACCTGCACAACTGCGCACAGTATCCCGATGTGGTGGTCACTGCGGTGTGCGATGTGTGGAAGCCGCGACTGGACGCTGCGCTGGAGCCATTTAAGACAACCGCGAAGGGCTATCACGATTATCGGGAGCTGCTGGAACGTCCCGAGGTAGACGCGGTAATCATCGCTACGCCACCGCACTGGCACGCCCTGCAGGCGATTCATGCGGCGCAGAAGAGCAAGCATATCTACCTGCAGAAGCCGATGACGCTTTACCCTGACGAGAGCCTTGCGGTGCGTAACGCGGTGCGCAGGCACGGCGTGATCACCCAGATTGGCACGCAGATTCACGCAGGCGACAACTTCCGCCGCGTGGTAGAATGGGTGCGCTCCGGCAAATTGGGACATATCAGCGTGGTGCGCACTTTCAACGTGATGAATCAGGGTCCGCAAGGCATCGGTCATGCGCCCAAGGAACCGCCACCCGCCGATCTGGACTGGGAGATGTGGCTTGGACCTGCTCCTAAGCGCGAGTTCAACCGCTTGCTCGTTGCCGATGCCTACCACCACAGCTCTTTCTGGGACTACTCCGGCGGCTGGACAATGGGCATGGGGCCGCATATCATTGACTTGCCGGTGTGGGCGCTGGACCTGGGCGTGCCCCTCGTCACCCACTGTACAGGCGGACGGTTTGTGCTTCGCGACGACGGCGATGTGCCCGACACGCAGGAGGTGCTGTGGCAGTACCCGAACGTGACGATGACGTGGATGATGAACCTGTGTAACAGCTTCGGCTTCGACTTCGGGCGTGGACAACCTGCCCGACGGCTGGGCGTGTATTTCCACGGTGTCAACGGTACGCTTTTTGCAGACTACGGCAGGCACGAGGTGGTGCCTGAAGGAGAGTTGCTGAAAGACCCCACACCGCCCCCGCAAAGCATCCCGTCTTCACCCGGGCACGAGCGAGAGTGGCTGGACTGCATCAAGGCGGGCAAGCAGCCCAGCTGCAGTGTGGAGTATCATTATCGGATTGACCTGGCTCTTACTCTGGCGAACGTGGCATATAAGGTGGGACGAGCCATACGCTTCAACCCGCGCACCGAACGGATAGAGGGTGACCGCGAGGCACAGCGTCTGGCGCGACCAACATACCGTGCGCCGTGGCGATTCCCGGAGGAGTATTTGAAATAAAGGGTGATGCTGCGGACAATACCACAGCAGCCCGCCAGTCGGCGGGCTGCTGAAGACGGAGGCTTGCGCAGGCGGGGACTAGCCAGCGCGGCGGCGCCGCACCGAATAACCCAACAGACCAGCGATACCTGTGCCAAGAGCCAACAGTCCGCCCGGCTCGGGCACCGGTATCAGGCTTAATGTGAGCAGATAGTTAAAGCTTTGTGTATGCGTTCCGTTGAAAGGAATGCCGTCATCGCCGAGGAAAGGCGAGCCCACATCGGGGTATCCGCTTACCGCTACACGCCATCCTCCGTTGGACGGTACGAGCCCAGCAAGTACGTTCGGAGCGAACAGGTCGTAAGCCACAAGGTTCGCGCCGGGGTCAAACATACCCAACACGCTGGAATTGCCCTGTGGACCGGGCACCAGCACCAGCTGCGCAACGAAAAAGTCGCCTGCCAGCAGAGGTACCTCGAAATAGTCCACATCTCCCGGAGATACAGACCCGCTAATAGCCACCGAGCCTGTCGGGATGAATAGCGAGCGAGCTATCAGCTGAGCGGTACCGAAGGTGTTATTTGGCTCGATCTCGGGTATAGGACTGCCCGCTAACACCGGCAGAGCCGCTGCGATAAATGCCACCGCAGTTGCCGCAACCGCCTTGATTTTAAGCATACTCCTGCCTCCTTTCATATCATACCCACTCTAATATAATGCAAGATTCGTACCAAAACAGGGGGATATGCCCTCTTTTTTTGAAAAAGCCGTTAATAATACTGGATTTGTAAGAAATCATCATTCTCCTCCAGCCGGTTGCAAAGCTTCGGGCGCAGGCTGGTACTGACGTGACACCGTCAGAGCCTCTTTGACCAGCCACAGCGCCAGCAACAGAATCACTCCTGCGATACCCAGCAGCAACCAGTTACCCTGATTCCAGAAGCCGAACATGCTCCATACCAGAGCGGTCACCGTTACCACCAGCATGAACACCATCGGCACGGCGGTGTAGACAGTAGCTCGTCCCAGCGCGCGCAGATACAGAGACACCACCAGCAACGATAGTCCAGCCAGCAGCTGATTGGAGGTACCGAACAGCTGCCAGAGGATGGAACCCAGCGGTTTCATCTGACCCGTTACGGGGTCGGGAGAACGCATCAGTGCAAACCCGCCGATGAAACCGACCGCGATGGCGGTGGCTACCAGAGGACGTTGCAACACAGACAACCGCCATGCGCTGCCCAGTTCCTGAACGTTGTAGCGGATAAGGCGAGTGCCACTGTCCAGCGTGGTGAGCGCGAAGCCCACCGCAACGGTCGCGACGAACACCTTCGCCAGTTCGAGGGGCACCCCGCTCATCGCCACAATCGCGCCTGCGCCGTGTACAAAGTTCGCCAGCGCATGAGTACCTGCGGATTTCCAGTCGGCGTAGCGAGCTGCCCATTCGCCCGCACTGCCCATACCCGCTGCCACGCCTATCAGCGCGAGCGTTGCCAGCAAGCCTTCGGTTAACATGCCCCCGTACGCTACCGGCTGAACGTGGCTCTCGCGGGCGATTTGTTTGGAGGTCGTGCCGGAGGCAACCAGCGCGTGGAAGCCGGAAACCGCACCACACGCCACCGTGATGAACAGCATCGGGAACAGCGGTTGCAGTCCACTGGCTGAGGTGTTCACCGCCGGCGCAACGAGGCGTGGATTGCCCACCAGCGTGCCGATGAAAAGCAGAACCATCCCCAGATACAGCTGGAACGAGTTCACATAGTCGCGCGGTTGTAGCAGGAACCACACGGGCAGAATAGAAGCCGCGAACGCATACACCATGAGTGCGTACGTCCACCGTTCGGGAGTCAGGGTGAGACCTCCCACGGCGGTTATCGGCGTCTTGACCCCCTGCCAGACGAAGAACAGGCTCACCGCAACAGCGACGACAGTCAGGGAAGCCAGAGGCAGGTGTAGCCGATAATGTAACACCCCAACCGCCACTGCGATTATGATAAGCATCACGCTTGGCAGTACCGCTTGCGGAACATGCCCGCCCTCCGCAGCTCCTGTGCCGGGGGCGAACAGAACGGAGATGTTGACCACAAACACCCCCATCGCCAGCGAAAGCGCGAAGATAGCAAACAGCAGGAACAGCGTGCGGGCGCGATGCCCCATTACGTCGGCGGTGACATCGGCGATAGAGCGCGCGCGGTTCCGCACCGAGGCGACCAGGCAACCGGTGTCATGCACCGCGCCGATGAAGATACTTCCCACCACAATCCAGATGAGCGCAGGAAGCCACCCCCACACCACAGCGATTGCCGGTCCCAAAAGCGGCCCCAGTCCGGCGATAGAGGCGAAGTGGTGCCCAAACAGCACCGGCGCCGGCGTAGGGATATAGTCTACGTCGTCGCGCTGGATATGCGCTGGAGTAGGGGAGGTATCGTCTACTCCAAAAACCTGTTTGACCAGGAAGGTTCCATACCAGCGATAGGCGACCCACAGGATAAGCGTAACGAAAAGGACTATCCAGACCGAAGACAACGAACCCCCCTCCTTTTGAGTGCTCCTGTGACAAAGAATCTACCAGATGGAGAAACCTTCTGTCAACCTGTTGGAGTAAACACCGCCGGAAATGGCTTACCGTGTATAAGGCGATATACTGCAGATTTTTAAGACAATTGCCCATCCCCGCAAAGGTGCTGGACAAGTGTGTCGCCAAAGCGTAGAATATAGCCAAACTTAAGCTGGACCCCGCAGTTGATGATCTTTGAAAAATAGACAAAGTTACGTTGTGCTGCCGGCCTGGCAATCTTCCTTCCTGGGGAGGGCGAGGCTCCTGCCGAGCCGTTCGGTTTGTGGTCGCGACGGAGCGCGACCCTCCAGTGCAATTGCGTGGAGGGCGAGGCTCCTGCCGAGCCGACTTCGCCAGATTGGAGAGTGTTTGCGGCTGAACATGACGGCAGAAGAGAACCCGTAGCAAGCGGGGCATAGATGGATATGAAGAAGATGCACAGTGGCAGGGGAACAGCGTTTCATCGGTAAAGTCAATCGGCTGCACCGAGTTATCAGGATATGTACCATCACCTGTTCCTGACTGAGGAGGTAAGTGATGAGATTCAGCATTTGCATTGTGGTTGCCGTAGTCATATTGTTCTCCGCATCTGCGCGAGCACAGTCAGGGTACACAGACATCCTCATTTCTCGCCTGCGAGGAGGCATTGTCCTCTTCTTGCCGGAGCGTGCATCATCAGACAAACTTCTGGACAGACAGGCTCTGAGAGAGATCGTCAACAAACATCCTGGTGATTTACCCGCTTACGCCTTGTTAGCAATGGCTGATGAGGGGGTCCTTGCGGGCGAAGTCGTGCGTCTCCGTTCTGCAATGCAGAGAGGGCAAGCAAGCGGCTCTGACAAGGTAAAGTATGGCATTGTCCTTTTTCTGAAGTGGTTAGAGACGCATCCCCAACCCTCAAGGAAGCAAGATTTTCGTGGGCTTTGGGATGCTTTAGAATGGCTGGAGGCGGGATACAAAGAGGTTGATTCGCCCTTTGTAGGCTACATGCTTGCCGTTGCGTACAGTCAGGATGCACCACGCGCGAATTTTGGGAGGGGCCTCAACGTGCTCGCAGGTGTGATTCAGAAGCTGATGTCGCCATCACTATGGAAGCGAATTGTAGGAGCTAAGGCACCAGGTAAACGCCCTGCGCCAGAGGAGGTAGTGTTATCTGTTCGTCCCTCTGAGCGACGGGTGGTGAAGTACCTGTTGGCAACATATCGTCAGTGGCTGCTAGCCAGAGTGTGGATTGAGACCATTGAGCCGGGTAAACCGCGTATACGCAAGCAAGTCGCACCAACCAAGGAGCAAAAGCGATTGGCAAACTACTTGGAACAGGTCATCGCCAGGCTGTGAGTGTTCGCATTTAATGGGGTTCTCGGTGAGTATGCGCTGGCACGCACCGCTGAAGCTGTTCCTGCGCAAACTAAGGTCTTGCCCTCACAGCGCTATCACGTGGTGTGCACGGAGAGAAACCTGCAGCAAATGGAGGCTCAAGGCTACGTTGCCGACGTGGAAGGGACGGGCATCAGGATGTCATCAGTGAAATCTTGGGCGTACATAGCCTATCCCCCTTAGCAACGGCGTGACCTGAGACCTGAGTAACATTAAGCGACCACAAGAGAAGCAAAAGGAGGGAAAACATCGCATGAGGACTACTCTTTGCGTAACAGTAGTCATTCTGTTGACCACGGTTGCCGTCTCAGCACAGGAATCCGTAATACGCATAAGACTTTTTCAGCGATGGAGAGAGCGTATTGCGGGTTTCCTTCCCTGTGAAGCGTCGGCGGATGCACTGCAAGATAGACGCTTTCTACAGGAGCTTTCACGGCAGTATCCCGACAATCTCGCCGTCTACACAGCGATGGTCTTTGCCGATAAAGCGTTTCGCCATGCCGAGAAAGAACGGCTACACAAAGCGCAGACTGCCTCCACTTTGGGCAAGATACAGCTTGGGATATTACTGCTTCACGAGTGGTTGGACACAAGCTACATACCCACTGGGCAAGCGAAGGAGTTAGACAGGTTCAAGACGCTGCACCAAGCAGAAACTCTTCTGGAGGCAGGCTACAAAGCGAGAGGAGATCCATTTATCGGCTATCTTCTTGCTGTAGCCTTTTCCTATGACTCTTCGCGCGAGACCCGATTTCAGGACATGAGACAGCAGCTTCTGTCCGCGCTCCAACACTTCGTGCCAGCGACAATGGTCAGGCAAATCACTGAAGGAAAGGCAACGGAGCGCCCAGAGCCGTTAACGGTGGTTCGGGCGGTTCCTCCTGAGAATCGGCGTCAGGTAAGGACGATACTCAGAACCTACCGGGAATGGCTCATGTTTCGTGAGTGGATTGGGACCATTGAGCCCGGCAAGCCGCGTATACGCAAGCAGGTCGCACCAACCAAGGAGCAAGAGCAATTGGCAAGATACCTGGAACAGGTCATCGCCAGGCTGTGAGTGTTCGCATTTAATGTGGTTCTCGGTGAGTATGCGCCGGCACGCACCGCGAAATCTGTTTCTATGCAAACTAGAGTGTCCGCTTTCGCAGAGTGGAACAGCCAGCGCAGGCTGGCTTTGTTTGAAAGGGAACGGCTCGGACGGAGCCTCGCCCTCCAGCTGGCAAGATGCCAAGCGTGATGCTTGACGCTCTACTGCAGATATTTCACAAAACGATTCTTCTCATCCACCAGGATGATGCGCGGTGTTATCGGCTCGTCGGTTAGGGCAAAGGCGGCGATAATCACCTTCTGTCCCACCGATACCTTCAACGCCGCCGCGCCGTTGATACAGATAACCCCGCTGCCCGGCTCGCCCGCGATGGCGTAGGTTTCGAATCGCTCGCCGTTGGTCAGGTTCCACACATGCACGAGCTCACCGGGCAGGAGGTCTACACGCTCCATCAAGTCCGCATCGATGGTGATGCTGCCGATGTAATCCACATTCGCTTCGGTAATGGTAGCACGGTGGATTTTGCTTTTCAGCACCTGCCGAAGCACCATCCGCTAATGCCCCCCTGTCATGCCCGGAGCCGGTTTCGTGCGGGCTTTAGGCTGTTTGCCCACCACTACCGGTGCTGCAGACGGTTCCTGCTGTTCCTGTCGGAGCTCGGCGAACCGCCGACGCATGGCTATCCCGCCGCCCAGCATCATCAGTATTGTGCCCAGCCAGACGAGGTTGATGAGCGGTTTCAGCTTCACCTCCACCGGCACTATCACGTGGTCGGGCATAGTAGTCTGCCCCGGCATCCCGAAGAAGTGGAGAATGACCGCTCGGTCGTTTGCGTTGATTTCGTCGGCAAAGATAGCCACCTCGCCGCCGCCGGGCAGCCTGGCGGGTTTCCAGCCCTTGCCGAACACCGCTACCGGAACCAGCTCCGTCTTCTTTCCCTTATATTCTACATCAAGCACTGCGCCGATGCTCATGTCGGCTCCACCCATCGTGCCCTGAATCTGGAAACTTTTGAAATGGATGGTGTAGTCACCCATCTTTTTGGTTTCGCCGCGGCGGATAGGCAACGTTTTGCCCGGGTCCTGCATTCGCTCGATGACGCCTCCGCCGTCGCTGCCGATGGCGATATACATATCGTACAGCGCGTGCTTGTAGATGTGCGGCTCAGCGACGCGACGCGGCTGCATCGGGTTATGGGTGTCAAAGTAGTAGACGGGACGTGCCTCAAAGCCTTTGTCGCCCTTCAGGCTTTCGAATTTCAGGCGTACCGCGTTGTTTTTGCCCAGCTCCTCGTCGGGGTGTGTCATTCCTGCATAGCTGACCTTAAAGCCGAACATCTCGGCGGTCATGCCGTTGGTCAGCACCGCTTCCGTCTTTTGCTCGTAGAACGTGCTTGCTGCTGCGCCCAGTAACACCAGCCCCACGCCCACATGTGTCAGGTAACCGCCCAGGCTCATCGGACTGCGCTTCGCCAGACGCCATACCAGCATGGCGTTGGACAGGATGGTGAACGTCGCCAGCAGCATCAGGAAGAAAACGCCCACAGCCACAGGCAGTCTCATGAAGTACGAGGCGAAAGCGACCACCAGCCCGATAACCAGCGTGGCGTACCAGGGCGCCGAGATACGCTGGATGAACACGTCGGTATTATCCACCTTGCGCCAGCTCAGGAAGGGAACAAGCCCCAACAGCAACAGCATCAGGTAGGCGAAGGGCGCATTGGCGAGGTGGTAGTAGCGGATTTCCACGCTACTGCTCTGTTTGGCGATAAGCAGAGAGATGATGGGCATAGACGCTCCGATAAGCGTCAACCCCGCAATCACTACCAGCGCGATGATGCCCAGCGAGAACGCCAGGTCGCGCGACAGAACGCCTTCGGCGGTCTGCTTTGCGGGGATACTGCGCAGACGGAACAGCCACAATCCCAGTCCGCCGACGGTGTAAGTGAGTAGCATGGCGATGACCAGCCCCAGCGCACCCTTCGCCAGTGCGTCGAAGGCATGTACCGAGGACTCGGCAAGCGCGCCGCTGCGCGTCATGTAGGTTCCGTAGAAAAACAAGGGCGCACCCAGCAGCGCCAGCAGCAGGTTGGAGCGATGCAGCCCGCCGCGATTGCGTTGCACTACCAGCCCGTGCATCAGCCCCGTAATGACCAGCCACGGCACCAGGGAGGAGTTCTCCACAGGGTCCCATCCCCAGAAGCCGCCCCAGCCGAGCGTCACGTATGCCCAGTAGCCACCCAGTATCAGCCCCGCGCCCAACGTCACCCAGCACAGGATAACGAAGGGCATGGCAATCTGCACCCAGCCATCCCAGTCCTTGCGCAACAGCGCAGCGACGGCGATGGAGAAGGGGATTGCCAGCGAAGCGAAGCCGATGAAGATGGTGGGGGGGTGTATCGCCATCCAGTAGTTCTGCAAGAGGGGATTCAGCCCCATGCCCTCTGGAGGCACCTCGCTGGGAGGATACAGCAGGAACGGCGACTGTTTGGTGAGAATCGCCATCAGGAAAGCGAGGATACTGCTATACACCGCCATTGTCAACGGTTCGTATCGTTTCAGTCGGCGGATAAGCAGTAAGCCCAGCAACGCCGTCCAGAACGCCCACAACAGGAAGCTACCTTCCTGCCCCGCCCAGGCGGAAGAGAGTTTGTAGTACCAGGGCAGGTCGCTGGAGCTGAAGTTGGCGACGTATACCACGCGGAAATCGCTGCGCATGCACAGCGATATCAGGATGCCGAACGCCGCCACTGCGCTAAACACCGCCAGCGCATAAGCCCGCCTGGCCCACAGAAGCCAGTGCTCCTGTTTGGCGGCAAGCGCAAAGAGTACCGTTGCAACAACCGCACTCGCCGCGCCAAGGTAGATGATAAGACGCCCCCATTCTGCCGCGTTCATTGTGAGCTCTCCTGATACTCCTGCATCTGCTTGCCCTGATACTTGGATGGGCATTTGTACAGGATTTTTTCCGCGATGAACACATCGCCTTGCATCTGTCCAATAGCCACGATCTCCGTAGCTTGTTCCACGTTGCCCTGCGCCAGCTTGGGGTGTACGACGGGCAGTCGGTCGCCTTTAGCGTCTTCTATGGTGAATCGGGTCTCCCTCTGGATGGCATCCATTTGCAGGGAGCCCGGCACCAGTTTTCCTTTCACTTGCACTTTGCCGCTGCTCTGGCGCGCTTGCGCTACCGAGACATACGGCACGATGGTTTGAATCATCGCGCGTCCTGCTATGAAAAGCCCCAGCGCGATGAACCCCATAGCGAAAAGGTAAGTCTTTTTCACCGACGCGCCTCCTCTTCCAGACGTTTTTCCAGTGCTCGCAAGCGCATGTCCAGCCAGAACAGGTATCCGAATATCCCTGCCCATATCAGCAGGGGGGCAATCATATAGGTGACCAGTGGGTTCATCGTGTTTCTCCTGCCAGTGTGACTTCAGCAACGGCGTCGCGGTGGTATTGCTGGCGCAGGCGAGCCTCCGCCAGTTCCACCCGCAACCTCAGACGGAACATCCAGACGAAAACCGCCAGTAGCCCTGCGAAGAAGCTCCACAGGGTGATGCGATAGCTGGGGTCCAGCCCCGAGCGAGAAAAGAGCGTATTTGTAGGATGCAGTGATTCCACGATTCGGGGTAATATCCAGATGAGAAAGACCATAGCGGGGAAGGCGAGCAGGGCATACGCTGCCGAGAGACGGGCGCGTTTGCTCTTTTCCTCTACTGCGCCGCGCAGCACAAAGTACGCTGCGTAGACCAGCATCAGCATCACAATAGAGGTCTCGCGCGGGTCCCAGTTCCATGCACTGCCCCACTGTTCCATGGCGAACAGCGAGCCGGTCACCGTTGCCAGCACCGCAAAGAGCATTCCCAGCTCCGCCGCGGCGTTTGCTTTCGCATCGGTCAACGGGTGTCGTGAACGCAGATAGAGCCAGGAATAGACGGCGTTCACGAGAAATGCGACGAAGGTCAGCACCGCACAGGGCACATGGAACACCACAATACGCGCGGCTTCAGGGCTGCGAAAGCCCTGAGCAGGCGGAAGCCATAAAAAGGCGGCAACTGTCACCCCAGCAATCCAGATACCTGTAAGTATCTTGCCCGTTGTGTTCATTATCACTCGCTCCAGATGTGCTCGAACACCAGTAGAGACGCCGGCACAATCACCAGAATAAACCCCACTAGCACCTGCAGGTCACCGGTCGCCACGCGCCATGCGCCCCCGCTGAGCCATGCCGCTCTCGTGCCGTGAATCGCTACCAGCAAAGGAGGCAACGCCACCGGAAACGACAACACACCGAACAGCGCCCCCCGTGTGGTGGCTTTTGCCACAATCGCGCCAACCGCTGTGGTAGCGCACGCCAGAGCGGTGCTGCCCAGCACGACCACCGTGACGAAAAGGCTGGCGCTTCGCACCGGCACCTCCAGCAGCAACAGGTACAAGGGCACCGTCACCAGACACAACCCCCACATCAACACCGTATTAAACAGCAGCTTGCCCACAAACACTCCCGTCGGCGACACCGCCAGCCTCAAGGAGTCCGCCGTGCGCGTTTCCTCCTCTACCACAAACACGCGCGATAAACCCGCTACCGCTGCGAAGAAAACCACCACCCATAATAGGGCGGCTTTTACTTCAGCAGGCACGCCCGACGGAGGCGCCAGCGCAAAACCCGACGCCATTACCGATGTGACCGCAAACAGCACCACCGCGCCCAGCGCTACCCGCGTGCGCAGCTCCAGTAGCCAGTCCTTCGCGAAGACGGCAAACGCTTCATGCACCCAGCCGGACGAGCGGTTCACCGTAGCCCAGCTCTCGGGTGTCGTTTGTGGCGATAATAACGATGCCATGTTGTGCCTGCTCTCTGACCGTTTCGCGAATGAACTCCATTCCCGCCTCGTCCAGATTACTGCCCGGTTCATCGAGCAGCAGCACCGACGGGCGATGCACCAGCGCGGTCAGCAGCTTGAGCCGTTGCACCATGCCGGTAGAGAAAGAGGCTACCGGATCATGCGCTCGCGAACGCAGCTGCACTCTTTCCAGCCATCGCAGCAGGTCGCTATCCTGTACCGGCAACCCCCGCGCCCTGGCGAAAAAGCGCAGGTTCTCCAGAGCGGTCAGCGGGCGATACAGGGCAATGTCGGGAGCGACCATACCCACTGACTGCCGTCTCTGGTGCGCTGTCAACCGTTCCCCGTTGTAAAGGTACAACACCTCGCCCTCTGTGGGCGTCAGTAGCCCCGCAATGATGCGGAGCAGAGTGCTCTTCCCGCTGCCGTTTGGTCCCAGTATCGTCCATGCTCCGGGGGCGGTGACCGTTGCCGATATATCCCGCAACACCACGCGCTCGTCGAAAACCTTGCTTATCCGCCGGAGCTCGATTTGCCAGTTCATCGCTTCTTCAAGCAAAGTATACCCGAAATTTCGGCTGATGGAAAGGCAGACATGCTACAGGGCGCTCTGTGCCTTCGCCTCCTTTGCAAATGCCTCGTACAGCGCGTTCAGCCTCTCGGCAGTTATCGCTCCCTTTGCGAAGATGGTACGGTAACGGAACGTTATCTGCCCGCCTGCAGGAACGGTGATGCTGCCGTCCACGTTCGGGTTGTTCTGGAAGTCGCGCCAGCCGAACGGGTTCGCGGCAAACAGTCCGTAGTCGCGCACATGCCAGTAGGTGGGATGGTGTGGATTGGTGGGATGATCGAACACCGAGATGCTGTACACCTCGCCATCCACATCGCCGCTGTATGTGCACCAGACCGCGCGTGTGCCCCACGCCTCCTTGTCTCGCTTGCCCGCAGCGGTCAGTATCGTGCCCTTGCCGTGGCGCTGTTCCATACTGGTGGGGATGCGAATGCCAAACGTGCCCTCTTTGGTATCCCCAAAGCGCACCGGTTGTTCGCCCGCGCGAATGGTGACGGTAAGGTCGATGATGCGCAGGTCGTCCATATCGTACACGTACACCTCGCGCGTGTCGGTACACACCAGCTGTCCTTGTGGGGTGCGCCATTCGTTGCGTGTGGTGATAAACGTGCCCACACGTCCACCGGAGATGTCCGAGAACTCGCGGTGCACGATGCGCCCTTTTTCCCCGACTTCTCCCCAAAAGTCCACGCCGTTGACGTCGCCGTGCGTGAACCAGAAAGAGCGCTGGTGAGGGTGGTCGGTGGACTCGCCTTCGCGCTGTTCCATCGGGTAGGCACGTGTCATGGGGACGCCAGTCTGAGCATGGATGGGGTAGAGATAGGGTTTGGTGGCGCCGGAGAAGACGTAGCAGGTCACCAGATTCCCGTCGCGGGTGATTTCAAGCGTATTTGCCTTCAGCTGCGCTTTCCAGCGCAGGGGAGCAGAGGGAGCTCTGCCCGCCTCAACCAGATACTCGCGCTTGCCTCCGGGGTGTATCCACAGCAGCTGGCGCACGCCTTTGTCCATGAGCCGGATGTCGCACGGCACCTCGGTGCGTTCGGGCAGCAGTAGCAAACGCACCTCGTCGGTTTTCACCGTAGCGGGTAGAGCAACTGCGACAAGGGTGGGGGCATGTCCCTCCGTTTGTACGCTCAGGCGAATCGTGGGCTGCGCCCCCGGCGCAGTAGCGCAGACAATGCACAGCGCCAGACAACCGGCAATCACAGCGAACCGCATGGTGTTCCCTCCTTTAGAACTCCAGCGTGTATCCCGCGCTGAAGAACAGCTGGTTGCGCAGGATGCCCGCCTGTAGACGCAGGTAATTGTCGTGGCTGTAGCGCAAACCGCCGTTCAGATTGTCCCCATCATATTCCAGTATCACACGCCAGTGGGTACCCAGAACACCTTCTGCACCACCGATAATTTTCTCCCGGAACAATCCTGTGCCATAGCCGGCGTGCAGGATAATCTGCGAGACCGTATCTTCTGCATCTGGCGGAACCTTTGCCCGCGTCGTGACCATAAGGTAGCCCGTTCGCTCCACCGCCTTCGCGATATCGATCACCCCCACGCCGATTTTCAGGTTTTCAAAGCCGGTGGGGATGAACTGCACTTTGGCGTTGGCGATGGTGCGGTTGTCCGCGTCGTCGCGGTCCAGATAGGAAACGCCGACCTCCACAAAGTTCGCAAAGCCTGCGTTTACCGCGACGGTGCTCAGGTCGCGCCCGAAGTGCGTGCCTATCTGAAACTTACGAGCGGTCAGTACGTCGGCGGTCGGCACACTGAACAAGCCGGTGGGACCGAAGATGGTGCCGCTGCGCGAAGGCAAGACGGTGCTTTGTGCCAGAACAGGCAGTGCGCACACAGCGTAGATAGCGAAGGCAATCAGTTTCTTCATGATAAACCCTCCTCCTCTCGAGATGCGGTTGGGTTTATCTTCGTCACAGGCGTTCCGAACTCCTCTGCCCTTGCCGTTTCGCCTCGGCAGGGGTATTATAATAGCCAGAATGGACGGGGGAAACGGACGACAGGCAAAAGCGGGCAAAGACGTACGCTTGGCGAGTACAGCGCGAGGGCAAGCCGGACTTCTCAAGCGGTTGAGCGGCTTTGCCGGGCGCATTGCTTTGCTGGGATTGCACCATCTGGCGAAGCGCGTGCCGCTGCCCGTGCTGTATCGGGTAGGCGAGCAGCTGGGGAAGATGGCGTATCGGCTATCGCGCCGGTATCGCACGGTTGCCGAGCGAAACCTGCAGATGGCGTACGGCGATTCTTTGACGGGAGAACAACGCCGGCAGATGGTGCAACAGGTATTTATCCATTTCGCCAAATCGCTGATGGAGTTTCTGGTAGGGGATGGTTTGTCGCCGGACGATTTGCGCCGATTGGTGACACTGGTGGGTGAGGAACACCTGCAGTGGTGTTTACAGCAAGGCAAGGGCACGCTGATTATCACCGCACACTATGGTAACTGGGAAATGGCCGCACGTTTCCTGACGCAGTGCAGGGGGTACATCCTGAACGTGGTGGCGCGCGACGCCGATGATACCGCGACTACCGTGCTGGTCAACCGCATTCGTGAGCAGGGAGGCTATCACGTGATCCCCAGAGGTCAAGCGGTGCGAGCGGTTCTGCAGGCGCTGAAGCGCAATGAGCTGGTAGCCCTGCTCCCTGACCAGAACGCCGGTGACGTGTTTGTGCCGTTTTTCGGGAGGCTGGCGGGTACCGTGGCGGGCCCTGCACTGCTCGCTCTGCGCAGCGGCGCGCCCCTTCTTCCCGTATTCTGTACACGCCAGCCGGACAACACCTATCTGTTCGAGATACTGCCGCCTTTTATGGTTCAGCCATCGGGTAACAAGGAGCGCGATGTAACCGAGACCATGGCGCGACTCAACGCGATTATTGAACAACAGATACGCAAGCACCCGTCGCAATGGCTGTGGCTGCACAACCGCTGGAAAACGCGCCCGCCGGAGGAAGTCTATGCGACAAGCACCGCAGATTGACATGCAGCGTATCGAGCGGGTGGCTATTGTAAAGCTGAGCTCCATTGGCGACGTGGTACACGCTTTGCCTGTGTCCGTTGCCCTCAAGCGCAGTTTTCCTCACCTGCAAATCACGTGGATTACCGAAGAGCGTTGTGCGGAGATGGTAACCGGCAACCCCTATCTGCACGAGGTGCTCACCATCCCCGGTAAGGCGTGGCGTCATGGCGCTTGGCATCCGCGCACCTGGCAGGAAGTGCATCGGATGGTGAGCCTGTTGCGCTCGCGTCGCTTCCAGCTGGCGATAGACCTGCAGGGCTTATTGAAAAGCGCGGTAGCAGCGTGGCTGACCGGTGCGCCTGTGCGTATCGGCTATCACTGGCAGCGTGAGGGAGCATGGATGTTCAACCGCGTGGTGCCCAAAGAGCCGACCAGCGTGCATGTGGTGCAGGAGTATCTGGATGTCGCACGTTATTTAGGCGCAGAGACGGAGCCGGTGGAGTTTCCGCTGTTCATCCCGCCGGAGGCGGAGGAAAGGGTCTGTCGCCTGCTGGAAGAGGAGGGTATCTCCCCCCCGGAGGGTTTTATCTCCATCAACCCGTCTGCCGGTCAGCCCTTCAAACGCTGGCGAACCGAACGCTGGGCGGAGCTCATCACGCTGATTGACCGCCAGTATCGGCTACCGGTAGTGCTGGTAGGAGGCAAGGCAGACCGTCCGCTCGCAGAGGAGATTCGCGCCCGTACCTCTGCGCCTTTTGTGGATATGGTGGGCAGAACGAATCTGAAGGAGCTTGCCGCCATCCTGCGTCGGAGCGTGGTGCACCTCTGCGGGGATACCGGCTCCGCACATATCTCGGTGGCGCTGGGCAGACCGGTTATCGGGCTATACGGTCCCACCAACCACCTGCGCACCTCGCCCTACGGGCAAGAGCACCGGATGGTTACC
>Ga0101941_1000986_pt2 | contig 25648 bp, 27 predicted proteins | sample DewCreD2012metaG_3_FD_75242 | JGI IMG/M metagenome (GOLD analysis project Ga0101941, IMG submission 75242) | Hot spring sediment bacterial and archeal communities from British Columbia, Canada, to study Microbial Dark Matter (Phase II) - Dewar... ...
GCCGCGGCCGCCAAGTTCGCCTGGGAGTACCTCAAGGTGAAGAAGGCCGCCACTATCCACGATGGCAGCCTGTACGCCGACAAGCTGCAGCAGGTCTTCGCCGAGAACTTCAAGAAGTTGGGCGGCGAGATCACGGTGCAGGAGGCCATTGACCCCAACCAGACCGACATGTCCGGCGTGCTCACCCGCATCGCTGCCGGCCAGCCGGAGCTGATCTACTTCCCCATTTTCCTGCCCGCAGGCGGCTTCATCATCCGCCAGGCGAAGGCCACCGCCGGGCTGGAGAAGACCATCCTGATGGGCGCGGACGGCCTGTTCTCGCCGGACGTGGTCACGGCGGCTGGGGATGATGTGGAGGGCTTCTATGTCTCCAGCCCCTCCGTCACCGGCGCGGCCTATGACGAGTTCGTGGCGAAGTACAAGGCCAAGTTCGGGAAGGAGCCGATCAGCATCTTCCATGCGCATGCCTATGATGCCTTCATGATGATCAAGGCGGCCATTGAGAAGGTGGCGGTGAAGGACCCGGATGGCACGCTGCACATCCCGCGCCAGGCGCTGCGCGATGCGCTCTACGCCACCAAGGACTTCAAGGGGTTGACGGGCAACCTGACCTGCACCGAGACGGGGGACTGCGCGGACCCGCATATTGCGGTGTACCAGTATCATAAGGGCAAGTACCCGCCGGAGAAGATCTGGCCCTAGCCCCTCACTTAGGTAAGTGGAAGAACAGTACAGGCGGGGCGGGGGCAACCTCGCCCCGCCTGTGGAATCGCGATAAGTCCGTAGGGGCACGGCGCGCCGTGCCCCTACAAGGGGGGAAAGATATGTTACAAGCATGGCGTCAACGTCTTACGCTCACAGATGTTCTGATATGGGCTATCGGCCTGTCTATCGGCGTGGTCGTCGTGGTCGGCTCTGCCGCGACGTTCGGCCTGGGTAAGTACACCTGGCTGAACTGGCTGGACCTGGCGATTAAGGGCCTGGCGCTGGGCGGCGTGTACGCTCTGATCGCCCTGGGCTATACGCTGGTCTACGGCATCCTGCGCATGATCAACTTTGCTCACAGCGAGGTGTTCATGAGTGGGCCGTTCACGGCGGTCTTCCTGGCCAATGCCCTGGACCGCTCCGGCTTCCTGGACCAGCAGCCCGTCCTGAGCCTGCTCATGGTCGCGGCCCTCTCTATGGCGGTCTCCACCACCGTGGCCGTGCTGCTGGAACGCATCGCCTACCGCCCCCTACGCACCGCTCCCCGCCTGGTGCCCTTGATCACGGCCATCGGCGCGTCCTTCTTCCTGCAATACACCTTCCGTGGCCTGTACGGCTCCGGTTTTAAGGCTTATCCCTCCATCCCTATCCTGGAAGGGGGCTGGACGCTGGGCGAGGTCCGCATTTTTAAAACCCATGTAGTGGTGATTGTCAGCGCTATCCTCTTGATGTTGGCGCTCTATACTATCGTGCAGCGGACCAAGATGGGCAAGGCCATGCGGGCGGTGTCTGAGGATAAAGAAGCTGCCGCGCTCATGGGGATTGACGTGGACCGTGTGATCGTGTTCACCTTCGCCCTGGGGGGGGCTTCTGCCGGATTGGCGGGCGTGTTGTACGTGCTGCTGTTCCCGGTAGTCAATTTCTTCATGGGCTTTATCCCCGGCCTGAAAGCCTTCACCGCGGCGGTGCTGGGGGGGATCGGCAATGTGCCCGGCGCCATGCTGGGGGCGATGGTCCTGGGCCTGGTGGAATCCATTGGCCCGAACCTGTTCCTGGATGGGTTGGGCATTCCCAACCCGAACCAGCTTAAGGACATGATCGCCTTTATCGTTCTGGTGTTTATTTTGATCTTCCGTCCCACCGGGATCCTGGGTGAGCGCCTGGCCGCAGCCAAGGCGTGAAGTGAGCGTGAGCTATGATGGTAGAGAACCCCCTCAGTCATTGGAAACAAACCCTGACGACCGGCCTGATTGGGGGCGCGATCGTGGTGTTGGTGTCGCTGGTGGGCATGGTCGCAGCCTTCAACCAGCGTGACATCATTTACACGGCGATCACGATGGGCCAGGTCCTGTTCCTGGCGCCGCTGGTGCTGGTGGGCTACGTCGCGGCCTATCGCGTGGCGGATCGTCACGCTCAGGCGCCTGTGCCGATCCTGCTCGCTGGCGGCGGAGCGGGTCTGGCTGGAGGCAGCGTGATCGCTGCCTTGATCGTCATTGGACAGGCGATTGATCTGCGGGCTGTGTTCGTCAATGCTTCACCGACCCTGTATCAGGTGCTTATGTTTGGGCGCGAATACCCGCTGGGGGCCGGGCTGCCTGTGCTGGCCGGGCTGGTGGCCGGGGGCCTGGGCGCCGGAGCCTTTCTCTTGCCGCCCCGCCTGCGCCCGGCGATCATCCAGGCCATCATTTGGGTCGTTCTGATCGGCCTGCTGCGCGACCTGCTGATGACCGTCATTGGCCTATGGGGGCCGGTCAAGCCAGCAGTGCAATGGCTGTTCGCCCAGAGCGGGCTTTCGCCGATAGGGGCCGTGGCGCTGTTTGCCGTCACGGGCGGCCTGTCCCTGTGGCGCTCCACCCGATCCGTTCAGGCCCGCATCACCCGCTCACCCGCACAGCAGCGCCTGATCCGCTGGGGAACGCTGGCCGTCGTGGGGGTGATCCTGCTGGCGTTGCCCTGGGTGTTGGGCATCTTCTTTAGCGAGGTCCTGGACAATGTTGGGCTGTATATCTTGATGGGGCTGGGCCTGAACATCGTTGTGGGCTTCGCCGGCCTGTTGGACCTGGGCTATGTGGCCTTCTACGCCATCGGCGCGTACTCTATGGGCGTGCTCACCTCGCCGGAGTTGGGTTTCTTCAACCTGACCTACTGGCAGGCCCTGCCTATCGCCCTGGCGGTGGCGGTCCTGGCGGGTGTGCTCCTGGGCCTGCCTGTGCTCAAGATGCGCGGCGACTACCTGGCCATCGTCACCCTGGGCTTCGGTGAGATCATCCGCATCCTGGTGCTGTCGGACTGGCTGCGCCCTTATCTGGGAGGGTCGCACGGGATTCAGTTGATCGCCCGTCCGCGCTTTGGCCCGTTGGAACTGGTCACCCAGCAACAGCTTTACTATGTAATCCTGGCAGGTTGCTTTATCGCCGGTCTGATCGCCTGGCGGCTGAAGGATTCGCGCCTGGGCCGTGCCTGGATGGCTATTCGTGAGGATGAGGATGTGGCCCAGGCGTTGGGGGTCAACCCGGTGACGACCAAGCTGCTGGCCTTCGCTATGGGCGCGCTCTTCTCCGGCCTGAGCGGCACCATCTTCGCGGCCAAGCTGGGGTCAACCATCCCCGGCGACTTCGGCTTCCTGGTCTCCATCAACGTCCTATCCCTGATCATCATTGGCGGGATGGGCAGCATCCCCGGCGTGGTGGTGGGGGCATTGGCCCTGGTGGGCCTGCCGGGTTTGTTGCGCGAGTTCGCCGAGTTCCGCCTGCTGGTCTATGGCGCGGTGTTGGTGGTGATGATGTTGATGCGGCCGGAGGGCCTGTGGCCGGAGGCTCGCCGCCAACTGGAGTTGCATGAAGAGGCTGAAGAAGTCCCGGCGGCAGGGGAGGCGGTACCCGCGCCCCCAACGCCCGCCCCTGCGTTCTCCCCCACGATGGGGGACGGGGGGGAAAGCTAATCGTCAGGAGAGAACGCGATGGCCAAGACAGTGCTATCGGCCCATAAAGTGACCAAACGCTTCGGCGGTCTGGAAGCCCTGCGAGACGTTGACCTGGAGATCCCCGAGGGCGCCATCTGGAGCATCATCGGCCCGAATGGCGCCGGCAAGACCACCTTCTTCAACTGCGTCACCGGCTTCTACAAGCCCGAAGCCGGGCATATCTACCTGGATGGGCTGGAGATCACGGGCCTGTCCCCCGACCGCATCAGTCGGCTGGGGATCGCCCGCACCTATCAGAACATCCGCCTGTTCAAGAACATGACCGCGATTGAGAACATCCAGGTGGGGATGCACACCCATCTGAAAGCCGGGCTGTTGGGGAGCATCATACGCGATCCGGCGACCCAACGTGAGGAACAGGTCTCGGTAGAGGAAGCGCGTCGCCTGCTGCGGCTGGTGGGGCTGACCGGCAAAGGGGATATGCTCGCCAAGAACCTGCCCTATGGCGATCAGCGCAAGCTGGAAATCGCCCGCGCCCTCGCCAGCCGCCCCAAGCTGCTCCTGCTGGACGAGCCGACAGCGGGCATGAATCCCCACGAAACGCAGGAGATGATGGCCTTCATCCGCCGCCTGCGCGATGAACTGGGCATCACCATCCTGCTGATTGAGCACCAGATGCGCGTGGTCATGGGCATCTCGGAGAGGATCAGCGTCCTGGACTATGGGGTGAAGATCGCGGAGGGCACGCCAGCGGAGATCCAGAACAACCCCAGGGTCATTGAAGCTTACCTCGGTCGCGGTGCAGCTTCTTTCGCGCCGGGCCAGCCGGCCCAATCGGCGGCCTAGAGCACGCAGCCGTGTAAGGGGCACGGCGCGTTGTGCCCCTACCGGAGAGGATAGAGAATTAAGGTTATTCGTCTATGGCTATTTTGGAAGTTGATCACGTTCACACTTATTATGGCAACATCCATGCCCTGAAGGGGATTTCGTTCACCGTGGAGCAGGGGGAGATCGTCACCCTGATCGGGGCCAACGGCGCGGGCAAAACCACCACGCTGCGGACGATCAGCGGGGTGCTGCGCCCGCGTCAGGGGCACGTGCGCCTGGAGGGGGAGGAACTGAGTGTCTATCCGCCCCATGAGATTGTGGCCAAAGGCGTGGTCCAGGTGCCGGAGGGGCGGCGTATCTTCGGGCGGCTGACGGTGACCGAGAACCTGGAGATGGGCGCCTTCACCCTGAAGGACCGGGCGGAAATCGCCCGGCGCATGGACTTCGTCTTCACCATCTTCCCCCGCCTGAAGGAGCGCAGGCACCAACTCGGCGGGACACTCTCCGGCGGCGAGCAGCAGATGCTGGCGATTGGCCGGGCGCTGATGACGCAACCGCGCATCCTGCTTATGGACGAGCCTTCTATGGGCCTGGCGCCGGTGTTGGTGGAGAGCATTTATGAGGTGATCCGCCAACTGAACCAGCAGGGGACGACCATCCTGTTGGTGGAGCAGAACGCGGCCATGGCGCTGTCTGTAGCCCATCGCGGCTACGTCCTGGAGACCGGGCGCATCGTCCTGCAGGGCAGCGCCCAGGAACTGGCCGCCAACCCCCAGGTCCAGGCCGCTTATCTCGGCGTTTAAGGATAGCGGACGACCGATGATTCCCACTCTGCCACGCCTCGGTCGTCCGCTGCTTCTACCCCACTCCAGACACGCTACGAACAGGCGCATAGATGGCTGACACCAGGCGCATCGCCCGGAACATCACGCAGACCCTATTCGTGGCGCAGGCGCTGGCTTCGGCGGGCTTCATTGTGATCGCGACGGTGAATGCGATCGTCGGGGCGCAATTGAGCGGGCGGCCGGCCTGGGCGGGCGTGCCGGGCGGGGTCTACCAGTTGGGAGGCGCCCTGGCCGCGCTGGGCTGGGGATATGGCCTGGACTGGCTGGGGCGGCGCAACGGCTTGGCGCTGGGCCTGGCGTTGGGCGTGATCGGCTCGGCCCTGGCCGGCGGCGCCTTGATCGGGCACTCGTTCCTGGTCTTCCTGGCCGGGCTATCGCTCATGGGCGCAGCGAATGCCGCCATGCAGCTTGGCCGGTTTGCCGCCGCGGAGGTGCACCTGCCTGCGGAACGCGGTCGCGCCATCTCCACTGTCGTGCTCGCCGGGACCATTGGGGCGATCTTCGGGCCGCTCCTGGTGGGGCCGGTGGGCCAGGGTGCGCAACGGCTGGGGTTAGATGAGTTGGTCGGGCCTTACGGCGCCAGCCTGGCGCTATTCGTCTGTGCCGCCGCTGTGATCCTGGTGCGCCTGCGCCCCGATCCGCGCGACGTGGGGCGGGAGCTGGCCCGGCTTCACCCCGAAACCACCCCTTATCATGGGCCAACCCGTTCCATTGCGGCGATCTTGCGTGAACCGGCGGTGCTGGTGGCCATGGCCGCGATGGTCTTCGGCCAGCTCACCATGGTCATGCTCATGGTGATCACCTCGCTGCACATGAAGGGCCATCACCACCCCCTCACCGCGATCTCCCTGACCATCTCCGCGCATACCGTCGGCATGTTCGCTTTCTCCATCCTCTCCGGGCGGCTGGCCGACCGTTGGGGGCGCGGCCCGGTGATCCTGATCGGGGCGGGCACGCTGGCTGTGGCCTGCCTGACGGCGCCCCTATCGCCTGATGTATTGCCTATTGCGGCGGCGCTCTTCCTGCTCGGTCTGGGGTGGAACTTCTGCTATGTCGGCGGCTCATCGCTCCTGGCCGATCAGCTTTCGCCCGCAGAGCGGGCCAGGACGCAGGGGTTCAATGACCTGCTGATCGCGCTGGTCTCGGCGTTGGGCAGCCTGGGGAGCGGTGTGGTCTTTGCCACGCTGGGATATAGCGCGATGGGGCTGGTGGGCGCGGTGGCGGCGCTGATCCCGCTGGTGCTGGCGCTGTGGTGGCAGGTCGGCCAGCGCGCCGCGATTGTGGCGCAGAGGCCGGAGTAACGCGCCGCAACGTATCGGGGCTAAGGGATGCCTGTGTTTGAGCATCGTGGTGAGCCTTTGCTCCCCAGGAGGGCTTTTGCGCTGCGCCTGGCCCGGTTTGGGGGCCTGGCGCTGCTTATCATTCTAGGCTCGTTGGGGATCGGCATTCTGGGCTATCATACGTTTGAGGGCCTGGGGTGGGTGGACGCCACGTTGAACGCTGCCATGATCCTGGGCGGCATGGGGCCGGTAAACGAGTTGCATACGCGCAACGGCAAGTTGTTTGCCGCCTGCTACGCACTCTTTTCGGGTGTGGTCTTCCTGGTAGCGGTCGGTGTGTTTCTGGCGCCGATCGTTCACCGCTTTTTCCATCATTTCCACCTGGAACTGGGGACAGAAGACCCGGCTGAAGAATCACAACGTTGAGCGCGGTGTGCCGATAGAGTAGCGCAGCATTACGTTATGTTGATCAACAGTTGATTTCTGAGACAAAATAGAGTAAAATGGTCTTAGATTAATGAGCCCGGCTCGTTAATCGGATGGAGGGCAGTCCATGCCCATCTTCAATGCCCCTCCTATCCGTATCTTCTTGCTGGGCCGCTTTGAGGTGGTTCAGGGGGAGCGCAGGCTGCGCGCGGCCGACTGGCTGCGTCGCAAAGCCGCCGCGCTGTTGCAACGCCTGGCGCTGGAACGCCGTTTGATCAAAGACCAGGCGATAGATTTCCTCTGGCCAGAAGCCGATCTGACCTCTGGGGCCAACAACCTCTACCGCACCCTCCATGCGCTGCGCCAGACGCTGGATACCGCCCTGGGCCCCGGTGCGGCAGAGGCCACCTTCACCTTCCAAGATGGTGTGCTCACACTAGAAGCGTCTGTCTGGGTGGATGCACACGAGTTTGAGCGGCTGTGTTCAACGCCGCCCACCGCGCCTGTTGAGGAGCGTGTGGCGAATCTCCAGCAGGCGCTTGGCCTGTACCAGGGCGACCTGCTCCCCGACGATGTATATGCCGAATGGACAGCCCTACCACGCGACGTGTTCCGCCGGTGGTACCGCGAGGCCAGCCTGAAGCTGGCGGCCCATGCCCGCGACGCCCGCGATTACCCCACTGTCATCGCCCTTCTCACCCCGCTGTTAGCGCGTGATGCGGCGGACGAGCCTGTCCATCGCGAGTTGATGCGCACCTATGCGCTCGCCGGCCGCCGCCACGAGGCGCTGCGCCAATACCAGATGTGCGTGGATGCGCTTGCCAAAGAATTCGACGCCCCGCCGGAGCCGGAGACCTCGGCGCTGTACGCGCAGATCCAAAGCGGGGCACTCGCGCCGCGGCCGACGCCTGCTGCCGGTGCGGGGACGCCGTCCCTCAACGGGCTCAGGACAGCGTCTGCGCCATTCGCCCTTCAGCCGAGCGCGATGCTTGTCGGGCGCGAGCAAGAATTCGCGGCTTTGCGCGCTCACCTGCGTGAGGCGGAGAGCGGACGCGGGCACACGATTCTCATTGCTGGCGAGCCGGGTGTGGGCAAGACCTTGCTGGCAGGCGAAGCGCTGTGTGCGGCGCTGGGCGCGCGGAACAGGCACGCCGATCCGTGGAAAATCCGATCACGCATTTCAAGCGCACGGGTTCGGCGGATCCGCAGCAAGAGCAGTGGGCGATGTTCAAATCGGTTGCGGCGTTTCTGAGCGACTTGCCCCCGCCGCTCGTCCTCGGCATAGATGATCTGCACGCGGCAGATGAAGCCAGTTTGCGCCTCTTCCACTATCTGGCGCGCTCGGCGCGCAGCACGCCGCTCATCCTGCTTGCCACCTACCGCCCCGATGTCCTGGCAGATGCCAAACCCTTTGCTGCCCTCCTCAACACCCTTTTCCGCGAGCGGCTGAGCGAAACGATCAGCCTCAAACCGCTGGGATTGGAGGCCTCCGCCCAGGTACTGGAGCAAACGCTGGCGGGAGAGGTCTCGGCAGACCTGGCGACGGCGGTATACGAGGTCACCGAAGGCAACCCCTTCTACGTTCAACAAGTCGCGCGGGCATTGCAAAAAGACCGACAGAGTGAACTGCGCGGCGGCGCGTGGACATGGCGGGAGAACGCTCAGGCGGCGATGAAGCTCCCTGCCGACCTGAAGGGGCTGCTGCGTGAACGCGTCGAGCGCCTGGGCGCGCCCGTCGCAGCCGCGCTAAACACCGCGGCGGTGATCGGACGCGAGTTTGATTACCCATTGCTGCGGAGCGCCGCGGCGCTCTCGGATGCGGCGCTCTTGGATGCGCTAGACGCCGCGCTCGCCGCTCACTTGCTGGAAGAGACCGAAACGGGCTATCGCTTTTCCCACGGGCTCATCCGCCGTGCCTTGTACGACTCGCTCAGCCGCGCCCGCCGCGCCCATCTGCACACGCGCGTCGCCGAAGCCATCGAAGCAGTTGCGCTGCGTATTATGGCAGGCGCGATGCCCTACATGGAACTGCTCGCCTTTCACTATGACCTGAGCGATCGCCGCGACCGCGCTCTGGATTACCTTATTCGCGCCGGTGAAAAAGCCGCCGATATTTTTGCGTTTGAAATAGCGGTGGATTATTTTCATCGCGCTCTGGCGCTGATGGATGCGCTTGGCGCCGAGGACCCGGCGCGGCGGTTCACGCTCCTCGAAGCCCTCGGTTGGTGGCAGAACATCCTGGCCGATACGCCGCGCGCAGTGGAGTGCTTTGAGCAGGCGATTGCGCTTGCCCCACGCAGCGGGATCGCGTGCGCTTGCACGCCGGCGCGACCACTGCGCTCATCACCGCTGGCGATCTCGATGCCGCCCAGACGCATTTGCAGGAGGCGCTGGCGGTAGTGGATGAGCGCGAAGACGCGCCAGAGTATGCCGACGTGCTCTACAACGTCGCCCAGGTTCACTGGCATCGCGGCAAGTATGGCGAAGCGTTTGAGGCGGCGCAAAAAAGCCTGGGCATGGCCGAGCGCCTCAACAAAGCGGAGGCCATCGCGCGCGCCTTTGAGATGCTGGCGCTGGCCTGTCACTCGCTGGGCGAATGGCAGGCGGGCATTCAGTACGAGCAAAAACGCGCTGCGGTCGTCGGTCCCACGCTGGATGTGAGCGACGCCTTTGATGTGCACCTCTGACTGTGGGAGTATCACCTGTACGGTGATAGGGGTTACGCAGAAGTGAAACAGGCGGTGGCGCAGACGTATGAGCAGGCGCGGCGGATGAACGCGCCGCGCGCCATTGCGCTGTGCCAATGCTTCAACGGCGCGCTGGAATTTCAGGCGGGGAACTGGCGCGAGGCTGAAGCCGCACTGCGCGACTCGATCAAATTGCACCGCGAGATCGGCGCGGCCTCGGGCGAGGCGCTGGCATGTCAACGGTTGGGTGCGCTCCTCACCGCGCGCGGCCGACTCGATGAAGCAATGGCGGTGCTGGAGGAAGGGGTGATCGCGGCGGAACGTGCCCTGTTGCGCGCTCATTGCCTGGCGCGCTTGTACGCGGCGATGGTGCGCAATCGTTTGGACGCGGGCGACGTGGTGATGGCCGCGCATGCGCTGGCGCAGGGTCTCGCCATGCACGAGCGGCACGGGCATTGCCATACCTGCGACGCGCTGCTTTTTCCCGTCGCGGTCAGTCTGCGCATCCGACAGGGCGAGTTGGCTGCCGCCGAGGATTTCTGCAACCAATTTGAACAAGCCGCGCAAAAGTACGCCAGCCGTATGTGGATTGCCATGGCGCTGGCCTCGCGCGCCGAACTCGCCGCGGCGCAAGGCGACTGGGATGGCGCCATTGCCGGTTACGACCAGGCGCATGAAAACTTTGCCGCGGCGGGCAACCTTTATGAATCAGCGTGCTGCCTTGCGGCTGCCGGCGCGGCGCGTTTGCGGCGCGGCGCAGCGGGAGATGTGGAAGCGGCGCAGAGGGCGATGGAGGAAGCGCAGGCCATTGGAGAACGGATCGGATTCCCCATGGCGAATTAGGGTGACCCACGCGATGATCCGCAGAGTCGAGAGACAGGTTCTCTCGACTTTTTGTTTGTGGTCAGGTCATAGTAAGACACAAGTAAGAACTTTGGGAGGTCGTTGGAGTATGCTGGGATTATCTCAAGAAAGGAGAGAAAAATGAGTACACCAGGAACAACGACCATGGTCAATGGGGTCAACGTGGATCAGTTGGTCGCTACGATCAACGCCATCAAAGCCAACCCCGATCTGGCCCGCTTCAAGTTCCGCGCCGAGAATCAGTGGGTGAACGGCGGGCACTCCCGCACCATGATCAAGGGGTTCTACGGCGCGGGCGGTGAAGACGCCTCGCGCGCCTATCCGTTCATCCTCGAGGGGGATGAGCCGCCGGTGCTGCTGGGGAATAACGCCGGTCCGAACGCGGTGGAGGCGGTGCTGCACGCGCTCGCTTCATGTCTTGCCGTTGGTTTCGTCTACAACGCGGCGGCTCAAGGGATTCGGGTTGAGAAACTCGATTTCACCCTGGAAGGCGACATTGACCTGCACGGCTTTCTCGGCTTGTCCGACAGGGTGCGCCCTGGCTATCAGAACATCCGCCTGACGTATCGCGTCAAGAGCAACGCCCCGCGCGAAAAGGTCGAGGCATTGTGCGACTACGTCCAAAAGACCTCGCCGGTGCTGGACATCATCCGCAACCCGGTGCCGGTCACCGTCACACTGGAGGATTGATCCTTTGGGGCAGGGAGGCTTGCCGGTCGGCTTTCCTGCCCCAGATCAAGTGCTGATTAGCCTACTCACCGATAAAGTAAAGTAAGGGGTTAAACCATGTCGGAAAAATTCGCGGCCATCACAGGGAAGAACTTTAACTCGCCTGACGAGACCCGCCGACCCTTCGAGAAGGGTCGCATTGATGTCGTTACCGTCGGTGGATTGACATTCTATAGGGAGACCCTCGAGCCTGGTTGGCAGTGGTCGAAGCACGTCAGGCCTGTTGTTGGTGGAGAAAGTTGTCAGCTGTTCATCCTACAACCGTAGGATGGCTCAAGGCCGAAGGGCAAGTCTAACGAGGCCTGCCCTTCGGCCACCCAAGCTGTGCTATCTCTCGCTCAGGGTGGAAGACCTACGATAACTGCATTTCAATATGGGGCGCGGCCCAACCCGGCGCTGCAGCGGACTGGCTTCGCCGGCCGCTGAGCGCCAGGACGTTAGACCGGGCAAGGAGGAAATACGATCATGGACACTCCCTCTCACCTGAAATGGACGGCTGAGGAAGCCGCGCGCCTCGTGCGCGAGTCGTACGGCTCTGTCATACCTCAGGGACTGGGCGTGGCGGAAAGTTTGTACACGCCCGACGAAATCGCCTGGCTGCCCGAATCGGTCACCACGTACGCGCTGGGGCTGGGCAATCCGATTCGCTACGCGGATTTGCAGCCGGGCGAAAACGTGCTGGACGTGGGCTGCGGCGCGGGGATTGACACCTTCCTGGCCGCCCGCCAAGTCGCTCCCACAGGTATCGCCATCGGTCTGGATATGACGCCGGAGATGCTGGCACGCGCTCGGGCCAATCAGAAAACCCTCGGCCTGACCAACGTTGAGTTCCGCGAAGGCAGGATGGAAAACATCCCTCTGCCCGATGCCAGCGTGGACGTGGTCATCTCCAATGGCGTCCTCAATCTTTCCACCGAAAAGGGACAGACCTTTCGCGAACTGTATCGCGTGCTCAAGCCCGGCGGGCGGCTGGTCTTCTCCGATTCGGTCGTCAACGGGCAACTGCCGCGCGCCGTGCTGGACAGCGAAGCCGCGTTCGCGGGCTGACTGGCCGGTGCCCTCTCGGAGAGAGGACTGATTCGCGAAGCTAAGAACGCCGGCTTTACCGACGCGCACATCCTGAGCAAGGAGGCGGTCAGCAAAGAGCGCCTGAAACTCTACCCGCTGTTTAGCGTGGAATTTCTCGACTGGCTGTTTGCCCAGTTTCCGGAGCAGGAGTTGCCGGTTTATCTTGCCCACTTCCGATTTACCAAACCGTCACCGGAAGAAAAGGCGACGTGAGCCGTTATGCGCAGTGCGGCGGATCAGGACGATGCAAGCGAAAACAAATGAAAGGAAAAAGTTATGGCCGGTGGAATAAACGCAGCGATTGTCCCTTGCCTGAGATGCGTCGGGCCAGCACATAGAACTTCCGAAGGTCTGGAGAATGATTATTACAAGTGTAGTCAATGTGGGTATGAATTTGGCGTTGATTGGGCATACGCTGGGCTTCCACAAAAACCTTGCTGGCCTATTTCCGAAGAAGAGACTCGGAGAAGACGCCAAGAAGCGGATCATCTGTTCAAACAATCCCGAAGCATCTGAACCGGAGCGTTAGGCGATTTCTTGATCAAGGAGAGAGTCCTATGACACCAGCCGATGTTCAAGCGATGATCAACCAGGCTTACGAGCATGTGGATGCGATCGACTGGTCGCGCTGGGTTCCTGACCAAAGAGACCGGTTGCTTACGCATCGAGTAACGGGGGACAAGCCACCTCTCACGCTGTTGATGGTGGCGGACTACGTTAACTTCTACGCCTGGGTGTGGCAGAGGAAGCCGCCCGGCGAAGAGGTTGAGTGGGTCACGCATCGCCTGATTGATCTATGGACCCGTTCATTTATCTATATGGACTACTCCGGCATGCGCGACGTGTTGGCAAAGATCGTGCTCTTCGCAGCTATTTGGGAGCACCCTCAACGCGAGGCGATCCGAACTAGTTTACGGAAGGCGCTGCCGGAGGGTTCGTACGGCGAACTGGAGCAACGACCGCAGGTGCCCCCAGGAGAAGCCGACTCTGAAGTCAGTGACACTCAGGCGGACAAGATCGTGCGCGACTCGCAAATGCAAAACAAGCTCTTTATAGATGTGCTCCGACACATGGCGGGACTTCCGAGCAGGCCCCCCGGTTTCTTCTAGGCCTTTGGAGGGGGCAGTTGAAGCATGTTGCAGCACGCTGTGCGAATACGAGCTCCTGCTGTGCATCAAAGGCGGGGGAGGCAACATCGCGGGCCTGGCCACGGCCGATGGCGCGCCGATCTCGACATGTCGCTCATGCGAGGTGTCTGGGTGCCCCCACAGGGAAAGGTGGCCCACGCACAGGCTGGTTGTCTGCTGGCGACATGGACCGCGAAACGCGGATCCACAATGACATGCTCCTAGGCGGCTAGATAGCGAGGCGGCGATTATGCTCAACCGAACACTTATCCGACTCGTGGCTCCTGTGATGGCGGCAATGCTGGCCTGCAACTTCGGAGCGGAGCCGACCCGGCCGGCTGTTGAGCCATCCCCGGCGGCGACTCTACCCGAGGATAGAAACATGGCAGAGGGCAACATTCCGTCTTCCCTACTCGGGACGTGGGTACAAGATGACACAGGCCCTGTTGCGACCTATCGGAAGGCCTATGAGTTCAGACCGGACGGATCATACGAGTTCGTATTCACGGTCCGAAACAGGGGCTCTGTTGACCAGACGGTCTTGGTTCGCGAAGATGGAAGCTTCGCCGTGCAAGGCGATCGGCTCGTAATCTCTCCCCGATCCGGCCCCGCCAGGGCCTTTCCATGGAGGGTCGACCGGGACCCGTACACCGGTGACGCGCGGTTAGTCATGCTTCTTCCGGATGGTACTTGGGACGTATTCTTTCGGCCCTGAATTGCAGCCGCTGAGCTGGCGATGGAATCCCTGCGGCCTGAACGCGGTGTCTCACCCCTTCCCCTTGCGAGGGAGGGCGGGGAGGGAGAGAACCGGGCTGAAGCCCCATACTGGGCGCTGCGCTCAGCTTGACTGAGGCTGTGAAAGGAGGTGATAGGACACAAGTGAGTTCACCAAGGGAGACTGCATTTGGGGAGGTAGGGGGCGCTATCTCTCAGAATAGCGCAAATCCTTTAGGAGGTTCACAATGGGATACGAACTACAAGGCCGTTTGCTTGAAGTGTGCACCTGCAACGTCATCTGCCCTTGCTGGGTCGGCGAGGACCCGGATGGCGGCAAGTGCGATGGGCTGATCGCCTGGCACATTGACCAGGGCAGCATCAATGGCGTGGATGTCTCCGGGCTAACCGTGGCAACCTTGAACCACATCCCCGGCAACGTGCTGAAGAAGGGCACCTGGCGCACCGTAGTCTACCTGAACGACACGGCCACACCACAGCAGCAGGACGCGCTGCTCCAGGTGTGGACGGGGAAACTAGGCGGCCCGGTCGCCGACCTGATCCAGTTGGTCGGCGAAGTCATGGGCCTGGAACGCGTGCCGATTGACTTCCGCATTGAGGGGGGCAAGGGGACAGTGAGGATCGGCTCAGCCGTGGAGGCCGAACTCGTGCCGCTCCAGGGGGCGACCGGCGCGACGACGTTGCACGACAGCGTGTTCTCGACGATCCCCGGTTCGCCCGCCTTTTTGGCCAAGGCGCCTGTGTACCGGGCGAAGGCACCCAATTACGGGTTCGAGATCGAGCTCCAGAACCGCAATGCGGTCCAGGGAGACTTTCGCTTTGTCGCCTGATCCGCGATGGGAGCCTCTGGCGCCATCATTCTCGCGGGTGACCGATGTGCTGCTCGCCTGCGGTGATCGGTCACCTGCGAGGAGGTAGGAGTATGTGGATACGAGTCAACGACCGTAGGCTGTTCATCTTTCTGATGCTGGTGCTGGTCGCGCTGGCCTGGTCGGTGCTGTGGGTCTGGGGCCAATCCCCCTATGCCCGCTTCCTCAGCCATCATTCGCTGGAAGAGGTGAGAGGCGGTGGCCTGCTCATGCTCGTCTTTGTCGGGGGCTGGCTTGTGATGATCGTCGCGATGATGCTGCCGACAAGCCTGCCCCTGATCGCTTTGTTTCACCGGTTGACCCAGCATAAGCCGAATCGTCCCCGGCTGGTGGCGTTGCTCCTCACCGGCTATATCGGCGTCTGGACGCTGTTCGGCGTCTCGGTCTATTTCGGCGATTGGGTGTTGCACCAGGCCGTTGAGCAGAGCGCGTGGCTGGAGGAGCACGCTTGGGTCATCGGGGCAGCGACGCTAGTCCTGGCTGGGCTGTATCAGTTTACGCCGCTGAAGTATTACTGTCTCGATCAATGCCGCTCGCCGCTGAGCTTCATCGCCGGGCATTGGCGTGGTGGCGCCGAACAGGTGCAAGCCCTGCGGCTGGGGCTGCATCATGGGCTGTTCTGTCTGGGCTGCTGTTGGTCGCTCATGCTCATAATGTTCGTCGTCGGCATCGGCAATCTGGGCTGGATGCTGGCGTTGGGGATGGTCATGGCCGCCGAGAAGAACCTGCCGTGGGGCCGGCGGATCAGCGCCCCTCTCGGCGTGGCGCTTATGGGGTGGGGCCTGGTGTTGGCCCTCACGTCATAGAAAGCTAAACATTCATGGGCGCGCCTCCAGTTCGCTGCGCGAGGCTGTATACAACTCCGTCAAGATGAGGGCGCAGGGGATGCAGCCTGAGCGATTCTCGTATATATTTACGGACGACGATCGCTTTGAAAAGGAGGGAGCGCACGTATGGAGGCATTAGCGCGCATGAAGTGTGTGGCCTGCCGCGCCGGTGAGCCGACGGTGACGGAGGCGGAGGTCGCCGAGTATCACCCCCAGGTGCCGGACTGGCAGATCGTGGAGCGCGAGGGGATCAAGCGCCTGGAGCGTGTCTTCAAGTTCCGCAATTTCGCCCAGGCGCTGGCCTTCACTAACCGCGTGGGCGCGTTGGCCGAGGAGGAGGGGCATCACCCGGCGATCCTGACCGAGTGGGGCAAGGTGACGGTGACCTGGTGGACGCACAAGATCAAGGGGCTGCATCGCAACGACTTCATCATGGCTGCCAAGACCGACGAAATCTATCGTGAGGGGTGATGTCAGATGTGGGTTATTGGCCACGCTGGCCCTGTATCGCTGGCTGGCGCAGGAGACGGCGGCACAGCTAGGGTATGCGTATCCGGCGGAGGTGGATGAGCGGGTGACGGGGTGGGTAGAGATGTGTCTGGCAGGGAGAGCGGTGCCCTCCGATTGAAATTGCTTCAACCGTCTCAATGGTTAGCCACTGGGGTAGGAACAGCACCGGCGGTGATTGTGCTCGCCGCCGGTTGCTGAGGCCAGGCGTAACCTCCTTCGTCTCGTGCTGTGGGCTTTCCGATGGCGTGCGCGAACGGGGCTTGTTAGGACCAGTGTACTATTGGAGCATGCTCTCCTTGCATTTAGAATTGATTGCATAACCAACCGTGTCAAGGGGGCTATATGTCTTTCTGTAGAACAATCAAGCCGCTTCTCCTTATGCTCGCTGTCCTTGCTGCCGTTGATTTATTCATCTGCTTTGATACTTATGAAGAAGCGAGGCAGAAATCGGTGGAGAACAGGCCAATGGTTAGATACTACGATCAGGTGCGCCAGCAGCGTACCTAATCACCCGCAACCAAAAGGAGAGTGGGTTCCGGAGACGAATCACTGGGTGTTATACGCGAATAGTTTCTATAACAATTGGATGTTGGGCGGGCTTCGGATAAACCTGCAATTAGCATAATTTGCACCTTATAATTGGCAAGTATGGGATTATAAACGATGAGCGTTTATAGAAGACAGGTAACTACCTACCCTCGTGTGAGTAGGGAAACCGGCTGACGGGCGAAGAGATGACGCAAAGCCATAAAGATGGGGCGCTCCTGCTTGCGGCAGGTGGAAATGACCGCCAGTGCAAAGGCCAGGACGGCCTCCTCGTGCTCCCGCAGACGGCGCAGCAGTTACGCCCCGGGGTGCTCTTGGGGCGTCCCCGGCCCGTCCTGGGTTCGGGAGGCGGCTCCTCCAACTCCGCCTGGCTCAAAATCTGGTGATACCGTTGTTGGGCCTCTTGGGCCGACTCCCTGGGCAAGGGACGCTCCCGGCGGTAAAGTTCCCACAAGAATGCCCGCATCGCTGCTGCCCACACCGAGCCCTGCTCCATCAAGCCGTAGAGTTCCCGCTGGGCATGGCAAGTCCCATGTTTCGCCTGCGAAAAGTTGTCGTACGCGGGCATAGGGTCGTGAACGGCCCACCCGGTGACGTCTTTCCATACCGAGTCGGTGCTCCGCCCGCATTGATGCCGGCCGCAGCACCCGATTTGCCCCAACCGATGCTCGGTCACCACCAACCGGGGTTGCGGCAGGTCGCAACCCTGGCGTCGGCCTACCACCTCGTAAGGCTCGTGCGGAGAAATCGGCCGCCCACAGACGGCGCAACGTTCCGGCAGGTGAACCTCCACCCGGTCCGGTTTCTCCGCCGGCCGCAGCGTCTTGCCTGTGTGGCCGGGCTGCCCTCCGAAGGGCTTCTTCCCTTTGGGAAGAGCCGGCCGGGCTCGTTTCTTCCGATACCCGTCGCTGCTGGGCGGCTTGTGGCTGTTCTGGCTGTTCAGCCCCGGACGCTGCCGCAACTCGGCGTTCTCTGCTCCCAAGCGCGCAACTTCTGCCTGGAGAGAAGCGACTTGGGTTTCAAGAGAAGCAATCCGCCTGAGCAGGACATCTATTTCCAGCAGTTGCTTGGCTATAGCCATAGTTTAGCCCATTTCCCGCAAAATGGGAAATGGGTAGGTAGTTACCTATGCAGCGTATATTCACGGCGATGTCGGGGACGCGGGTCGGGAATACTTTTGAGACGGGATATCAGACCCACGCCTGCCTCCTACCAAGTAACGTTTTTCACACTATAGAGAACCTTTCATAATTGGGCTAGGTGACAAAAGCCAGAACCCGACTGCGCGAGGTCGTCAGGTCTGGCCGTCCTAATGGGGTGGTGACGAGCGCCACGAGTAACATCGCCATATACACCTGCAACGCCTAGCGAGACACCGCGACCAGACCTTGGAGCTGAAAATCCGCCAGGCCATCGTAGCGCTTCAGGAAGGCGAAGTGCCGTTCGATGTTCGCCCGGGGGCGCATCGCCTGCTTCCATTTAGCTCAGACCTGGGGGATTCGCTTATTCTCCCGAATTATGAAAGGCTCTCAGATTATTGAAAAGCCCTAAGAGGACTTCCCTCCTCTGGACATAGTCGGGGAATTGGGGTACAATGAGTGCAACCCTGAGGAGGTGTTCGCCATGCCAAACGACTTCCCCGGCAAAGGCAAGGTGGCCGTGCTCAAGACGCAGCCGGAGACGGTCCTGGAGGACTACCGGCGGCTCATGGAGTTAGCCGAATTTGAGGCCGCCCTGCCCAAACAATACGAAACCTTGCTCAAGATCAACATCTCCTGGCAGACGTGGTATCCGGCCTGCTCCACCGCGCCCTGGCAACTGGAAGGGGTCATCCGCACGCTGCAGGCGGCCGGCTATAAGCTCATCGGCGCCCACAACGACACGGTCGTGGTGGACACCGCCGACGGCGAGGTCAACAACAAGCACAAGTTCATCACCGATCAGTACAATGTCCCCTGTATCTACCTGTACAAGCCCGACGTGCGTTGGGTGCGCTACGAGCCGAAGCGCCCCTTCCTGGTCCTGGACCAGATTTATCCGGAGGGGGTGGAGATCCCGGAGGCCTTTATCGGCAAGAATATTGTCCATCTGCCCACTGTAAAATGTGTCCACCCGGATACAGAGGTTGTCCTGGCCAATGGGGCACTGATCAGGATCGGTGACCTGGTTGAGGAGAGGCTGAAGCATGGCGGGGTCGCGCTCATAGACCAGGACGGCGATACGCGCCTGCCGGCGCAGGCCATGCTGCTCAGTCTAGCCGACGGTGGGCAACTCGGCCCGCAGGCAACGCGGCTGTTCTGGCGCACCCCTTTGAAGGGGCGAAAGATTTGGCGGGTCCGCACGAAGACAGGGCGCGAAGTTAAGGTGTCATCGGAACACCCCTTCCTGACGCCGAGCGGCTGGCGAAGAGCGGCTGCCCTTCAGCGGGGAGACCGGATCGCTGTTCCCCGGCGGATCACTATTGTCGGTGAGAGTCAGCCGCTTCCTCGGTTGCAGAAGACGTATGGTCGTACCTCAACGCTCTGGCTCATGCTGCCCGAAAAGACATCGCCGGACTTCTGGCGTTGGATGGGCTACTTTATGGCTGGGGGCTGGATGCAACCGATGAAAACGACCTGCCGTTTCTGGTGGAGCAATGGCGACCCGGCGATCCAACAGGATTTCATTGAACTGACGCGCTCCCTTTTCGGCCTGACCGTCACCCAACGGCCTGATAAGCCGAACGATCACTACTTTGATTCGCTTCAGATGCAGGAGTTCTTTGAGGCCCTTGGGCTTAACGCACCGTTGAACGCGGGCACCAAAGCCGTCCCTCCCCTCCTGTTCCTGTGCCCCGACGATGAAATTGCCGCTTTCCTTCAGGGCTATTTTGACGGCGATGCCGGGGTCGGCCCACGTAGTGGTTTACATGTCGTCACGAAAAGTGCCCGCCTGGCCAGCCAGATTCAGTATCTCCTGAACAGACTGGGGGTAGTTGCCTTCAAACGGGAGAGATGGAGCCGGGCTAAGCCGGGCGAGGACCGGTGTTGGGATACTGAGATTTCGGTCTATGGAGATGAACTCGTCAGCCTCAGCCAGCACATCCGTTTGCGCAGCGCCCACAAGCAGCGCCGGATTGACCGATTGGTGGCTCGCCGCCAGGCGGGTAAGCGGCCCAGCGACCGGGACACAATCCCGCCGGAACCAGAGCTATTCCGAACTGTACGTGAAGGGCTGGAGTTCACGCACAGTTCTACGGGCCGCCCAGGGTCCGTCAATATCATTGAAAGCCGCTACACACGGCCAACGCGGCCGGTTGTGCAGTACTTTGTGGAGCGGTTTGCCCAGGCGGATACATACGGGGATTTCGCAGCACCTATCGCTTATATGTATATGCGGTTCTTAGCGCGTGAGGATATCGCCTGGGATCACATTGAGTCCATTGAAGAAGTTGAGCCGGATACCGGGTATCTGTATGACTTCACGATGGAGTCAGCCCCGAACTTCATTGGCAACGGTGTATGCCTGCATAACACGCATGTGTTTACAACCATCACGGGCGCGATGAAGAATGCCTTCGGCGGCCTGCTGCACCGCAAGCGCCATTGGACGCACGCGGTGATCCACGATACGCTGGTGGACCTGCTCATGATCCAGCAGGACATCCACCCCGGCATCTTCGCGGTCATGGACGGGACGTTCGCGGGCGATGGGCCGGGGCCGCGGGCCATGCGCTGGCATGAGAAGGACATCCTCCTGGCCTCCGCCGACCAGGTGGCCATTGACGCCATCTCGGCCAGGCTGCAGGGCTTTGACCCCATGTCCATCCGCTTCATCCGCAAGGCCCACGAGATGGGCCTGGGCATCGGCGACCCGCGCCAGATTCGGATCGTGGGCTACGATATTGAGCAGGAACCGGCCTGGAACTTCAAGCAGGAGGACACCTTCGCCAGCCGCGGCCAGAAGCTGATCTACCACGGCCCGCTCAAGCCCTTTGAGCACCTGTTGCTGCGCACGCCGCTGGTCCCCTGGAGCTATTTCGCCAGCAACTTCTATCACAATGTGTTCTGGTATCCCTTCATTGGGCGACCGCGCGTGCGCGCTGCGCTGCAGACGAAGTGGGGGCGGCTCTTCCAAGCGTACGGCGACGGCAAGGTGGTCATGCCCGGCATGCAGCCGGAGACCGCCGCGATTGCCCTGGGCGGGCTGGTCGCGTTCATGGCTCTGTTTATCGGCGGCGTGGTCTGGCTGCGGGGGCGTGTGGGCCACTAGCTGGGCGCCTGATAGGATGCGATAGAAGCGCGGGGAGCGAACCTGTTCCCCGCGCTTTTTCGTTCCCCCAAGCTGTCACCTTCTACGCGAACCCTCATCTAAGTCAATAGAACCAGATTGGTCAGGAGGGTGTGAACAATGCGTATCATCACAGTCAACATCGCGAACTGGGAGCGGGTTGTGCGCATCGTGCTCGGTATTGTCCTGCTGTACCTCGGCTGGGCAGGCGTGGTCAGCGGAACCCTGGGCGACGTGCTTAAGGTGCTGGGGTTTATCCCGCTGGTGACCGGGCTGATCGGTTGGTGCCCGCTATATAGCCTGTTCCGGTTCAGCACGCGTAGGCCCAGCGCGACAACGCGCTAACCTGGGGTGGGGAGAATTCTCGCCGGGGCGGATCACCCACGATCCGCCCCGGTCCCTTTTGGGTTCGCCAGGCGGGGTCGCACTGCAAGGGGGGAGGGTATAGCCCCTCCCCCCAACCCCTCTCCCAACGCGTCGGGAGAGGGGGAGTAGGGGCGCACGGCCGTGCGCCCCTACAATCGCCGGCCCCAGGTCGCGCCAAAACTGAACTACACCCCCCGCCCCCTGGCGGTTGCGCCCTCTCTCCTTTGATGCTACACTTAGCACGAATGTCTGACCGCTGCCTGTACATGACCGATCTATGACTGCCCAGGCGCTCTACCGCAAATGGCGGCCGGCGACCTTTGATGAGGTCGTCGGCCAGGAGCATGTGACCCAGACGCTGCGCAACGCCATCGCCAGCGGGCACATCAGCCACGCCTACCTGTTCGCCGGCCCACGCGGCACGGGTAAGACCAGCGTCGCCCGTATCCTGGCGAAGGCCGTCAACTGCCTGGCCGAGGACCCCGCCGCCCGGCCCGATAACACCTGCCCCATGTGCCGCGCCATTCAGGAGGGGCGGCTGCTGGACCTGATTGAGATTGACGCCGCCTCCAACACCGGCGTGGACGACGTGCGCGACCTGCGCGATAAGATCAACTTCGCGCCGACCGAGGCCCGCTACAAGGTCTATATCATAGATGAGGTGCATATGCTCTCCACGGCGGCCTTCAACGCGCTGTTGAAGACGCTGGAGGAGCCGCCGCCGCACGCCATCTTCGTCCTGGCGACGACCGAGGCGCACAAAATCCCGGCCACCGTGCTCTCGCGCTGCCAGCGCTTTGACTTCCGCCGCCTGCCGCTGGCCGACATCGTCAGCCACCTCACGACCCTCGTTCAACGTGAGGGTCTGCAGGTGGAGCCGGAGGCCCTGATGCTGATCGCCCGGCAGGCCACCGGCAGCCTGCGCGATGCCATCAGCCTGCTTGACCAGCTTATCAGCGCGCCGGGCGACACCGTCACGCTGGCGCAGGCGCAGGCGGTCCTGGGCACGGCCACCAGCCAGGCGGTGGAGCAACTGGCCGACGCCTGGCTGCGCAATGACGCCGCCTTGGGTCTCCATCTCATCAACACGGCGGTTGACCGCGGCGCGGATGCCCGCCAACTGGCCCGCCAGGTGGTGGAGTATCTGCGCGGGTTGTTGCTGATCAAGCTGGGGGGGGATAGCCACCTGGTTGACGCCCCGGCGGAGGCCCGCCAGGTGATGGAGGAGCAGGCCCGGCGTGCCCAGGTGCCGCGGTTGGTGGCCGCGATCAGGCAGTTCAACGAGGCCTTGCAGGAGCTGAAGGGGGGCTGGCAGCCGCAGTTGCCGCTGGAACTGGCCTTCGTCCAGAGCCTGTCCCTGGATCAGGCGGCGCCGGCTCAGGGTGCTGGAGAGGAGCAGCCCCAGGAAGCGCCCCTGCCGGTCCAGCGGCCCGCGCCCCCGCCGCCTGAAGCCCAGTGGGCGGGCGCACCGCCTGTCCAGGCCGGCGCACCGGTCGCTTCAGCAGCCCCTTCGCCTCCCCCTGGTGGCGGCGCTTTGACGCTGGCGGACATCCGGGCGCGCTGGCGGCAGGTCCTGGCGGCAGCCAGGAAGCGCCATCCGGGCGTGGAGGCCCTGTTCCGCGAGGGCACACCTATCGCGCTGGAGGGCAACGCGCTGGTCGTCGGCTTTGAACCCATGTGGTCGTTGATCAAGGAAAAGGCCGATCAACCCCAGAGCCGTACGGCCTTTGAGGCCGCGCTGAATGAAGTCCTGGGCAGGCCGCTGGGTGTGCGCTGCCAGATCATCATGGCCCCTCCGTCGCGCCTTGAGGACGACCCGGTGGTTCAGGAGGCGCTGCGGCGCGGCGGTGTCATCAAGGATGTCTCGCCCACAGAGACAGAAAATCCATAGGAACTCCGGAAGTTCCTGGTGTTCCTATGAGGTAGAAAGGAGTCCCAGTGAGCAAAGGTAAAGGCGCCAAGCGCGGTTTTGGCCCCCCCAGTATGGGGGGCGGCTTGGGCGGCTTCGCCCAGCAGCTTCAAAAGCTGCAAGAGGAGATGATCAAGACCCAGGAGGCCCTGGCCGAGGAGACCCTCACCGTCACTGCGGGCGGCGGTATGGTGGAGGTGGTCATCACCGGCCATCAACGCATCCGCTCTATCACCCTCAAGCCGGAGATTGTGGACCCCGATGACGTGGAGATGCTGCAAGACCTGATTGTGGCCGCCGTCAATGAGGCGATTGAACGCTCGCAGGCGATGGCTGCGGAACGGCTGCAGGGGCTGACCGGTGGGCTGGGCCTGCCGGGGCTGGGGATGTGAGTGGGTATGAACCGGGCTGCACCTGAATCGGTGACCCATCTGATTGAGGAGTTGTCGCGGCTGCCCGGCATCGGGCCGAAGACAGCCTCGCGGCTGACCTACTATCTGCTGCGCGCACCTGATGAGCAGGTGGAATCGTTGGCCGAGGCGCTGCGCGACCTTAAGGCGCGCACGCGCTTCTGCTCCATCTGTTTCAACATCACCGAGGCCGATCCCTGCCCGATTTGCTCCGATGAAGAGCGCGATGCAGGCACGATCTGCGTAGTGGAAGAACCGTTGGACGTTCTGGCGATTGAGCGTACCCGCGAATATCGGGGGCGGTATCACGTCCTGCATGGGGCCATCTCGCCGGTGGAGGGCATCGGGCCGGAGAACCTGCGCATCAAGGAGTTGCTTGAGCGGGTGCGCGGGCAGCCGGTGCGCGAGGTCATCCTGGCGACCAACCCCAGCCTGGAGGGCGAGGCCACGGCGATGTATCTGCAACGCCACCTGGCGCCCTTGGGCGTGCGGGTGACGCGGCTGGCGCGCGGCCTGCCCGTCGGCGGCGACCTGGAGTACGCCGATGAGGTGACGCTGTTGCGAGCGTTGGAGGGCCGGCGCGAGATGAGCTGAGATTCCCCCCACCCCAACCCTCCCCCACAGAGGGGGGAGGGGGTTTTGACAGATGCGCGAATAGGTGGTATAATCTGGCCCGTTGCACGGGAAGTGCGCAGCGGCTGGTGGTTGTTCTAAAAAATCCGGCGCGTGGCCCTTGACAAGCCCCGAAAGGCATGATATAATCTGGAGTGCTTTAGGGGATCTCGCTCGCAAGTCCAGTGCGGGAAGATCTGACAACTCTACACAGAGGAGATGGGGTATAGGGACAGAGTGGGTGTTGAATCGGCTGTGAAATTGGGTTCATGGATTTGCCCCTCTGTCTGCGCCAATGCCCCGCATTGGCGCGTTTCGTCTCCTCTTAATGCGCATGGCACCTTAACAACTGAGGGAAGGAGCGAAGGACGGGTTTCCGTCGTGCTTGAACCACTCTACGGAGTGGAGAAAGTCACTTACGGAGAGTTTGATCCTGGCTCAGGGTGAACGCTGGCGGCGTGCCTAACACATGCAAGTCGTACGGAGGGAGCAGGGCTTGCCCTGGTCCCTCAGTGGCGTCCGGGTGCGTAACACGTAGGTGACCTGCCCCTGGATGGGGGATAACGTGCCGAAAGGCGCGCTAATACCGCATGCGCTCTCGGGGTCATAGCCGAGAGGAAAGCCTGGCAACAGGCGTCCAGGGAGGGGCCTGCGGCCCATCAGCTGGTTGGTAGGGTAATGGCCTACCAAGGCGAAGACGGGTAGGGGGCCTGAGAGGGTGGTCCCCCACACGGGCACTGACACACGGGCCCGACTCCTACGGGAGGCAGCAGTGAGGAATATTGCGCAATGGGCGCAAGCCTGACGCAGCGACGCCGCGTGCGGGAAGACGCCCTTCGGGGTGTAAACCGCTTTTGCCGGGGACGAGCAAGGACGGTACCCGGCGAATAAGGCCCGGCCAACTACGTGCCAGCAGCCGCGGTAAAACGTAGGGGCCAAGCGTTACCCGGATTTACTGGGCGTAAAGCGCGCGTAGGTGGGGCCTTAAGTCGGGCGTGAAAGCCCCCGGCTCAACCTGGGGAGGCCGTCCGAAACTGAGGCCCTTGAGGGCGAGAGAGGGTGGTGGAATTCCCGGTGGAGCGGTGAAATGCGTAGAGATCGGGAGGAACACCA